>Ga0068860_100004901_pt1 | contig 13641 bp, 12 predicted proteins | sample KBSSwiS32_FD_66597 | JGI IMG/M metagenome (GOLD analysis project Ga0068860, IMG submission 66597) | Switchgrass rhizosphere microbial communities from Kellogg Biological Station, Michigan, USA - KBS Switchgrass S3-2 | ecosystem: Host-associated > Plants > Roots > Rhizosphere > Soil ... | reverse complement strand
ACGGGCTTGAACGCGATGGTATTCATTTTCGGGCCGCTGCAGGCATACGGAATCAGTATGTTCCTGTTGGTGGCGGCGTTCCGGGTGGCGGTTCGCGAGGTGGAACGTGACGGGCCGCTAGAGGCAGCGGCGGTGGGATTGTTCGCGGGGACGGCGGCGGCTTCGACACTTTTGTCGGCGGCGGCGGCGCCGGTGTTGATCTTGTGGATGCTGTACTACAATCGCGCGGGCAGCCGGTGGGGGAAGTTCTGCGCGTTCTTGCTCGGAACGCTGGTGCCGTTTACGCCGGTGATGTGGTTCGCGTTGAGGGGACCGCGGCAGACTTGGTTCAATCTGGTGCAATATCACACGTCCTTTCGTGAGCTTTATTGGCCCGACACGACGCGCCATGACTTGGAAGTTTTGACATCGTGGATCGACTCGGGACAGGCTCTCATGCTGGGCTTACTGGCTTTCGCGGGGTTGGTGTACATCGCGCGCCGCAGCCAGTGGCCGGCTGCGATGAAAGCGGAATTCTATTTGTGCGGGTGGCTCGCGGTGGCGCTTTCGGCGGAGGTGGGGCGCGCGCATCCGACGTTCCCGCGATACTTTGTGCTGGCGGTTCCCTTCCTTGCGATCCTGGCGACGGTGGGATTGTATGCGATCGCGTCGAGAGTATGGGAACCGGACCAACCGCTATGGGCGGTGCTGGCGGTGTCCGTCATTTTGCTTCTGGGATTGGGAAAGGCGCTTTACGACCGGGATCAAGTATCGGACCACTGGGATAGCTACGAGCGGCTGGCGAAGAAGGTCGATGAGGTCACGCCGCGCGATGCGTTGCTGTTTGCCGATGAGCCGATTTACTTTTTGACGCGGCGCGTGCCGCCGCCGGGGTTGGAGTTGACCAATTCACACAAGGTCGACCTGGGGCCGGCTGAAAATGGCTTGCTGCATATTCTCACGGAAGCCGACGTCAAGCGCGAGGTACAGTCGGGGATCTTCGCGACGGCGTATAGCTGCGATGAGGATGATATTAAGGACTACGGGCTGGCGGATCTGTACCGGCAGCGGGTGGATATGGAGAATTGCTCGATCTTCTGGGATCGTAAGAAGTGAATTCAGAGCAACTCCGCGATGGATTCAATTGTGATCGACCTCATTTGAGCAACTTCCGAAAGGAGGCCATGAAGCGTGCCGATCTTCAGCGATCTGTGCATGGGTATCGTGATGCTGTGTGCCGGGGGTCCTGAATGGCGCATTCTGACATGGCTGCCTCTTTGACGGATCACATCGTAACCGAGGCGTTCGAGTGTCCGGGTAAGACGCTCACTGGACACGCCACGCGGCAACTTCATGCGGCTTCGACCGGTATGAGTTCATCCTTTACGTAATGTAGCTGCACCAGCCGGGGGCGCACCGATTCTTCGTCAAAGTGAAGCGATGTCGCTTCGAGCACGTTGGCGCGGAGTTCTTCCCACGTGTCCGCTTCGGTGAAAATGGAGTGTCCCAGCGCGCGCGCAAAAAAACCACCTTCTTCGGCGTCGCGGACTTCGAAGATTAGCTCCATGCCAATAGAATACCTGAGGCAGCACCAGGTCGAACGCAGGACCACGCGTGCTACAATTTTGTATATACAGATGGTTTTTGTCTGGGATGAAGACAAGAATCGTATCAACCGGCGAAAGCATGGAATTTCATTCGAAGCGGCGATCCGGATTTTCGAAGATCCTTACGCCGTTCGTACGTGGACCGGGTGATCGACAACGAGGAACGCTGGCATACGGTTGGTCTTGCTGGCGGCGTGGCTCTGGTGTTGGTGGTCCACACAGTGGGAGAAGACGATGGCGAAGAAACGTTCCGTATCATCTCGGCGAGAAAGGCGAGTTCCAGCGAGCGAAGTCTTTACGAAAGCCCCGGGTAAGCGGGAGCTTGCGGAACTGACGAAGCTTGCCAAAATGCGTGATTCGAAGATTGATTTTTCGGATGCTCCTGAAAGTACACGCGCTGGCAGGGTGCTGGTGGGACGGTTTTACCGGCCCGTAAAACAGCTTGTCAGTTTGCGCGTGGACGCGGATGTGCTGGCGTGGTTTCGCGGGCGTGGCGCGCGCTATCAGACTTATATGAACGAAGTTCTGCGGCGTGAGATGCAGACTCGTCCGCGGGGTTGACGGAAGCTACGGATTCGTTTCGATCCGAATTGGCTTAGACAGAATCAGGAACCGGTTCGGCGGCTCAAAAAAGAGTTTCTCTTCGACGCCTTCCGTCCCGCGTTTGAACTCAAAAATTAGGGTCACGGTCTTTTCCGCCGCAGTCGGTTAGGAATTTGCTTTCCCGGATCGCTCGTTCGACAGCCGACGTCAACATCGGTTGTTTTTCGAGGTTCACCATGTGGTCGGCGTCTTTGATGACGATTTCCTTGGCGCCGGGGATCTCGCGGGTGATCAGGTGCGCGCGTTGGACGATTTCGGGATCGTCGTGATCGCCGACCATTACTAGTGTCGGCATTTTTAAGTCGGACAGTTTGGGTAGCGGGATATTGGGCGGGCGCATGAAGGGTACGCCGAGGAGTCCCGGCACATTCCGACTTAGGAACATTCGCATCTGTTGCGCGACTGGTGGCCGGGTTCTCGCTGTCGTCAGCATCGGGTCGTGCAGCCAGCCTTCTATTACGGAGACGGGCCCTTTCTCTTTTTGTCCAGCCATGATCGCCGTGGTGCGGCGGTTCATCTCTTCGGAATACGGCAGCCATCCGGGGCTGCCTGCGACTACAACCAGAGCTGTGACGGCTTGCGGGTGGGCGGCAGCCATGTCGATCGCTTGCGTACCGCCAATTGATGCACCGACGATCGCGGCTCGATCCATTTTTAGGAATTGGAGTAACGCGTAAAGATCGTCGGCGGGGATATAAGGCGCGGTGGGCGGGTCCGATTTGCCGTAACCACGCAGATCGTAGCGGACGACTGTGTAGTGGCGGGAAAAGTATTGGACTTGGTTGTCCCACATGCGGCGGTCGGCGATTCCGGCGTGCAGGAATACTAGCGGTGGGCCGTGTCCATTAACTTCATAGTACAAGCGGCCGCCGTTGACCTCCGCTTTCCCGCTGGTGCGAGGAGCGCAAAATGCGGCGGTGTGCAGACTCAGCGAAAGAATGAGAGCCCACGCTGGCACTCTCACGACTGTACTCCTAGGACCCTCCGGCCTTCGATGCGATATTTCCCTGACAGAACTTGTGCGATGGCTTGGCTGTAGATGCGGTGCTCTTCTTTAAGGATGCGGGCGGCTAGGGACGCTTCGGTGTCGTCGTCGAGTACGGGGACGGCGGCTTGTTGGATGATGGGGCCGGAGTCCAGGCCTTCGTCGACGAAGTGGACGGTGCAGCCGGAGATTTTTGCGCCGTGGGCTAGGGCGTCGCGGTGGGCGTGTAGGCCGGGGAAGGCTGGTAAGAGAGACGGGTGGATGTTTAGGATGCGCTGGGGGTAGCGGAGGATGAACGCCGGGCTTAGCAGGCGCATGTAGCCGGCTAGGCAGATCAGGTCTACCCCGGCTGCATCCAGGGCGGCTGCTAGTTGGGCGTCGTAGGTTTCGCGGGCCAGGCCGCGTGAGGGGAGGACTACGGCGTTTAAGCCGCGGTCGCGGGCTATCGCGATGCCTTGGGCTTCGGGGCGATTGGAAATTACGATGGCGATTTCGGCGTCCAGTTTGGCGTCGGCTATGGCTACAAAATTGGAGCCGCGGCCGGAGATTAGGATGCCTAGGCGCTTCACTCGTAGATAACCCGCTCCTGCCGCGCGGGGATTACGGCGCCTATGGGGAACCACTCTTCTTTCATCTTGTCCAGGATCTTGCCCGTCTCCGCTAGTTTGCGCGGGGAGATTACGAAGATCATGCCGATGCCCAGGTTAAAAGTGCGGCGCCAGTCCTGCTCGGGGATGCGTCCGATTTTTCGTAACAGTTCGAAGATGGGGAGGACAGGCCAGGTGCCTAGGTCGATGCGGACTCCCAGGCCTTTCGGCAGAATGCGCGGGGTGTTGTCGGTGATGCCGCCGCCGGTGATGTGTGCGGCTCCCTTGAGGATGCCGGCGTCGTCTAGGGCGCGCAGAGGTTTCAGATAACTACGGTGTAATTTCAGGAGTTCGTCGGCTATGGTGCTTTCTAGATCGTTGAGGCGCGTGGAGGGGCCGTGGCCGGCTACGTCGAACAGCAACTTGCGCGCTAGTGAATAGCCGTTGGTATGGAGGCCGGTGGAGGGGAGTCCGATGAGCACGTCGCCGGTGCGGATTTTGGCTCCGGTGAGCAGGCGCTTGCGTTCTACGGCTCCTACGATGAATCCGGCCAGGTCGTATTCGCCGGGGGCGTAGAAGCCGGGCATTTCGGCGGTTTCGCCACCGATTAAGGCGCAGCCGTTAGCTTTGCAGCCGCGGGCAATGCCGGAGATTACTTCGGCGGCCACGCGGGACTCGAGTTTCCCCACGGCGAAATAATCCATGAAGAACAAGGGCGTTGCGCCTTGCACGGCGATGTCGTTTACGCAGTGGTTGACCAGGTCTTCGCCGATAGTGGAGTGGCGTCCGGTTAAGAATGCCAGTTTTAGTTTGGTGCCGACGCCGTCGGCCGAGGACACCAGTACGGGCTCGCGGTAGCCTTTCAGCAGAAAGCCGCCGCCGAAGCTGCCGATGTCGGTGAGGACGCCGCTGGTGAAGGTTTTGCGGGCCATGGTGCGGATGGAGTCGACCGCGCGGTCGGCTTCATCGATGCTGACGCCTGCGTCCTTGTAGCTGATACCGCGCTTTTTCAGAGCCATGAATTCTCTATGTTACGCGACGGGTGCGGCGGCTGTACACTGAAAGCGATGAGCCGCGTCAAAAAGGGCATGTTTGCCGTCCGCCTGTTTCTCATCGGTGCGCTGGCCGCTGGCCTGATCGCGCAGATTCAGTTTCCTGGTTCGGGCGGGCCGTTCCCGGGTGGCGGTGGCGGCGGCGGCCCGATCGGCGGCGGCGGGCGCCGCGGGAAGAATACGGACTCGACGCCTAGCAAAGGCAAGAAGGACAATGCACCGGTGGTCACTACCACCACCGGCATTCTGCGCGCGGTGGCGGGCAACCAGTTTGTGCTGGAGGCGGACGATCACCGCATCATTACTTATAAAGCGGGCGACAAGATGACGGTCCTGCGGGACGCGAAGCCGGTGGAGCTGACCAGCTTCGCTACGGCGGATCACATTTCTGTGGATTCTACGGCCGATGACATGGGATTTTTCACGGCGACGGGCGTGACGTTCAATAAGCCAGGGACGGCTAGTGAACGGCAACTGGCGGCGCGGACTTGGGATTTGCCGAATCTGGGAGCGGGCAGCGCGAGGCCGGCGGCGGCGAAGCGCGGGGATGACGATGACGGCCGGCCCACTTTGCGCCGGGGTAAAGAGGATGCCGCGCCGGAGCAGAAGGCATCTGCTGCTCCGGCTGCGGCGCCTGGTCCGGTTGAGGTTGAGCGAGATACGCTTCCCACTACTTTGATTCGTCCGAGCGATCCTACTCCGGATGCTGATGACCCAGGGCGTCCGCAAGTTCGCCGGGGAAAACCGGCGCCGCGCGTGTCGGCTAGCAACACGGAACCGGAACCTGGGCCGGGGCCGTCCGCCTCTGCGGCGCGCGCCGCTGAACCGCCTTCCGATCCAATTCAGACTTACATTCCGGTGGAGGAAGATCCCATCATCGTCAAGGCCAGGGCGGCCGCGGCGGAATACGCCGGTTCCCTGCCTAATTTTTTCTGCCGGCAGTTGACCACGCGTTATGAGAGCGACCGGCCCAAGGATGGCTGGCAGGCGCATGATACGATCACCGCCGATCTGGCTTACGAAAACGGCAGCGAGAAGTACACCAACGTCAAGGTCGGCAGTAAAACTGTGAAATCGATGGAGGAAGCGGGCGGGAACTGGTCGACGGGTGAGTTCGCCTCGATGCTGGATGAAATTTTCGATCCGGGCTCGGCGGCCACCTTCCGCAAGAGCGGGCAGGACACCATCAACGGGCGCAGCGCCACCACTTTCAAGTTCGAAATCACGCGCGAGCGCTCGGGATGGCGGATTATGATCGGTGGGCAGCTGTATTATCCGGCGATGCGCGGAACCATTTGGATCGATCGCGAGTCTTCGCGGGTGCTGCGCCTGGAAAAGGAATCGCGCAACATGCCGCTGTTGTTCCCGCTGGTAAAAGTGGAAGTGGCTGTGGATTACGATTTCGTACGACTGGCCGCCACGCAGCCGTTTCTGCTGCCGATTACGTCGGAAGTTCTTACCTGCGAAACAGGGTCGTCGCATTGCACGCGGAATCGCATTGAATTTCGCAATTACCGGAAGTTTGGGGCGGAGTCAGGAATTACTTTCGACGAGAAGCAGTAGAGCGCCGCATGCTGCGCATGGCGGTTCTGTGCATGGCAGCAAAACTATGGGCGGTGGTGAGGCGTGCACAAGAAGCTGGCTGCAACGGAACCCTGGGCGCGCTAAACTCTGCAACCTGGTCCCGAGGAGCCGCGTCGAAGACACTGTTATACTCAAAAGTTCGACCCCGTGCGGTTATGCCCGCGAGGTACTTGCATCCCATGAATAAAGCCCATGAATAAAGCATTGATTCTTATGTCCGCTCTTATCGCCGCCGCGCTGCCTGGGTGGGCGGCGCTGGGCGGCTCGGTGGAGACAGTGGCTAGCGATCAAGTCCGCATGCAGGCCAAGCGCGCGATTACGCAAATGCGGGAGTACAACATCCACCTGATCAGCCGCGACGATGGAACCTTGATCAAGGAATACGTTACGCCCGCGGGGAAAGTGTTTGGCGTTTCCTGGACCGGGCCGACCATTCCGGATTTGACGCAATTGCTGGGAACTTACAGCGCGGAATTTCAAACTTCAGTGCGGGCCCAGCCCCGGCGGCGGAAGGCCGGCGTGGTCCGTAACCCGGACCTGGTGGTGGAGAGCACCGGACACATGCGGGCTTTTTACGGACGCGCCTATGTGAACTCGATGCTGCCCAGCGGCGTGACGGCGGAGACCGTGAAATGAGGCGCGCCAGTCTGGCGGCCGCTCTGGCCGCGCTGGTGATGAGTCTGACCGGATGCGGCGGCGGCAGTACGCCTCCAGCCACCACGCCGACGCCGGTGCTGAACACTCAGCAGATTGTGGTGGATTTGGGGCCCGATCTGAACGGGCAGAAAGTAGGCGCCGACAACAGTCTGTATACCGACGTGACCATCTGTCTGCCGGGGACCGCCACTTGCCAGGTGATCGATCATGTTCTGGTCGATACCGGCAGTTCGGGTCTGCGTCTGCTGTCCACGTCGGTGAGCCTGAGTCTCTCCTATCTCACGGACGCCAACAACAACGGGATCGGCAACTGTATTCAGTTTGCGGACACCAGTTTTCAGTGGGGGCCGATGGCCAAGGTGGACGTCCATCTGGGGGCGGAAGTGGCTTCTTCGATACCCATTCAAATCGTGTCGCCGACGAATTTCAACGGGCCGCCAACGGCTTGCAGTGCAGGCGGAGTTCCGGCGAACACGGCATCCAGCTTAGGCGCCAAGGGCATCTTGGGCGTCGGGCTTTTCCGCCAGGATTGCGGCGCGGTATGCGCGTCGTCGTCGCCTCCCAACGTGTACTTCAGTTGCCCGGCGGCGGGGTGCACGCCGACCACGGTGGCGCTCACTGGGCAATTGCAGAATCCGGTGTGGATGTTCCCGGCAGACAACAATGGGCTGTTCATTACGCTGCCCCAGATAGGGGCCACGGGCGCGACCACAGCAGTGGGTACTATTGGCTTTGGCATTGGCACGCAGACCAACAACGCTCTGGGCAGCGCTCAGGCGCAGGCCGCTACAGCCAAGGGGACCTTCACCACCACCTTTGGCGGCGTCGCGTATACCAATAGTTTTATTGACAGCGCACTGGGCGCGTTCTATTTCCTGGATTCGACCACGACTAAGCTGCCCAATTGCGCCAACGGCGATGCCGCAGGGCTTTATTGCGCGCCTTCTCCGGTGAGTTTAACGGCCATCACCAGCGGGCCGAATCCCAGCAGTTCCGGGACTACCGTATCGCAGAATATCGCTTTCTCGGTGTGGAACGCGCTGACGCTGATCGATTCCGGTAATCCGGCGTTTAACAATATCGGCGGACCGAATCCGGGGGCTTTCGCCTGGGGACTGCCGTTCTTCTACGGGCGCACGGTATTTATCGGGATCGAGGGGCAGACTACGCCGGCTGGTAACGGGCCTTATTGGGCTTACTGAACTGGGGGAGCGACAGGTCGTGGACCTGTCCTACTTTGCAACCTGGTTGGGCCGGGGCGCGTCGGTACACTGTTATACTCAGAACTTCGGCCCCGAAACTATTCATCTCGCATGTGGAAATCCTACTTATTTACAGTGGCTGCCGCCGCAGTCTTGTCCGGACCCTGTTGGGGGGGTGACTTCCTGACTGGCCAGGCGGCGCGCGCGGTCATCGGCCAGCCCTTTTTCAACGCCCAGAACGCGGGCGCGGAGAGCACCGTTCCGCCACCGGCCGGGGGACCGCGCAGACCGCGCCGGCCCGCCAGGTTGCAAGGCACTCCCATTACGTTGTTGGGAGCGGCTGGCGGAGTCGCCTACGCCAACAACACGTTGTTCGTGGTGGACGATAACCACTTGGGATTTACTCCCGATAACAACCGGGTTTTGATTTATCCGAACATCAACCAGATGCTCCCGGCGGCCACAGCGGAGATTCCTCCGCAGAGCGGGCGCTGTCCGGTGTGCGGCGGCACGGCCGCGATCGTGGTGGGACAGCCGGACTTTGTGACGACCACCACCACGCCCACGGTGCCGGTCACCGCGGCGAGTATGCATTTGCCGACAGCGGTGGCGACGGACGGCAAAATACTGGTGGTGGCCGATACCGCCAACAACCGCGTGCTCATCTGGAAATCGATTCCGACGGTCAACGGACAGCCCGCCGATATCGTATTGGGGCAGGCCAACTTCACTACCGTGGCGCTGGTTACGGTAACCGCCAGCGCGATGAGGGGGCCGCAGGGCGTGTGGATTCAGGGCAACAAGTTGTTTGTGGCGGACACGCAGAACAATCGGATTCTGATCTGGAATTCGATTCCTACGCAGAACAATCAGGCCGCCGATGTAGTTTTGGGGCAGCCGGATTTCGTAACGTCTCCGCAAATCAATCAGGTGAATCTGCAGCTGCCGGCGACGGCCAACATTATGCTGAGCCCGACGTCGGTGACTAGTGACGGCACGCGGCTTTACGTCACGGATCTGGGGTACAACCGGGTGCTGATCTGGAATAGCATCCCCACCACCAACCAGAAGGCGGCGGACGTAGAGATCGGGCAGGTGGACATGACGACATCGATTCCCAACGACACCTCGCACCTGTGTGCGTCGAACGGGACCGATAGCAACGGCAACGCCACCTACCCGTCGCTGTGCGCCAAGACTTTGAGTTTCCCGCGCTTTGCGCTGTCCGACGGCACGCGCTTGTTCATTGCCGACGGCGGCAACGACCGCGTACTGGTGTACAACAGCATTCCCACGGTAAACGCGGCCAAGGCCGACGTGGTTCTGGGCGAGCCGGACGAATTCTCCGACGTCTTCAGCAGCAACAGCAACGCGACGCTGTCCTCAGCGGATGTCGTACCCACGCCCATGTCGCTGGCCTGGGACCCGGTGAATCAGAATCTATACGTCGCGGACGCTACCGATTTCCGCATCCTCATTTTTTCTCCCGGGCAGGCTACGGTGCCGCTGAATAGCGTGGTGAACGCGGCCAGCAAGGCAGTGTATGCGGCGGGGTCGGTGGTGGTGGGCGGGACCATCAGCGCGGGGAACGACGCCACCGTCACCATTGGCAACCCCACGGGATCGGGCGCCAACACCATCAATTACAAATATACGGTGGTATCGGCCGACACGCTGGAAACCGTCGCGGTGGCGTTGACGAAACTGATTAACGCGGGCAAGGGCGATCCTAACGTGCTGGCGATCGAAGATGCCGGCCTGGCCACCATTCACTTGATTGCGCGGCAGCCGGGTTTGGTGGGAAACAATGTCACGCTGGCCACTACGCTGTCGACCAACGCCACGCTTTCGCTCACCACCAGTTCGTCGAATTTGAGCGGCGGAGCCAGCGCGGCGATTATTGCGCCGGGCACGCAGGTGCTGATTCGCGGGACGCAACTGTCGGACGTCAGCGCCGCCGCGGACCTCACCCAGAATTCCCTGCCCTTCGTGCTGGGAAACGTGGAAGTTTACTTCGATGGCATCCGCGCCGGTCTATTTTACGTCACGCCGACGGAGATCAAGGCGGCGTTCCCTTTCGCGGTGACGGGCACCAACAGTGTAACGGCGTGGCTGAGGATTACGCACGCCGACGGCAGTGTGACGGTGACGACCGCCATTGGAGTTCCGGTGGTGGAGCAGGCCCCGGGCATTTACGCGGATGAAACGCCGGGGGCGCAGGAGCCGCGCGCGGCCCTGGCTGTGCACGCTTCGAGTTTCGCGACGGGAACCATCATCGTGGCCGGCTCGGTGCAGGTGGGCGACATCGGAACAATCACCATCGGCGACGCCAGCTACGCCTATACGGTGGTGACGGGCGACACCATAACCAGCATCGAAAGCAATCTGGTGAAACTGATTAACGCCGATCCGAACTCGCCGGTGGTGGCGAGCGCGAGTCCGCAGGACTTCAATATCCGGCTGCAGGCGGTGGTGCCGGGTCCGGATGGCAATGGGGTACCCATCAGCGCTACCACGTCGACCGCGGCCACGAACACCTCTGGGGTGCAGTTGTCGCTGACGGCGACCAACACGGTGTTGTGTTGCGCGAGCGTGGCGGGTGCGCCGGTCACGGCCGCCAATCCGGCGCTGCCGGGTGAAACCATCAACATCCTGGCCACTGGGCTGGGTCTGATTTGCTCGAGTCCAGTGGTGAGCAATTTTTGTTCAGTGCTTCCGGATCCCGGCCTAGCGGCGATTGTGGATGGATCGAAGTATCAGGGACCGCCGACGAACGCGCCCTTTGCGGACGTTTCGGCGCTGGTGGGCGGCGCCAATGCGACCGTGGTTTCGGCGTCGCTGGTGGTGGGGCAAATCGGCGTGTATCAGGTGCAGCTTGAAATCAATTCGGGGGTAACGCCGGATGCGCTGGCGCAAGCTACCCTTTCGCAGGGGCTGACTACCAGTAACATCGTGATTATCCCCATCGGCATTGCGGCCACGCAATAAGCGCGGGCTTTACGTGGAGGCTTCGTAGGGCTTGTAGCCGCCGCTGCGCATGGTGGTGCGGGCCGCTTCTTCGTCTTTGGGGTCCACGTAAAAGAACGCGCCGATGCGTTCGGAGCGGAAGATGATGCCGCCGCTGTAGCGGTCGGGCTCGACCAGATAATCCAGGCCCGAATCGGTCAGCAGCTTTTCCAGCGCGAGCGCTTCCTTCAGTTTTTTCGCGACGTAGATCAGGCTGAGCTCCCGATCTTCAAAATAGTCCGGCTCGCGGAGCACTGGCGGATCTTCAGCCTCCGACGCGGGCTACGAACGCATCCAGCGTTCCGGGACTCACTTTGTTCAAATGATCGGAGTACTGCTGGGCCACCGTTTCGAGGTTCGCGAGGAAGGTGGGGTCCTTGTAGGCGGCGCGGATTTCGGCGAGCACGGGGCGCAGGCGAATGGCCACTAGCAGCATTTCGCGGTTGTTCGCGTAAAACAGGTCGGCGTTCAGCACGCCGGCGGTGACAAAGGACGCGGCCATGTCCCAATAGGTGGAGACCATGCGCATGCGGGCGTTGTTTTCCGAGCCCGGGGGGCAGAGCTGCTGGATATCGGCCATGCTTTTGGGCTTGAAATTGGCCACGAACCAGGCGCGCGCTTCGCGCATTTTTTCTTCGCGGCGCATTTCGTAGAGGCGCAGGAGGAGGTTGGCGTCGTCGTAGGTGGCTTGAGGTTGGGTCATGAGTCCTTTTCTGGAGCCGCTCGCTGCGCGCGCGGTTCTGTGATGGAGTTTGTGGCAACCACGTTCCTGCACCGAACCGCGACTGAAAGGAGCGGATGCGTTTCCACACACTAGGGTAGCGCAAAGGGTGAGATTTCCGCCTGCCTGCGGGCACAACACTTACATGCAACCTGCGGTGACACCGGATGAAGCGCTTTACTGGCTGGCGTTGCGCATGACTCCCGGCTTGGGGACGCGCAAGGCCGGGCAGCTTCTGGAAGTGTTCCGGAGTCCGCAGGCGATTTTTCGGGCGTCGCGGTCGGAGCTGCAGGCGGCGGGGTTGGCGGCTAGCGTGGCGCAGAGTCTGGTGAGTGGGTGTGCGTTTGACGATGCGGCGGAGCAGCAGACGCAGGCGGCGAAGGCAGGAGCGGTGTTGATACCGGTGACGGACCCGCGGTATCCTCCGGCGCTGCGGGATATTTTCGATCCTCCGCCGCTGCTGTTTGCACGGGGGCGGGTGGAATTGCTGGCTACCTTGATGATCGGCGTGGTGGGGACGCGGCGTCCGACACCTTATGGCGCAGTGGTGGCTACGAAGCTATCAGCGGATCTGGCGGCGGCGGGGATGACGATTACTAGCGGGATGGCGCGGGGGATTGATACTGCGGCGCATAAGGGCGTGCTGGAGGTGGGCGGCGGGACGATTGCGGTGTTTGGGTGTGGGATCGATCAAATCTATCCAGCGGAGAACCGCAAGCTGGCTGAGCAGATCGCTGCGGCAGGGTTGTTGATTACAGAATTTCCAATGGGCGCTCCAGCTTATCCGCAGAATTTTCCGATTCGCAATCGCATCATCAGCGGGATGAGCGCGGGGGTGCTGGTGGTGGAGGGAAGCCAATATTCGGGCTCGGCGATTACGGCCAAGCTGGCGGCGGAGCAGAACCGCGAGGTGTTCGCGGTGCCGGGGAGCGTGATGTCGAAGATGAGTTGGGGGCCGAATTTATTGATTAAGCAGGGGGCGAAATTAGTGCAGGAGTGGAACGACGTGGTGGTGGAATTGAAGGCGGAGGAGCGGCGGCGGCTGGTGGATCAGTGCCGCAAGAGTCTGAATTTAAAGGGCGAGAATTCAGAAGAAACCAATGCGGGCGATCCGGCATCCGTATGGGGCAGTGCGGCTCGTGATATTTTGAAGCTGCTGCGGCCTGACGTTCCGATGGGGTTGGATAACCTGATAGAGTCGTTAGGAGAGGTGTCTTCCTCGGAAGTGATTGCGGCTTTGTTCGAATTGGAACTGGGCGGGCTGGTGCGGCAGCTTCCGGGGAAGAGCTTCATCAGGGTGTGGATGGACTGAGCTGGCCAACGTGGACGTTGGCTGCGGGTCAGAGACCCGCCCTACTTCAATCATGCTAAGATTTCGGTTGTTTCTTATAAGGTAGGCGAAGGGCTGTCAAGAAGGCGGCCGGTTAAGGAAGGTTGTTGCACCATATGGCAAAGAATCTCGTCATCGTTGAATCTCCGGCGAAGGCGAAAACTATTGGGAAGTATCTGGGCAAGAACTATACGGTGAAGGCCTCGCTGGGGCACGTGAAGGATCTGCCTAAGAAGAATTTGTCGGTAGACGTCGAGAACGACTTCAAGCCGGTTTATGAGGTGATTGAGGGCAAGAAGAAGCTGATCGCTGAGCTGAAGACGGCGGC
>Ga0068860_100004898_pt1 | contig 13645 bp, 12 predicted proteins | sample KBSSwiS32_FD_66597 | JGI IMG/M metagenome (GOLD analysis project Ga0068860, IMG submission 66597) | Switchgrass rhizosphere microbial communities from Kellogg Biological Station, Michigan, USA - KBS Switchgrass S3-2 | ecosystem: Host-associated > Plants > Roots > Rhizosphere > Soil ... | reverse complement strand
ATGTCTCGAGCGCTCAAGGGCAAGATCTCTCGATTACCCTTGTCGATGAACAGAATGGTGAGGAATCGCCCGGCATCTGTCCGTCCCAGCGCCATGTAGACGTCTTCTCCCCTCCGCTTACCCTTCTCAGCCCGTCGAATCTTGGGTTTATTGCTCAGCGCCTCTTCAACCTCGAAGGTCTCAACGCCGTGCTTGTAGGCCAGCTTATCAACGATAGCCCTGAGCCAGAGTACTCCCTCGATCTTCAAGCTAAGCCCCTCGGTCGCTATTTCTACCACGAGCCAGGTTTCGAGCGGGAGGCAAAAGGCTGGGACCCCACTAAAACTCCCAGCTGATCCCGAGCGAAGGGAAGATGCCGGCCCAGTGCTCTTGCGCCAAATCGAGCACCCCCTCGTCGGCGTCCACTTGGAGATCGAACCCGCCCAGGTTCTGCCGGTCGTAGACGTTCTGCACGTCGACGAAGAACGTGAGCCGGCCGCGGCGCCGTTCCCAGCTTCGGCTCGCGCGCAGGTCGAGGCGATGGTAGGGGGGCAGCCGCTCGCTGTTCAATCGGCCGAACACGACCGCGAAGGTCTCTTCTTCCGGATCGTCCGGGTCGGCGATGAAACGGCCGGCGACCGGGGTGGTCGGCCAACCGGTGTGAGCCTTCCAGGCGAGATTGAGGTTCCACGCCCGCGGCAGCCGGAAGTTGAGGTCGAGGGTAAGCGCGTGCGGCTGGTCGAGCGCACGCGGCACGGTTTCGGCCGGGTCGCCCGGGCTGTCGGCCAAGCGATCTTCGATGCGTGAGAAGGAGTAGGCGAGCCACCAGTCGAACGTCGCGCCGCGTTTGCCGTGGAGCAGGAGTTCTACCCCCTGCGCGCGGCTCCGGAGCGGGGCGATCCGCACCCGGTCGGGCTCGGCCTCCTGGAACACGTTCAGCGGTTCAAGCAGGTTTTCGAAGCGCGGGCGCGGGTGGTCGATGTCGCGGCGGTAGAGCTCGATGCGGAACCCGTCGAGCCCGGCGCGATTCTCCGCCGGAACGATCTCATAGCCGAGCACCGACTGCCGGGAAAGCTCCGCGCGCCGTAGGGTGCTTTCGCCGTCTTCGACCTGGAGCTCGTACGGCCGTTGGCTCTGGAAGAAGCGCCCCCACCCGGCGCGCAGCACGCCGCGGTTCCCGAGCCGCCAGGCCAGGTTCGCCCGCGGGCTAAGTAGAGTGTCGTCGGTCGCGGTATGTCGATCGTAACGGCCGCCGATCTCGGCGGTCAGCCGCCCGGAGGTGACGCGGTCGCTCGCCCAGACGCCCAGATGGTCGCCTCGCAGCGTGCCACGGAGCCCGTGGACCGTCCGCCGCGGGGTGGAAAACGGCGCGATGACCGGAAAATCGAGATCGAGATCTTTGGCGTAGTCGAACGTGGCGTCGTAGCGGCGCGCCTCCCAACCCGCCGCGGGTTGATGTTGGGGCGCACCGAGGTCGAAGCTCCAGCTTTGGGCGAGCGCGAGCACGCGGAGATCCCGCCGGTCGGTCAAGTCGAACCGGCTGTCGTCGTCGAGCGTGCGAGCCTGGCGGCCGCGCTCGATCCGCGCCCAGGAGGCCGACGTTTCGATCAGCGTTCGGTTCCCGGGTGTGGCCTGGTGGGTGAGCCAGCCTTGAGTGCTCCGGTAGTCGTTGTCGAGGGTGTCGGAGGTCTCTCCTTCCACCCGGTCGATCTGGAGCCCATCCTCGGCGGTGAGCAGGTGGGCGGCGAACGGGCCGATCGGAGTTTCGACCTCCGCCTTGGCGAACAGGTCCCAGAACGTCGGGTGCTCGTTGCCGATCGCCTTGGCGGCAAGATCGAGCGCGCCGCGCCGGCCGGACACGAACCACGAGCCTTTCGGCCCGGCCGGCTCGCTGGGAAATCGACCCGTGCTCAAAACCTGCGCGTCGAGAACGCTCAACCCCAGCGCGGTGCGCCGCGGGGCGGAGGGCTCGACCGTTCGCAGATCGAGCACGCCGCTCATCCGGTCGCCCTGGCTTGCCGGGAACGCGCCGGTCGAAAGGGTGGCGCTCGCCAGGTTCTTCGCCGGCACCAGGGAGAGCGCCCCGTCGTAATCTTTCAGATGGTAGGCCTCGAACAGCTCCTGGCCGTCGAGCGAAATCTTCACCTCGTCGCGCCGGCCGCCGTGAACGCTGAATTGCGCGGTGACATCGTTCGCGGCGATTCCGGGCAGCAGCGACAGGGTGCGCGAAAGATCTCCGCCGAGCTGCGGCAGGCGCTCGATCTCCTCGCGCCCCAAGGCGAGCGAGGAATCCGGGTGCTCGTCGAGCAACGAGATGCGGCTCGACCGGACGACGATCTCGTCGGAAAACGAAGGCTGGGGCGGAGCGGGAGGCTCGACTCCCGGCGGGGTTTCCGGCTGAGCCGCAACGCCGTCCGACCGTTTTCTGGCCACGATGACCCACACGCCGCCCGGCGCCTCCTCCGCCGCGAGGCCATGGGGCGCCAAGAGCTGATCGAGGATCTCGCGCGGCCGGCGCGCGGTCGGTTCCGCCAGGACTCTCATCTCGGGCCGCACTAGTTGATCGGAAAAGACGAGGGCCAGCCCCTGCTCTTCGAGGACGCGCAAAGCGTCGGCGAGAGAGCGGCCGGCAAAAGGGGGCGCCGAAGAGGAGTCTGCCAGGACGAGGGTGGGCGCGACCGCCAAGATCAGGGCGATCCCGAGAGCCCGAACGCATGCCGTCGACGACGCCATCCGTACCCCTCCACGTTCGCGCAATGCCTACCGCGAGCGGAATCTTACGCCGGGGTGAGGGAATCGCCCCGCGACGGTCGTTCCTTCTCCTGAACCCGAACGAGACCCGAAGAACGGGCCTCGAAGAACTAGGAGGACGCCATGCTTTCCAACATCCTTTCCCGGACGCGCACTCAAGTCTCCGCGGCTCTCGTTCTGGCCGCCACGCTCGCTTCTCCCGCTCTCGCCGTGGGTCCCTGGGCTTCGAACCCGGTCGTCTTCGGCCAAGAGGTTGGCGCGGTGGTCGATGCCGATTACAGCGCGGCCTGGAACCATTGGAAGGATCTCGGCTACACCCCGGTCAACCTGTCCGGCATCGAGAAGTCGGGCGCCGCCACCCGCTATAGCGGCCTCTGGCACAAAGATCCGAGCATCGTCTCGTGGACCTCGCGGCGGGGGATGACCGCCACGGCCTACCAGGATCTCTGGAATCAGCTGACCGCGCAGAACTACCGCGTCCTCGACCTCGACGCCCACGTGGTCTCCGGCACGCCGTTCTACGACGTGATCTTCGTCAAGGACGCGACCTTCAAGCCGTTCTTCTCCCACCGCATTCTGACTCTCGCTCAGCTCGACTCCAAGATCGCGTCCTATGACGCGCTCGGCTACCGGCCGATCCGGATCAACGGCTACCGCGTGGGCAACCAGAACTACTACGCCGCGGTCTGGGTGCAGGACGGCCTGAGCGACGCTCCGATCAAGCGCGACTTGACGTCTGCCCAGTACGCGAGTTGGTGGACGTTCTATAAGGACCACGGCTACCACCCGGTCGACATCGCGGCCTATGTCAAAGGCGGCGCCCTTCTGTACGCCGGAATCTGGGTGCGCGAGGCCGGGATCGACAACTGGATCTCGCTCCGCGATCGGACGGCCGCCCAGATGCAGGCCGAGATCATTACGCAGAAAAAAGCGAACTACCTCGAAATCGACATCGACGCCTACTACACGACCGGCGGCGCCCTGCGCTTCTCCGGCGTCTGGATTCGCCGCGCGCCGCGCAACGTCCTCACCGGCAACGTTGTCTTGAGCGGCAGCCAGATCGACCAGCTGAAGGCGAAGCTCGTCGAGTACACCACGAACGGCACCGATGGCCGCAAAGGTTCCGTCGGCTTCTACATCGAGGATCTCACCACGGGACACTGGATCGCCTTCAACCCGAACGAGCCGTTCTATCTCGCCTCCGCTGCCAAGACCTTCATCGCGGCCAAGGCGGTCTCGATGCCCGAGATCTCTTCCGGTGACCTCTACCAGCTGCGGACGACCGATTGGCGCGGCGAGGCGACCCGCGGCTTCACCAAGGCAGACATCGGCGACAACCAGACGATCGCAACTTATCTGGACCACATGATCGACAACAGCGACAGCTGCTCGACCGACCGGCTTTCGGGCCTGATCACGGGCTTCGACGGCGCGCTCGCCGTCAACAAGTTCCTCGACAGCCAAGCTTCGATGCAGAACGTCGGCGAAATCACCAGCATCTGCACGGTGGACAAGCGAATCCAGGGCAACGCCCACGCATGCATCTTCTCGGTTCCCTGCCATAGCTTCGAGAGCTGGGGCCGCGCCGGCGACACGAGCTACTCGACGCCGGCCGATCTCGCCTGCTTTGCGAACGTCAACAACTCGGGCGTCTCGACCGACTCCCGCTACGACCTCTACTACAACACCCTCGCCAACTCGGTCACCCCGGCCGAAGTGGGGCGCTTCTTCCGCAGCGTCGCCGATCACGACCTGCTGACCGCGTTCGACGAAGGCGACCTGGTCCGCGAGCTCGACAAGAACAACTCCTACGCACCCCCCGCGGCCGGGAATTTCCAAGCCTGGGGCGGCAAGGACGGCGGCAAATACAAAGTGAAGAGCTGGATCGGCCTCGCCTGGAACTGGGACTTCGGAGCGGGCGACTACTCCTCCCTCACCCACCAGTTCAGCGTCGCGATGTTCACCGAAGATTGGACCACCGACGACTCGACCGGCGATTCGAAGGCCAGCGCAATCATCGGAGACGCGATCAAGGCGGCGATCCCCTACCTGGTGAGCAAGCGGTAGGCGATCGAAACAACCGCAAAGGAAGCGGGCGGCGCGCCTCGGACGAACGGTCCGGGGCGCGCCGCGTCGGCGCTTGGGCCTACTTGCTCCGGGTCACCATGCGGCCCAACCCCGAGACCAGGCTCGAACCGAAGCTGCCGCCGAAAAACGCCAGCGTGACCGTGCCCAGCATGCCCGCGTCGGCGAAATGAGAGCCCAGGATGATGACTGTCAGGATGCCGGCCAAAGCACCCAAGAACTGACCGCAGGGCGGGCAATTGTCTGGCCAATCTGGTCCGATTCCATCCCCGATTCCCCCGCTGACTCGGGGGAATCTAATGGGCCAACCAAAACCGCACCACCCCACGATTGCTGCCAACACGTAGTCCATAGGAATCTCCTTGTCAGTCTCTGCGCGAAGCGCGTTCGGCGAATCGCCTTGACTGGGTCTTTGCCGGACGCTGCAGTTTTCTGACAGGAGCAAGATGCGCGGAGGTCTACTCGAAATAGTCTCCATCTACTCGGGGAAGGCGAATCGTTCGATAATGCGTGACACCGACTCCGTATTCGATCATGAGCGAGGTGAGCCGAGCACCGTCAATGAGCACGACGTTCTCTGATACCTGTTCTCCGTAGGAGCGCGCATCTTTGCTGAATGAAGACGTAGTTATGAACACGCCCTTCTTCGCTCTTCGTCCGGCGAGAGCGCCGAAGAATCCCTGAACATCGGGGCGGCCGACCGAGCCCTGCCACCGTTTAGCTTGGACGTAGACTTTTTCGAAACCCAGTTTATCTAGCGAAATGATTCCATCGATCCCGGCATCGCCCGGCCCACCTACTCGCTGCAGATCAGCTTCACTTGTGCCGTAGCCGAGAGCGTGCAGCAATTCGAGCACCAGTTCTTCGAAGAACTCAGGCGGAGACTGGGAAATCCGCTCAAGCAGTTCCCGGGCGACGGCTTCTTCGATCTCCTTCACCGCCGAGTCGATTCGCTCCACTGGCGCCTGCTGGCTGGCGGATGAGTTGGGTTCTAATGCGGCCTCCTCGGTTGAATCGTCACGAACGGCTGCGCGCAACGCCCGGTTAATTTCTCGAATTGTGGCCTCGCTCAGCTTTACAGGCTGGGCGAGGATCTTTGCTTGGCCTCCGGCAGTAATTCGCCAGACCCCCTGAGAGGGAGAATCAACGTATCCAGCAGCCTTCAACATGCTCAGACTCCACCCGATGCGATGTTGGTACCGAAGGCTCGCGCCACTCGGGAGTCGCTCTGCACGTTGCGAGGATGTCAGGTGAACGATGTCTGCGACAGATTCATAGACTTCTCTGCGGCGAAGTCCGTCAGGGTTCTGGGCGATGACGCTGAGAATCGCATGAAAAAAGCCTGAAGGTGGCGGGATCGTTGAGGGGCTCACTTACGTCTTCTCCTTCGGGCGCTGGCCTCACACACTGGCGGCGGATCCCTGCGGTGGGGTGATTCAATTCAAGCCGCGAAGTTCTCTCAAAACCGTGGAGTACGCTCGGTTTTAGCAGCTGTTGCTTGCCTAAGGTGCCTCCTTCACTCCGGATCAGAACCGACAACAATGACCCCGCCGAGACCGACGAATGTCGGGGGAAGGAGCGACGGAATTCCACGATCCAGAGTCCCCAACGCGCCCCCATGATGTAGGGCCAATGCGACGAGATGGGCGTCCGCGACCTGGCGAAAGCCAACCATTTGCATCGCATCAAAATGCGGTGAAGACGCAAGAGACTCATCGTCGGGCCAGAACACATGGTGAGGAAGGGCGATGATTTTGCGCAGCGCGAGTAACGCCTCCCGAGGTGAGCGGGCATCTACTGACACTCGTGGATTCGATGAGATTCGAACAAATCCGGCCTGTGTGATGGGAGCCGTGGCCCAACCGTTCGCTGCATGGCGGGCGAACCACTCGTGTGCAAGTTGATGGTGAACGTGATTTGGCCAAGCGAGGGCAACCAGCAGGTTGACATCGAGGAGGACGGTCACCGGCAAGTCAGTCGTCCTCGAGCGCGGCCTTGACCATTTCGTTCGTTATGGGCGCTGCTCCGGGGGATACGGAAAACACGGGAAACCCGTTCCGTTCGCCAATCCGCGGATTAGGAGCGAGCGCCTTTCGAGCCAACCGTGAAATCACCTCACCGATGCTTTTCTGCTCCGTCTCGGCCAGGCTCTTGGCTGCCCGATAGACGTCTTCGTCGAGTTGGAGGGTTGTGCGCATGCCTCCACCATAGGTGCGCTGATGCGGTGATGTCAAGACTCTTAGCGGGCGCCTGGGTTTGTGGCCCGGGGCGACACCTGTTCCGGCTGTGGCTGTAGTACCCGCCGACCACGCCCGCCTCCCCCGACGACTCCAATTTCGTCCGCCAAGCCCGCTCGCGATTTCTGATGCGGTTGTTCTTTCTGGGCAAACTGGCGCGGCGGAGCGAGCCCGCCATCACTTCGTTGGCTTCCGGCTCCGCGGCTTCGCTCCGGCCGATCGTAGGATGAGCCTGCCCTGCCCTTCTGAGGGCAAGGGAATCTCCGCCTGATCGATCGCTGCGTCGATCAGCGCCTTGATGTCCGGATGGGCCAGATCGCTCGCCTCTTCCAGCCGGACGAAGCGGGCCTGCTTTCCCGCGCCCTCCAGCAGCTTCTTCGGGTCGGGCAACTGCGGCCCCGGATTGAGGTAGAGACGCACACCGTCGGGTCGCGCGGCGATCGACACGACGCCGTCGATCCCTCGATCCGTCGGCGAGTAGGAGAGGACGACGAAGGTTTTGTAGTCGTATGCCAGCTCGTTGGCCGCCGGAAGCCTCTTCCGTATCGCGGCCCGGACCGATCGAGCCAGCTTCTGAATCTTCGGATCCAGCCGGTCGATGTAGGACTGGAGCACGGCCTCCGACGTATCTTGCTCGTTATCGGGTTTCGCTGTCACCGCATCCTCGCAGTCGTTCGCTAGAGTTCCGCCTCAGAGCCACTTGTGTTGCAACGCTCGCTCGTGTTGCAATGCAATCATGACTCAACGCGAATACGAGCACCAGAGGCGCCTGTTGGACGAGCAGCTTCAGGCGGGGATCGCGCTTTTGGAGGCGGCGCACCGCCAGCAGCGGCGTGCGCTGGATCTCGTTTGGATGACCATGGCGGAGGGGGACGTCGGGCCGGGGCTCACGGTTCCGGCGCTTCTGGCCGCCGCTCCGGTTCGGGAGCCGGAGGCTCCCCGGCCGCCCGAGAAGCGCGTCCGCTGGCTCCCGGGGCAACTCCAGGCAGAGGTCGAGGCCGCCCTGGAGAGGCTTCCGGAACGGTTCGACCGGAACGATCTTCTGGCGCTGCTCGACGGGGAGCCGGACCGCAGCTCGCTGTTTCGGGTGCTTCAGGAGATGACAGATGCCGGACGCTTGCGGGTCGAGCTGCGCGGAGAGGGGCGCTCTCCGACGCGCTACCGCAATCCCCAGGCGCCGGCCGCGGCACCGCCGGACTGAGCCGCGCGACGACGACTAGCGCCGCGGGCTCTCTTCGTGAGGCGGGGGGAACCGCTGCAACGGAGCGGGTGACAGGCGATGCGACACGATGCACCGGTGCAATCACGCGATGCACCGCTGTTGCGACACACGGGAGAGATTATCGGCAGCTCGTCACCCGGGATGCAACGCTACGAACTCCGGATGCGACGCCAGGAACCGGTGATGCGCATCCGGGCACCTCTTTTTTGAGGGCGGGAACGACTGCCGAGAGGCGGGGTGTCGCTCCCGTCCTCCGGTGCAACACGATCTCGTTGCTCCGCACCGGTCGCGTGTGTTGCGAGTACGGTGCATTGTGTCTCGGCACCGGTGCGCCGTGTCTCGTCACTTGTTTTTCTTGTCTCGTCACTTGTTCGGTGTGGTGCGAGAGGGGATCTCCGTATCGCGAGAACGGTGCTTCGTCGTGCGTCACCGGTGCCCCGTTCCGCTACGTTGGTTCTTCCTGCCGCGTCACCCGTTTCTCGGGTTGCAGTCGGGGAACTCTGCGTCGCGGGAGCAGGGCGCCGTCGCGGGTCACCGGTGCGCCGTGAGGCGGTCCTTCGTCTCAGGAGCGTTTCGGCACTTCCCGGGATCTCATCGGCTCTCCTGAGGGCAAGAGCGGAATGGTGCCCGCCTCGCGCAGCTCGGCACGGGGCTCTCACTCAGGCACAGCGCCAACAAGAATGACCCCACCGGGACCGGCAAGCTCCGGGGGAAGGAGAGACGGAATTCCACGATCGAGCGGTGGTGAACGTATTCGGCCACGCGAGGGCAACCAGGAGGTTGACGTCGAGGAGGCGATTACCAATCAGGCGTCCTCCAGCGCTGCCTTGACCATCTCGTTCGTTATCGGCCCTGCCCCGGGGGATTCGGAAAACACCGGGAACCCACTGCGCGCAGTAATCCGAGGATCGGGCGCGAGCGAGTTTCGGGCCAAGCGTGAGATCACTTCGCCGAGGCTCCTCTGCTCCACATCCGCCAGGCTCTTGGCTGCCCGATAGACGTCTTCGTCGAGCTGGAGAGTTGTACGCATGCCATCACGATAGGTGCGCTGATGCGATGACGTCAAGACTTCTGGACAGGGCGGCAGGGCGCACGCCAATCCAAGAGCGGGAAGCGCGCCTTCGCGACCGGCGCCTTCCCGGCCCGGGGCGGCAATGACGGCGGAAAATACAAAGTGAAGAGCTGGATCGACCTTGCCTGGAACTGGGACTTCGGTGTGAGCGACTGCCACCAGTTCAGCGTCGCGATGATCACCGAAGATTGAACCACCGAGGACTCGATCGGGACGCGAAGACCGCCACGACCATCGGCGACGCGATCAAGATCGCGATTCCCCTACCTGGTGAGCAAGCGGTAGGCGAAACCAAAACAACTGCGACGCAAGCGGGCTCGGTGTTCCTAGTGACGGGGCGTAGGTAGCGCTGTGGCGGCCTGCTGCGCGCAGAGGTTTTTGATCTCTATTTCCTCGCCGCTCTGGCTTACCGACCAAGACACGACTTCTCCCTTCGGCAAGACGATCATCCGCCCCTTATGGCGAAGAACGTACTCGTCGCCAAGGCGCGACAAGACTTCCAAGTCTACGGCTCGCGCAAAGTAGCGCATCTTTGGTAGGCTCGAGTCAGTAGTGCCGTCTGATTCTAATTCTTTTCCTTCAGTGGACTCAGTGCCGCTCCCGGGGTCAGTGCCGGGGGCGTCGGACTGCGGTAGATCCTTCCTTTCAAACTCCACGGGGACTGCGTGCTGGCACAGGAGCCGACCCCCTTCCTCCGTCAACACCAACATGGCTCTCTTTCCTCCAAATCCAAATCTTTCCATGATTTTTGCTGGTAGCCTAGCGTTAGATTTTTCTCCCAACAAGTGGCCAGCTCCCAAAAGAAGAAGCGCTGCCAGGAAGCTCGCGGTCAGCGCCCGGCGCCGGTGCAAATGAAAGAGAACTGAGACCGCCAAGTTTGTTATAGTCACCACAAAAATGCAGAGCAGAAGCAAGCTCCATGGAACTTCAATCCCTTGGCCTGAGGCTCCTGCGGTGGCTCCTCTGTAGATTCGGTGAAAGAACCAGAGAGCAACAAGGCTAAGCAGTGCCGAGCTGCTAAAAGCCACAATCGAACGGCAGAGGAGACTCCAGTTGTCAGTCGATGAAGGGTCGTGAAGTCTCATTTGGCGGCTGGTCCTAAGCCCGCTGATCAATAGTGCTATGAAGCTGGCAAGAGGGAGAACTCCAGTGACCCAGAGTACAGTCGGGTCAAATTGCGCCTTCCTAGTGCTCACAATGAATGCCACGAGAAGAGGAACGTGAGAGGCCCCGACATGCAGCCTGTGTAGCCAGATTGTTCCACTGTCGGCACTTGAGCCTTGACTGCCTGAACTCCTCAAGGCGGCCAGTTCGAGCCGTAGATCTTTTCCTATGAGCGCTGAGACAGCCGCCAGAGATGCTGTGGCGCCGAGAGTCACGAACAAGCCCGGGAGGCTTTTGCTGGCTTGCAAGAAGAGTAGGAGATGACAGAAAAACATGAAGACCACGAAAGGAAAAACGATTCTCTTGATGACTGACAACACGCAAGGTTGCCATTTCCTGCTTTGCATTAACAATATTTCTTCAAAGTGGCTGTCAAAAATTAGGAACTCTGACCATATGGCGCCGGGTATAAAGAGGAGGAACCCATATGCCATAAAAAGGCTTCCCCCAATGATTGTCATTAAGGACATGTAGGTAAGGGCACCCTGCCAGGATACTTCAGGGAAGTAGCCAATCCCTGAATAGTAGAGGGCCAGGAGGCCTCCTCCGAGAATGAAAAGAACTAGCCAAATGGCGGCAATCGAGTCCAGCTTAGCGCCTAACTTTGGGAAATCTGGGACGGCCTCGCCCGCTTGGGTCTTGTCTTCGTTGGAATCTTCAGCGGACTGCATAGGACCTCCCACTTTGCCTTTGGTAAGCTGCAACCACGAAGAAATTTTGTTGTCGGGATTGTGTCCCGTCCCTCGCCTCGCTCTTCTAGCTTCTAGCGTAGTAGCTTTAGTTTTGTGTGTCAAAAAGATGGATCGTCATAAATAAAACACAGCATGGGCCCGAAACGGTCAATTCAGTGGTGCTGGTCTTGTCGCGTGCAGGAGTAGCCGGGTACTAGTAATATCGTCGATCATGTCCGCCTCCCCCGACGACTCCAAGTTCCTCCGCCAAGCCCGCTCCCGGTTCCTCATGCGGCTGTTTTTCCTGGGCAAGCTTCCGCTCGCCCTCTTCGCCGGATTGAGGATCGACGAGATCACCGCCGAGCGCTGCGTGGTCTCGTTGCCCTACGGCTGGCGGACGACCAACCCGTTCCGTTCGATCTATTTCGCTGCGCAGGCGATGGCCGCGGAGCTTTCAACCGGGGCGCTTGCGATGGCGGCGATCGAGGCATCGAGGGCTCCGGTGGCGCTCTTGATCGTCGGGCTCGAAGCGGCGTTCGAGAAGAAGGCGGCGGCGCGGCTCACATTTACTTGTGAGGCCGGTCCGGCGATCGGGGCTACGGTACTGCGCGCGATCGAGACCGGCGAACCGCAGACCGTGCGGGTCGAGACGATCGGCCGTCTCCCGGACGGCGCGGTCGCGGCCCGTTTCGCCTTCACCTGGTCGTTCAAGAAGCGGTCGGGGAAGTAGAGGATAACCGACGATCCGGAGAGGTTTATACTCTTTCCATGGCCGAGCCGATTCGTTCCCCGTTCACCTACGACGACTATATCCTCCTGCCGGAGGACGGTCCGCGCTATGAGCTGATCGAGGGAGAGCTGCTGATGACACCCGCGCCTCTGATCGGGCACCAGCGGCTTTCAAGCCGGTTGCACGTCCGTATTGGCTACTTCGTTGAAAGGGAGGGGCTCGGCGAGCTGTTTGCCGCTCCGACCGACTTATACCTTTCGCCCACCAACGTGGTGCAGCCCGATCTTCTATTCGTCTCGACGGAACATTCCGATCGGATCGTCAGGGCCTGCGTTCACGGAGCGCCCGATCTGGTGATCGAGATTCTCTCCGACGGCTCGCGCCAACGCGACGAGGTGACGAAACTGCGCCTCTACGCGAAATTCGGTGTCCCCGAGTATTGGGTCTTCGATTCTTTCCGCGAGGCCGTGCGCGTATTTCGTCTGGCGGACGACGGCTACCGCAAGGTTGGGGAGTTTTACGCCCTAACAGGCGACCGTCTAACCACGCTGCTCCTGCCCGGGCTGGAGATCGACCTCGCCGAACTGTTCGGCCACTGATACGCCCTAGTCCCCCCGCCCTTCGAAGTCCTTACCGAGCGGCTGGTCGACGTTGGCATAAGCACGCTCGTACTGGACGTCGATCTCCCGCTTGAGCTTCAGCGCCGTCAGCGGCGCGAGGTCGGACGAGCCTACTTCGAAGTACCCGTCATCTCCAGGAAACACCTCAACCGAAAAACCGGCCTTGTTGACGAGCGCCTCGATCGCGTCGGCGACCATCAGGTAGGCATTGGATCGCGTCCGGCCCTGAGTGACGACGCCGAGGACGGGCACTTCGATGGCCCAGTGTCGGCCCTTCTTGTGTATCCGGCCTTCGAATCTCATGACAGAACACTTACACCGGTCCGTGTTCAGGGCAAGACCCTGGCCCCCTTTTTCCCCAATCCCCGCCTCTCTCCGCGCCACGGATTGTGTGGCCAAAGGAGAGAGCGATGCGTACACGATCGAGTTGGACCCGGCTCGCCTATGCTGGTCTGGGGATCTTCGGAGGGCTGCTTCTTGCCGCCACGCCCGGCGGGGCTCAGGGCTGGGACCAGGCGTACGGGAACCTTGCGAACACGGGCTTTGTGAACACGACGACCCACATTCCGGTTTCGCCGCGGTGGATCTTTCAGTTGGACGGTTCGGTGAGCGCGGGCGGCCCTTCGGTGAACGGCAAGGACGGCACGATTTGGGTCGGCACGGCGAACGGGACGCTCTGGGGGTTCCAGCAAGACGGGAGCGTCCGTTGCTCGCGGAGCTTCAAGGAATCGACGATCACCTCCACTCCGGCGTTTTTCAAGAACGGGGATCTCGCGATCCTGTTCAGCCAGGCGGTCTCCGGCTCCACCGGAAAACAGACTTCGCTCGCTCGCGTCACTTCCACCTGCACCGTGGTCTGGCAGGTCCAGTTGCCGCAGGGGAGACCGACCCTGCCGAGCACCGCGACGGGGTCGGTCAAGATCTGGACCCGGAACGGCGTGCCGTTCCTCTTCGTGCATGCTCGCCAGACGATCAACGTCGATCTGACGACGGCAGATCCCGAGAGCTTTCACGAGCTGCTCGTCTACGACGAAGCCGGTAAGATCTTCGCTCGGCGTCAAACCGGGAACTGGTGCATCACCGTCAGCGGGGGCGGGGGATTCCTCTCCGCCAA
>Ga0068860_100004897_pt1 | contig 13649 bp, 8 predicted proteins | sample KBSSwiS32_FD_66597 | JGI IMG/M metagenome (GOLD analysis project Ga0068860, IMG submission 66597) | Switchgrass rhizosphere microbial communities from Kellogg Biological Station, Michigan, USA - KBS Switchgrass S3-2 | ecosystem: Host-associated > Plants > Roots > Rhizosphere > Soil ... | reverse complement strand
AGTGGTACAAGTATCGACACAACAAGACTACCGACGGAATGAACGAGTTTGTTGCCGCGGTGCTTGCGAAGCCGTTACCACCTGAGCCGACACCGTTGACATCGCTGCCGACCGAGCCAGCAGCTTCGGGTACGCCAGCCAGCGGAACCACTACGTCAACAAATGCCGCAACCACTAACGGTGCAGCCAAGCCGGCAGCTCCAAAGACTGGGGGTCCAAATCGGCCTAACAACCGATAATCAATCTCTGACCTTCTCTCATTAAATAACGCGCCGGAAGCGAATCGGAAGTTGTCGATTAGCTTCCGGCGTTTGTTATAATCCGACGTGTTTTGAAAAGCACCGACACCTCTATTCCGGACCTCGACCTCCTGGAGACAATTCTGGCCTACAACTTCAACGATCGGGCTTTGCTCGAGCGTGCGCTAACGCATCGTTCGTGGGCTCACGAACAAGTAGCGCCGGGCGACGAGCATCAAGCCCGACAACTCCACAATGAGTCGTTGGAGTTTTTGGGGGATTCAGTATTGGGTTTAGTCGTCGCGAATTATCTCTGTAGCTCTTATCCGTTGGGGACTGAGGGCGAGCTTTCACGAATGAAGCATCGTCTGGTGAGTGCGCCGACACTCGCAAACGCTTCACAGACACTGAATCTTGGTGACTTCCTGCGCTTTGGCAAAGGGGAAGAGAAGAGTGGCGGTCGTCAGAAGAATGCTCTCCTGGCCGACGTTTTTGAAGCGATTACTGGGGCAATTTTCATCGATGGCGGAATGGATGCGGCCACCAATTTTGTCTGCTATGCCTTAAGAGATGAATTGGAAGGAGCAGATCCGCTTGCCGCCGCCAAAGCTGATTACAAAACCATGCTCCAGGAGAGGTTGCAGGCTGAACGACGTCAGGCTCCTCGATATTCCGTGATAGAAACTTTAGGGCCTCCACATCGTAGAATCTTCCATGTGGAAGTCTCGTGGGATGGCGGCAGCATCCAAGGGGAAGGTCATTCAATCAAGTCTGCGGAAGCTGCTGCCGCGCGAGCGGCATTAGAGGTGATGAGTCCGGTTAGTCCGGAAGAAGACGTGTAGCCGGTCCTTGACTTGACCGTCTGTATAAATCGTAACTAGGATGTTTTTAATGGCGAGTAACTTAACCACCGACAAGGTCAAGGGCGAAACGGAGACAAGCACCGAAGCCAAACCTTCCACGTTCAATCGTTTATTTAACCGCAACGGCAATTCAAAACAGGCGCCCCCTCCACCGGCCCCGGCTAAACCGAAAGGGCCGCCGAAGACTGTGTGGCGTGAATATTTCGAATCAGCTGTGGTCACTGTGATCATGGCGTTATTTGGTATGACTTTTATTGTGCAGGCAGTGAAAGTCCCAACAGGTTCGATGCAAAACACAATCACGATCGGCGATCATCTTCTGGTCAACAAATTTATCTTTGCGCCCGGTGCGTCATTGCCGTTCTTACCCCAACGGGAAATTCGTCGTGGCGATATTATCGTCTTCAAGTATCCAGGCAATCCTTATGATCCAAGTCGCGACGATCGTCCTGATAACAAACCAATTCTGACAAACTACGTAAAGCGAGTAATCGGTTTGCCGGGAGACCGGATCAGTCTCCAGGGTAAGAGTGTGATCGTCAATGGCCAGGCATTACCAGAACACAGAATTGATGCCAAAGATCACAATCGTAAAGATCCACTGGAAATAGTTAACAACCCGACACGTAAGCCAAACGAAACCTACGACGTCTACTACCGGCCCGGAGATGATGACGACAATTATGTTTACGACGTCTTCACTCAAGCTGGAGATGGAAAAGAGGTAGTTGTACCGGCCAACAAGTATTTCGTAATGGGTGATAATCGTGACAACAGTGAGGACAGCAGGTTTTGGGGCTTTGTCCCTCGTGATCTCGTGATCGGTCGCGCGATGTTTGTTTATTGGTCGTATGACGAGAGTGCTCCCTCAACTGAAGGCAGCCTAGGTGTGATTATCGACTTCTTCAAGAATACTCGTTGGAGTCGCACTGGCACCTTAGTCAGATAAGCAAATTCTTAAAACGTAATTCGGGGGCAGGCTCATGGGGGCTTGCCCCTTTTGCATTTAGAGACGTCACTTGGTCGGCGGATTAATTAACATACCGCTCAGTCGCTGAAAGTACGCAGACAAAAATTTATACTTAGACGCCATTGCGTGACTCAACGAATAAATATTCGTCTCAGCCTGCGTGCTAGAATCTTCGCTAAACCAATTTGCATAACATGGCATCGGCGACCTGGTCAGCTAAAAGTAAACGAATCGTCCAACGCATCAACGACGATGAAATATTCGGTCGTGCGGCTCAACTCTCCTATTATTTTCTGCTAGCACTCTTTCCGCTGTTGCTCGTATTGATAAATCTGCTGGGTTACCTGGCACAGGAAGGTACGGGATTCCGTGCGAAACTGATCGCCTATCTCGGCGCAGTGATGCCCGGCAGTGCTGTCACACTTGTACACACAACGCTCGACGAAATTAGTGCCTCAAGTGGCAGTGGAAAACTTTCACTTGGATTGTTAGCCGCACTCTGGGCAGCTTCCAATGGAATGGGAGCGATCAGTCAAACTCTTAACATCGCCTATGAGGTTCGCGAAACTCGTTCGTGGTGGAAAGTTCGACTAATTTCCGTGTTCCTTACTGTAGCTCTTTCAGTTTTGATTGTTTCCGCGCTTGCGATTGTTCTCTACGGCGGCTCAATTGGTGATGTCTTGGCCGGAAAGTACGGATTCAGTCAATTTTTCACAACCGTCTGGAACATTCTGCAGTGGCCTATCGCGCTCGGCTTCGTGTTGATTACCTTCAACCTGATCTATAACTTCGCGCCAAATGTGAGACGTGAGCAACGTAGATGGTTTAGTGTGGGCGCAAATGTCGGAGTCGGTTTATGGTTGCTCATATCTTTTGGTTTTCGAATTTATCTTCACTACTTCGACTCGTATAGCGTGACGTACGGCTCGCTTGGCGCATTGATTGTCTTGATGCTTTGGTTCTATCTAACAGGTGTTGCTATCCTCATCGGTGGTGAAGTGAATTCAGAAGTACAGAAGTCGACTTTAACAACCTCGTGATTAGTAACGTTACTCATAAAGTATTAACAGCCTCTCTTTTGGCACTCTTGTTGTATTCTCCAGGTTCAGAAATAAACGCGCAACGAAAGAAGAAGACAAAGGAACCGGCTCCGGCTGCCGTAAACGAACTTACAAAACTACGTGACGACTACATTCAGGCCACAAAAGAATACAAAGCAAGTTTGGAAAGGCTGTTGGTGATCTACGAAGCCAATGTTAAGCGTGCCGAAGAGAAGTTGGATGCAGTTAAGAAACTGCTCAATGATGGACTGGTCGCGAGAGCCCAGGTAGAAGAAAGCGAGCGTGCGCTAAAAACGGAGCAACAAAAAGTCGCTGAAACTAAACTGCAGATGGCTAATGCCGATGGCCAAATTGCCAATGTGCTCGTAGAGACAGAAGCAGACGCTGAACTGGCAAAGAATATTAAGCGTGCCAAAGGCAAACTGATCACAACCACGTCTTTCATGCGTTACAACGGAACCAGTGGCTGGGGACTCAATGAAGCCTGGAAGATCCAGCGATTTTTCTCGGACACTTTTAAGAGAGAATTACCGATTGCAGTCTTTGGCCAGGGGGCGATACATGATCGCTGGCGTCTGGACCACCGTAACGCCATGGACATTCAACTGCACCCGGATGGACCTGAAGGTCGGGCGTTGCTTGAGTTTCTACAGAAGAATGGCATTCCCTACTCGGCGTTTCGTTCGGCGATTCCCGGCACTGCGACCGGTCCGCATATACATATAGGTCGCCCTTCTCATCGATATTAGAAATTTGAATTCAACCGTGACTTCAACCATTTTTCCCGCCCACACTATGCGAACAATCGTGTCGACAATTGCGATCAGCTTGTTACTTTCAACAACGTCATTAGCTCAAATGAAACAAGTTAATCCGCTTACGCAAAAAGACGCTTCGCATTTTGCCGCCCTCGCGCTGAAGTGCGTCAATCGCGAACTACCCAACAAACCGGAACACGTCATCAACAGTCCAGCCGAAGTCCAAAGTCCAAAACAACTGCATCCTGCTTTCTATGGTTGTTACGACTGGCACTCTTCAGTACACGGGCATTGGATGTTGGTAAGGTTGTTAAAGACTTTCAGTTCGCTTCCTGAAGACAAGCAAATTCGCGACGCGTTAAATGCAAACCTGACGACTGAAAACATTCGCGCTGAAGCTGCTTACATGTCTCAACCCAATCGGCAATCATTCGAGCGAACTTACGGTTGGGCATGGTTGCTGAAACTCGCGGAGGAACTTCATTCCTGGGACGACCCGGATGGCGATAAATGGGCCGAAGCTTTGCAGCCGCTCGTCGATGTCATTATAAAGTCGTACAAGAGTTTTCTTCCGAAACAGACCTACCCTATTCGAACAGGTGTTCACCCGAATACCGCTTTCGGTTTGGCTTTCGCACTCGATTACGCGAAGGCTGTCGGTGATCGCGATTTTGAGGCGCTGTTAGACGAGAGGAGTAGAACGTATTTCGCGAAGGATGTTGATTATCCTGCCAGCTGGGAGCCGAGTGGCGAGGATTTTTTCTCTGCCGGTTTGATGGAGGCCGACTTGATGCGTCGCGTGATGAAGGCGCCGGAATTTGCTGACTGGTTTCACCGGTTTCTGCCACAAACCACCAAAGGTGGTCCGCCCTCGCTCCTAAAGCCGGCAATTGTCACCGACCGGACCGATCCAAAGTTGGTTCATCTGGATGGATTAAATCTGAGTCGCGCCTGGTGTATGAGAAGTGTGGCAAGTGCTTTACCGGCAAATGATCCTGCTCGCAAAGCCCTGACTGATTCCGCTAATCAACACGCAACGGCAGCACTGGCACATGTTGCCAGCGGTGACTATGCGGGTGAACATTGGCTCGCATCTTTTGCAATTTACTTATTGTCCTTGTGAGCTGCGTTGTTGTTGGTCCAACCGTTCCGCGGAATTCGAATCTCCACCTGGAGACCACCCGATGTTGCGTTGCTCGCACTGATCGATCCACCGTGCAGCTGAATTGCGCGCGTAGCGATCGCTAAACCCAAACCGGTTCCACCACTCTTTCGATCACGCGCGTCATCAACTCGATAGAAAGGGCGAAAGATATCGTTCAGCGCTTTGTCTGGCACCCCGACGCCGTGGTCTCTGACTATGATTAACGCGCGTCGCTCTCCGTTGTTAGCTTCCGATGTTAGTGAAACTTCGACTTCTGTGTTGGCAGCCGTGTGTCGAACAGCATTGCGCACCACATTTTCAATGGCGCTTCCCAGCAACTCAGGCGAACCATTCGTTTCGCACGACTCGACTGCTACCAATCGCACTGCTCGATTATTGTCACGCGCTTCGTAGTCAGCGTCCTGGATGATGGTTTCCAGCAGACCTTTCAAGTCAAACTGCGATTTTGCAATGCCATCTGTACCGCTTTCTACCTCCGACAAGTCAAGGAGCTGCCCGATCATTTCGTTCATTCGACCTGCTTCTCGAGCTATTCGATCGAGAGATGGCATGACTTCAGTATTACCGCGACGCTTGGCAATACCGAGTGCAACTCCTTGTCGGGCAAGTGGAGAGCGAAGTTCATGTGAGATATCGGCAAGCAGACGTCGTTGCGCTTCAACGAGTTTGTCAATCTGCGTCGCCATCAGGTTGAAATCACGACCCAGGTGTCCTATCTCGTCGCGACGCTTAAGAAATTCCGGATCAACTCGCGCCGCAAAATTACCTTCCGAAAGTTCCTGAGCCGTATTGCGTAAACGTTCGATTGGTTGCGCGAGTGATCTGGCGAGTAAATAACAAAAGAGTCCACCGACCACTAAGAGTGGCAACAGCGTGCGCGCGCCGACTTGTAAACCAAACCACAATGATCCCCGCTCGCCTAAACGTGGTGGCAGTGGACGAGCCGGTGGCGGATAGCGAGCAATCAGGATGTAGTTGGCGCCTTTCGGTGAATGCACCAGTTGAATTCCGTGTGGCGAACGTGGTCCAACTCTGGGTTCTTCGGGAAATTCGAAGAGAAAAGGAGTCGTAGTATTCACGCGAGCGGCGAGCGTCTTCAAATCGTCTCCGACCGGTTGGCCCGTGAGGTCCTCGCTACGATCATTTAGCAAAACTGCGTGAACGGCAGCGGTACTCTCCAATCTCGACAAGTAAGAACTCAGGGCGGGAGCGCCACCGTACTCGAAAGTTTCAACCGCGGTTTGTGCCACTAACCCCGTCATCGGTGCGAGTGGATTATTACGCGGTGGCTGAAATCGTCTCTCAGCAAGTATACCGGTTGCGAAGGACGCGATGTTGACCAGCACCATCGCGATTCCAAACCAAAGAAATACTCTTAGGAAGAGACTTCTCATCAGACTCTTTCACTTTCGTTTGCCGTTGGCGCTGCGTATATGTAGCCAACGCTACGAACTGTCTTTATTCGTTCAACGCCATTGACCTGGTGGCCCAACTTCCGGCGCAGATTGGCCACGTGAGTATCGATACTGCGATCAAATGGAGACAACGACCGATGAAGCACGTCCTTAACGAGTTCTTCGCGGGAGACGATTCGACCTGCTGAGGTGATCAACTTTTCGAGCAGCGAATATTCGACGAGTGTCAACTCAACAACTTCACCAGCGCGTCGAATCGTTCGCGTACTGTGGTCGATTTCGATATCACCAACTCTCAGCGTTTCAGTCACACCTTGAGTAGCCAGGGTCCGCCGCAGCACAGCATTGATTCGCGCTAAGAGTTCGTGTGGATCAAAAGGCTTTGGTAAATAATCGTCCGCGCCAATCTGTAGTCCGACGACGCGGCTAACAGCGTCACCGCGTGCGGTCAGCATGACTACTGGCAGCTGCGAGCGTGAACGAATCTGTTTTAGTAACTCGAACCCATTTATCCCTGGCAACATGTAGTCGAGCACAGCCAAAACGTAGTCACCGGAAAGTGCACGCTCCAGACCCGTTTCACCGTCGTGGACGGCTTCTACTTTGTAACCGTCCGGTTCGAGGTATTCGGCGACGAGTTCACAAAGTTCTACGTCGTCATCAACAACCAGAATCTGCAGCATCTTCGTCATAATCGAGAGGAGCTGAGCTTCGTGCCGCCCCGGGTTTCTATCTTAGTTGCCTTAGAACCTTTGTAAAGTGTGAAATTGTGAAACGAATCAAGCTTCACAAAACTTTGCCTTGTCTTAACAAAGTCTTTGCATCACGAACGCGTTTCATGCGTCTAAGATTCCATTGAAGCCGCAATCGCTAATAGGTACTCAGATCTAGCTTCAGTCGGATCGCGGATCGGTGGTCGTAAGTTTGATCGACGGAGAGAGCGGCTTGTCGATCCAATCAGAGACCTGAATTCCGATCGGCTTGAAGTCACAGGCACTCGACTTATCTGCCTGAAGCTAGATGTGAGTAATCGCTCTCATAAACTTATAAGGAGAAAAAGATGAATTTGAATTTGAATTTGAAGACCCTTAGTGTGGCGGTAGGAAGCGTATTTGTTCTGATCATCATGACCGCTGCGGTCGTGGTTTCGCAGGGAACACAGGATCGACAGGGACCGCCGCGAGATGGTGGTTTTCGCCGCGGGCCCGGACCACGTGACGGAATGTTTCCGATGTTCCGCGAACTAAATCTCAGTGAAGACCAGAAAGCTCAGATAAAAAAGGTTCTCGACGGAGAAGCGGAAAGCACGAAGGAACTTCATGACAAGTTGAAAGCACTTCATGAGAGTGAGCCGGAGCCCTTTTCGGGAACTTTCGATGAGGCAACAGTTCGGGCGGCAGCGGAAGCGCGTGCGAAGATTGAAGTTGAACTGGAAGTCTCTCACGCCCGAATCATGTCGCAGATTGGTTCAATCCTAACCGCCGAACAGAAAGCACAGATCGCGGCGCGACGCCCACAATTTCGCCAGGGACCACCGCCTCCACCAGAGCAACCCGAATAATTTGGTTGGGGATTTCGATTTCGAAATCCTCCATAGAAATTCGCCAACCTTTAAGCGCTCCCCAGGTGACAAAACACGGGCAGGGATCGGTTGACCTTGAATGAACCGGACCTCTTCAAGGTCGACAACAGAGTCGGGGCCTGCCCGTTTGTCATTATTCACTTCGTTATTCGAGCGTTCCTTTTCTCGAGCTACTTTTCTGCAAGTCTCACAGATCTGATCGTTCCTCTAATGAACCGTTGACCGTTTGAGGGCAACGGCACGTCAGGGTGGCGAGTCTAATTACCGAAATCATCCTTCGCTGCTAGTTAAGACGTAAGACGGTTCACCCACGTCTCCCAAATCGTGTAGCCTAGCGCTGCCCACACGCTCATCGCACGCTCGTTGACTCTGACCGAAACGGTTGACCCGATATGAAGAACATTATCTCTATCGCAGGCATCTCACTCCTCCTTTTTAACTTTTTGCTGCAACAGGCTGACTACTCCCAGCTGAAAAATGATGCCGAAGCACAATACCGCCAGGGCTCATATGCTCGTGCAAACGAGATCTATTCACGCGTGGATCGGACGAAGCTGGCCCAAGCCGATGCGCGTTGGGTTGAGTTTCGCCTGGCTGACACACAGTGGCGCGCTCAAGCGGCAACTGAGAATTCCGACACTACCAAGCTTGAACAAGCACAAAAGCAGTTAGAGGAATTGATTCGTGTTTCGGATGGGGAGAGCGATCGCGACGTTGTTTGGTCTGAAGCCCATGAGTCTTTAGGAGATTACTTTTGGCTTCGTCGCAATCAAACAAATTGGGGAAGCGCGTGGCCTCATTATCAACAAGCCTTGGATTGGTGGGCCGGCCAACGACAACTTGATACAGCTCGAGATCGTTATCTTAAAATCGTTTTCAATGCTGCTGATCCAAACCGCGGCAGCGACTATTACTACGGCTACTACGGCAACAACATCCCTATAAACATTCTCGAAAACGCGCTCAAGATCAGCGTTAACGTAAACGACAAAGCGCACCTGAATTACCTAATCGCGATGGCGACGCGGACCACGGGTGGCGAATGGAGTGCACGCGAACGTGTGGCTGACGAATTTGAAGAAGCTCTCAAGGCGGGCAAACAATCGAGTTGGTACGATGATGCCCTCTATTACTACGCCGAGTGGATGATGAGTTATGGCTTTATTCGACAAATCGGAGAAGGCCAGTGGCAACAGGAGCCTGACTATAAGAAGAGCCTCGAACTGTTCCAGCGACTAACGCGAGAGTTCTCTAAAGGTGAAACGCGTTTTTACGATCAGGCAATTCAGCAAATCAAAATGATTACTGAACCGATTGTATCGGTCAGCGTAGCCAATATTTTTCTGCCGAATTCCGAATTGCAGTTTGCCTTAAACGCCCGCAACCTGCGACAGGTAGATCTGGCTCTCTACAAGGTTGATCTTGTTCGTGACGTTCGCTTCAACAGAAATGTTCCCGACGGAGACGAAGGAGACGTGGACGAGGGTGCCTGGATTCAGAAAATTCAGTTAAACGGACGCCAGGCAGTGAAGTCATGGCGGAAGGAGATTGATGATCAGAACGACCATCGTCCCTACAATCAATTCGAACGGATCGATGCCAAGCTGCCGGTTGGTGCGTACATCCTTGAAGCAAAGAGTGGCGCCATTTTCGCTAGAGATCTCTTATTGATAACCGATGCCACAGTTGTGCTGAAGTCTTCCGGTAAACAGGCCCTGGTCTATTTCTCAAACGCCATCACCGGCGCACCTATTCCCAATTCAACAGTCGCACTTTGGGAAACTTTTTACACCGGCGGAAAATCTCGATGGCGCCGACTGATCAAAACCACTAACGCTGACGGCTTAGCACTGTTTTCAACGCGAGGCGAGGCCTCACAAGGTTTTTTTGTAACTGCTGCAAACTCCGAGCGCCAGGCATTTGCAAACGGGTATTCCTATCAACCAGGCGAGGGCGCAGCATGGCGCATCTACGCTTTTACCGATCGTCCTGCATACCGTCCCAGGGAAACCATGCAATGGAAGTTTGTTGCCCGGCGTTTTGCGAACGGCGTCTACACAACTCCTGCAAATCAAACGGTTGAATATCAGATTAACGATCCGCAAGGAACAAAGCTCAGCGAAGGAAAAGTAGCACTCAATAGTTTTGGAAGTTCATGGGGCTCACTCGAACTTGGTGAACAATTGCCACTCGGTGAGTACAACATCCAGTTTTGGGACGACGGTCGTCACAATAGCATTGGCAGTGCAAGGCTTTTTCGTCTTGAGGAGTACAAACTTCCGGAATTCAAAGTTGAAGTCAAGACTCCCGAACAAGACGGCAAGAAAAAAGCATTTCGAGTTGGTGAAGAGGTTGAGGTTAATGTGCAGGCCGACTACTACTTTGGTGGTCCAGTTAGCAATGCGTCGGTCGAAGTTGTCGTTTACCAAACGCCTTTTTATCACTACTGGTATCCGCGTAGAGAATACGCGTGGTACTACGACGACTTTGAGCAACAGCGACGTAATTACTATGGAAGCGGCCAGGTCATTAAACGGGAAACCATCAAGACAGATTCGACAGGCAAGGCCACATTAAAATTTGATACTCCGCGAGAAAACTACAATCAGGATTATCAGTATCGCATTGAAGCGCGTGTCACGGATTCTTCGCGTCGCGAAATCATTTCCAACGACACTGTGCGTGTGACCCGGCAACGCTATTACGTCTATCCACGCTCTGAGCAAAACATTTATCGTCCGAAAGACAAAGTTACCGTCGACATCAAGGCGATCGATGCCAACGACCAGCCCGTTGCTACCGAAGGAACCGTGAAGGTTACTCGTGAGTACTGGTGGGAAATCTGGGTCGATCCGAATGGTAAGGAGTGGAAAGGTGAAGAGTTAAAAACACTCAAGCAAAGGAGCCCGGTCTTTCCTCCGCTCATGGCCCGGGGAAATCTTCAGTGGCAGCTGAAATTTCGTGGTTATCAGCACGACGATATTGCAACTCAAACGGTAAAGACTGATAACGAAGGAAACGGGCAAGTAACGTTTGTTGCTGATCGTGAGGGTTACTACAAGGTTGCGTGGCAAAGCAGTCAAGGCGTTGATTTGAAGCGGGATCGTTTTCTGCCGCCGATAAAGGCTGAGACATCAGTGTTTGTTGCTACTAACGCGTCAAACGATATTGGATACCGGCGCGACGGCCTCGAGATTGTTGTGGACAAAGACACATTTCGTGTTGGCCAAACAGCACCAGTGATGATCAATGTTCCTGACGATGATCGTTATGTATTGTTCAGCGTTGAAGCTGACGATCTCTACAGTTACCGATTGGTCCATGTAACCGGGAACGCAAAACTCATTGAGCTACCGATAGAGGAGAAGCACGTACCAAATATCTATCTAAGCGCTGTCATGGTTAGTGACGGCAATATGGCGCTTGATTCGAAGCAGGTAGTTGTTCCCCCGGTTCAGCAGTTTCTGACTGTCGCGGTTAACTCAGATAGAGAGCAGTACCAGCCAAGGGAAGAAGGAACACTTTCAATCACAACCAAAGATGTTGACGGACGACCTGTTGCAGCTGAAGTAGCACTGGGGTTGATCGATCAATCTGTTAACTACATACAAACAGACTTGGCCGGCGATCCCCGTCAGTTTTATTACGGGAACAAACGCCAGCTGACGGTGCAAACGCAAAGCACATTCAATCAAAAAACGTATGCTCGATTGGTTGAAGTGGCCCAGGGACAGTTGCGAGACCGAAAGGACGTTGCCGCGGATCTGCCGATTAACGGACGAGATTTTCGGTACATGAGAAGTGCGGAGGAAGCTCGGCCGTCTGGAACTCTGCAAAATGCCGCAAGTATAAGTTCTGACAGCATAGACGAATTACGTGTTGGTGGTGCTCGACCTGCCAAGTCCGTTTTTGGTGGTGTTCTTAAGGAGAAATCTGAACAACGAGGGCTGGAGCCAGCAGCTCCGGAACCTGCTGTACAGGTGCGGAGTGACTTTCGCTCGACGATCCTCTGGCAACCGGATCTCAAAACCGATGCGAGTGGACAAGCAACCGTCAAAGTTAAATATCCCGACTCATTAACAACCTGGGCTGCAACGGCACGAGTGATCACCACGGGCAACCAGTTTGGCCTGGGTAGCGACACTACTCGTACAAAACAACCCTTAATCGTGCGACTTCAAGCACCTCGCTTTTTTGTCGTTGGCGATCAAGTCACGGTATCCGCTGTTATCAATAACAATACAGACCGGTCGATGCCCGTCTTGCCCGCGTTGAGTGCAGAAGGACTTGATGTTACCGGGCTAGTTGTCGATGGCCAGCCAGTCAAAAGCAAAGTTGGACCAATTGAAGTTAAGGCAAACAGTGAGGCGCGTGTGGATTGGCTTGTGAATGTGACTCATGCAAGTCAAGCAAAGTTAAAAGTAGAAGCGCGCGGTGGGAAGTATGCCGACGCAATGGAGAAGAATTACCTGATCTATGAGCATGGCATTGAGAAGTTTGTTTCTCGTTCCGGAAAAATGCGTGGCGACAGTGTGTCGATCAAACTCGACATTCCGAAGGAACGTCGCGCTGATTCAACGAACCTCACGGTTCAGGTCGCCCCAAGTATGGCCACAACGATGCTCGACGCTCTGCCGTACCTGATTGACTATCCCTATGGATGCACCGAGCAGACTATGAGTCGGTTTCTACCGGCCGTAATCACCGCCAAGACTCTTCGCGATCTGGGCTTAAAACCCGAGACGGCAATGAACAAGATCTTTGGCGGCATTGAGCCGGCTAGTGCTGCCGCAACTCACCCGAAGGGTACACACGATCTTAAAGAACTCGATCAGATGACCAAAGCCGGACTCGAGCGTCTCTATGATTTTCAACACAGCGATGGTGGTTGGGGATGGTGGAAAGACGGTGAAAGCGACCACTACATGACGGCGTATGTTGTTTGGGGGATGACACTCGCACGAGAGGCAGGCATTGAGGTTCGCGCAGGCGTGCTGGAAAGAGGTGTGGACTTTCTCGACAAGGAATTGGTGGAAGAAGAGAAAAATCTCGACACCCAGGCGTGGATGCTTCACGCGTTAGCTGAATATCACGCGACGCGGAAAAAAGCCGAGGTTGAAAAGTTTCAAAACGTGGCGTTTGAAAACCTGTGGACCAATCGCGACAAGCTCAACGCTTACACGCGTGCCTTGTTAGCACTGTCGGCCCACAACTATGGCTACCATGATCGTGCGCAGACGTTGATCGAGAATCTACAGAATGGGGTGAAGATTGATTCACAACCTGACACCTCAATTGTCCAGCGTGGTGTGCAGTCGTCAGATCCGTCGGTTATCGGCACAGCTCACTGGGGTCAGGATGGAATCTTCTGGCGTTGGTCGGATGGCGGAGTAGAGTCGACGGCTTTTGTGCTGCGTGCACTGTTGGCGATCGATCCTGCAAACAAGCTCGTGGAGCCGGTAACAAACTGGCTGATCAAAAACAGACGTGGTGCTCAATGGAGTAACACCAGAGACACGGCGATTGTCGTGCTGACGATGAATGAGTACCTACGGAAAAGTGGTGAGATTCAACCGTCGATGAGTTATGAGTTGCT
>Ga0068860_100004894_pt1 | contig 13650 bp, 10 predicted proteins | sample KBSSwiS32_FD_66597 | JGI IMG/M metagenome (GOLD analysis project Ga0068860, IMG submission 66597) | Switchgrass rhizosphere microbial communities from Kellogg Biological Station, Michigan, USA - KBS Switchgrass S3-2 | ecosystem: Host-associated > Plants > Roots > Rhizosphere > Soil ... | reverse complement strand
GTTGAAGGACTTTACACGGCTGTATGGGATAAAGAAAATAATAAGAGTGTTTCACAAAATTTTGCTCCGCTAAACGATTCAATCAGGAACCAGGCAAAATCTGAAGGTGGTACCCGGTTTGCATTTAATGATTATTTCATCAGGGACGTTATCCTTAAAAAAGACGGAGGTTTTATTCTCACTGCGGAAGATCATTCTACTCAATCACGTGGTAACCCATGGAACCGTTATGATTACCTGTATGGCTATCCATCCTTTTCACCTTATGATTCTTATTACCTTTATTCTCCATCTTCATATTGGTATTCAGGAAGATTTCGCAATTATTACGGCAATAGTTCCCAGGTGAGGTATTATTATCAAAATATCATGGTGCTTGATCTTGACAATACCGGGCATTTAAAATGGAGTAACGTCGTTCACAAATCACAGTTTGATGACGAAAATGATAACTACCTGTCTTATAATATCATGTTAACAGGAGGCGAGATCCATTTTTTATTCAATGAGTTAGAAAGACGCAACCAGCTCATCAATGATCAAACCATCTCACCAGACGGGATTCTTACCCGAAACCCGCCTTTAAGAAGCCTCGACAGGGGCTATGAATTCATGCCTCGTTATGCGAAACAGGTAAGTTCTTACCAGATTATTGTACCTTGTACTTACAGGAGCTATATTTGTTTTGCCAAGATTGAATATCCATAATTTTCTATTTCTTAAATAGTAATTCTTTGTGGAGATGTTATATCGTTAGCCGTTATTAATTTTTTATTTTTGTTTTAAATTAACTCTCTCTTTGTGATAGGCAGTTTCAGGGCTAACAATCCTTTTAATACTTTCATGCTTCTTATATATGGCTTGCTTTTGAAGCTGGAATGGTTTATTTCACCACAGATTCCGGTCATTCAAAAGTCTGATGGTTTTCTTTATAACCGGATTCTTGCACATCTTAAACCTCTATTCGATGGGTATCCTGTAAGTTATTCTTTTATAGCTTATTTTTTATTGTACACGCAGGCAATAAGTTTTAACCAGCTACTCAACAACCGAAGACTTATGCAAAAGCCTAATTACCTTCCCGGGATGAGCTATTTACTCATTACCTCTTTTTTTGCTGAATGGAACGTATTAAGCGCCCCGCTTGTAATAAATACATTACTGATATGGGTTTGGGCTAAAATGAGTACCCTGTACAATAATCCCCACGCAAAGTCCACTCTTTTCAATATTGGAATTGTAATAGCCATTACAACTTTTTTTTATTTTCCTTCGCTTGCTTTTGCGTTGCTCGTTATTTTTGCATTAGTCTTAACCAGGCCACCGCGGGTTGCGGAGTGGCTAATCCCTGTCTTAGGCTTTATCACTCCCTGGTATTTACTATTTGCCTGGTTATTTCTTACTAATAAATTATATAGCTTCCAGGTTCCGGGCATTGTGGTCAATTATCCCTTACTGGCAAATAACAATGCACAATATACAGGCATGTTATTAATATTAATTGCTGCAGTGGCAGGAGGCTTTTTTGTACAATGGAATGCAAGACGGCAAATTGTGCAGGTTCGCAAAAGCTGGGGACTCACATTGCTTTACGTAATTGTTGCTTTATTTATTCCTTTCATTAATAGCAGTCTTAATTTTCAATATTGGATTCTGGCAACTGTGCCGCTTTCAGCATTTATAGCCTGTTTATTTTTTTATCCAGGTAAAAAATGGATCCCTGTCACCGTACATTGGGTAATGGTTGCTTTTGTAATTTATATGACTTATTTAAAGAAATAAAAAATTGACGTTGGCGGTCAGGCGACCGCCAACGGGAAAATCGTTTTTAGAATGCTTCTTCGTACTTTTGTATTGAAAATTATAAAAACTTCATAAATGAAATTTGGCGTTGTTATTTTCCCCGGTTCCAATTGTGACAGAGATATGATAGGCGCGCTCAAAAATGATCTTCAGCAGGAAGTTATTTCGCTCTGGCATAAGGATAAAGATCTTTCCATGTTCGATGCACAAGACTGCATTGTGTTGCCGGGTGGCTTTAGTTATGGGGATTATTTAAGGTGCGGAGCTATTGCGAGGTTTAGCCCAATGATGCAAAGCGTAATTGGGTTTGCCAATAAAGGAGGAAGAGTTTTAGGAGTTTGTAACGGGTTCCAGATCCTTTGCGAAAGCGGATTGCTTCCAGGCGTCCTCTTAAAAAATGCCAATATGCAGTTCGTTTGTAAAAACGTTTTTATTACCTGTGAGAATAAAAACGGTGAAAACCATGTCTTAAAAATACCGGTTGCCCATGGTGATGGCAGGTATTTTGCAAAGGAAGAAATTTTGAATGAAATTCAACACGAAGGCCAGGTTATTTTTCGCTACTGCAATGAAGAAGGGTCGGTAAATGCTGATCATTCACCCAACGGCTCCGCTAATAATATTGCCGGTATCTGCAACAAAGAAAGAAATGTTTTTGGTTTGATGCCTCATCCTGAAAGAGCCTGCAGCACTTTACTGGGTAATACTGATGGAAAAAAAATATTCTCACACTTATTTTCTATAAACTAACGTTAAAACAATTTTATCCAACACCCCCCGACAATTATTTATCGTATATAATCGTTTATTTTTGCATAAACAGTTTGTATGAAAAAAATAATTTTTACACTTTTAGCGGCTTTTATAATTCATACTTCTTTTGCGCAAATACTTAACCCCGCAAAATTTAATTACAGCACTGTAAAAAGGGGTGAGAATCAATTCGAGGTTCATATAAAAGCATCTGTTCAAACAAACTGGCATATATATTCGATTTATAATCCTGAAGGAGGAGCACAGGCTACTGCGCTTACTTTTTTAAATGCAAAACCGGTGGGTAAAGCAAAAGAGGTGGGCAAATTGAAAACTGTTTTTGAAAAGGAATTTAAGGTGAATCAAAAGTTTTTCGAGCAAACTGTAGATTTTGTACAAAGAGTAAAGGTGGATCCCGGCACTAAAAAAGTCTCAGGAACAATTGAATATATGGTTTGCAATGATAAACAATGCCTGCCGCCAAAAACAGTTGCGTTTGATATAACTCTTTAAAATTAAAATTGATACAGTAATTTTAATAGGATAACTTAACTGTTATCCTATTTTTTTAATCTCGGGTCATGAAGATTTTTAGAATATTTCTTACAATTTTGTCGAGTTTTGCCCTTGTCTTTTTTTTTGGGCAAAGTGCAGAAGCCCAAACCCTGGAGGCAGCTCATAAAAATTTAACCCATACTTTTCTTGACGGTCTTCGCTGGGGATTTATTTCAGTTTTACAGCCATGTCTCTACGCCATGTTCCCGGTTACCGTTACATTTTTCTTAAAACGAAGCCGGACGCGTTCCCAGGGGATAAAAAATGCCACCTTGTATTCCATTTCTATAATAGCCATATTTACGGTTTTTGCCTTTGTGCTTACATTGATCTTTGGACAAAATACTTTGTACCAGGTTTCAACAAGCGCTTTGTTTAATATTTTTGTGTTCCTGTTATTTGTTGTTTTTGGTGTGTCATTCTTAGGCGCATTTGAAATTACACTTCCTTCTTCCTGGGCCAGTAAAGTTGATTCAAAGGCAGGCGCTCACAACTTTTCCGGGATCTTTTTCATGGCCCTTACGCTCGTATTAGTATCCTTCTCCTGTACAGCTCCTTTTATTGGTAATTTATTGGTGGATGTAACACAGCAAAAAGAGCGTCTCGGACCCGTGATTGGATTTCTTGGATTTTCAATAGCCATAGCATTGCCATTTGCTTTTTTCGCTTTCTTCCCCGGTTTACTTAATAAAATTGCCAAATCAGGTGGATGGTTGAATACCCTGAAAGTGTCTTTTGGGTTTATTGAAATTGCAATGGCCCTGAAATTCTTATCAAATGCCGATCTTATTTACCGCTGGCACTTGCTCGACAGGGATGTATATCTTTCTTTGTGGATCATAATCTTTGGACTACTCGGCTTTTATCTTTTAGGCAAAATAAGATTCAGGCACGATGACCACTTACCTTTAAATGATTATGGCCATCCCTATCTTTCAGTAACCCGGTTAATTTTTGCAATCATTCCGCTTGCATTTACTGTTTATATGATACCGGGATTATGGGGTGCACCATTAAATGGCATTAGTGGCTGGCTCCCCGAAAATAAAACGCAGGATTTCAATATTGAAAAGCTGGTTAGAAACAGCCAGATCAATCAAAGAAATGCTGATTCATCAAGTACTCGTGTAAGGGCTTCTTACATAAAACCAAAAAAGTACACGGATATTCTTCAATCTGAAATACCAGGTGTGGAAACTTTTTTTGATTTTGATGAAGCGGTAGCCGCAGCGAAAGAGATGAGAAAACCTCTGATGATAGATTTTACAGGGCATAGCTGCGCAAACTGCCGAAAAATGGAAAGTGAAGTTTTATCAAAACCGGAGGTAAGTAAAATACTACACAATGATTTTGTAGTTGCTTCCCTTTATGTTGATGAAAAGAAGGCTTTGCCGGAAAATGAAAAATATATTTCATCATTTGACCAGTCTCCAATTAATAACGTAGGAGCCAAGAGCCTTGATTTCGAAGCAACGATTGCCAATTCAAATGCTCAGCCTCTTTATATTTTTACCGATGAAACCGGGAAGATCATCAAAAATGGAGGAGGGTATGATCCCGATATCCAGCGTTTTATTTCGATCCTTAATGAAGTGCAAGCAGAGAATAAAAAAAGGTTTCCCTAAACAAGTTCGTAGTTTCTAGTTTATTGTTTCCTAAATTATGAACTCTGAACTCCGAACTTCAAACTATAATCTCACAATATTGCTTATTGCCAGTGGCGGTGTAAAGCTGGTTTGATTATCAGGCTGTTCATGAATTTGTTTTACTACATCCATGCCCTTGATTACTTTTCCAAAAGCCGCAAATCCCTGCCCGTCAGGATTTGCAGAGCCTCCATAATCATAAGCGGGCTGGTCTCCTATAACAATAAAAAATTCCGTATTAGCTGTTCCCGGTGCAGTGCGTGCAAGTGAGATGGCCCCGTTTTTATGAAGCACTCCTGTTTGCTTAGTTGTTTCATGCGCAATACCTGGCAGCGCTGTTTGCTTTTTATTTTGTGTTTGCCAGATGCCGCCCTGGATTAAATTGGACTTAAACGAATTGGAAGGCTGATCTTCTTCTTTTAAGACCCGGTAGAAGGAACCATTTTTAAAATACCCTGAATCTACATATGATAAAAATGCAGCAACGGTTTTGGGTGCTTTTCCAGGATACAATTCAACGGTGATATCCCCAAAGTTGGTTTCTATTTTTATGGTGGGTTCCTTATATTTTTTATGAGTGCATGAAAAATAAGTGCATACGCTGCCTAATAAAAAAATTATAAAGATTTTTGACATAAAAAATTAGTCAGTGATCATAAAGTTAGGGGAATAATAATTTCGATGCAGGGAGACGTACAAAAAACCCCGGCAAACATTAATGTCACCGGGGTAAATATAAATAGTACACACAACAACGAAAATTAATCCGGTTTTTTACCTTCTAAAAAAGTATTGATCGTGCTTATTTCAGCCTTGTTATTTTCATCAGACTTTACGGTATAGTTGCTGTAAAAACTTTCTACATCAGCAATGGAATTATGCAATTCCATGTTGCGGCGGAGGTAAGCAGGAACCGACTCAAACTCATTGTTAGGATCCGAAGCATTAACGTTGAAAGATAAATTTCTCAACTTAGCAATACGTTCCACAGCCCGGCGCTTTAGTTCATCTGTTTCGTCCCCTACAGGCGGCTCCTCAACAGGTGACATCATGATTGGCATCGTTTGGCGTACTTTCGATTTCTCCTTTTCCTCCTCCGCATCAGGGGAATCTTTTACCACCAGTTGCATTTCAATTACAGGTTCGTCTTCCTGTTTTGAAATTTGCAATGGCGTTGGTACCTCTACGATTTTGGATTCTTTTTTTGGCTTGTCCTCTGCATAAATCTGCGAAGGCTTTGCCAGGTAACCGCCTGACGTTTGGACGGTGCTAGCTTCTTTATGATCTTTATTTGATTGAGAAGGGGCAGGAACAGGAGTTTCAGTCTTTGCAGAGTGAATTTGATTTTGTTCGGCAGGTATTGAATTCGGTTCCGAAGATAATGTGAAATGTATTATAGTTTCAGATATTTTATCAACAGTAGTTTTATCTTGTCCCTTTTGTAATTTTACGTTTACGGGTTCAGGTACTTCTACGATTTTTGGTGACATTTCTTTTTCGTGTGTTCCGGGCTGCGACATTGATGCATACACATCTTCATCTTTTATAGATTTGAAACCTTTTTGTTCAATTATATTTTCTTCCGCGGGTATTTCGTCTTCCGAATTTTTTTCTTCCTTTTTTTCCTCAAAAATGAAAAGCGGCTGATGGTATTTCTTTTTTTCATCTTCAGGATGCTTTAAGACCATCACAATTTTTTCTTCTTCTTTTTTCTCAACTTTTGGAGCTTCTTTTTTATCAAAGGGGTTTTTATGCTCGAATCCTGTTGCTATAAGTGTAATGCCAATTTTACTTTCCAGGACATTGTCATATCCCAGTCCCAGGATCACATCCGTATCAGCGCCCGCCTGACTCAACAAATGATTTTGTATGGTCTCTACTTCATCCATGGTAAATTCATTTTCGCCTTCGGATGAATTGATATTTATTAAAATCCATTTTGCACCGCGGATATCATTATCATTAAGCAATGGGGAATTAAGGGCCTGTTCAATCGCTTTCTGTGCCCGGTTTTCTCCTTCACAGGCCGCACTTCCCAGGATGGCTACACCGCCATTTCTCATTACAGTGCACACATCTGCAAAGTCAACATTTATCTGACCAGTGCTGTTGATTACATCGGTGATACATTTTGCAGCTGTTGCCAATACATTATCTGCCTTACTGAAAGCAGCCTTCATAGTAAGGTTACCAAACTGGTGACGCATTTTATCATTACTGATTACAAGCAGTGTATCAACATGGTCCTTTAACATGCTGATTCCTTCCTCGGCCTGCGCAATTCTTTTTTTGCCTTCATAGGCAAAAGGAGTAGTAACAATGCCTACGGTAAGTATACCAAGATCCTTACAAATTTTTGCAATAATCGGTGCACCACCTGTTCCCGTGCCACCCCCCATGCCTGCAGTAATGAAAGCCATTTTGGTATTCACTTCAAGTATTCGTTTTATCTCATCCAGGCTTTCTTCGGTGGCTTCACGGCCAATTGCAGGATTGGCTCCCGCGCCCAGGCCCTGGGTAAGATGCGGGCCAAGCTGGACTTTGTTGGGGACCATACTGGTAGCAATAGCTTGCGCATCGGTATTGCAGATAATGAAGTTAACGCCTTCAATTTTCTGGCTATACATATGGTTAACAGCATTGCTGCCACCACCCCCAACACCTATCACCTTTAGGATAGATGATTGTTCTTTAGGCAAATCAAAATGTATCATGTGTTTAATTTAAAATGGGTTAGTAGCCTCACCCCCAACTCCCTCTGAAGGAAAAAGAAATAAGACTTATTAGTGGATGTTATTTTTACAAAAAATTTTTTTCTCCTCACAATTCAGAATCTCCCTCTTCTTTAAACATTTCAATTAATCCATTCTTGAATGAATCCATGAAGCCTTTTAAAGTCTTTCGGGGCTTAACAACAATATTTTTATGATTTGAAATATCCGCTTCAACTTCGTCTATGCTTCGGTGTTGCAAGCCTGCCGGTATACTCACTTTTGCATACTGCAGCTCAAACTGTTTGCGTTTATTTTCGTAATCATTATATCCCTTTAATATTAAACCAAGGCAGGTTGAATACATTGGCTTGGCAAGTTCTTCAATATGTCCTGCGGCCAGGTGTTCATTGGGATAACCAATGCGGGCATTCAGCCCGGTTACGTACTCGGTCAACTGGATAAGATGCTTAAGCTGAGAGCCACCACCGGTAAGGATTACGCCACCATTTAACAGGCGATTATCCAGTCCCACCTGCTTCAGGTGATAGGAAACGAAATCCATAATCTCGCTCATACGGGCCTGGATAATCCCGGCAAGATTTTTTACACTTATTTCTTTGGGCGCCATACCGCGTAAGCCGGGAATCGTAATAAAGGCATTTGATTTAGCTTCATCAGCAAGTGCGCTACCAAACTGAACTTTCATTTGTTCTGCCTGGGTTTTTAAAACGCCCAGCCCGGTTTTTATATCGTTGGTAATATTTTCTCCACCAAAAGGAATTACAGCAGTATGTTTTAATATGCCTTCATAAAAAACCGCTAAGTCTGTAGTACCACCGCCTATATCAACAATAGCAACTCCGGCCTCAAGGTCATGGTCGCACATAACAGCGGCGGCGGAAGCGAGCGGTTGCAATACCAGGTCCTTCGTTATCAGCCCAGCTTTTTCCACGCTACGATTAATATTTCTTATCGCATTTTTATCGCCGGTGATAATGTGAAAGTTTGCGCCCACTTTTACGCCACTGTATCCAATAGGATCCGGGATGTTTTGAAAATTATCCACGGTGAACTCCTGCGGAATTACATCAATAATCTGGTCGCCTGCAGGAATATATGTTTTGTACTGATCATTTATCAGCTGGTCAATTTCTGACTGCTTGATTTCTTCATCAGTATTTTGTCGCACAATATCACCTCTTGTCTGCAGGCTTTTGATGTGATGGCCGGCAATTCCTACATACACTTCGGTTATTGGAAGGTTTGGGTTACTTGCGTAGCAATTTTCCAAAGCTGTCTGTATGGCTTTAATCGTTTGATCAATGTTTAACACCATTCCGTGTTGAACACCATTGCTGTTTGCACGGCCAAAGCCAAGAATCTCAAGCTTGCCGAATTCATTTTTCCTGCCTGCAATGGCTGCAATTTTTGTTGTGCCGATGTCGAGGCCTACGATAATGGGTTGTTCGCTGTTCATATTGTTGTTTTTTATTTGCCTTTTTAGCAATACTGTTTTTAAATAACAGCATGCTCAGGGTTATGTGGTACTTGTTGTTTTATATTTTACTTTTTTCATCTTTTAAAAAGAATTAATCTGCTTCTAATAATCGGTTTTTGAGGGCATTACTGCCTTTGGTTTTCCCTTAACGTTTTGTAACGCTTTTGGAACGGGCGGTTTAACTACTTCCCTTTTTAAAAGGGAGGGATTGGATTTTTCAATGGATGGTGGATGGCTGGTCAAAACAGTCTTTTTTTGAGCAGGCTGATTTTCGAAAACCGGTTTTTCAGGAACATGAATAGGAGCTGCAGAAATACGATGGTTATCATCAGTATTTTTGTTTCCTTTTACATCTTCATCGGGAATATTTTCTATCACAGGGGAAGAATTGATATTACTGTTATTATCTTCTGGTTGCACCAGCTGAATATTAGTGGAATCATTTGTATGTTTTTGTGCATCAGCAATTATCGCTTTCATAATCTGAACAGCGCGCAGGGAATCTGTTTTGATTTCCTCTGCCCCTCTTCTTATTCCTACAATTTGTCCTCGAAACTGCACGTCCACAGATGAATATTGATTCCATCCTTTTTTAGATAATACCTGCCTGTAAAAGCAAAGCAGGTTACTGAATTTTTCATGATAATTTTCTGCTTTGCCAAAATGAATAATCTGGGTGCCTAACTTTGGGATCAGGTCAAAAGTGCGGGCAGGAGAAATATCAACCTGCTCAATTTGGGCCATCCAAAAAGGATCGGTACCAATAAATTCACTTATCGTTCTTATATCCCTTATAAGATGGCTATCCGCTTTTGACAATATTTTTACATCAGTAGGAAAATTAGTAAAGACAGGTAGCCTTGCAGAAAATTTATCGCTTAACGGAAGTCTTGCCAGCGAGCTATCCAGGTAAAAAGACAATCCTGAGGAAGTGAAGATTCTTGCGATGGGCTCTCTCTCAGTTATTTTTACTTCCAGCACATTATTATTATCAAAGTACAGTTCTGCTTTTTTTATCCATCGGCTTTTTTGTAATTCTGTTTCCATTAATGCCAGGTCCATTGAAGACAATGGCCGCATTTCCAGCCTGCCGCTATTTGCCTTTTGCAAAATCTCAAGCACATCTTTTTTATCTATAAAAAAATTATTCTGCACACCTGTAATATCTATTTCGATTTTAGCGCAATGCTCATTATTTTTCCTGGCGATTGCAGCTATCAGTAATATGATTGTCCCTGAGCTAAGGAGTATCCACACCATTGCTACAAGAATTTTTTTAAATGCGTATTTACTGTTTGCTGACATATTTTCTATAAGGTCCTATCCAATAAAATTTTTCGTATTGGCTCTACAAGCTGGTCAATATCCCCTGCTCCCGCGGTAATCAATAACTTACCTCCTGTACCTTTTACATTTGATTTGCCATAGTCTCGCCGGAGATAGACCAATAATTCTTCTTTTGTTACAATGCTTGCATTTTTGTTTTTCATTCTACGCAAAATCAAATCACTGGTTACTCCCTCAATTGGTAATTCTCTTGCAGGATAAATAGGAAGAATCAATACTTCATCAGCCTGGTCAAGGCTTTCAGCAAAATCTTTTGCAAAGTCTTTTGTCCTGGAGAATAAATGAGGCTGAAAAATAATGGTGCACTTCCTGTTGTTGAATAAACTTTTCGCACCCGCAATTAAAGCATTTAATTCCTGTGGATGGTGTGCATAGTCATCAATAAAGATTACATCCTGGCCGGTACCACGTGCAAAACCCTCTCCTGTCGCCCCGTTAGTAAAATGCGAGGGCGCAATAATATATTCGAATCTTCTTTTTACGCCCTGGAAAGTCTGTACCGCCTCTTTTAGTTCCCCGGGGTCAATGTTAAGCTTGTGTGCAATTACAATTGCGGCCACCGCATTTTCAACATTATGCATCCCACCCATATTCAGTCTTACAGTATCCAACATCCAATCCGGTGTCACCACATCAAATTCGTATCCGCCATTGTGCATGGTTATATTATACCCATAGGCATCCGCCATATTATTCTGCAGGCTATAACGTATATGCCCAGGTGCAGTAAATTTATTATCTGCCAGCCCATACTTTGTTAATAAAAGACCCCCGGGTTTTAACCTGGCAGCAAATTCAGCAAATGAATGCTCCATGTTTTCCTTTGTTCCATATATATCAAGATGGTCGGCATCCATTGCAGAAATCAATGCCACATCAGGAGATAACTGTAAAAAGCTGCGATCATATTCGTCTGCCTCGACTACTGAAACGTTATTATCACTGTTCCAAAAATTAGTATGGTAATTTACCGATATGCCCCCAAGGAAAGCGTTGCACCCAACTCCTGTATACCTCAGTATGTGTGCTACCATTGTACTGATGGTGGTTTTACCATGTGTTCCGGCAATGCAGATGCTGAATGAATTTTTTGTTATTTCACCCAGTAAGGCACTGCGTTTTATTACTTCATAATTGTTATGTAAATAATAATTAAGTTCTTTATGATCTTTAGGAACTGCGGGTGTATACACGACTAACTGTGCATTTTTATCAAGCAAGTCAACATTGTCCTCGTAGTGAATGCTAATCCCGTCATTCTCCATTAGCCTTGTCAATGGTGTTACGGTTTTATCATACCCGCTTACCGTAGCATTTTTGCTTAAATAATATTTTGCCAGGGCGCTCATCCCGATGCCGCCAATGCCAATAAAGTAAATACGTGATATAATTGTATAATCTTTCATTTTGACTTTACCCCTACCTTCTCCTCCAAATGGAGTCCTTTGGACAAAAAAGAGGGGACTTAAGTATAAAGGGCCTATTATTTTTCATCAGGCAATAATTATTTTTTTATAGTTTTTAAAATTTCATTTGCAATCGTTTCATCAGCATAGGTGTTGGCCATTTTTGAAATGTTCGTTTCCAGTTGGTGAATCAATTTTTCGTCCTGCACCAATTGAAGAACCGTATCTATCAATTTTGTTTTTACATCTGCATCTCTCACCATTAATGCTGCGTGCTTTCTTACCATGGCCAGTGCATTCTCCGCCTGGTGGTCTTCGGAGGCAAAGGGATAAGGCACAAATACCGCCGCTTTTCCCACAACACAAATTTCAGCAATTGTCATTGCGCCGGCCCTTGCCACTACTACATCTGCTGCGTTATAAGCATATTCCATGTGGGTAATGAAGGCATTGGTCCAGATGTTGCTTTTTTCTTCCTCAGCCTTTGCAGCCAACCCTGCATATAATTTACCGGTTTGCCAGATAAGCTGTAGATTATTTCTTTTGAAAGCATCAATATTGCTGTCGATGGTTTCATTAATACTCCGTGCTCCAAGGCTTCCCCCCATAACAAAAACAGTTTTCATTTCCGGTTTCAGGCCGAAGAAGCCAAGCGCTTCCTGCTTTGAAATTTTTTCTGAAAAAATATTTCGTACAGGGTTTCCCGTTATAACAATTCTATTTTCCGGAAAATATTTTTTCATCCCTTCCACAGCCACGAAAATTTTTGTTGCTCTCTTACCCAGCATAATATTGCTTCTGCCTGGTAGGGAATTACTTTCATGAATAAAAGTGGGGGTTCTACGCGTTTGCGCAACTCTTAATACAGGAAAGCTTGAATATCCACCAACTCCTATTATCGCATCAGGTTTGAAGGTTCTCAATATGGCCGTCACCTGGAAAAAACTTTGCGCCAGCTTTAGTGGCAAAGTAATATTTCGAATCAAAGAACTTCTGTTATAGCCGGTTATTGTAAGGCCAATGATTTTAAATCCTGCTTCCGGAATTTTTTCCATTTCCATCTTTCCTTTAGCGCCGACAAATAAAATTTCAATTCCCGGTTCCTGACTTTTTAAAGCGGCGGCAATTGCCAAGGCCGGAAAAATATGCCCCCCTGTGCCACCGCCTGCAATTATTACCCGTGTTTTTTTCCCTTTAACAGGAGCAATATCCTCCACCCGGTTGATTATATTTTCATTACTCATGTTATACTCGTTCAGTTTCACTTTTTAATTGATCCTGCTCAGCCTGAACAATTGCCCGTGCGGTATTACCTTCCATTTGTTCCACATTTCGGGCAACACTTAAAATAATCCCTATTGAGAAACAGGTAAACCAAAGACTGCTGCCTCCCATGCTTACCAGGGGTAATGTAACACCCGTAGTTGGAAGCAGGTTTACATTCACTGCCATGTTTACCATTGCCTGTATCACAAGCGTAAAGCTTAATGCAACTGCCAGGAAAGCACCAAATGCATAAGGGCATCTTTGAAAAATCCTTATACTCCGGAATAAAAAAAGTATATAGATAAAAATGATGATTGCTCCTCCTGCCAGGCCGTATTCTTCTATAATTATTGCATAAATAAAATCGCTGTACGGATGCGGCAAAAAATTTCGCTGCTCACTTTTACCGGGGCCTTTGCCCAGCCATCCACCTTTGGCTATGGCAATTTTTGCCTGCTGTACCTGGTATGACAAATCCTCTTTATCAGCATACATAAAATCCTGAACACGCTTTATCCATGTCGACGTTCTGCCCATGCTTAATACTGATGGTAAATCTTTGGATGTATGTTCTTCCCTGTTATAATAAGATGTGGCAACCAACACCAGTATAATGAGAGGCATTAATGCAGCGCCTACAACAATCATAATGTGCCTCAATC
>Ga0068860_100004892_pt1 | contig 13652 bp, 15 predicted proteins | sample KBSSwiS32_FD_66597 | JGI IMG/M metagenome (GOLD analysis project Ga0068860, IMG submission 66597) | Switchgrass rhizosphere microbial communities from Kellogg Biological Station, Michigan, USA - KBS Switchgrass S3-2 | ecosystem: Host-associated > Plants > Roots > Rhizosphere > Soil ... | reverse complement strand
CGCTGACCATGGGTTGATCGCCATGCTCAAGGTCGATGATCTTCAGCCGCACCGCGCCTAGAGAGACACTCGCCGATTCCCACACGTCCTGGCGGTCAGGCCCACGGTGGATCAGCGAGCGCGTGATCTCCCAGATGCGCTCGGGTTGCCTACGCCCCTTGGAATGCGTGAATCCGGCGATGCCACACACGAAAGTTTAGTCCGAAAAATGGGGACACCCTCTCATCCCCCCATCGGCATGTGTCTCCGAAAAATGGGGACACCCTCTCATCTTCGCGGCGGCATGCCTTTCCGCAATGTAATAGGGTGTCCCCATTTTAGGCTTCCAACTGTTCCGGGAACACAGCGTAACCCTGCGGTGGCGGAAACAGTTCTTCCAGCAGCATCAGCCGCTTCCGCAGATTCCGGCTGGGCAACTGCCGTGGACCCGTGTCGACATCGATATCGCAACAAATGCCGTGCAGGTAAAGCGTCAGCGTATCCGCGAAGGATTGCCGCGCATACTCGCGAAACGCCTTGCCGCTACGCACGTTCTGCGAGCGCCGCATGGCCTGCTTCAGACGCCAGCTCGGTTCGTCCACTTCGCCGTGGACGTCCGCGCTCAGCTCGTCGCGCAGCACGCGAATGTAGCGCGTCTCGACATCGTCCGTCCAGTGATCCGCCATCAGCGTCGCCAGCAGATGGTAGAAGCGATAGTGGTATTCCGCGACCTCTTGATCTTTGAGCGCGAACGCCAGCACGGTTTCGTCTCCCAACTTCAGTTGCGTGTAAGGAGACAAGCGCCCTTCCGGGGGCCGCTCGATTGAAACGTAGTCCGCGGCAGGCAGAGCCGTCTTACGCTTCTCGTGCCCATCGCCGCGCTCCAGATACGGAACCAGCAAAATCGAAATCTTAGGCAGCGCCCCGGCGATTGCGGGCGGCAGCGCCGCCACGGGCTCCTCCAGATATTCCTTGAGGTCCTCCTCCGACATCGGAACCGAAGCGCAGAAGTACGAAAACGTGTTGCTCAGCGGAATCATCTCGCCGCGAAAGCGCTCGGCGAATTGGGTAACGCTCAGCTTGGAGAGGTCAAGTTGGGCCGGCATTGAGTGGCAATCTCATTGTAACCCCCCCAGGCAAATGCGCGCCCTTTTCACATGGAACGGCCATTGCCGTGCTCGGCAAATAACAGTATGGATATCCTGGAAGCCATTGACTCCTCGCAGCATCATCTGTTCAAGAAGTCGCTTTGGCCCTACCTGCGCGGCATTCACCCGCTGGTGATTCTGACCTCGCCGATTATTTACCTGTGCTCCATTCCGTTTCTGCTGCTGGACCTGGCGGTTATGCTCTACCAAGCCGTCTGCTTCCCGGTGTACGGGATCCCGAAGGTTCCGCGTGGAGAGTATCTGGTATTCGACCGCGGCAGTCTGCGGTATCTCAACGTGATCGAGAAAATCGGCTGCGTCTACTGTTCTTACGCCAACGGGTTGCTAGCGTATGTAGTCGAGATCGCCGCGCGTACGGAACAACACTTCTGCCCCATCAAGCACGCCCGCAAACTGCTACGGCCGCACTCGCACTATGCGAACTTTGTTCCTTACGGAGACCCGCGGGCTTATCGGAAGCTGATCGATCATATCGAGTCCGCGCCTTCGGCCGGGAAGCGAACCTAGTCGATCACTGCTTCGATCAGCCGCGGCCCCTTTTCCTTCATCGCCGCGCGGAACTGGGATTCGAATTTTTTTGCGGTGGTGGCGCGCGTAGCGGCGACACCCATCCCCGTCGATAGCTTCACCCAATCTAGATCCGGGCGTCCGATATCGATCATCTGATTCGCGCGCTCGCCATAGCCGTGGGCGCCCGTGCGGCGCATTTCGACGTCCAGAATCCGGTAGCGCCGGTTCGCGAAAATCACGGTGACGACGTCCAGGTTTTCCCGCGCGATGGTCCACAGGGCTTGCAGTGTGTACATGGCGCTGCCGTCCGCTTGCAGAACCACTACTTTTCTGTCCGGACACGCCATGGCTGCGCCCAGCGCCACCGGAATCCCCTGACCGATCGACCCGCCGGTCACCGGCAACTCGTCGTGGGGAGCCGCGTTGATCAGGTACGGCAATACATCGCCACCCACGGAAATCATTTCGTCCGATACAATCGCCGATTGTGGCAGTAGCGCGGCCACTACGGCGCCGATGGATTTCGCGGTGAGCGGTCCATCGGTGGGAACAGACGCCGATACCGGACGCGTCGCAGCGAACCTAGCCGAACCAGCTCCGCATTCTTCCATGAGGGCTTCGACGGCCCCCGTGCCGTCTTCGGTGCGCTCCGCGAGTGTCACCACCTCGCAGGTTTCGGGCAACAGATAACTCGGAGATTCCGGATAGCCGAAGAAAGTCACCGGCGCTTGCGATTCCACCAGGATCAGATGTTCCAAATCCGCCAGCAGCGGCAGCGCGGCCTCCGGGAAGTAGGGAATCCGCGTGGGCGTGAAGCGCCCGCGTCCACACGCCAGGCGAGGAGCATACCGGTCCATGAACACACGCACGCCGGTATGTTCCGCCAGCTTTCCTGCAGCCAGCAGCGCGCGATCATTCACCGCCGTCCCACCCAGCAGTAGACCCGCGCGCGAAGTGATGCGCCGCGCAACGCCCGAAATCGTGTGTTGTGAAGGCAGCTTGCGAGGCGGCCGCGCGATCACGGGACCACAACCCTTCGCCTCTGACCACGATAAATCCGCCGGTATGATCAACGTCGCCACCTGTCCCGGCGGAGCGATCGCGGCGGCGATGGTCTCCGATGCCGCGCGCCCGACGTCATCCGGCTCCATCACCGTGCGAACGTATTCGGAAACCGGCCGCGCAAACGCCGCGACATCGGCCGAGAGCGGCGCGTCGTAGGTCAGATGACTTCGCGTGTGCTCGCCGACGATACTCACCACCGGACTCCGTGCCTTGCGCGCATTGTGAAAATTCGCCAGCGCATTGCCCAGGCCCGGACCCAAATGCACCAGCGTCGCCGCGGGTCGTCCCGTCATCCGCGCGTAACCGTCCGCGGCCCCCGCGCACACTCCCTCGAACAGGCACAAGACCCCGCGGCAACCCTCAACCTTGTCGAGCGCTGCCACAAAATGCATCTCCGATGTGCCCGGATTCATGAAGCACACCTCGACGCCATTGGCCGCTAAAGTCCCCAAAAGTATTTCCGCGCCCGTCATGATGAGGTTTTCCATTGTAGCGTTGATCTTGATAGAGTAGACGCGAGGCTGATATTTCACATATGACTCATCACCACTTCGCGGGCCGTTTGGCCGGACTCGTACTCTTGGCCGCCGGCGCCGCCTGCGCGTTCGATGCCACCCTGCCGCTGCCTGCGGTCACCGTCACCGGCCCCGTCGCGAACACCACTGCCCTCCGCAATCCGGACCACGGCTACCCTTACAACGCCACGCCCCTCGATCTCGATAAGCAAGGCTACATAGAGCAAGAGTTCTTCATTGAAGGCAAGGCCAACGCGTATAACATCACCCCCGGCCAGCCCGGCACGGTGAAGGACGCGAATCACCCCTTCAAGACCCGCATCGTGGTGCGCCGCCCGAAGTCGGCTGCAAAGTTCAACGGCACCGTGGTGGTCGAGTGGTACAACGTCTCGCAGGGCCACGACGGCGAATACGATTGGTTCCAGTCCGCCGAGCACATGCTGCGCGCCGGCTACGCCTGGGTAGGAGTCTCTGATCAAAGAGTCGGCGTGAACTCGCTCAAGGAATGGAGCCCTGTCCGCTACGCCTCGCTCGACATCACGGACGGCGGCAAAGTCACCGACGATTCGTTGTGCTACGACGCCTTCACGGCGGCAGCCGTCGCGATCCGCGGCCAAGGCAACGTCAAAGTAATGGGCAACCTCAAAGCCGCGCGCCTGGTGGCGATCGGGCACTCGCAATCCGCCGGACGCCTGTGGATCTACTTCCACTCCGTGCACCCACTGATCCCGAAAGTTTACGACGCCGTGGTCCTGCATGGCGGCGGTGGGAAAGTCAGCGAAGATCTCAACGTCAAAGTCTTCAAACTCCTCAACGAGACCGACGTCACGGGCCAAGCGAACAATCGCCAGCCGGAGACCGACAGGTTTCGCCAGTGGGAAGTAGCCGGCACCTCGCACCTTGACGCCAAGTTCTCACGTATGATGGCGGGACTCGGACTGCGCGTCTCTGGTATGGACCCGGTCGACGGCTCGCCCGCGATCAGCGCCCCATCCATCAGCGGTGGCGCGGGCAACGGAGCCGCGGGCAACGGCGATGGCGTCGCCGGAACCAACGTTTGCAAGAACCCGCCGTTCAGCCGTATCCCCGAACATTACGTCTTAAACGCCCTGCTCGATCACACCACGCGCTGGTTGAAAGACGGCGCCGCTCCGCCCATGGCCAGCCACATCGAACTCAAACATTTGCCGGACGCACCTGCCCAGGCCACTCCTGCCCGCGGCCCGCAAGGCCCGCGCTGGGAAGTGGTTCATGACCAACTCGGCAACGCCCACGGCGGCATTGAACTGGCGCAGCACGCCGTTCCCACCGCCACCAACACCGGACAGAACGAAGGCGGAGCCACCGGCGGCGAACGCAATTGCAACCTGATGGGTTCGTACTTCACTTGGGATGACGCGCGCCTCGCGATGCTCTATCCCACGCACGCCGCCTACGTCGCCAAGGTGAAAGAAGTGACGGAGAAAAATCTCAAGGCGGGCTACATCGTGAAGGCCGACGCGGACGCCACCATCGCCGAAGCCGCACACTCCAGCATCGGCAACAACAAGGTGAGCGCGCGCTGATTATTCGTGCGGCGGGGGACCCTGATCGTTCATCCAGCGCTTCAGATGTTGCGTCCGCTTGCGCGCCTCCGTGTTTTCCGCGTGCCGCTCATAGGCGACCACGGCGCCGAGAATCAAAATCGCTGCCACGGGGATTCCGATGATCAAAACCTCGCGCATATTTAAAGATTAGCAGTCACAAGGGCGGCACGTTGTTGATATGCTGTGAGCATGATTCGACCGTTCTATTCCTTTTTATTGATAGCGTTGGCAAGTTCCGCACCCCTCCTGGCCCATCATTCCTTCGCCGCCGAATATGACGACACCAAGCCCATCAAAGTGATGGGAACCGTTACCAAAGTCGAGTGGCAGAACCCCCACATTTGGTTCTATCTGGACGTGAAGGGCGAGGATGGCAAAGTGACCAACTACGCGTTTTCCGGCGGCGCTCCCGGCCAGTTAATGCGCCGCGGCATCATGAAGAGCGCGATCCAGATCGGTTCAACCGTGACGGTTGACGGGTTCAAAGCCAAGGATGGATCCAACAATGCCTTCGGTGCCAAAGTGACTTACCCCGATGGCCGCATGGTGTTCACGGCCAATCAGGAAGACCAAAATAAACGCTAAGGAGGACGCCATGAAAAAGCTGACGATTCATTTTTCGCTCCTCGTTGCCTTGGCGTTTGTTCCGGCGATGTGCGCCCAAACGTCCGCCCCTGCGATCCCGCGCACCGCCGACGGCAAGCCGGACTTCACCGGCATCTATCAGTGGCCCACCTACTTGCCCGGCGCCGAGCGCGGCCGCAGTTCCGCCACCACCTTCGACCGCAAAAACTTTGCTCCGCTCAAACCCGGCGGCGAGGCGTTCCTCGAACCGCGCACCGGCGATCCCCGCCACGATGAGCCGCGCGATTTCTGCCTGCCCGCCGGATTCCCGGCCGGAATGCTCTCGGGCAACGCGATGCAATGGTTCCAGACGAAGAACTACCTCACCATCGTTCACGAATTCCAGCGCATGTCGCGCATCATCCCTCTCGACGGGCGTCCGCATCGCAAGGATATCGAGCCGTCATTTTATGGCGATCCGGTGGGCCATTGGGAAGGCGACGCCCTGGTGATCGTCACCAAGAATTTCAAACGCTGGATGATGGACGATTATTTCTACACCGATCCCAAAGAATTCCGCATGCACAGCGACGCGCTGACCACCACCGAGCGCATCCAATGGAAAGACAAAGACACCATGTCCTACCTGCTGACCATTGACGATCCCAAGACCTTCACCAAGCCGTGGTCCCAGGAATTCCAGATCAAGGCCAAGCCCGAATGGGACGCAGTGGGCCTGTTCGAATACGTCTGCGAGGAAAACAACCGCTGCCCCGGCGGCAAGTGCCAGGGCAACTGATGTTTACGGCAGGAGCTTCAAACTGGTGACCTTGATCTTATCGCCGTTCACTTCGCCCGCGACTTCAATGCGCATGTCGTCGTCTTTTTTCGACGTCTGAATCAGCGCGAGGGCCTTCTGGTTGCCGGCGGCGTCAAACGTAACAAATTTGTTGCTCTCATATGTGAACACGCCGTAGCCGCTGCGCTGGCAGGCAGGCATCAAAAGACACTTCTTATCGTGGGTGTAAGCCCACAGCATCCCGCCCTCTAAATGCGGATTCGCGCCGGACACCATGCGGGTTTCCGCCCTAGCTGAACATTCTTTATCGATCAAAACCCCTTGTAAAGTGGTGGACTTCCCGTCCGCGCCCAGCAGGACCAGAGCCGCGCAGCCGGTCACCAGGGACCATCCAAAGAGTCGTCGAATCAACATAGCTTTTCGAGCCTCCGTCCCATTTTTTACCACGACTTTTTGGAAGTGACAATACCGTCAGTTGACGGCGTAGCGGGCCTTCAGGGCGAAGGGCGCGATCTCGATATCGAACTGGTCCCCACTGGCGCGCGCCATCTGGTAGGTGCCGCGCATATTGCCCGTCGGCGTCTTCAGCGGACACCACGATGAGTATTGGAAGGACTCGCCCGGGGCCAGCACCGGCTGCTCCCCCACCACTCCCGGACCCCTCACCTCTTCGGTGTTCTGCGAGCCATCGGTGATGATCCAGTGCCGGCTGATGAGCTGCACTGTTTCCGGCCCCTGGTTGGTGATGCGCACCGTGTACTGGAACACCCAGTTGTCCTCCAGCGGCCGTGAGTTCTCGGCTGAGTACCGGGATAAAACCTCGACGCGAATATTTTCGGTGATCGCCTCTGACATCGGCGCAAGCTCTGACCCCGGATCTGCCATGGTGGAATGCTCATCATAGCAAGTGTCTTCGTTCCGTCACACGCCGGTCATCGTTCTGCCAAACCACCTTGGTATTCAGAATAGGCGGCGTGCTTAGACGCGCCGCGAAACCCACATTCTGGAGGTCTTTTTAATGTTGCAAGTCAGACGTCACACCCTCGGTGCGTTCGCACTCCTGGGTGCGTTGAGCAGCCTCACCGCCAACGCCGACAACATCAAGACGGTGTTTGTCATCGCCATGGAGAATCATAACTGGACGCAGCCGGCCAATCAGTTCACCGGCGGGATCCAGCAGATTTATCAGAATCCAAATGCCCCGTTCATCAACAGTCTGGTGAACGGAACCGCTTTCGCGGTTATTAACGGAAAGCTGGTGAACATCAGCCAGCAGACCGCTTATGCTACTGCGTATCACAACGTCCTGGCCACGCCTTCTGGAAGCAACCCCAGCATTCATCCCTCGGAGCCTAACTACATTTGGGCGGAAGCCGGCACCAACTTCGGCGTCTTGAATGATAACGATCCCTTCAAGGCTGTCGGCGGCACCAATCAGAACACCCCCTTGCACCTGGCCACCCTTCTCACGTTGGGAGGAAAGACGTGGAGATCGTATCAGGAAGACGTAGACCTTACCCCCGATGGTGGTTCGCTCGACAACGTCCCGCTGCCGAAGGATCAATGGACCGTTCCGCTGGCCAGTTTCTCGGGAAATTTCATCAGCGGCGTCAACGCCTTCAACGGCTCCAAGCAGTACAACTATGCCGCGAAACACAATCCTATGCTGTTCTTTACGGATACTAACGGCGGCAACAATGCGACGACCTCCAACCCGTTGTCCCAGCAATATGCACCCTTACAGCAGTTGTTCACCGATCTTGCCAGCGACACTGTGGCCGACTACAACTGGATTACGCCGAACCAATACAACGATATGCACACGGCGCTCAGTGGCGGGTACAAAGGCCTGACTGGCGACGCCGCCAATATCAAGCAGGGCGATGATTTCTTGAGCCAGATCGTTCCTGTCATCATGGCGTCAAACGCCTACAAGGACCATGGTGTGATCATCCTCTGGTGGGACGAATCCGAAAGGGATGGCGTCGCGGGTGACTTTGCGGACAACTTCAGCCACACCATTGGCGAAATCGTCATCTCTCCACACGCGCATGCGAATGTGGACGGCCTGCCGTATGCGAGCGCGCTGGATTTCACGCATTCGTCCGACTTGCTCACCATGCAGGAAATCTTCCGCGTCGGCCCGCCGCTACTGGGCGATGCGGCCAACGCGACCGATCTATCGGACCTGTTTAGCCCCGGCGCGATACCGAAGAAGCCGTAGGCCTGCCTCTATCCACCGGCAATAGCTCCCACGATCAAGAAGGGCTCCGTTCCGGACGCAACTGCGTCCGGCAACGGAGCGTCGGCGGAATCGTGAGACAAATCTTCTGCGCAGGCAAAGAACCGCACGAAGGGGCGGCGTTGCTGTGTCACATGATCGCGGATGGTCCCCTGCAGCATGGGATAAGTTGCCTCCAGGGCGTCGAGGACCGATCCTATTGTGGCCTTGCCTGCTACCTCCACTGTCACCTCGCCGTTGGCTTGCGCCAGTGTGCGCAGATGTGCCGGGAGCACCACACGGATCATGACAGCGTCTGCACCTCTACCGAGAGCACGGCGGGAAGATCCCGTACGATGGGGGACCAATTGTCTCCGGCGTCGGCCGACGCATACACCTGACCGCCGGTAGTACCAAAATAGATACCGCACGAATCGAGCGAATCCACCGCCATCGCATCACGCAGGACATTGACGTAGCAGTCGCTCTGCGGCAAGCCTTTGCTGAGCGGCTCCCAATCGTTTCCCCCGGTGCGGCTGCGATACACGCGCAGTTTGCCGTCGAGCGGGAAATGCTCGGAATCGCTTTTGATCGGGACCACGTAGATGGTTTCCGGTTCATGGGCGTGCACGTCGATGACGAAGCCGAAATCAGTGGGCAGGTTGCCGCTCACCTCGCGCCAGGAATCGCCGGCGTTATCGCTGCGCATCACGTCCCAATGCTTCTGCATGAACAGAACGCCTGGGCGCGAGGGGTGCATGGCGATGCGGTGAACGCAGTGGCCTACCTCCGCCGTCGGGTCGGGGATGTGTTCCGACCTCAGCCCCTGGTTGATGGGACGCCAGGTTGCGCCCGCGTCGTCGCTACGAAACGCGCCCGCTGCGGAGATGGCAATGAAGATGCGGCCGGAAACGCTCGGATCCAGCAAAATCGTGTGCAGACACATGCCGCCGGCGCCAGGCTGCCAGCGCGGCCCTGAGCCGTGGCCGCGTAAGCCGGAAAGTTCTCCCCAGGACTTCCCACCGTCGGTAGAGCGGAACAGGGCCGCGTCTTCAATCCCGGCGTAAACTGTGTCGGGATCGTTCAGCGACGGCTCGATATGCCAGACGCGCTTGAACTCCCAGGGATGCGGCGTGCCGTCGTACCACTGGTGAGTGCCGGGGACGCCATCGTAGACGAACTTGTTATCCACCGGCTCCCAGGTTTTACCGCCATCGCTCGAACGCTGAATTAACTGCCCGAACCAGCCGCTCGATTGCGACGCATACAGCCGGTTCGGATCGGCCGGCGATCCCTTCAGATGGTAAATTTCCCAGCCCGCAAAATGGGGGCCGCTGACCTCCCACTTTTCGCGCTTTCCATCCGATGTCAAGATGAACGCGCCCTTGCGCGTGCCCACTAGAACGCGTACTCCGGTTTTGTTTGCCATTCGTTTCGTCTCCCTCTATTTTGCGAGACCTGCCAGCTGTCCTGCCGCGGACTGCTCGGGCAGCCCCGCCAATGCAACCACCGGCCGGATTTCGATAGTACCGCGGCGCGCGACAGGAATTCGCGCGGCAATAGCGATCGCTTCGTCCAGATCGCTCGCCTCGATCAGGAAGTAGCCGCCTAGCTGTTCCCGCGTTTCCGCGAAGGGGCCGTCCGTCACCAGGCGTTTGCCGTCGCGCACCTGCACGCTGGTGGCAGTCGACGTCGGCTGCAGAGGCCCGGCTGCCAAATAGTGTCCGCTGGCATCGAGCTCGTGCGCAAGTTGCGTCGACTCGCGGTAACAGGCTTCGCTCTCAGCCTGACTCAACGCATTTTCGTCCAGGTAAACCAGCATCATGTATTGCATAGTCTGTTCCTTTCGTAAGTAAATCGAACGGGAAGCGCCCGAATCGACACCCTCCTAAAGAATTATTTACCATCGGGGAGATGCCCAGGGATGCCGACCAGGCGGTCGAGGCGCTGTATCGTTCCGATTGGGGCCGCATCGTCGCTGCCCTGATTCGTCTGGTGGGCGATTTCGAAATCGCCGAAGAGGCGGCGCAAGAAGCCTTTACAGCCGGTGTGAATCAGTGGCGGATCTCTGGCGTGCCCGAATCCCCTCGTGCCTGGATCATCCAGACGGCGCGGCACAAAGCCATCGATCACATCCGGCGCCGGACTCTGTCCCATGAAAAGCTAAATCTTTACGCCTACGAAACCGGCGAGGCGACCGAAACCCCGGACTACGATGACGCCGAAATCCCCGACGAACGCCTGCGCCTGATCTTCACCTGCTGCCACCCGGCGCTGGCGCCCGAGGCGCAGGTTGCACTGACGCTGCGCACCCTGTGCGGTCTTGCAACGGAGGAGATCGCGCGAGCGTTTCTGGTGCCGCCGGCAACCATGGCGCAGAGGCTGGTGCGGGCGCAGCGCAAAATCCGCGACGCACGCATTCCCTACGCGGTGCCCGAAGCCAGTGCTATGGCGGAACGGCTGGACGCCGTGCTGGCGGTGATCTATCTGGTGTTCAACGAAGGCTACGCGGCCACTCAGGGCGACGCGCTGCTACGAACGGATCTCTGCGCCGAGGCGATCCGGCTGGGGCGGCTGGTAAGGACGTTGATAGCCCCGCCCTCCGCGGAAGCCACCGGCCTCTTAGCTCTGATGCTGCTGCACGATTCGCGGCGCGAGGCTCGGCTCGACGCGAACGGCGATCTCGTCATTCTAGACGAGCAAGACCGCAGCCGCTGGGACCGGCGGCAAATCGCCGAGGCCCTGCCGCTCGCCGCGGAGGCGCTTGGTTACGCGCCGGGTCCCTACGCCATACAAGCCGCGATCGCGGCGGTACACTGCCGGGCGGCGCGGCCCGAGGACACGGACTGGCCGCAGATCCTCCGCTTCTACGATGTTCTAGAGCGCCTGCAGCCTTCTCCCATCGTGTCGCTCAACCGCGCGGTTGCGGTGGCGATGGCTCACGGTCCGCGTCCAGCACTGGCGATCATGGATAGACTCGCTGCTAGTGGCGGACTCGATAAGTATCACCTGCTGCATTCCGCGCGTGCCGATCTGCTGCGCCGTGCCGGGTTCCCTGCGGAAGCCGCGGACGCGTACGCGCGAGCCCTGGCGCTGGTCAGCAACAACAGCGAGCGCCGCTTTCTCGAGCGCCGGCTGCGCGACGTGCAATCGCCGAAGACGTAAGCTAACTTGCTTCCCCTTCGCCTCCCCGACTACCCTCATTAAGTACCCTCGTGCGCGGCGATCATCACATCTCGAAACCCTTGGTGCGCCGCAAAGCGAATCTCTCGCTGGTCAAATTCCGCCTGATGGCCTTCCTGGCGGTTCTAGGCCCCGGCTTCATCACCGCCAACGTCGATAACGACCCCGGCGGCATCCTCACCTATTCGCAAGCCGGCGCCAAGTACGGCTACACGCTGCTGTGGACCCTGATCCCCACCACCGTCGCGCTCATCGTCGTCCAGGAGATGGCCGCGCGCATGGGCGCCGTCACCGGAAAAGGCCTGTCCGATCTCATTCGCGAAGAGTTCGGCCTGCGCGCCACTTTCATCACCATGGCGATTCTTTCCATCGCCGATTTCGGCAACATCGCCGCCGAGTTCGCCGGCATCGCCTCCGGCATGGGAGTCTTCGGCGTCACCAAGTATTTGGCAGTTCCGGTCGGCGCAGCGTTAGTGTGGATCGTCATCGTCAAAGGCCGCTACAAGCCCGTCGAGCGCATGATGATTCTGTTTTCCCTGATTTATTTCACGTATCCGGTCTCCGCATTCCTGGCCAAGCCGGATTGGAACCGCGCGCTGCACGACACCCTGATCCCGCAATTCCACGGCGATTCGCAGTATCTGCTGATGGTCGTCGGCTTGGTGGGCACCACGATCACTCCCTGGATGCAGTTCTACCTGCAAGCCTCAATCGTCGAAAAGGGAGTCGACCGCCGCCACTACGCGCTCACCCGCCTGGACGTGATTCTGGGCTGCGTCGTCACCGACGTCATCGCGTTCTTCATCGTGGTGGCCTGCGCCGCCACCATCTACAAAGCCGGAGGCGGCACGCAAATCAACGACGCCGCCGACGCCGCCCTGGCGCTCAAGCCTTTCGCCGGACAATTCGCGACTGCCCTGTTCGCAGTCGGCTTGGTGAACGCCTCGCTGTTAGCCGCCGCCATCCTGCCCTTGGCCACGGCCTTCAATATCTGCGAAGGTCTCGGCTTCGAAGCCGGCGTCGAACGCCGCTTCTCCGAGGCGCCCATTTTCTACTGGCTCTATACGCTGCTGATCGTGGGCGGCGCGGGCTTCGTGCTGATCCCGCGCCTGCCGCTCTTGAAAGTGATTCTATTCTCGCAGGTGGCCAACGGCATTCTGTTGCCCTTCGTGCTGTTCTACATGCTGATGCTGATCAACCGCAAACGTATCATGCAGGAGTACGTCAACAACTGGTGGCAGAACGTGGTGGCCTGGTCGACCGCTGTCGTCATGGTCGCGCTCACTGCGGCGCTGGTGTGGAATACGCTGCCTACAGGCGGCGCGCCACCACAACCGTAATATCGTCCGCCGGCGGAGCTCCTTGCGTGAAGCGCGCGACTTCGCTGTGCACTGCTTCCATAATTTCCTGCGCCGACTTGCCCTGCATCGAGGCCACCAGTTCCGCCAGCCGCTGCTCGCCGAAATCTTCGTCCGACGGATTCACGGCCTCAGTGACGCCGTCGCTAAACAGCACCAGCGTATCGCCGCGTTCCATGTTGATGCGGAACTCTTCGTACTGCGCCATGGGAAGAATGCCCAGGATCATGCCGCCGCCATTCAGTAGTTCAAAGCCGCCCTTGGCCCGCACTAGAACTGGCGGATTGTGCCCCGCGTTGGTGAAGACCAGTTCGCCCGTGGCCGGGTCCGCGACTGTCATGAAGAACGTGATGAAGCGATTGTCCGGCGTGTGCGCGGTGGTGGCCTTGTTCAGCCGTGTGATTTTCTCCGCCAGCCTGTCGCCCTCTTCAAACAGCACCTTGACGCGCGCCTGCAGGCTCGACATCAATAGTGACGCCGGCATGCCTTTGCCCGCCACATCGCCCACCAGCATTCCCAAGCGCCCGTCCGGAAATTCCAGGTAGTCGTAATAATCTCCGCCCACCGTCCGGCATGGAGAAGTCCGCCCCGCAATGTCCATCCCCTCGGCCTTAGGCGGCGCAGACGGCAGCAGACCCATCTGAATGTGAGCGGCCTGGTCCAACTCTTTCGACATCGCACGCTCGACCAATTCGATCTCATT
>Ga0068860_100004884_pt1 | contig 13661 bp, 13 predicted proteins | sample KBSSwiS32_FD_66597 | JGI IMG/M metagenome (GOLD analysis project Ga0068860, IMG submission 66597) | Switchgrass rhizosphere microbial communities from Kellogg Biological Station, Michigan, USA - KBS Switchgrass S3-2 | ecosystem: Host-associated > Plants > Roots > Rhizosphere > Soil ... | reverse complement strand
GCGGCGTCCAATGATCGGTCATCGCCAAGAGCTTCATCAGCCGCTCGGCCGATTCATCGAATAGACCGCGATCGAGCTTGGCGATCCCTGCGGCCTCCAGCAGCTTGGCGAACCACAATTCGGTGTCGGGATAGAACGGATGGTCGTCTTCCGCGCTACGTGCGGCGGCGAGCGCCACATCGACCGTCGCGACCGCGCCGGCCCGATCTCCGGCGCACGTCAGCTCGACCGCCTTCGCCGCGGCATATTGGATGCGATCCGTCCGTGACGGCGACAGATCCAGGATGCGGTCGTAGAGCTTGAGTTTGTCGACCAGCGCGATGGTCTCGCCGTTGATATCGAGATGAAGCTGTAAGACGTCCACGTCGTCCTCACCGGCACCGATCGGGCCGAGCTTCGCCAGATCGCGGCGAGCGCTCACGTTGTCATCAAGCAGATGCGCCGTCATCGCTTGATGGTAGGTGACTTTGCGCTGCCAGCGCGGGTCGTCGATGTTGGTCCGCAGGCGTTCGAGAACCAGCGGAAACTCTTCCAATCTCCCGAGCTGCCAATAGGCAGAGGCGAGTTGGTGGATGCTTTCGTCGAGCGCCTCAATATCGATCGTCAGTATCTCGATCTGTTCAGGTGGCATGATCCGCATCAGCGGCACCGTGTTAGTGCGGTGATAGACTGTGTATTGGGTGAGATCGGCCCGCAATGCCCTCAATACCTTGAGCCATTGCTTCTTCCGCGCAGGCTCTCGCCAAGTCTCGTTCATTTGATGGCCCGGCAGTAGACTATGACAACAATCGCGAAATATCTTGCCCGACCCGCATAGGCAGGGGTCCGTCCGACGCGGCATGTTCAACGAGCGGGCTGTGGCCTTGTTCATCATTCTACGTTCCAAGGCGTCGCAACGACGACGCTAGATCGCACCTTACCGCCTGATCCCGAAATACGAACCTCGAAGACGCTATCGGCGCGACCCTGCCGGGCACGGCTCTATCGGCGCATTCGCGCCAACCGAGCCACCGTGCCGGCGTCTCGTCTCTACCGGGTCACGATCCTCGCGTGAGGTGTGCCACGTGGCACACCTATGGCCGCGCCAAGAGGCGCGACGTCGATCCGTAGGGCGTCGCAGCCCTCCCCCGGAGATCCGCTTGCCAGGGGAACACCAAGGGCTGCTGCCCTTTCGTTCCCGAAGGAAAATAGACAGCCCCGTGTGGTCCGCCAAACGCGGCACCCGACGCCCTGAGGGGCGTCGGCCGCGATAGGGCGGCCTGCCCGCGCCAGGCCGTCGATTTTCCTCCTCCCTCCCCAACCCGCTCCTCGCCGGAGAGGCAGAGCCGCATGCCGCAGAGCAAGCGGCTTTCAGCCGAGGAAGAAGGAGAAAGGACGATGACTTACACCCGATACAAGGGCGATCCCTACTGGAAGCGCGCGAAGGTGGCCGGAACCAGCCCCGACGGCATTCCCTACGCCAAGGGCGACCGGGTTTTCTTCTACCCGCGTACCGGCGCGACCTACGCAAGCGATGGCGCGGCGCGCGCATCCGCCGAGTTCGACGAACTGGCGAGCCTCGAAGGCTGACCCCCTCCCCCATCGACAAAATCACAAATCAAGGAACATCATCATGGGTATCATCACCATTAAGCTGTCGTAGCTTCGTCTCTCCCCGCTCAATCAGCGGCGTGTAAAGCCTTCCGCCATCGAGAGCATGGCCGACGACATTGCCGCGCATGGCCTGTTGCAGAACCTTGTCGCCTACGAGGACGAGGGCCTGTTCTATGTGTTTGCCGGCGGACGGCGCTATCGTGGCCTTAAGGAATTGGCGAAGCGCAAGCGGATCAAGAATAGCGATGCGTTTCCGGTTGAGGTCCGCCCCAAAGAAGAAGCCGTCGAGCTGTCGCTTGCGGGGAACTTTCAGCGCGAGGACATGCACCCGGCAGATAGCATCCGCGCTTTCGCAGCGTTGCGCGACACCGGCATGGATGCCGAGGAAATCGCGGCCCGGTTCGGTCAGGCGGTTAGTTTCGTCTATAAGATTCTTCGCCTTTCCGCGCTGGCACCGTCGCTGATCGACCTGATCGCCAAGGACCAGTTGTCGCTTGAGGCCGCGCGCGCGCTCACCCTGACCGACGATCACGACCAGCAGGTGAAGGTCTGCAAGGCGGCGAACGGTCACGCGCACACCATCCGGCGGATGCTCACGACCGAGAAGGTGGACACCACCAGCGGACCATTCCTCTTCGTCGGGCGCGACGCCTACGAGGCGAAGGGCGGGACGATCACCGTGGACTTGTTCAGCCAAGGGGCCGAGGGCTTTGCCGACCAGCCCGAGCTTGTGCAGGAACTGGCGGAAGAGAAGCTGGACGCCATCGCAGACGAATATCGGGCGGTCGGTTGGCATGAGGTCCGCGCATCGCTGGACCGGCCCTACGACCTTTACATGAACGGCAGCATGTACCCGGCTACCCGCGAGCCGACCGAGGCCGAGGCCGAACGGCTTGCCGCCATCGATGCCGAGATCGAGGCCATTGCCGAGGGCGAGGATAGCGACCGCATCGATCCGCTGGCGGACGAGCGAGACGCCATCACCGAGGGCTTGCGCGCCTTCAATGCGGAGCAGGTTGCAGTCGGAGGTGTGGCACTGTGGGTTTCGCATGACGGTTCGCTCGGCAAGAGCTTCTATCGTGCGAAAGCCGAGCCGAAGCCGAAGGCCGGCAGCGGCGAGCCGCAACCGCTCTACAGCAATAGCCTGTTCGCGGACCTGACCCGCATCAAGACGCAGATCGTGCAGGAAGCCGTGGCAGCCGACCCGGCGCTGGCGCTCGATATTCTGCTGGACAGCCTTGCGGGGCAGTTGCTCCACGGCGCGCATAGCTATCAGATGGCGATTGAGGTTCAAGCCAAGACGGTGGCGACCGATGTTCCCGACGAGCTTATGGCAAGCAGCGATGTTCGTCCCGTCGAGGAAGTGATGGCGACCCGCTTCGCGTCGATCCCTGCCGAAGGCAGGTTCGAGGCGATCCGCGCCATGACCAGCGATGACAAGATGGCGTTGCTTGCCGGCCTTGTCGCGATGTCGGTGGACGGAACGGTGTTCGCGGGCGGTTCGACGGGCAGGCGACATCACCACTTCGAGCAGGTCGCGCGCGCGAGCGGGGTGGACATTGCCGCCCGTTGGAGCGCCCCCATCGCTCTGTTCGACAAGATGCGCCGTGCCGCGATGATCGACCTGTTGCGCGAGGAATGTGGTGCCCCCAGCGCCGAGAATTGCGCCACCATCAAGAAGAAGGGGGATTTGGCGGTGAACGTGTCGGAACGGCTTCCGGTCAGTTGGCTCCCCGCCCCTATGAAGATCGGTGCGTTCGACCAGCCCGAGGGCGAGCCGGAGGACTTCGACTCCGACATCGGCGGCATCGAATCCGAGGACATGACCGACGACGAAATGGCGTGAGGGCGGTCGGGGGCCGGTGGAGATCGGCCCCCGACTTTCCGCATCGTTCGGCCCAGCAGCGCCCCGTCACCGGCGCGACAGCTATGCCCTGCATGGCCGTCGCGCCGGCTGCCCTTTCAGGCCCGCGGGCGCCGCCCGCCCGCAAGGGACGGGCGGCGCCGTGGCGACTTCTCTCATCGTGACCAGGCGAGCGTCAGATCGGGCGACAGCGCGCACGAGGATCGGCTACACCGTCCTTGATCGGCAGCGGATGGATGTAGCAGCTCCCCCGCAATCCCGCCGGTCAAAGGAGGTGACGCAATTTGACAATATTTGAGACAGCAATGGTCGTGATTTCGGGCTTTTCGCTCGTTGTTGCGATCGTAACGTTGGGCCGCCAAAAGTAGCCTGACGGAGAGCGGGGGCCTAGCAGGGCTCCCGCTCTTTCCCGGCCCGCTATAAAGTTTGAGCCCGCCGAGTAGCAGCTCGACGGGCTCAGGATGGTGCCGCAATTGACTCAATCGCGAGACAGCATGGCCTATATACGCCTTCCGTGCTTAACATCCAATAGCGGTATCGCCTGCAAAGCGGGCGGTAGGCACAGGGGGATAGATGAACGATACACCGAAAACGATCGAGCTGGCGGCCGAGCTGACCGCCGCATGGCTGGCGAACCCCAACACGCGCGCCGAGACCGAAACCGTAACGGCCTTCCTCAACGCGGTGCATGGCGCGCTCGCCCAGCTCGCCGGTGGCGGCGCTCCAGCACCCGCTGATGCTGAGGCCGAGACGCCGGCGTACGTGCCGGCTGTCACGGTCCGCAAATCACTCGCCTCCCCCGATCGCATCATCTCCATGATTAATGGGAAGCCTTACCGAGCATTGCGCCGCCACCTTTCCGCCTATGGCCTCACGCCCGATGAGTATCGCGCGCGCTACGATCTGAAACCTGATTATCCCATGGTCGCGCCCGCTTACAGCGCGGCGCGGCGCGAAATGGCGAAAAAGATCGGGCTTGGACGCAAGCACGCCTCGCCAGCCCCGGCGCCGGAGGTGCCTGAGCCACCGAAACCGCGCCGACGCAAACTCGGCCTCTCCACCAAAAGCTGACAGCGAGGCAGCGGATCTAGTTCGCCCAAATCGCTTTGGGTGTGCCACGTGGCACACTCCAGGCCGGCACGGAGGGCGCATCGAGTGAGGCGAGTAGATCGCCAAGCGCGCGCCGACGATAGGCGTTCAGCCAGCGCCGACGCCGATGCTCGGCCGCGTCATGGATCATATGGCACTGCTGGCAGAGCGCAGCCAGGTTGCGCGCCGCATTGTCGGTCGGATCATGGTTCAGGTGCGCGCACGCGATATAAACCCGTGTGACACGGACGATCGCGATCACCTCCGAGCCGGGTGCCCGCGCCCATCACGCCATTGCCGGCGATTAGCGTCCCACCAGCGGCCATCGCCCAGGTGGAACACGCGAGCCCCATGCGGGCGCTGGCAATGCTCGCAGCGCCCCTTGGCGCGGCCGAACCGGATCAGCCTCGACAGCTCGGGCCAGTCGATCGGGTAGAGCCAGCGATGTTCGGCCATGATCGGCATGACGATTCTATGAGTCATCCGAGACGACAACGAAAGCGGAAAATCGAACAACGATTCCGGCCTTACGCGCCTTCAATCAGGTGCGGCTTCCATATTGTCGATGCGCGCGTTCGGATCGATTAGGAGCAAATGCGGGCTGACCTTCAAGCCCTTCGCTATGCGCTCGATATTGTCGATCGCGACATTGCGCTCTCCGCGCTCGATCCCACCGAAATAGGTGCGATCCATTTCGATATCATAGGCGAAATCCTGCTGGCTGACGCCAAGGGCCTTTCGGTATCGGCGGATATTTGCAGCGACGATAGCGCGCAGGCATCCGGGATGGGTGCGTTTCACCCTTCATCATTCGTCTGCTTGATGGTTATAAGGCGACGGGTTTTAAGCATCAATTTACTGGCCAATGTTAAATTTTGGAATTTCGCGGATTTGGAAGACGTGCATGAACAGTCATTTGCCCGTCGGTCGATTGGCCGGGTATCTCGAAGCGCGCTCTAGAGAGCAGATATGGACCGCGATTGCGGTTGCGACTGTATCTGTCACAACCCTCGATCATGTCGTGCCCGGGATCGGATCTGGGTTGCTTTACCTGCCGATCATCTGTGGCGCGGCATGGGGCCCGGGCGTGCGCGAGGGACGTTTCGTTGCGTTCATCGCGGCATTCCTCACCGTGTTGCTAAGCCTGCACGCCAGTCCTCCCGACAGCCTCCCGATCCTGGCGCTGCGGGTGTTGGTCTGCACTGGAACCTTCATTTTTCTCGCCGCTACCGTCACGAGCTTTCGTCGCTCCTACGACCGCGAGCTGTTCCATGCCCACCGGGACCGAATGACGGGAATGCTGAACAAGGAGGTCTTTGATAATCGCCTTCGGCAGGAGATTCGAGATGCAGCGCATACCGGGCAGACCTTGCTGCTCGTCATCCTCGACCTCGATGACTTCAAGGCCGTCAACAATCGGCATGGCCATCAGGCCGGAGATGAGGTCCTGCGGACATTCGCCAAGGGCGCAACCTCCATCATGCGGCGCGAAAATCTGATCGGCCGCATTGGCGGTGACGAATTTGGCCTGCTCGTGCGCGTCCCTTCGATCGCCGAAGGTCAAGGCTTCGCGCGCGACATACATGCGCGCCTGACCGCCGTTCTCTCGGAAGGGCGCTACCCCGTGACATGCAGCATGGGGGTCGTGCTGATCCCACCGGACGCACCGCACGATGCCGACGCTCTGATGCGTCTTACGGACCGTGCCATGTACCGTGCCAAGCACGCCGGCAAGGATGACGTGGAGATCACGAGCGCCGGCGAACCTGGCGCGGTGAAGCCGATCTTTGCAACGGCGCGGCTACGCAAGGCCGAGGCATGAAAGATTTGGCCTCGATGCGACAACGCGCGATCGCCCTCATGCGTGAGGCCATCGCCCTGCTCGATGAAACTGGCGAAGCGCATGCTGCGGCCCATCTGCACGCGGCGATCGATGCGGCCGAACGGAAAGCACCGCTGAAGCCCGGCGAGGAACTTCCGGACGAAAATCTCCCTGTTTCCGCGCCCGCTTCGTTCCGCAGCGATCCAGCGCTGGTGCGCGCAATGGGCGGCGCGCTCGCGCTGATCGCCACTGTAATGACGCGCCAGGGCGGTGTTTCGCTCGATGAGGTCGCCGACCTGCTGGGGATGTACGCCGGCGTGACGAACGAGACGTCTGGCGAGGAAGGACTGATTCTTGCCTGTTGGGCCGCGATGTTACGCGATGTGGCGGCAGCGCACCGCGGCTAGCAAAACCCGCCATGCAATGGCCGCGCCGTGGTCGCGATGCCGATGTCCGGCCTCCTTTCTGCCAAGCGAAAGCTCGACCGAGGGGAACACCAAGGGCGCCGCCCTTTCGTTCCCGAACGACAATCGACCGCCCGTGTAATCCGCCAAGCCTGGCACCCGACGTCCTGCAGGGCGTCGGCCACGCTAGGGCGGCTCGTCCGCGCCAGCGGTAGATTCTCGCCCCCCCTCCCCATCCCGTCCTCGCCGGACAGGCAAGGCCGTGAGGCCGAGCGGCCTTGCGGCCTATGCCAGAAGGAAGACTAGCGATGCGCAGCCCCGAACACCTCGATACCATCCGTCGCTTGAACGACGCAGCCCGGAGCCAGACTGGCACCGCTTCCATCGCCAACGTCACGCCAGGGTTTCAGTCCCTTCCCGATGCCGATCGCTTCGCGGCGCTGGCGGCGATTGTGAGCTTCTCGCAATTCGACGGCAACAATGATCCCTATGGGGAACATGACTTCGGCGCGGTCTATCGTCTCGCCTCCGGACGGTGGACACAGACACGGCCGAGCGACGGCAAGGACATTGCCGAGACGGTTTTCTGGAAAGTGGATTACTACGACAACACCCTGACCTATGGCAGCGAAGCGCCGTGGGACGAGCATCAGACCAGGCGCGTGCTGACGATCATGTTAGCAAGCGAATACTGATAGTTGCTAGCCATATGCCGCGCCGGACCGGGCGCGGCATATGATGAACCGAGTGGCCATCGTGCCGAGTGATTTGTTGAGAAATCGCGTCGAGAAGCGTAGGTTAAGATTGAAAGGATGACGCGATGGCCCAGATCGATCTCGAAGCGCTGCGCGAACGCATCCGCCAGATGGAATTTGAACGCGGCTCCCCCGAGCAGGTCGCCTTGTGGCGGGAGGATGTTGCGGAGTCTCGCGCCAATCTCGTCATAGAGGACATGACGCCCACCGCCGATGAAGACGCGATGTTCGCGATGATGCTCGACGAGGGTGTTCCACCCTCGCTCATGTCCTCGATCATCCTCAGTCTCTATCAAACCGGAACCCGCCAGATCGCTGCCTGACCTTGGCAAGCGACCCTTACACATATCCGGGCACCGGTACCCTTCGGAACCGGCTCGGGATCACCGACGACAAAATCCTTACAGAGGCCGAACGGAGACTGACCCAGGCGCGCGGCGCGGAGGCTGCGCGCCTGACCTTTCCGGCGACGGCCGACGGCTATCGGGCGCTTCACAAGCACCTGTTCCAAGACCTCTATGATTGGGCGGGCCAGGACCGCACCGTCAACATCGCCAAGGGGGGATCGAGCTTTGCGGCCGTCCCCTACCTCGCGCGCGAGCTCGACAAGCGGTTCGCCGAGGTAGAAGCGCAGGGCGGCTTCCGGGGGCTTCCTCGAGACGAGTTTTTTGATCGGCTCGGCAACCACATCAACGAGATCAACGCCATTCACCCTTTCCGCGAAGGCAATGGCCGTGCGATGCGCCATCATGCCGCCCAGCTCGCGCGCGAAGCCGGCCACCCGATCCGCATCGCCGCCATCGATAAGGATCGATGGATGGAAGCGTCCCGCCACGGCTTCTTGACCGGCGATCACCGCGGCATGGCGACGGTTCTTGCCGCCGCGGCGCTTCGGCGCGACCTCGCGCCCGAAGTGCGCATCGGCCCCGCCGGGATCGCCATGCTTCCCAATCGTGCGCCACCTGAGGGGCAGCGCTACCGGGTAACGCTGGCCAAGGCGCGCGAGGAGCTGGAGCGCTATCTGCCGGCTGCCCGTCAACAGGCCGCCGTCCGGCTGCGCAGTCTGATCGAGGAGAGTGCGCCCTCCTCTGCTATCGCTAATGCCCGTACCGAGCTTGCCTATATCCGGCACGCCAAGGGGCCAGTCTATCAATCGCACCTTCTCACCTACCTAGGCGTGCGACAGGTCGATGCCGTCATAACCGCCAAGCAGACGCCGCTGGAACGCGTTCGAGAGATCGGTGCGGCGTTGGGTATCCAGATTATCAGCCACCAACCAGCGCAGCTTCAGCGCGCTGTCCGCGCGCTGGAGCGGCCGATCCTGCCTCCGGGGCATTCGCCTGGGCAGGAGCGCCTTGCCGAGCTATTCCTCAAGAATATGCCTGAGAAGAACCACGCCGACCCTCGCCTTGCGCCGGCGCAGGCGATTGTCGATGCGGCTATGCGAGCGGCGCGCGATCGGGGCGAGAGCGCGCGCATGATCGCGACGATCCGTGAGTCGACCCGCCAGCTCGTTGCCGACCGGATCAAATCGGGGGGCACTCTGGACGCTGAAATAGGGCTCGCGGCGCCGGTGCAATCGCGGGGGCCGCGCGATAAAAATCGGGGCCGCTGAGCGGGCGAATAACCGGGCATATCTGGAAGTCGATGCAAAATCTTTAACAAGCGAGCATCGTTGGATGGTGCGTTCGAGTCCGACATAAGCAGTATAATCTATGTGTAGGGCCACGTTAATCATTATAGAAGAAACCAGAGATACTTGCTCGCGCTCGGTTTCCAGACGCAGGCTCCACCTTTTTAACGCAGTGCGAAACCCCGCCTCGGAAGAGGATGAATGAGTTTGGCAAAGGGAGATAGAATATACCACTGGCCGCCGATACACCGGGGTAGCTGGGATATAACTTAGTGTCGGCTGATGTCTTGCAAACGCTCTCATCTTCTTTGCTGGTGCTGAGCAGGAGCTCTCCCCCCCAAGCGGGGTCCCAAGTCTCATGCAGATAATAGACGTACGCCGCCACACACTTTCTATCAGTGTGCCATGTGAGACCACTTCCACTCGGATATAGATACGCGCGCATTGTAAACGAAGACCAACCGCCGAGATCCTCAACAAAATTGGCAATCTCACTGTTGTCTAGGATCGCGCGCGCGAAGCCCCTAAGACTAGGTAAGACCCCGTCGAGATCGGGCTGACCGTCGTTGTGAGGTCTGTCGATGGTGGCATCCGTAGAGTGGTAGCTTGTGCCGTCGCCAAAAGCATAAACATGCTGTAATCCGCCAGAGTGAATTGGCTGCATGACGATCTTCTCGAAGCCACCTGCGGTCATGGACCATTGTTCGTCTGTCAAAAAATCCCTTGTCGCCATATGGATTGCAGAACGATCGAAGCCTGCCATCGCCTCTCCTCTTCGAGGTGGTATCCGATAATTACGTCGCTCGAACAGTCATTGGTGCTGTTTAGGAGGTCGCCGTGGCAAGGTGCCGGACAGGGCAGCCCAACGCCCCCGTGTCCATCGTTTCGAGCGGCTTTAACCACCGTTGTATCTTCTGGTTGTCGATACTCAGTGTGCCATCGAGATTGATGGACCCGATCCGGTTACTTTCACTGTTCAATGCAACCGTACACTTATTCAAGGTTCCATCAGAGCGAATAGAAAGCGAGTTTGCCTTGCAAGCATAGCAAACATAAACCGCGTCTGAAAACGCGGGGGTGAAGCGAGACAGCTTGCTATAAACGCGCTTTTCGATCTCCTTGTACTCGGGCTGCCACCCATTCAAGACCTTCCTGTCCGCATCGCTCTTTCCCCCATAATGCCCTACGTTTTTGACGTGGACAACGAACCCGTCGGGCTCGAGTTGTTCGTCAATCAACGAGGCGAGTTCATGAACGGATTCCACATTCGATGGGGTGACGTGAAGTCTCAAAAGTATACTGCTATTACGAATCTGCCCCTCTCGCCGCGCCTCGTCAAAAGCCACGATGTTCTTCCAGATCCGGCTAAAGGTGCCCGCTCCGTCGATCCGCAAACGGGTCTGGTCATGTGCCTCGGCGGCCCCATCGAGGGATATCTGGTAGGTCTGCATGTTGAGACGGTCTAATTCGATGAAACGTTCCTTGGTGAGATTGTAGCCGTTCGTTGTCGCAGCGGCGCTGAAACGGATGCCAGCGGCCATGCATCGACTGTGGGCATAACGCATCATATCAGACACAATGTCATAGGCGATCATCGGCTCTCCGCCGAACCATGATATGTGAAGCCATTTAAGGTTCATCACTCGCCGGTCGATGAGCGCTTTGACAGCGGAGATGATCTCCGTCGACATTCGCCCTTTTGCGAAGTCCTCGTAGCAATATGTGCAGCGAAAGTTGCACTGCTCTGTCGGGAACAGGATAAGCTCTAGACGATCCGGCGTAAGTGCATCGTAGAGAATAGCCTGCTGCGTTGCGACACTCATACCTGTTTCGGGCATGATGGGCCTCCGGAAATTGGGGGGATGTTGGAAACATCCCCCAGTTCAAGTGACACTCGTGACGAATTTTATTTCGTTCAGACCGAGGGGCCACAGTTGCAGTTGTTCGAGGCCAGACGTTCCGGAGCGAGTGCCCCAGCGGGAATGAGAGCGTTGATCGCGCTGCCGTTGACCGTTGGCGTGCCGAACTCATCGAAGGCAATCGAGGTGGCCGACACAGTCACTGGACTGGCGACGGCGGGCACGGCCGACGCGACACCGGCGGCGGCAACGACGGCTGTAGCGATGTGCTTCATCTTCATACCGAATTCCCTTCATGTCAGGTTGGTCGGCGCTTGGCGAAGGCAACGCGTCTAAGTCTAGCGCCAGCTCAATGCTGAACGCTGTACTATCATGCGTCAATAAAAGACGAATCCATTATTATAGCGTATACAGACCACAACCTGGAGAATTATGAAGCCATAATATGGACTATATTCCCTCCATAATCTGGTTGAGAGGTTTTCCGAGCACTGTCGAGACTGCCTGGCTTGTCCGAGAGCGGCCGCTACTGATTGTAAGCGCCCAAATCCAGCCCACCTATAGCTCTCAATAATGCTGCTTGATTGATCAATATATCACTGCGGCTACGCGCGAGGGCGAGCTGGGCGGCGCGTAGGCTTTCGTCCGCAATTAGAATGTCGAGCGTTGTCCGTAGTGAGAAGGCGTATTCTGCCCGAACGCCTTTGAGCGCTAACTCAGCCGCTTCGACACGGCGCGCATTGGCTTGCGCGCGGCCCTGCGCTGCAGCCAGCATTGCCCATGCGGTCTCAGCGGATCTCGTTGCATCCCGCTCGGCAGCATCAACGGCAAATCGGTCTGCGCGGTATGTCGCTTCGGCCTGGCGGACGCGCGACGATATCAGACCGCCGGTGAGGAGCGGCACGCGTAGGGTCACGCCGGCCACTGCGGCGTTGGCATTGTCCGATCGACCTGCTCCCGCCGCGTAGCCATAGGTGCCACCCAACCCAACGAAGGGGTTGCGTTCGGCGCGCTGCTGGTCGATGCGCGCGGCATCTGCTCGAGCTGCATAACGCTGCTGTCGGACAAGCGGATTGGACTCTAAAGCGCGGGCGATTGCTATGTCGATCGTTCCCGGCAGGGTGACGGGTACGGTGAGCCTGGTATCGAGCGCTCCGGGATTGTGACCTACCGTAGCGCGGTAAGTAGCGCTGATTGCCGCTGCAGCACCTTCCGCGTCAGCCAAGGTCGATACGGCGGAATCTCGCTGCGCCTCCAACTGAGCGACGTCGGTGCGGGTTGCCTGCCCCAACTTGAACCGAGCCTGTGCCTCCGCGACCTGACGGTCCAGTAGCTCGATATCGGCGCGGCCGACTTCTACCGCCTGTTGAGCGTAGAGCAGATTGGCATAAGCGCCTACCACCTGCTCCAGCACAGCAGCCTGCGTGTCGCGCACGCTCTCCGCGCCTGCCGCAACATCCCCAGATGCTGCTCGCACGGCAGATGAAACGCGCCCGCCCGTCCAAATCGGAAGGCTTGCCGCCACGCTGCCGCCGCCGCCCTTGCCATAATCTTGGCGGTCATATCCACCTGTACCATTCGCCTCGGCGGTCAGTCGGCCCGAGGCACGTGCCTGCTCCGGTGTTTCGGCCAACGCTTCTTGTCGTGCCTGTGCAGCGGCAAGCTGAGGGTTGGTGGCGTAGGCTGCAACGATCGCGTCCCGGAGCGTTTCGGCTGACGCGGTGCCAGCGAAACATAGCGAAACGGCGGCAAGGATCATTCTCCTAGTCATGGCGCAGCGCCCAGGCGGGGGCAGCGCGGCTCGCGCGGAGTGACTGGCCGAGAACTGTAAGCACTGCAATCACGATCGCAAGCAGGCTTGAGCCAACAAAGAAGAGCGGCGAGAGCGCGATGCGGTCATCGAACCCGGCCAACCACGCCCGCATCGCGACAAAGGCTAGTGGCCAAGCTACTACGTTAGCAATAAGTACAGGGCGCAGAAATTGTCCAACTAGCAGCTTAACAATATCGCTCGAGGAAGCTCCAAGCGTCTTACGGATTCCGATCTCCCTCACCCGCCGGGAAGTATTGAAGGACGCAAGGCCCCACAGTCCGACGCAACCTATGAGAACGGCTAGACCGGCGCCGATACCAAATAAGCGGGTGGTACGATCGTCGGCGTCATAATAATCTTGCAGGTTCTGATCGGCCGTCTTCGCAGAGAAGGGAACTTGCTGGGCGACCTTACGCCAAATCTGGCGAACTTGATCAATCATTGCGCGTGGGTCGCCCTCTACGCGTAATGTCGCGCGCGGGTCGACGGCGCTTTGTGAACGAAGAAAATATATGGTGCCATTCACGGGGTCTCGCGGCGAAAAGAAGCGAGCATCATCAACAACACCGACGATGGTACGCGGTGACGCATTGCTGACAGTCTTACCAATAGCGTCTTCGGGCGACTTGAATCCGAGCATCGTTACCGCACGTCTATTAATCACCACGTTCAGCGGATCACCGGGATTTGGGGCGTTCGCAGCGTCGTCCAGGCGGTGGGCCTCGTCCGTTAAGCGCCCAGCTAATAGTCTAAAATTGAAGGTTGAAAAGAAATCTGGCCCAATACGAATGCCTTGCAAATTCGGCCCAGGACCGGGCTTGCCGGGAAC
>Ga0068860_100004880_pt1 | contig 13666 bp, 13 predicted proteins | sample KBSSwiS32_FD_66597 | JGI IMG/M metagenome (GOLD analysis project Ga0068860, IMG submission 66597) | Switchgrass rhizosphere microbial communities from Kellogg Biological Station, Michigan, USA - KBS Switchgrass S3-2 | ecosystem: Host-associated > Plants > Roots > Rhizosphere > Soil ... | reverse complement strand
CGAGCGTCGGTCGTGCCGAGCTCATCGTGGTGGTGGATGGCCCGGGCGACGACACCCCTGCGGCGTTGGCCGAGCTGCGCCGATCACCCTTGTGGGCCGAGCAAGACCTACGGGTCGCTACGCCAGCGTGGGGTGGCGCGGCGGCGGCACGTAACACCGGCTTGCGGATGGCGCGGGGGAACTGGGTGCTGTTTCTCGACGACGACATCGTCGCCGCGCCTGGCCTCCTGGAAGCGCATCTGAATCGGCAGCGGTCGGCGGCGGCAGGTCTTGTGGTGCTCGGCCATGTCGAGCAGCGTCCCGGTCCGGGCGCGCTGCACGCCGCGCTCGATGTGTGGTGGCGAGACCATTACCGCCGACTCGCCGAGCGCGAGCCGCGGTGGAACGCCTTCTACACCGGTAATGTCAGCGTTCCTCGCGTGGCCGCACTGGAGGTGGGAGGCTTCGACGCCCGTCTCCAACACGGCGAGGACGTTGAGATGGGGTACCGGCTGGAGCAGGCGGGGTTGCCGTTCGTGTACGCAGCAGAAGCAGTCGTGCGCACACACAACCCCAAGGCGGCGGCCACTTTGCTGGGGGATTTCACTCGATCCGGAAGGGGCGCGGCGCTCATCTGGCAGAAATCGCCCGCCGCTTTACCTCATCTTCCGCTCAGCGCATACCGCCAAACAAGCATGAGGATGCAACTCGTTCGTGGGCTGCTGAATCGCGCCGACCGGCTCTCGCGCGCAAGCGCCCTGCTCGACGTAGCGTTCCGTGCGTGGGCGCGGTCGGACTTGGAAGCGGCACGGCAGCCGATGTTCGAGCTCGCCCGGAGCTTCTATTTCTGGCGCGGAGTGCGCGCCGCCGTCGAGGAGCAGCAGTGGCAGGAACTCACCGCGCGAGGTGTGCCGGTGTTGATGTACCACAGCGTCGCTCCCAATCCCGGGCACGACCGTTTCACCACCGATCCCGGGCGATTCGCCCGGCAGCTCGCCCTCCTGCGATGGGCCGGGCGTCGGGTCGTCTCGCTCGACGAATTGGTCGACACCTGGGACAAAGGTCGTGAGGCTCCGCGGCGCGCGGTCGCTCTCACCTTCGACGACGGCTATCGCGACAACCTCACTTACGCCTGGCCCCTGATACAAGAGCGGGGCTATCCCGCGACGCTGTTCCTCGTGACTGGCTGTGCGGGGGGCGAGGACGCCTGGCGCGATCTCAATGATTCAGCTCGTCCGCTGCTCGCATGGGACGAGGTCCGGCAGTTGGACGCAGCCGGATTTCGGGTCCACTCCCATACGGTTTCGCACGTGGACCTGCGAGCGTGCAAATCCGCAAGAGTGGAGATTGAACTGAAGGAATCTCGATGCCAGCTGGAGACGGAGCTTGGGCATCCGGCGTATTTGCTCGCCTATCCCTATGGGCGCCACAACGCGGAAGCGGACGCACTTGCAGCCCGAGTCGGGTACCGCGCTGGCTTCTCAGTTCGTCCAGGTCTCAACACGGCAGTGACAGACCGCTGGGATCGGCGGCGGATCGAGGTCCGCGGTACCGACAGCTTGGTTCGGTTCGCGCTGAAACTGTGGTTCGGCGATGACCCGCTGCGCCATCTACCGCACTGGGTGCCCTCAGTGGTTCGCGGGCCAACTGCATGACCGACGCAGCGGTAACGGTAGTGATACCCACCTACGACGGTCCAGACGACGTGCGACGGTGCCTCGACGCCCTGCGCAGTGGTGTCCGTCAACCCGAGTTCATCATGGTGTTCGACCAGAGTCGCGGTTGTGCCACGGCCGACATGGTCGCTCGCTTTCCGAACGTGACCTACACGCACCTGCCTGTACCGAACGCGTCGGCGGCGCGACAGGCGGGACTGCTCGCCGCGAACACCACCTTGGTGGCGTTCACTGACGATGACTGCGTGCCCGATCCCGGTTGGCTGGATGCTCTGGTGACTGCCTACCAACAGGAGCTCTGCCACCGCGGCCAAGTTGCGGCGGTGACTGGTCGGGTGCTGCCGTTGCCCGGGTCCAAGGGCTTGGCGGTGGGGGGCCGGGCAAGCACGGTTCGTCGAGTCTTCTGCGCTCAGGACGGCAGCCTGAACCGCGCGGAGTGGGGGCCGTGGGACGTCGGCGGTGGTGGAAACGTCATGGTGGACCGATCGCTGGCCCTCGCCGCAGGTGGATGGGACCCGTCGCTTGGCCCAGGAACGTCGGCACGGGCGGGCGAGGACGTGGATTTCCTCTATCGAGTGGCGAGAGCCGGCGTCATCGTGTTCACACCTGCCGCGGTCATCTTCCACACGGCGGCCAGCCGCCGAGATCGGCTCGCCCGGCGGTACCCGTACGGACGGGGCATGGGGGCGTGCTTGGCGAAGCACCTCGCGCTTCGTGATCCAGCCGCCCTGCCCTTACTGTCGCTTTACCTACGACACATGGTACGTTCGATGACACGCAGCGTGTGGGGACCGGTGGAGGGGACCTTCACATTCGCTGGCTTCCTCGCCGGCTTCGCAACTCGTATCCTCCGCAGTGAGGTCTCGTGAGTTCGCTATCAATGTCTCGTGTCCCGCCCGGCAGTCCGACGCCGAGAGTCTCGATCGTTATTCCGTCATGGACCGGCGAGGTCAGACGTTTGCGGAAGAGCATCGACGAGCAGACCTTTCTCGACTTCGAGGTGCGGGTGGTCACCGGCGTCAGCCCTGCCGCCCGGGCTCGGAACGAGGGCGCTGCGGGCTCGCGCGGCGACATCGTTGTGTTCGTCGACGACGATGCCTACTTCGGCCATCCGCAGGTTCTGGAACGCTTGGTGGCCGTGTTTGACCGGGACCCGACGGCCACAGTGGTGGGCGCCTCGAAACTCCTGCCCCCCAGCGCCGGCCGCTTCGGTCGGCAAGTGGCGCTACAAGTCCCTCGGATCGTGCATCCGGTGGTGCCAAACGACGTCGAAAGCAATCCACCACTGCACCGTTACGGCTTCAGCGCGATTACAACCACCTGCTGTGCCGTTCGCCGCTCGGCCTTCGAGGCGGTGGGCGGTTTCGATGCCGACCTGCCGACCGGTGGTGAAGACCCTGAGCTCTTCTACCGACTGCGAGCGTGTGGGGGGAAGCTGGTGCTGGCTGGGAACACTTGGGTATACCACGACGCCCCGACCGACGTACGCGATCTGATCCGCAAGAGCTATTGGTATGGGCTGGGCCATTCCTTGGAGGCCCGGAAGGATCCGGCGCGTCGGATGGACCTGTTGCGCTTGGACAAGCCCGTCGGCAAGATCATCGTTGCGCTCGCCTTCATGGGATTTCCCTTAGCGCTCTTCGCTCACATCTACTTCGAACCGCGACGACGTATCGAATTCGGCTTCCGGCCCTGGAAGACGCTGTCGAGCTACGCGGTTCTTACCGGCTACGTCTACGGCTGGTTCCACGGTGCTCCTGAACGGCCCGTGGTCACCTACCGCGGGGTGGGCGCTGGTACGCGTTCGGACCCCGAAGCGGATTAGCCCGACTTTCTCCGTCGAGGCCGCTGCTGACACGAGTAGACGTCTGGCAGAACTGGCGGTGAGCACCAACCCATCAACCGTCACGAAGTCGTTACCGCCGCCTGGAAGGCCGGCCAGGTGGCCAAGATCAACGTCAAGCCCGGCGACACGTTGGGCGGCGACGACGTGGTCGTGGTGATCGAATGGCACGGTGACCAACGGGGTGGTCCCGGTCGGCCGACCCCTAGATCGACCGAATCCAGGACCGCGCAGAGCGAATGGTGCCTGTGACTGACGCGGCGCACTCCACCGATCGCATTGCCGTGAGGCGCTCCCCCACGGAACACGGCGGAGGTCGCTCGTCCGTTTTGCCGCTACCGCAAGTGGTCGACACCCTTGGCGCCGCCTCCTGATTTTGTCCAGGTGGTCCCACCATCAATTCAACCCACGTATTTCCACACTGCTACCCAGTCAATCTGAACGTTGCCAGTGTCGGCTGTAGTCGGCGCGCCTCCTCCTAAGGAGGTCTCTGTCTGAATCACCCAATGCATCGGTGTGGCCGGTACCCGGGAGGTGACCTCTCCCACCACCGCGCCGTCCAGGATGAATCGCACCGAATTGGGCCGCCACTCGATGACGGCGGTGTGCCACGACCGGAATCTTGTCTCGGTATGAAACGTGTCCTGATCATCGCCGCTGCGCCCGTTCTGCCGGTGCATATGAGCTTCGATGTTCCCGGTTAGGTCCCCTTCTGGGAAGTCGATCTCACCATCGCGCGGCCATGCTTCGCTATCCGGCCACAACAGCCATGCCACCTTGTAATGCTCGACCGCGTCCGCGCGGAATCGGATCGCGTAGCGGCCGTACACCATCCCCTTTGGTATCGAGGGAAGGATCGCTGCAACAGGATGTTGACCGGCCTGCGCGCGCAATCGCTCCGTCAAAACTCCGTTGGCAATGCTCACCACAGTTTCGGGGTGATACCGCCCCTTCCCGCTCGTGTCGGACGCTCCTCCGCCGTAAGCCGACCAACGACTCGCGACCGCGGTCGGGAACTTGCCCCGCGGCACGTCCGTCGTGAAGCCATCGGTGAAGATTTGTCGCCACCCGGGGAGATCCCCAACCGGCATGGCTTGTCCCGAGCCGATTGACCCTGAACAAGCTGCTACCAGGATGAGCAACATCACCAGCGGCGCTGGCGATCGGTTGACGACGACGCCCAAACCCTTGCGGTTCACATTGAGGGGTCTACTCCTCGCCGAGCCAGACTGCACGCCGCCCCGGTCGATACGGGAGGCGGGTTCAGGCGGTCAGTGCATCGGTGAGCCGATCGTAGGTGGCTTGGGGGTGTGCCATGCGAGGAGGCGGCGGGGCCCCCATTTGGGTGAGCCATCGGCGCGATTCTCGGTGTGTTCCGCCAAGAGCACACTGAAGGAGATACACCCAATGGCCCTCTCTGAGTCTGCCCTGTCGGACCTACTCGACGAGTTCCGTTCCGGGATGACGTCGAGCTGATCCGTGATTCCGTGCGCCTGGTCCTCCAGGAGCTGATCGAGGCCGAGGCCGCCGAAGCGATCGGCGCCCGGCCGTATGAACGCACCCACACCCGCAGTAATGAACGCAATGGTCACCGTCGCCGTGTCCTGGCGACTAAAGGCCGGGGACGTGGAGCTCAAGATCCCGAAGCTGCGGCGGGGCTGATGACGTGGGTGCGTTGATCACTATCGAGCGCAGGTTTGATCTTTGAGGTCTCGCTGAGGGCCGACGGCCATGAGAATGGTCTCTCTTGCTGGGCCGTCAGCGATCAGCGAGGCCAGATCGCAGACCTTCATTTTGGTGAAGGGAGCGTGGGTTCTTCTAGGGCCGTGGACGAGTCGACGAGAGGGAACGGGAGTACCCGTCCACGGGCGTTTTCAGGCACGTTACGGCAATACCGAATGACAAGAATACGAAGAAGCCCGCTATCAGATGAAGCATCGGACTGTCGAGATGGCCCCCTCGCATCCCGACAACCCAGGCGGTTGCGACCATGACCCCGACGACGATGTGCGGGATCGCGGGGGTCCACGATCGAGCGCTCGCCCGGACCTTGCTCGTTGTTGTGTAGACGAGGGTCCGGCCCGATAGCGCGTCAAAAAGTGCAAGGAGGACCCATGGCCACTTGGCGAACCGAAGCACACCCGCCCGCCAATGGAAGCCCCACTCCTCCGCTCGGTTCAAGAAGAAGGACTGCCGAAAGAAGTCGCACAGCTGGAGGGGAAGCGCCAAGATCAGCAATAGTCCCAGCACTGACAAATCGAGCGCCGGTCGTCCGGCTCCGGCAGCCAGGGCGTAGGTCAACACCACCGCCGACAGCGCGGATGCCAATCCGTGCAGATAGTAGAGACCGTGGAATGTGCTCACAACGCGTTCAGAAGGCTGCAGCCTCCTCATTTCCCGAGGCAACTCACGAAACTTCACGTCGAGCACCGATCGCGCCCAACGCCGCTGCTGCTTCAGATAGCTAGGCCAGTCAACTGGTGTGAGACCACGGGCGAGCGTCTCAGGTACGTACACGCCGCGCCATCCGGCCGCACGATATTTGACCGTTATCAGCATGTCGTCAGCCTCATGAGGGGCGAATCCACCGACCTCGCGCAGAGCCGCTGCTCGATGCACGGTGTGACATCCCGTGACGATCGGGTAGCCCAACGCGCAGCTGCTCATCTGCACCGATGAGTAGTAAGCGTAGGTCTCCTCGGCGGCCCCCCGAGCGATAAACGAAGCCGATTGGTTGTAGTACACCTGCGCGGCCTGGACGTATCCCACCTCTTCGTCGCCGAGATATCCGAGCAAGCGATCGAGAAAATAGGGCTCGGGTATGTGATCGGGGTCAACATTCACAATCACGTCGTAGCGATCGAACCCCACTGCGTCGAGCCACGCATTGTAGTTACCGTGTTTCGTCTTGGCGGCGTAGATACCGCCATCAGTCAGATAGGTCGCCCGACCTCGTCGCGTGAAATGGTGCGCACCCAAGCGCCGGCAGAGTGCTTTGACCTGAGCATCATCGCCTTCGTCCAGCACCCAGACGTCGTGGGGATAGTCCATGGCCACTAGGGCGCCGACAGTCTCTTCCAACATCTCGAAGGGCTCGAGCCCCGGCACGAATGACGTGGCTACTCCCACGCGCCAACCACTTCTCGCTGGCAGGTGAAGTGGAACGCGCATGAGGGGCAAGGTCAACCAACGCGCTTCGTACATTCCCAGCCCTATGAGGAACGGGATGCCAAATAGGTACGGAAGCCAGGACGCCGAACCCCAGCGGTCACCGTGTCGAAGCTGAATGACGACCCAGCCAACGACGACGAATTGCAGAAGGCTCAACAAGACAAAGAGAGCAAGATCCCACGGGCTGAAACGCCAGCGCCACTTGACCTCAGTGTTGTGCTCCACCTTCCGAGTCTTTTCGATCAACGGGCGCCTCCGAATCCGACTGGCCCGACCGTACGCCAGTTTCGCGAACTGCGTATGTTCGGCAAATCTTCGCTGGATGAACCCCAACCGCAGCTCGGTTGGTACGTTGCCTCAATTCTCGGTGCTGGCGAGGTCAAGACACGAGCCGCACATGCCCACCACGCCTTTGCCAGCGGTGGTTCCTGTGACAAACGCCCGCGCTGACACCCAATGGACCGTAGGGCCGCAGCGCGCGACTGCGCCCACAGAAGGTGTGCGGCTATAGCTCGACGTCGTGCGACTACAGGAGGTGATCGCGTTCGAAGCAGATCATGGCGGATCGAGCGATCCCAAGACAAGGCTGCGGCGTGGCAGGAAAATTATGGCCAGGAGTCTCCGCTAATTGTCGACGGCGTGGCGCCCCAGCCACGGCTTGGCGACGTTGTAGATCGACGTCGGGAAGCCTCCGTACTCCTTCCACGTCGGTCCCCACATGCCCAGCCATGACAGCGACCCATGGCCCTCGGGCTGCCACATCAGTGCAACCGAGACGCCTGCCGCCTCAGCCACCTGGAATCCGCGTTGCGTGACCGAAACCTGCTCGGCCTCAGACATGCCAGTTGGGTTGCCGAAGGGCACCGGATAGTACTCGGCCCACCAGATCGGAATGGTCGTTTGAGACCGGATCCACCGTGAGACCGCGCCGAACTTTTCCGTGGAAGCAGCGGCCGACACCAGCAGTCGTCGTGGCGAGCCCGCAGTGAGTACGGACCCGTCAACGGTCACGAAGTCCTTGCCCTTCGCATTCTTCAGCCAGTAGCTCACGGCGTCGAGGTCACGCTGGTCTATCACTCCCCACTGCCCGGATACCGACGACGGATAGGCGGTCTCGCCAGGGGCAAACGACCGCATTGACACGTACGGACCACCGACCTGAATTGAAGAGTTCACGGACTTCAGGGCGTCGTATACGAGGTTGTACATCTTCGTGTAATCCGCTGATCGCCAGGTGTTGGCGCTGGCGTCCCAGAAGCCGCGCATCTCACTCCAAACCTGGAAGAACTTCACGTCTGGGTAGCGAATCGCAACTTGCTTTGCAAGCTGAGCAAAGTCCCAATACTTGGACATGTACGGTGCGTAACCGAGCTTGCCCCAATCGGTAGTTCCTGGCGCGCCACCCTTCATCCAGTCCGGCGCGCAGCACAGGGTCACCACCGGCGTCCCGCCTGTCTGCCGAACGTGACTTATCCGGCGATCGATATCGGTCCAGTCGTATACTCCTGGAGCTGGATTCGGGTTGCGATCGCCCCAACCCATCAAGATGATGTTCTGAAACGTTCCCGGGTAAGAAGACAGTAACGACGTCGCGCGGGACATCGAAGGCCCATCCGGGCCGTCAATCGAGCCTTGAACGTGGGTCACGCCCACGTTCAAGTAGGTCCTGCTGGTGGCATCTGCGTCACTGGAGACCACCAGGCCCGCTATAAGCAGCCCAAACATCGCAAGTGCCCAGTGCTTTCGGTTGACGTGTTCCATGACAACTCCGTGCACTCGTGGGTGTGCTGGGGACCAAGCCGTATTTCGGTCAACCCTGCGCCCCCCTTGAGGGCAACTTGACCTCGCATCAGAGAGAGTACGCGTTGATCAAGAGCCATGAGTCGCGGCAATGCAACCGCGGTGAGCGATCAGGACCTCCATTTCACGGAGGATTCACGCTGTTCAACAGCGCGAGCCTGCGGAGAATCAATAAGGTGGCGTCCTGAGCGAGGGAGGCCATATGACCCAATCCACACTACTTACCGCCGAACTCAGCACGCGAGGTATCGTTCAGCTAAATGGGGTCTTAGAGCACGGGTGGATCGCTCGTGCCAACGAGTTCCTCGACAACCAGTTCTCGGAAGTCGGCGACGGCATGCGCACCTACGTCGGTGCCGATTCCTTGGCCGAGGCTGGTCTTCTCAAGTCGCTTTTCACCGACCGACTGCGCTCAGTGGTCAATGGGATCTACGACGAACCGGTGGTGCTGTACCATTGCCACGTCTACGAAATCGAGGCAGCCAGCAACAAGCCACACATCCACCGCAACAATCTCGATGGTTGGCATCGCGACGTGGAGACCGTCGCCTGCTACCGGAGGGAAGTGCCGGATTATGTGAGCATTTTCGTTTATCTAAACCCCGTCGGTCCCGACGGTGGCCCGTTCGAGTTGGTCCCCAGGCCGCCAACTCGCCGGCCTGGCAAAGGCACACCTTGCGTGTCCGTAGTTGGCGATGCAGGCACCACTTTCGCGTGGAACCGGTCGTACTTTCATCGCGCCGCCCCGAACCGAAGTCCAGTGCGCCGTAGAGTCCTCAAGCTTTCACTGCAACCGGCCCGCCTCCCCCACGACCGAATGACGCAACCGGAGTTCACACGTGCTCGGGACCTGTCGGGTGACAATCCGTTTGTGCACGGATTGCTCTCACTAGGCGTGGTGCCACCTGAGAACGACCTACTTGGGCCGAATGCCATCGGAGTCTTTCCAATTGCACGCACGCTGGACTTCAGCGCTCTGCACGTCGCCGGCTATCACGCGCTCCGGGCCCGAGCCCTAGTGGGCCGGGGAACCAGAGTTCTTGCCGCTGTCGGACGTCGCGAGTGACTGCGGTCGCCATCATCGGCGCAGGTCGCCGGATCCGTCAGAACCTCTTGCCCGCGATCACCGTTCTCGGTTGGAAGCCCGTCGCGATCACATCCCGGACGATCGCAAGCGCCGCTGAGGTGGGCGAGCAGTGGGACGTTCCGGCATACGCTTCGGTCGAGTCACTACCTTGGAACAACATCGAGGTTGTGGTCGTCTCAGTGTCAACCACGCAGGTGGCGGCGGTATTACGACAGCTGCGCCAGCACGCTCCCCAAGTCGATCTCGTGCTCGACACTCCTCCGTTCGCCGGAGCCCGTGATCTTCGATGGGCCGGTATTCTCCGGGAGTTCAAGGTCGCTGTCGTGGCCGAAGACTTCGCGCGTTTCCCACAGTTTGACCTAATGAGGTCGGCCCTCGCGGCGGGGACAATCGGCGAACCACTTGAGGTCACGATGGCTCATACTGGGTTTCGGTATCACGGTACGGCGCTCGCTCGGTCATTCTTCGGATTTCCACTAGTTCGGTCCATCCACAGCGAGATGAGATCAAGAGGTCGACAGACGCGCTTCGTTTTTGAAGGTGGCGCAAGCGCGCTGGTAACGGGTAACTACGACGTCAGCATCGGCGAAGTCACTCTCCGAGGCAGCTCGGGCTGGTTGAGATATCAAGAAGCAGATATGCACAATGAAGGTTTGGCGAGCATCGGAACCGTTCAATCGCTTCGGGAACCCGATGGGACCCTCACCGGATTCTCTCTCGAGACCTCCTCCGGCTCTTTGAGTTATCGACCGCGATACCTCGCAGACCTACGCAACCTCGGTGCCGACGCAACGGGGGACTTCAATCTCCTCAAGACCTGTGGAACGGTGGAGGTGCTACAGCAGCTGATCGACAATCGCGCTGCTCCGTACGGGACCGCCGACGGTATCTACGATGCCGTCGTCAGCATGGCAGCCCGCGTCGTACCGCTCGCCATCGATCCCGGTGCCCACATCGGTCGCTTAGCCATGAAGCGTATGGGTCGCGTCGCCCCGGCCCTGACTCCCGTGAGCATCCAGGGCAGCACCGTCAGCTGAAGTTGTCGAGCCGACCTTTCAGCGTGACGAACTCCTCCCTCAGACTCGCCCTCAGTGCGTCGACCATCGTCGTGACGCGGGCTGCCTCGGTGTCACGATTCTCGATCAGCCCCAGTGTCCCAGCCACAAGCCCCGAACTTGTCAACCGATCAGTGCGAAGCAAGTGCTGCTCGCCGCCAATGGAACGTGCAAAGTCTCGACATTTCGGCTGATACTCCAGCTGCACCGATGGCACTCCCGCGAGCGCCGCCAAAATCGCCGCATGCAGCCGCATGGCCACTATCACGTTGCAGCGAGCTGCAGCAGCCGCGAAGAGAGAAGCGCTCGCCGGCGCCTCCACGGTAGGTGGGAGGCCTGCACGGCCGAGCATGCGTCGCAGCAACTGGACGTCGCCTGGATTGATTGCTAATCCAACGACGCGGTAGCCCCGCTGGGCCAGCTCGGTGCACATTGCCGAAGTCGCGCTGACGACCGCATCGGGGTCGTGCCCCCAAAGGTCGTCGCCAAATCCAAGATTCACTCCGACCAGGCCCATGTCGGGCAACTCACATGGACGACCGAGCGCTAACGCCGGATCCCCTACCACCCGTGCCTGCACCCCAATGTCGGCCAGCAGCTCGGCGCTCCGTGGTCCCCTCACCGAGACGCCGTCGAAACGCCGAAGCACCTTTCGCCAGTGCGCGAGTTCGCCCCGATCGGAGAACGAATGACGCCCAGCAAATGCTGGATCTTCCACACCCACTCCTACTGCCGCGGCAGGCCGGCACCGGGCCATCGTCAGGCCTCCAATGACATGCAACCGCCAATTGCGACGCCCAACGCACGTTCCGCCCCCAAGGAACGGAATGCTTGCGCCAAGCCGCTTCAGATTTCCAAGCCCCTTCACAAAATCACGCGGGTAAAGCGGTATGTCCACGATAGAAACCCCCGGCATCGAGGCAATCACGCCATCGTGAATCGCGTCATCGCCAACGTTTCCTCGACTATGCCAACCGAGGTAACCGAGCCCAGGCGCCGTCATGACTGGTTCATTGAGCGTAGGTAGGCCAGTGGTCCGACCGCCAGGCCAGCAAACTCGCTCTTCGTAAGGCTAGCGGGGTAAGCACCCGACTTCTTGTCGTTCTTCGTCGAAGAGGGGTGAAGCACGGTGAGCGCTGCTGCGGGAGCCATGAGTGCAAGATCCAGCGCCACCGACGGTCCAGACAACGCCCATTTCGTGAAGAGTGCCGATAACCCCACACCGTAGTCGTGCACCTGTCCGTCGAGTTCCCCTAGGTCGCGCCTGTGATAGTGCCATGTGAGTGCTGTCGGCTCGTACAGAATCCGCCATCCAGCATGAAGAAACCGAAGATAGAGATCAAGGTCCTCACCGGAGTGCGTCGGCGTCCCTGGACCGAGTCGGGAGTCGAACCCGCCGAGTTCAAGAAAGGTTGGCCGCCAGACGGCGCTGTTATTTCCGGAGCCATACGCGCCCGGCGCAAACGGATACATGCCATCGTCATTGCGCCACGGCCCGAGATCAAACTTCCGACGAACGAAACCCTTGCCAAACCCGCCGAACTCCTCGAACCACAGCTGGGCCACCGTGTCGAGTTCCGCGGCCACCACGAGTCCGGTCACGCAACGAACGGACGGATCCTGAGCAAATCCTTGGCTGATAGTACTGGCCCAAGCTCGATCCACCTTCACATCGTCATCGGCGAAAAGAACCACGTCGTTGGAACAACGCTCGACTCCGAGATTGCGGGCGATCGACGCACCCGGGCGTGATTCCACACAGTAGGTCAGGCTCGACCAATGACGGCCGAGATCTCGGGCCAGATTCTTGGTGGCGTTGTCGCTCGGGGCGTTGTCAACCAGGACCACTTCCAGATCCGGGTGATCCCCCTCTAGGACGGATAGAAGACACCGCTTCAACGACTCAGCACGGTTGCGGGTCGCGATAACCAACGATGCCGGCGGCGGCGCGCCGAGCGGCGGAGCACAAGCGGGCTCCGGAACGTGGGCGGCAGCTCCTCGCACGCGCACTGGATCTTCCTCGTCGCCTTCGAGCCACACCTGAATCAACCCTGCGGGGGTGCCGTGCCTACGGACCAACACCCGCGCAGGGCCGGGCCCGACGTTGAGCTTCCAGGGCTCGTCGACGTCAACGTCGAGGACATGGATGGGGCGAAAATCGGAGCCTGTCGGCGCGGCCGCGCCCCCTACCTCCGGTCGAACCGACCGCAACTCGTCCGGAGCAGTGGTCACGACCGATCCCAACCGTCGTGCGTCAACACCGGCGTAACTATTGGCTGCGGCGCAATCCTGAGTCACGGTAGCGCCGGGAGCAATGACCACGTCGTCACCGATGGTCACGCCTGGTCCCACGACGGCGCCAGGGCCAATCCAGCATCGACTTCCAATGGTCGTGGAACAGGGACCGCTTAACACGACCACTCCACGGCCCAACTGGGATCGCTCACCAATGCTGACACTTCCCCGGCCGTCGAAGTAGCAGCCTTCAGCGATGTAGGTTCCGGGGCCCAGATAGATCTCCGATCCCTCGAAGGTGCAGCCCTCGAGAATCATCCCGGTCCGAACGTCGTAGCCGGCCAATCGAAGCAATGCCCTTCGACCGAACCGACTCACCACTCGTGAGGATGCCAGCCGGCCCCCCAGCATTCGCCGCGCCCGTTGGTTTGCTCTCACGCTTGGGTCCTAGTGAGTTCACGCCAAAGAGGAATGGAGGCAAGGGCGACCCCGGCCTGCACTGTCAAGGCGGTCCATCCCACTGCAACCATTCCATAGGTCGGCACCAACACCACCGACAGGCCAATGATCAACCCCGTTATGGGGACTTGAATACAGCTCACCGCTCGCAGCCGGCCAGCGACGCGGGCACCGCTCGAAAGCGCAAGAGTGAACAAGCGCGGCATCAGTGAGATCGCCAGCAGCCGCAAGGTGAGGCTGCCATCCCGAGCGTAGGAGCTTCCGAACACCGAGAGTATCGGCGTCGCGAGTATGGCGATGCCCAGCAAAATGGGCATCAGTATCTGGGCTTGGCGGCGCAGCCCGGCTCGCATCAGCGCGC
>Ga0068860_100004873_pt1 | contig 13676 bp, 15 predicted proteins | sample KBSSwiS32_FD_66597 | JGI IMG/M metagenome (GOLD analysis project Ga0068860, IMG submission 66597) | Switchgrass rhizosphere microbial communities from Kellogg Biological Station, Michigan, USA - KBS Switchgrass S3-2 | ecosystem: Host-associated > Plants > Roots > Rhizosphere > Soil ... | reverse complement strand
GACATGTCTGTTTGTTCCTATCGTTAGCTATTATATCTCTATTGGCTCTTCGGTGTCACGCCGAAATTATCTATCAACATGTTGCTGAGATCCTTAAAAATCGGCGCCGCCGCACCCGAGCCCGCAAAGCCCGTGGTAGTGGTCTTGGGCTCATTCACCCGCACCACGATGACATACTGCGGTTTATCGCCGCCGACGTACCCCAGGTAGGTTCCGTTGAACTTATCACCGTAATAGCCGCCGCCGGGTTGGCTGATCTGGGCCGTACCGGTCTTGCCCCCGATTATGTAGCCGTTACGCAGTGCCGTGGGAATGTTGATGCGCGCCACCTGCCCCAGCAGTTTTACCATCTGGTTCGACACATCCGAACTTACGACATGGTCGCGTACTTTGTCGGGCTGGACAGGCTTGGTCTTGCCATCAGCTGTCTTATAACTGTCGACCAGGCGTGGGCGGTAATAGGTGCCGCCGTTAACGATCGATGAAAAGGCACTGAGCATCTGCAGCGGCGTGGCCGTCATGGCCTGCCCGAACGCAGTGTTAGCGTAGGTCACCTGGATACCGGTGCCGGTATCGGTCGGCTTGGGGATATACCCTTCTGCTTCGCCCGCCTGCTCCACCCCGGTGGTGCTGCCCAAACCGAAATGACTGGTCATATAGTCATACCAGGTGCTACGCGCCTTGGCACTGATGTCGCCGCCGCCCATCTGCTTGAGCATCCACACCGCCCCGGTGTTTAGCGAGTTAACCAGGATGCTTTCGATGGTCTGGGTACCGCGGCTATCTTCCACATCGGTAATCTTGCGGTCGCCCACCTGCACGAAGCCCGCATCGTAAAACGAGCTGTTCAGGTTGACCACGCCCTGGTCCAACGCCGACGAGCTGGTTAGTGTTTTCATTATCGAGCCGACTTCCAGCGGCGCACTGGCGGCAGCATTTCCAAGGAGAGATAAATCGGTTACGTCAGCCAATTTACTGGGGTCGTAGGTGGGATAATTTGCCATCGCGACGATGGCGCCGGTGTTGGGGTTCATGATGATGGCGCTGCCGCTCTTACTCTGCACGCGGTCCAATCCGGCTTTTAAGATGTCTTCCAGCGAGCGCTGCACACCGATGTCAATCGTCATAGTAACCTGATCGCCGGCCCGCGGATCGGTGACGATATTGCTCTTATTGGATACCAGCGGCACCCCTTGGGCGTCGGTGATGGCCTTCAATTCGCCCGGCGTGCCCTTCAAGTCCTTATCCAGGTACTCCTCCAGTCCGTACTGCCCTTGCCCGTCATCATTGACAAAGCCCAGCAACTGGCTGGCCAGCGCACCTTGCGGATAGGTACGGTATTCGGTCTCGCGGGTGCCGATACCGAGCAGGTTCAACTTATCCAGCTTATTCTTCTGATCGCCGGATAACTTCTTGGCCAGCACCACGTAGCGGGTATCTTTGGTCTTGAGTTGCCCTTCCACCTTATTGGCGTCGCCCTTGATAATCGGCGCGATCGCCAGTGACGCTTTGGCCGGGTCCTTAACGAACGTCGGGTCGGCGAACAGCGTGTAGAGCTTTTCGTTCAATACTATCGGGGTGGTGCTGTCGCCGTCGTGGGCGACGATGGCGCCGCGCTCGGCCTCGACTTCATATTGCTTCAGCTGGCTGTGCAGGGCCGCCTGGTGGTAGTAATCGTGCTTTATCACCTGCAGGTAAAACAACCGCAGCACGAAGATGGCGCTGATCAGCGCCAGGACACCGAACCACAAACGCACCCGCGCGGTAGTATTTACCGGGGGCGCCTGGGTCGGATACGGCTTCTCGGATGCGAGCGGTCTCAGGGGCACGGTTTTAGGCTGCCCTCCTTAACTTCCTTTAATTCTGAATCGTGGCCGACGGTGCCACTGACACGAGGTTATTGGCAACCGGGCTATTTTTAGCGCGATCCAACGCCTGCAGGCGCGCCGACGCTACTTCGAGGTCTTCGTGTTCACTTTCAAGCTGCGCCGACTGGGTGCGCAGCTCGTTAATCTTATAGCCGTAACTATTGGTCTTCGTCACCTGGGTAAGGTACAGAAGCCCGAGCATACACGCCAAGACGATCAGGATGATGGTATTGCTGACTGGACCAAAACCGACCGATGTCTCTTTAAGGGACACCGAGTTCTGGTTCCGAGCGGCATAACGCTGCCGGCTCATAGCCAAGGAACTGGAATATGTCATAATTGACTTCCGCAAGCTACCAGGGGTACCAAAAAGCTACCCCGCCTGCGCCGAATCGACATGCCGCTACGCTGTAACATCCGGCACGCGGTTATACGAATTACATCGAAGCGTGATCGTCAGTTTAGCGAGCGAGCAGTGCCCGGCACATCCACGTATCCGTTCACCATCTCGTCCGCACCGCTCAAATGGCTTACCTCAACCAGTCAAGGGTACTTCAAGATAGTTCACGCGTGGGAAAGCGGAACTCTCTTCTCTTTTATGTTTGTGTTGGTGTTTGTATGATAGGGTTTGTTTTTGGGGATTTTTTGCCCGCCCCAAACCCGCCCGAAGACGGGTCTGGGGTATGGCTAAACGTTTAAAGTACTCTAACGCGTACTTTATACGCTCGGGAGGTGCTCTTTACCTGGATTGGCATGAGTCCATCCCCTTTCCTTTTAGTTTTGGTTGTTTATTTTTGCTACGGCACGCAACTTTGCACTGCGCGCTCGCGGATTGGAAACTAATTCGGCACTACTTGGAGTGATAGGTTTCTTAGTCAAAAGTCGTAGGTCGGTGTCGTATCGATCCCCCGCCGCGTCGGCGAAGAAATTCTTTACGATTCGGTCTTCCAGGCTATGGAAAGTTATGACTGCGAAACGCCCACCCGGGGCGAGCAATTCCATCCATAACGGTAGGCTTTCTGAGAGAAGTCCTAATTCGTTATTGACGGCGATACGCAACGCTTGAAACGTACGTGTCGCCGGGTTGGTCTTGCTATACCCCGGCCAAGTATGGGCAACGATCTGAGCAAGTTCGGTGGTCGTTTCGATGGGCCTGTTTTTGACAAGCGCCTTCGCTATCTGCGAAGCTTTTGGCTCCTCACCAAATCTACGCAGGATGTCCTCAAGCTCGGCCTGGCTACTGTTATTCACAATAGTTGCGGCTGTAAGCTCCTGGCTTTGATCCATACGCATATCGAGTGGTGCATCTAACGCGAAACTAAACCCCCGACTCGCCGTATTAAGGTGCGGTGACGACACGCCCAAATCCGCCAACATAAGGTCGAACGTACGACCTTCTTTGAGAAGTTCCTTGGTTGCACTTAAGAAATCTTTGTGGATTATCTCGGTGCCACTGCCTTGGAATTTACTTTTAAGATGGTCGACCGCCGATTCGTCGCGGTCGACGAGAACGGCATTTGCGCCACTATTGGCTTTTACGCCATGAAAGGTGCGATCCAGTATTAACGATGAGTGCCCACCGTACCCGGCCGTAAGATCGAGGTATTTCTCCCCTTTCTTTGGGTCTAAAATTGAAAGCACTTCATCTTGCATCACTGGAAGATGTTGTTGGTTTTTTTTGTTTTGGTTTTGGTGCATGCTTACTTGTTTGTTTTTGTTTTTACAAGGTCACCGAACCAGCAGTCAACTTTTTGTTTTTGGAGTAGTTTTTGTTTTTGTTGTGCTTAAAGGGCTCGTAACGAAGGATTGTATATGTCGGTTTAAAAAACCGATCTAATGCTTCTGGTCCTAAAAGCGAAGTTGAGAGACTTATGTGTGAGGTGGAGTTTTGGGAGGTGTTTTGGCTAAGGTGCTAAGGTTTTTTGAAAGTGGTGCCTTCAGCCCACTTGTTGACTGCCGATTCGCTGACCTCGAGTCGGGTTCTGCTGCTGTTATATAGCTTTACGGCTCACGCTAAGGGGTGCGCTGAAGCCGCTTTGCTGATCGTTACCCTGATTTTTAAGGTTCTCTAACGTGGCTCACCGTAATCGCCTACCGACCGGTTAGGTCTTGGCCATTACGCGCCAGTAGCGTCCTGCCCGCACCGCGACGACGTCTTTCTGGATGGCGGCAAACTCGAGATGGTGTGGCTCGAGCGTAAGACGGCCCTGTTTGTCGTCGATCTCCGTTTCTACCCTGCCCATCCGGAACCGGACGTTGAGGTCGGCCGTCACTTCATCGAGGATATTCCCCTTGAGTTCGGGTTCGACGTCTTCATCCCATACCGACTTAGGGTACAGATGGAGATATGGTCCGAAGCCCCTGGTTACGACTGCCCCGCTGGCAAACTCAGCTCGAAGTTCGGCTGGAATAGTCAGCCGACGCTTGTCGTCAAGTTTTCTTTCGAAGTAGTCCACCGAGAGACCTCCTGACTCGTTGGTGCTAGTGGTTTTTGTTTTTCGTGTCTAGTGGTAACTGATTTTGGTTACCCACGATTACCCACTGAGAGCACTATACTACCCACTCTTACCCACACGCAAGCATAATCTTAAGCATTTCACCCCACGATGACCCACTTATCCACAGGTTCCAGTCACCCCTGTTCACGCGAGGGGCTTATCCACAATATATAGCGTAAGCATTTCCGCTCACGACACTAGGACTGGTAGTTGGCAGCGATCTGACCAATGGCGGCATCAGTCGCAGCGTAGGCGGCATGATTACCGACGTCGTAGTACGTTCCGGGTGATTCGGACAATAATACGCCTTCCGGTATGGCCGATGCGAACGCCGTCGTGATGTAGGCTTCGCTCGTTCGGACGCCATCACGCGCGATCTGCGCCCGCTGGGCTTCTACCAGCGCATGGCCGGTATGGATAACGGTCGGCCCGGCGATGCCGCGGCTGATATTAAGCTTGCCCAGCGCACTTAGCGGATATGCCAGCGCCTCTTCTTTCTCGGCAAAGCCTTGCAGGGTCGTGTCGCCAATCATGTGGCCGTATCTGGTGATGTCTTCGGGAGAGATTTCGGCAAGTGAGCGATACGCCATGGCATGCGGCAGACCGCTCCGGTCCCAGTCGGTGACCATGGATCGCATGACGCCATCATGTCCACGCGGGTCCAGTGAGAATTCATCGGCGGTCGCGTAGGCTACCGTCTGTCCTGCCTTGGCCCCCTGGGCCAGAACGACTGCGGTACCATATGGTTCTAATTCGCCCTGAGGCTGTACGACGACATCTACCGTGGCAGCACGGCACAGTTCCAGCCAGTAGCGGACGAACGCCGGCTTCCCCTTCAGTATCGACGGGTCCTTGATGGATTCGAGCCACGGCTGGGCTTCGCCGTCTTCAAACGCAACGGTAAGGGTTCCGGTAGTGATGCCTGCCGCTACCATGCTGCCCAATGCGAATGCCAGCACCGGCAGTTTGTCGGCGGGTTCCAGGCCTTCGCCCAACGGCACCATGATTTTTTCTTTGGTCGGGCGTGGCTGGAATCGGCTGCCAACACCGCCGCCGGCTAAGACGAATCGATCGATTACCTGACTCATAATCGATATATTTTACAACATTATCTGTCTATTTACAATAATATCTGGCTACTCCCGTATCTTGGCGAGCTGCTTGCTCCACCAGACGGCACTGGGGCGGACGATACGCTTCATACCGTGTTCCCTGTCCACCTTGATGAGGCCGAAGCGCGGCCACCAGCCCTGATGCCACTCAAAGTTGTCGAGCAGACTCCAATGCATATAGCCGATGATGTTGATGCCGTCCTGCCGGGCCTTTATCAGCGCCATGGTCGTTTCCTTGAGCCACCACTGTCGGTATTGGTCATCGGCGTCGGCCACGCCGTTCTCGGTGATCATAATCGGTTTCTTGTAGCGTTTGGCAACTTTGGCAATAACTTCACCGATGGCTCCGGGCTCCATGTACCAGCCGACATCACTGACCGGGCTCTTGGGGTTAGCGAGCTTCGTCCCTTTGAAGTAATTGGCGAAATAAAAATTGAAGCCCACGAAATCCACTTGGCGTTTGACGCGGTCGTAAAAGAGATAGTTGCCGAAACGATCGGCGCCCCAGGCGACGATTTTGCTCAAGAAGCCGGCCTCCGACGCCAGCTTGCTGGCACCCATCTGGACCGCCGCGCTGATCTGTAAATCAGGGTTAACGCGCTTTAATGTACGGTATGCCAATTTATGCGCCTTAACCAACCGCCACAACATCAACAACCGCTGCGGCAGCGGCGCCTCCGGCGGCACGTTGACTTTGTTGATATCTTTGTACGTCACGTAGATGTTGGGCTCGTTGACGGTGATGACGTACCGCACGCTGGTGCCGAACTCGTCGGCGACTTTCTGGACGTATTTGAGCCAGAAGCTCAAGTTCTCCTTGCGGCCGAAGCCGCCGCGCTCTTCAAACCAGACCGGGTGCGTCCAGTGCCAGAGGTTCAGCACCGGTTCGAGCCCGGCTTTGTGCATTTCGTCGATGTAATTGTGATAATGATCGACTTCTTTCTGGTCCCAGACGCCGGGTTCGGGCTCCAGCCGTGACCACTCGATGCCGAAACGGAAGGCGTTGAGGCCGATCTTGCGGGCGATGGCGAAATCTTCTTTAAAACGATGATAATGGTCGACTCCCTTGCCGGAAATGTAATTCGCTGGAGTTTGTGCCTCGGCTTTGAACTTCTGCCAGGCTGGCAGCGACCCCAGGCGTTTGTCGGCTGATTTGGCCATCTCGGTGGCGTGGGCCAGTTCCCAGACCGTCCACTGGTCATAATTGCCGCCTTCCACCTGGTGGCCGGCCGTACTGGCACCCCAAAGGAATTCATCCGGGAACAGTTTGGCTGGTTTCGGCTGGTCGACCCCTCGCTCGCTCATCAATCCATTCTATCAAACTTATGCTCTGGCGGCTGCCCTGTCATCGGTGAGAAAACTAACTGAGCACTACTAGCGCGACGGCCAGTAACAATGCGACAGCCAGTAACGCGATAAACACGAACAGGACGATACGAAGTGCCGGCGTCTTTTCCTTGGGCATCTTTTGATTTTCGGGGGTGGCGGTCAGCGGCGCGGTGCTGACGGTGGGCTGATTGGGCGCAACTGCACCCGGGGGCGGCGCGGGAGTCGGAGCCGGCCCGTTCGGGTAAGGTTCCGGGGCGACGACGGTTGGGGGCGGTGCGGATTGAGTAGTAGGAATATCTGCTCGCGGCGTGTCGCTAGGCGGCTCCGGCCGGAGGGCCGTGCCGGGTGCCGGCGTATCATCAAGGGCCGGGCTGGCGTTATTCAACGGCGACTGCGGGTCCATAAATCCATACTAGTTGCTTGTGCTTGAGAACACAATCTAGCGGCCGGAGGGCTTTTTCTTCTTGAAGTCGTGGTATGCCAGTTCGCGGCGCAGCTGATCAATACGGACGATATATTTTTCGTACGGCTTCAGCAGGCTCGAATATTGCCAGTTGGGCGCCAATAGGTGCAGGAGTTTACCTTGCTGTTCCAGGTATTCGACCAGACTGTAGAAGTCGCCGTCACCAGAGACGATGATAGCTTGCTTATAATTCGGCATCTCTTTGACAGCGTACAGCACCAGCTCGGCGTCGACGTTGCCCTTGACGGCCGGTTTCTTATCTTCGCTGTTCTGCTTGTTCTGCTTGACCAGCTCACCCGGGGGCGGCAATGGCGGCGCTTCGGCGCCTTCGATAACGGTGTGGAACATCTCCAGTGTCGGCTTCAGCACCACCAGATAGCCGGCATCGTGCATCTGCTGGTAGAGATCCTCATAATTCGGCATGTAGCCGATGAACATAAACGCCTTCTCCACACCGTACGTATCGCGCAGGTAGGCACGGAATTTACGCCAGTCCATCTTCCAGCCCATTTTCTGGACGCCAAGATTCAGGTTCTGACTATCGATAAACGCGTAATTTGTCTTTGGTTCGTTCATAAAGGTTTAAATGATAAAAATGATGATAACACGCTTATTTTAACATACTTTCTTGAATTTTGACAGTCCCTTTTCCCACTTATGCTTTGCGGCGGAACATCGACACACCCACCAACACAACTCCAGCCACTAGCGACACGACTGCTACGGTCTCGGACTGCTTGAGGAGCGGCTTGCGCAAGACGACCCAAATCGAGTCCGCCAGCGCCACTGAATCGTTATGAGCCTGCTTGACAATGGCCTCGCCAACGAACGTAGCCATCAGCACGGCCACGAACATCGCTACGGCCACGAAGATCAGGAAGATGCCGAGCGCCCGCAGATGGTGCCCTGCTAACAACGTGCCGCAGAGGATCAGTAAGACGATAATCACTGCCATCACGATGAGACCGGTCTGCGAATCTTTAACGGAGCGTCGCGCCTGGCTAACGGCTTGCGGGTTCTTAATCGTAATCGTGCCGGCTTCGGCTGGAAGCTGTACATCAGCCACCTTTTCGAGCGATGTCCCCTTCAAGCCGGCCTGGATGTTCGTAAAGATGCTTTTAACATCCACGGTCGGGTTTTGGTCCGTAGTCTTCAAAATACCTGTAAACGAGGTATGGGCGGTGCGGATGGTGGTTACCCAGGCATTCTGGAAGCTGGCGCTGGCCAGTACGCCTTTAGCAGTTTCGGCTACCTTGACGTTGACATTATCTACGGTCAGGCCCGGAATCACTCCGCCGAGCTGCTGCACGGCCTGTTCTTTACCCATGGTTTGGACGATTTTGTCCGCGAACACCTTGGAAACTTGCGTCTGCACGGCCGGCTCTTTGATGAGCGGCGTGGTGGTGGCAACGAACTGATCAGTATTTAACACCGTACGGCTCAGCCAATATGACAAATTCAGGCTCAAGATGAGCACCAGCGCGATGGCGAATAAGACAAAGCTGAAGAACGATCGGGCCTTACTGACCTGCCGGGACGGTGCCGGTGGAATCGGCTTAACATTGGGGGCACCACCCTTCGCCGGTGCTTTGACCGGTGTTTTGCTAGCGGTTTTGGATGTTGCGGCGGTTGCCATACTTAAGCATAAGCATATCACTTCGCTGCCGGGCTGCAACGCTATTTGGCCTGATTGGTCTCTTCCGGCTTATCGACCCCTTGCAACTGGGCGATGATCTGGTCGTAGCCGCGCAGCTCACGATCTTCGTCACGCACCCCTAACTTCTTTAACAGTGCCCATAATTCGGCCTGGATGGCATCGACATCGGCACTTTCGTCGGTCAGCTTTTCGACTTCGGCCAGCCAGCCCACCCCGTCGACTTCGTCATAACATAGTTCCAGGCCATCGAAGTGCGCGAATCGGCGTGTCTTGGCGATGCGCACGTGCCGCTTATACCCAAATCGCTCGAGCATCTTCTGTGCCTGATCCGGCTTTCCGACCTCTGTTTCGAGCTCATGGTTATCACGGGCCCGGTCCGACGCTTTGAACTTCATCGTCATGATGCTCCGCCCCTCCTGCGTACGCAGGCGGACGATACTCCAGGCGGGATCGCCATATGGGGTACCGTTCAAGTACGTGACATCTTCCTGGCGGATTGGCGGACCGAACTCAATACCCTCGGCAGCAGCCGCAGCTAAAAACGCCTCGTGGTCGTGCAAGTGGGCCTTAACTTCGATTTCTCTCATCTGTTAATAGTAGCAGCCTGGGAGCGGCGGCGCATCACCAACATAGCCACGAACAGCATGTTGGTTATCACCAGCGATAACGGGTACAGCACCGTTGTCACCGTAAATACGCTCAGGGCGGCGATACCGAAGATGTATTTGAGGCCTGACATCGTGAACGTAAACAGCGTCTCCTCGTACGGTTTGTGGTAGGACTTGCGAAACGTCGGCACGAACGCGATCGCATCGATTATGGTAATGAGGATAACGGACCAGACCGGATCATCGGTAATCGCCCATACCGCCAGGGCCGCCAATGCTCCGGCCAGGAAGTACCAGTCGACTCGGACGATATTCTGCCGCCCGACCCTGAACGCAACAACGGTAATAATAATCGAAATCAGCGTCGTCACCCCTGTTACCCAAGCCCCCGGGCCACCGCCGTCATGTACTTGGGCAAAGAATGCGATACCGGTAAGTACGGTCCAGATAAACCACGTAAACGCGTGCGGTTTGGTCTTGTGCGCGATCATATCGCGGAAATACGGAATATACCCGACGATGCCGATGATGACCGCGATGATACCTAACGTCGTCTTCATACTGCTTTGTGCTGCCTTTGCCGCACATGATAGTGGCCGACCACAATCAGTTCGGCTGTTAACAGATTGGCTAGCAGCAAGTATGACGGATAAATCAGCAGACCCCAACTCAACGTATTGAGCGCGACAAGGCCAATGAATGACGAGGCTGCTGAAAACAGGAACACCGAAGGGTTTTCACTCATCGGGTCGTACAACGCTTTGCGGAAAGTCGGAATCAGCCCAAGTATGTCCGCCGAAATGGTGCCGACAAGAACCAGGAGCGGTTGGCCTGTAACTATACTCAGTAATAGACCGAATAACGCGCCGCAAACACAAGCGATATCGAAGCGGGTAAAACCACCCTGACCCCTGAATAACGACACCACGAACACAGAACTCGTCGCAATCAAGTCGCCGACGATGAACCAGGCCGAATTCCCTGCACCGGCCTGTATATAACCCCACAGACTTACAGATAGCACGATGGTCCAGACGAACCATGTCGCCCGCTCGGGGCGGGTTTCGCCGAAGAGCGTACTCCGCAAATAGGGGATAATTCCAAGGAAAGACGTCAAAAGCGCCAGTTCACCGATGTCCACTGAAGATCCTTACTTAATTCTTACGTTAACCAGAGCATTTTACTCGGTTTTACAGGGGTTGTCGAAAAGTTGTCTGGACAGTCAGACATTCTGAGAGTATAGTTATAAGCAACGTATGGATAAGTCACTGGAACGAAAAGTTGTCACGTTTTTAAAACAACTGGGCCTTGATACGGAGGCGGCGCAGGTCTATATCTTCCTGCTGCAACAGGGGCCGCAGACGGTTCTTGGCATCAGCCGCGGGCTCAAGACCGGCCGAACCAAGCTCTATCCCCTACTTGAAGATTTAGCGGCACGGCAGCTGGTCGTCATCCATGAACGACATTACGGCACCTCATACGAGGCCCAGCCGCCAGATGTGCTTGAATTCCTGGTCAGCGAACGCGAACGCCTCGCGAGCGGGCTGAGGTCCAATCTGCCAGGGGTGGTGCACGCCCTGACTGCCAGCGCCCAAGTTTCCCCTGCCACATCGCGTATTGCCGAATACAAGGGTGTCGACGGGTTGAAACAGATGAACTGGAACCTGATGAAGGCCGACGGCGAATTCCGCGTGTTCGAGCTGATGCACATCACCGACCACCTCGGGAAGCACTTCGGTGAGAAGACGCGCCAGATGCAGGTCGACAAGCAAATTACCAGCTACGACCTCAGTAACGACCCGCATTGGAAAATCGATACCGACGTCCGGGGCTACGGTAAGGTCAGCCAGGGGCGCTACATCGACTCTAAGGTTTTCAAGATCGAGTTTGAAACCTATATCTATAACAATTGCGTTGCCCTACTCAGCTATGACCAGGATGATATCTTCGGTGTCGAGATTTATAACGATCGCTTAGCGCGCCAACAAAAACAGCTATTTGATCTGTTGTGGAGCCAAGCCCGAGCTATCGATAACTAGTTACCCGGCTTATTTGACTCCACTACTAGATAGCAAATCCAGAAGTAATGTTACCGCCATATCACTAGCCTTTTGGTTCGCCTCAAATGTATTGTATGCAGCATGATTATTACTATTGAACCAAACCTGAGGTGAAAGAGACTTATATTCGGCGCTTGGCGGCGGCCAATCCACGGCCGCCCGCAACGTGCCTGCTTTGAGCCGTAAAAGTAGTGCATCCATATCAATGACTTCAAGTGCGGAAATGCTCACAATTAGAGCGTTGTGCTTTGCCTTCGCAATCATATCAGAACTCAGAAGCCCCTCCGCCTGCTTGGGTACGGCTATAAAGATTAGATCGCTAGCTGCCACTAGATCTGAAAGCGGTACAAATCTTGCACCCTGCGTTTTTAGGGAATCATTTTCTGAGCGACTGAAATATAGCAAACTTTCCGGCTCGAAGGCTCTAATCATCTGGCCTACCTTTGTCCCGATATTTCCTGCACCAACTATACCGATGGTTAGCCCTTTCAGGCTGGGTCTGGTTTCGAATGTTTTCGAACCCAACGGCCCTAGTTCAAATAGATTGCGTTCCATCGCTAGCGCAATTGCTACTGCATATTCTGAGACAGCGAAAGCATTTGTTCCAGGGGTATTATCAACAGCAATTCCTTTTTGTTTCGCGAACCTCAAACCCGGGATAAACTCTTCTGTATCAGTACCAGTAAAAACTATCGCTTTGAGCTCATCTGTTGAAGCAAGTACCTTCTCTGTTACTTTTTCTATCCCACCGAGGATATAGCCTACTTTACCTTTCAGTGCACTAATTAACTCTTCCTCAGTAGCTTCAGGCTTATCTAGCCGCACTACCTCATAGCCTGCTGCTTCAAGCTGTTTGACATGCTCTTCATAAATAAACAGCGAATCGGTAACTAGGACCTGTTTCATTTGCTAATAATACCCTACAGCAAGCAGTACGTCGGCATCATGCGGTCGGACTGCATCATCGGACAGGCTATGCCCTTCGGTGTAGTGCGCGTCGGACCGCAGCCGCCGCAGTACGGCGGGTCGATGGGCATGGGCTCTGGCGGATCGACAGGAATAACGACCGGCGGATCTTTGACCGGCGGCATCGGATGGACCGGATTAACCGGATATACAGGCTCGACCGGGTCAATCGTCACTGGTGGCATATTGTTGGAGGGGCCGCTCGGCTCCGTTTGGCCAGGCTGGCCGGATGAATAGTTGCTGCCGGGGTAGGAACTGCCGTCGGAGCTGGTTGAACCGTCGGAGTCGCCGTCAACATGGGCTCCAGCGACATGCCCTGCCGCCCCTGCTGATACGCCCACTTCAGCAGCAGTGGTCATGGCGAACGCGTGCGCCTGCGCCATCTGGTCGCCGACCGTAAATTGATGGGCAATGCTGGCGCTGCAGACAAAAATCAATAAAGCGGCCCAGAGCGTCACCAGGCCTACGATGCGTTCGCGCGCTTTCCCCTGCCAAACCTTCATACACTTACTATACCACCATTTTTGTCCTCGTACTTTTTACCCGGGGGTCAATGGCCCATAAAGAGAAGAATCAGATATATCAGACCGAACACCATGGTAGCGACGAACGCCATGATCTTCAAAAACTGACTGCGCTGCAGGTTGGCGCCCAGTGCCGTGACACGCTCATCGGCTACCTCTTGCGGCAAGCGGTCGTCGCGATAGGCGGCTGTCGTAATAAGTAACGTCTTCCGGATGGCCATGATCTTGTTATACATATCCTCGAGCCCGGCCTCGAAGTCCTGCAGCGGCCCGTACAGATACAGCCGGTTTCCGACGATCTCGATATCGTACATCGCCGCGATCCGCATCGCCCACATCACATCAGGGGTGATAAAGCTCATGCTGTCGATGGTGTAGGTCGACGGAAAATATGTGACGAAAAACTTATCGAAGTCACCTTCCAGGCTGTGCTTTTGTTTGGCATTGAAGATGAACCGGAACTGGCGCTTGCGGGCGTGGAGCGAATCGAAGAAGACGTTGGGCAGCATTCGCGGCAGCGGCACCGACATCACCGAGTAATAGACTCGCCCGGACTCATATTCCGAACCCCGAATCTTGCGGTACGTCGCG
>Ga0068860_100004863_pt1 | contig 13693 bp, 3 predicted proteins | sample KBSSwiS32_FD_66597 | JGI IMG/M metagenome (GOLD analysis project Ga0068860, IMG submission 66597) | Switchgrass rhizosphere microbial communities from Kellogg Biological Station, Michigan, USA - KBS Switchgrass S3-2 | ecosystem: Host-associated > Plants > Roots > Rhizosphere > Soil ... | reverse complement strand
ATTGAGCCAGGCCGCGCGCGTGATCCCGACGACCGAGCCGACCGACAGGCCGGCGCCGACGCCGGCGAGCCCATAGCCGACCGGGGCGAGCGGGCAGAGGTTGATCCAGGTCCCCGGCGTGCAGGGCGCCACCAGCCCGACGACCACCCCTGCCGCGCCGAGCGCCAGGCCGCCGAGCAACCCGCCTCCGAGGCCGTACATCACGCGGTCGACCTTCGGTGGAACGTCCAGGGGGGCCCCGTGCTCGTCCTCCTGGGCCGAGGCGATGGAGAGCGGGGCACACAGCAGGATCACCGCGCAGAGGCGTCGTCTCATGGGCGTCAACAGAGATCAGGGCGTCGCCCATGGGAAGCGCCACCTTGTCGACACCGGAACCACCGCCCCGGCTCCAAAGAGGCGCTCGCCGTCGTGTGAGCTACAGTCCGCACGGTGGGTGGGTCTCTGGTGACACTGCGAGACGCTGAAAAGCGCCTCGCCGCGAATCCCTCCGAGCCGGAGACGCTCGCGTCCCTGGAGCACCTCCTGGAGACGCCGGACCGGCTGAGCGCGGCCCGCCTCCTCGTCTCCGCCCACGAGCGCGCCGGGAATGACCAGGCCCTGGTCCGCGCGCTGGAGGTGCTGGGTGACGCGGCGGGGGAGGCGGCGGAGAAGGTCGCGACGCTGAAGCGGATCGCCGGCATCCAGCGGCAGAAGCTGCACCAGCCGGACCTCGCGCTGGCCACGCTGGCGAAGGGCCTGGAGCTGAACCCGCAGGACGCCGATCTCCACCGCCTCGCCAGGGCGGCCGCCCGGGACGCCGACGCGCTGGACGTGCTGGAGGAGCTGCTGGACGACCTCCTCGATCGAGTCGAGGCGCCCGCCCGCGCCGCCGTCCTCGACGCGATGCGCCGCCTGAACGAACCAGAGGAGGAGATACCTCCGGCGCCACCACCCACGCCAGCCACGCCAGCCGCACCGCAGGGCCCGACGGCGCACGACCTCCTCGCCGCCCTCCAGGTGTTCGTCACCCCGGGCACGGACCGGGTGCAGGCGCTGCCCGGGCTCCGCCACCTCGCCCAGCAGGTCGACGCGCTCGACTCGCTCGCGGAGGTGGTGGAGGGGGAATCCGAGAAGATCGAAGAGCCCGGCGAGCTGGCCGCCCTGCTGCGCTTCGTCGCCCACCTTCGCGAGGACCTGAAGCAGTCTCGCCAGGCCACGGTCGTCTGGAACGACCTCCTCGCGGTGCAGCCGGACGACCTGGAGGCGCTGGAGCACCTCCGCACCCTGCTGGCCGCCGCGGGCGACTCGAAGGGCGCGGCGGAGGTGACGTTGCGGCGCGCGCGCCTGCCGGGCGCCGACCGGGTCGCGCTGCTCGTCGAGGCGGCGGACCTCTTCATCGCGGCCCAGAGCCCGGACTCCGCCGTCCGCGCCCTCGACGAGGCGCTGGACGCCGCCGGTCCCGACCCACGCATCCAGCTCCGCCGCGGGAGGCTCCTGGAGGGCGACAAGCCCACCCACGCGGTCGAGGCCTACACCCAGGTCCTCTCCGCGCCCGGTCTGGAAGCCGAGGCCGCCGCCGGGCTGGAGCGCTTGCTCTCCACCCCCGCCGCCCGCGCCGCCGCCGGGGCCGCGCTGGAGCCGTACCTCCGGCAGTCCGGAAATCCGCGCCGGCTGGTGGAGGCGCTGGAGGCGCAGACGGACGGGTCGGACCTGCCGGCGCGGCGCATGCGGTTCGTCGAGATCGCCCGTCTCTGGGAACAGGCGAAGGAGCCGCGCGCCGCGTTCGCCGCCCAGCTCCGGGCGTTCCTGGCGGCGCCGTCGCACGAGCGGACCCGCGTCGACCTGGAGCTCCTCGCCAAGTCTATCGACGCCAGGGACGAGCTGCTCGCCGGCTACGAGGAGGCGCTGGAGCGCGACCCGAAGTCCGGGTCCGCCCCCCTCTGGCGGCGGGTGGCCGAGCTTCGCCGGGAGCTGGGCCAGCGCGGCGAGGCGCTGGAGGCATGGGAGCGCGCCGCCGCGGCGGCCCCCAGGGACGCCGACCTCCTCACGGCGTACGCGGCGGCGTGCCGCGCGCAGGAAGACCAGCCGCGGCTCGCCCGCGTCCTGCGCTCCCTGGCCGACGCGCTCCCGCCGTCTCCCGCGCGCACCGAGCTGCTCTACGAGCTGGCGGACCTCTGCGACGACGCCCTCTCGGACCCGGCCGGCGCGGTGCGCGCCTACCAGGAGCTGCGGTCGCAGGCGCCCGACGACCGCGCCGTCCTCAAGTCGCTGCAGCGCCTCTACGAGAAGGCCGGGGACGCCGCCGGGCTGGAGGAGGCGCTGGCGCGCGACCTGGAGCTGGCGCGCCAGGCCGGATCGGAGGAGGTGGGCGCGCTCGCGCTGCGCCTGGGCGTGCTCCGGTTGGCCCGTCCGGGGAAAGAGGCCGGGGCGCTCCAGCTCCTGGGCGAGGTGCTCCGCCTGGAGCCGAACAACCCGGAGGCGCTGGCCGCGGTGGGCAAGCTGGCGTCGGCGCCCGGGCCGCTGCACCAGCAGGCCGCGGAGCTGGTGGCACCGTCGCTGGAGAGGCTGGGGGACCCGCAGGTCGGCGCGCAGATCCTCGAGGCGCAGCTCGCCACCCAGGCCAACCCGGCGGAGCGCGCGGCCACCCTCCGCCGCCTGGCGGACCTGCACGAAGGTCCGCTCGACGATCCGGACATGGCCTTCCTCGCCATCACGCGCGCGCTGCGCGAGCAGCCCCAGGACGAGGGCCTGCTGCGGCGGTGCGTCGCGCTCGCCGAGGTCACCGGCGCGCAGGAGGAGCTGGAGACGCTCCTCGAGGAGCTGGCGCAGGCCCAGCCGCCCGGCCCGGCGAAGGTCGAGCTGTGGCGGGCGCTCGCGCGCAGCCTCCACGAGCGCTCGCAGACGGCGGAGGCGAACCGGGCCTGGGAGCAGGTGCGGGCGCTGAGCCCCGCCGACCCCGAGGCCACCGAACGGCTGGGGTCGTTCCTGGAGAAGGGCGGGCGGCTGAAGGAGCTGGCCGACCTGATCCAGGACCAGGTCGAGGCGGCCGGTCCGGAGCAGCGCCCGTCCGCGCTCGCGCGCCTGGCCGCCGCGCGCGAGAAGGCCGGCCAGCTGGAGGAGGCGGTGTCCGCCCTCCACGGCCTGTACGCGGCGACCCAGGCGCCGGACGCGCTCCGCTCGCTGGAGCGCATCCTGGGCAAGCTGGGCCGGCACCAGGAGCGCGCCGAGGTGCTCAAGCGCCTGGCGGAGGCCGGCGGCGATTCAGAGCGGGCGGACCTGCTGCTCCAGCAGGCCAAGGCCCAGCTCCAGGCCGGCGAGCCGGCGCGCGCCGCCTTGACGCTCGCGGACCTCCTGGCGAAAGCGCCGGACGAACCCCGCGCGATCGCCGAGCTGGTGGCCCTGGCCAACGACCCGAAGGCGCGGTCCACCGCGCTCAAGCTGCTGGAGTCGGCGTTCAAGGACCCCAAGCAGGGGTGGCAGCGGATCGCCGTGCTGGATCTCCTGGTGGAGGCGCGCGGGCCCCAGGAGGGCCGCGCCCTGCGGACCGAGCTGGCCGCGCTCCACGAGACTCTGGGCGATCAGCGACAGGCCTTCGCGTGGCGGCTGCGCCTCGTCGCCGAGGACCCGGCGGACCCCTGGGCGCGGGTGGAGGCGGAGCGGCTGGCGCGGGCCGCCCAGATGGAGGAGGAGTTGGAAGGCGCGTACGAGGATCTCCTCGAACGGCAGCCGCCCGTGGACCTCCACCTGGGCGCCACCGACCGCGAGCTGCCGGTCCTGGAGGGCGTGCTGGAGCGCACCGGGCGCTCCGAGCTGCTGGCCGAGCTCCTCTCCGGACGGATCGGCGCCGCCCGCGAATCGAGGGACGAGGCGCTGGAGCTGGACCTGATCGTGCGCCTGGCGCGGCTCAAGCACCGGGCGATGAAGGACGGCGCCGGGGCGCTCTCGCTGCTCACCTCCGTCCTCCAGCGGCAGGCGGGCCACCGGCGCGCGACCGAGGTGATCGAAGAGGTGACGCGCGCGGGAGGGGGCGAGGCCGAGCCGGTCGCCGACGCCGAGGGGGCCTACCCGGCGCTGCGGTCCCTGCTCGAGCTCCGCCCGGACGACGCCGGGGCGCTCGCGCAGCTCGACCGGGTTTGCCGGCAGCTCGGGAGGTGGTCCGAGCTGGCGGACGTGCTGGAGCGGCGGATCCGCCTGGAGCCCGCGCGGCGGGTCGAGCTCCAGCTCCGGCTCGCCCAGCTCCGGCGGGAGCGCCTGGACGATCCGGCGGGCGCGGTGCCGTTGCTGGCCGAGGTCCTGCGGGCGCAGCCCGACCACCCCGGGGCGCTGGCGGAGGTGAGCGCGATCCCGGATGGGGAGCTGCTCGACGCCGAGGTGTGCCTGGTGCTGGCGGGCCTCAGTGACGGGCCGGCGGGCGAGCCGAAGCGCGCGGCGGCCCTGTACCAGCGGGCGCTCGCGCTGTCCCCGGAGGTCGCGCCGCGGGTCCAGCCTGCCCTGGCGCGGGTGCTGGAATCGCTCGGGCACTGGGAGCAGCTCCTCCCGGTGCTGGAGGCGCAGGAGCGGGCCATCGGCGAAGGGCCGGAGACGGTGGAGCTACGGCTGCGGATCGCGACCCTCGCCGCCGATCGCCTCGATCGCCCGGAGCGCGCGGTGGAGGCGTACCGCGCCGTCCTGCAGCGGGCCCCCGGAAACCTCGCCGCGGCGCACGCGCTGAAGGCGCTCTACGAAAAGCTGGGCCAGCGGGAGCGGCTGATCGAGGTCCTGGAGCACCTCCTGGTACATCTCCCTGCCGAGCAGCGGACGGCGATCCGCCTCCAGCTGGCGAAGCTCCGGGCGGACGCGGATCCGGCGAAGACCGAGGCGCTCTGCCGCGAGGTCCTCAAGGCGGATCCGCTCCAGGCCGAGGCGTTCGACCTGCTCGCCTCCCTGCTCGATCGGAGCGGTCGGCACCAGGAGCTGGAGCAGCTGCTGCAGTCCCGGCTGGCGGTGACGCTGGCGCCGGCCGCCATCGCCGACCTCGAGTACCGGCTGGCGGAGGTGGAGTACCGGCGCCTGGGGCGGACGCCGCCCGCGCTGGCGCGCTACCGCGCGGTCCTGGAGCGGGCCCCCCGCCACGAGGGCGCGCTGGCGGCGCTGGCGGAGATCTACGAGTCCCAGGGGGCGTGGCGCGAGCTGTCCCGCGTGCTCGGTGACCTGTCGCAGGTCCGCGCGGATCCGGCCCGCCGGAGGATCGACCACCTCCGCCACGCCGAAGCCCTGGTGAAGATCGGCGCGCTCCCGCCGGCGCTCTCGGCCGCGCGCCAGGCACTGGAGCTGGCCCCCGACAACGAGGCGGAGCTCCGGCAGCTCCGCGACCTGTTCCAGTCCCAGGGCGCGCTCCCCGAGGTGGCGAAGGTGCTGGACCTCACGGCGGGCCTCCACCAGGGCGCGGGCCGGACCGACGCCGCCGCCAACACCCTGTTCGAGCTGGCGGACGCCGAGGCGAAGCGCGGGGACCAGGCGGCGGCGGCGGCGGCGGTGGAGCGCATCCTGTCCCACCAGCCGTCGAACCGGCGCGCCTACGACCGGGCGCGCGCTCTCTACGAGGGCGCCGGTGACTGGTCGGCCCTGGCGGCGCTGACCGCCCGCTTCCTGCGGAACCTGGAAGGACAGGAGCGGCTGGCCACGATGGACGCGCTCGCCGACCTCCACGAGTCGAAGCTGGGAGACCCGCCGGAAGCCTTCAACTGGGCGAGGCAGGCGGTGCTCCTCGACCCTGGCTCAGGCCCGCGGCGCGAGCGGCTGGAGCGCCTGGGGCGGTCGCTCCAGCGCACGAGCGAGCTGGCCGACACCTACCGGCAGATCCTCGGCGACGAGACGCGCGAGCTGGGGCCGGCCGCCAACGCCGTCGCCCTGGCGCTCGCGGCGGTCGAGGACGCGGACCTGAACCAGGGCGAGCGGGCCGAGGAGACGCTGCGCGGCCTGCTCGCGCGCGCGTCCGGTGACGCCACCGCCCGCGCCCAGGTGCTGCGGCAGATCGCGGAGCTCCACCGCCGCCGGCGGCAGTGGGGAGACGCCATGGGAGCGCTGCGGGAGGTCGCGGACCTCGCCACCGCGCCCGGGGAGAAGGCGCAGGCCCTGCTCGAGATCGCCCGGTTGCACGAGCAGGAGCTGGGGGACCCGGGGGCCGCGGTCGCCGCGCTCCTGGAGGCGCTCAAGCACGACCCCGCGGCGCCGGAGCCGTTCCGCGCCCTGGAGCGGCTCTACCGCCAGCTCGACCGCCCGTCGGACCTGCTGGTGGCCTACGACGCCCGCTTCGCCCACGCCGGCGCGGAGGAGCAGGTCGAGCTGCTCTTCAAGTCCGCGGAGCTGTGGGACCAGCAAGGCGAGCTGTCGAGGGCCGACCGTTGCCTGGAGGCGGTGCTGCAGATCCAGCCCAACGAGGTGCGGGCGATGGAGGAGCTGGCCCGCCTCCGCCGGACCAGCGGGAGCTGGGAGCCGCTGATGGAGGTCCTCACCCGGCACGCCGGTGTCGCCGAGCAGCCGGAGGTCCGGGCCGCGCTGTGCACCGAGCTGGGCGAGCTGAGCCTGGCGCACCAGCAGGACGCCAAGGGCGCGGAGAAGTGGTGGCGAAAGGCCCTGGAGCACTTCCCGAACCACCGGCCCGCGCTGAGGGCGCTGGGGGAGCTGGACCAGCGGGAAGGGCGCTGGACGCACGCGGCCGAGATGCTGGATCGGGAGGCGAAGCTGGAGGAGGACCCGGCGGCCCGCGCCGATCTGCTCCACCGCGCCGGGGCGATCCGCGAGGAGCGGCTGCGCGACCTGGTCAACGCGCGGAGGAGCTACGACCTGGCGCTGAAGTCGGACGACCTCCACTGGCCCACCATCCGGCGGCTGCGCGCGATGGCGGCGCGGGCGAAGGCGTGGCCCGAGTACGAGGATCGGCTGGCGCTCGAGGCGCGGCGCGGGCCCTCCGCGGCAGAGCGGGGCGCGGCGGCGATCGAGCTGGCGGCCCACTTCGCCCGCGGGCTCGACGACTCCGCCAAGGCGATCGAGTGGTACCGGCACGCGCTGAACGAGCAGCCCGGCACGCTGGAGGCGTCGCTGCCGCTGGCCGACCTGCTGGTGGGCGGCGGGCAGTGGGCGAAGGCGGCGGACCTCATGGAGGCCGCGATCCCGAACCTCGAGGCGGGGAACAAGGCGGAGCGGTTGCGGCGCCTGTGCCAGCTGGGGCTGGCGCAGCAGCAGCTCCAGCGGACGGCGGCGGCGCTCGAGAGCTACGCCCAGGCGCTGGCGCTGGAGCCCGACGACCCGGCCGCGCTGCGCGGGCAGTTCCAGCTCCTCGACGCGGGCGGCCGCCGCGAGGAGGCCGCCGCGGCGCTCCAGCGGCTGCTCGCGGTGCACGGGAGGTCCCTGCCGGAGCCGGACCAGGTGGCGCTGGGCATGCGCCTGGGCGAGCTCCACCGGTCGGTGGGGCGCGCTCCCGAGGCGCAGGTGGCGGCGGAGCGCGTGCTGGCGCTGGCGCCCGCCCACCCGCAGGCCCTCCGCCTGCTGGTGGCGGTGTGCGACCAGCTCTCGGCGTTCGACAAGTCCATCAAGTACCGGCAGCAGCTGGCGGCGGTGGCGGCGCCGGACGAGCGGTACCAGCTCATGGTCGAGCTCGCCGGGATCGCCCACCAGAAGATGGGCGACCTGAAGCGGTCGATCGAAGGGTACCTGCAGGCGCTCCAGGTCCGCCCCAACGCGCTGGAGGTGCTCCAGCGGTTGCACGCCGTCTACCGCGAGGCCGGCCAGGAGCGGAAGGCGGTGGAGACGCTGCAGGCCGTGCTCGCGCACCCCGACCTGCCGAGGAGCGAGTGGCGGCGCGAGACGCTCGCGCTGGCGGAGCTGATCGGGCGGCAACCTTCGGGGCTGGAGGGCGCGGTGGAGGTCCTCGAGAAGGCGTTCGACCGGGACCCGGCCTTCCGGGACGCGATCGAGGCGGTGGAGAAGCTGCTCGGCCGGGCGCGGCAGTGGAGGCGGCTCGACGCGTCCTACGAGCGCGCCGTGAAGAGCCTGGGCAAGGTCCAGGACTCCGCGCCGGCCCAGGCGGCCCTGTGGCGCGCCGCGGGAGAGCTCCGGCTCAAGGAGCTGAAGGACCGCACCTCCGCGCTGGCGGCGTTCGCGGCGCGGGCGCGCGTGCTGCCGGACGACGTGGAGGCCCTGGAGACGTTCGGCGACCTGGCGATGGAGTTCCCCGCGCGCTGGCGCGACGCGCTGGCCTCCTACCTCCGGGCGCTGCCGGGCACGGCGCATCCGGAGAAGCTGTGCACCGCCGCGGTCCAGCTCGCCGAGCAGTCCAAGGACGCGGACACCGCCTACCTCGCCTCGCGCGCCGCCCAGCTCCTGGCGAAGCCCACCCCCGCCCAGGAGACGCTGCTGGACCGGCTCGCGCCGCTCGTGCAGGCGCCGCCGGAGCTGCGCGCGGCCGTGTCCGAAGACTCCTGGCGCCGGCACCTGCTGCACCCCGCCTTGCGCGGCCCCCTGGGCGAGCTCCTGGCGGCGCTCTTCCAGTGGGCGGGCGCGGAGTACGGCGTGGACCTGGACGACTTCAAGCTGCACCCGAAGAAGCACGGCGTGGACCTGGCGGCGTCCACGCACCCGGCGATGCGGCACCTGGCGGCGCTGGCGGGCGCGCTGGGTCACCCGGCGCCGAGGCTCTTCTCGCCGTTCCTCGCGCCGCAGCCGTCCGGCCGCCGGACGCCTCACCCCGAAGACACCGCCGGCCTGCGCGCCATCCCGACGGCGCCGCCCAGCCTGATCGTGGGCGAGCAGTTCCTGACGGCCGCGAGCGACCAGGCCACCGCGGCCGCGCGGATCGGCCACGCGGTGGCGCACCTGCGGCCGGAGGTGGCGATGCCGGCGGCGCTGGGGCCGGAGCGCCTCGCGCACGTGCTGGAGGCGGCGTTGAGCGTGGGCCACGGGGGCCACGTCTCGCGGATCGACCCCAAGGTCCTCAAGGGCGAGCGGAAGCGGCTGGAGAAGGCGATGTCGTCCGCCCCGGGCGACGCGGTGTCGAACGCGGTCCGGGCGTACGCGCGCGTGGCCCTGCCGGACGACCTCGCCCGCTACCTCGAGGGCGCTCGACTGACGCCGCTCCGCGCGGCCCTCCTGGCGGCGGGCGACTTCGCGCCGGTCCGCACGGCCTTCATCCCGGCGGGGCGCGAGGGCGACGCCGCGCTCCGGGACCTGGTCGGCTTCGCGCTGGGCGGCGAGCTCAACGCGCTTCGGCAGCAGACCCAGAGCCGGTTGATCGTTCGCCGGTGAAGGCGCGCCGGCACTGGTCGTTCAACCCGGGGTCCTCGACGCCGGAGAAGCCGGACCCGTTCCAGCGGTAGACCGCGGTCCGCGTCCTGGGGTGGAGCGCGCAGAGGTAGTCCTCGGAGTCCGCGCGCAGCAGCTCGCCGTCGAGCAGCGGCCCCCTGGTGCCTGCGAGGACGATCGCCCCGCTCGCGAGGCGGCCCTCCGCCACCTTCGGCCGCACGGTGTATCCGCCGACCACCAGCGGGCGGAAGCTGGGCACCTTGCACTCGCCGACGGCCTTCCGCTCCGCCGTCCGCACCTCCGGGAACGACGTGCGGGGGCCGGTGGTCGTCTCGACGCCGGAGCAGGCGAGCTGGCCTCCCTCCACCGTGCACTCGGCGATCAGCCCCCGCTTCGTCGCCGGGTCCTTCTGGTCGAACACGTGGTTGCCCAGCGAGAAGAAGACCGGCCTGCCGTCGACGCACTCCGGCGCCTCCACCACGTGAGGGTGGTGGCCGACGATCAGGTCGGCGCCCTGCGCGACCAGCCAGCGCGCCATCTCGCGCTGCTTCGGCTGCGGCCCGTCCGCCAGCTCCACCCCCCAGTGGATGCTGACCACGACCCAGTCGGAGAGCGACCGCGCCAGGCGGAGCTTCTGCCGGAGGGCGTCCGACGGGACCTCCGTCCTCCGGCCGTCCTTCCCGCGCACGTTGCTGACCGCGACCAGAGCGAGGACGTGGCCCTGGCTCTTGAAGAAGGTGGGGGAGCCCTGGAAGGTGAGCGGCGAGATCCGCGACTGGACCAGCGCCTCGCGGGTGCGGCGGGGCCCGTCCGGTCCCACGTCGGCGATGTGGTTGTTCTCCAGGCCGAGCGCCGTGAACCCGGCCGCCTTCGCGAAACGAAGCGCGCCCGGTGAGACCGCGAAGCACGGCTCCCCCAGGCAGTCCTCCGGGTCGCCCACGCTCCCCTCCAGGTTCCCCATCACCAGGTCCGCGCCGGCGAAGAACTTCCGCATCTTCCACCAGGGGGACGCGCCGTTCCGGGCGTCGATCTCCTGCCGAACCCCGCGCGCGAGCATGACGTCGCCGGTGAAGACCCACCGCGGCGCCAGCAGCGCGATCAGGACCAGGGGCGTCATTCTCGATTGCTAAGAAAGTAGTCAATTTCGCGCGAAACTCCCACCCACCGTTCCCGACAACTGATCAGACCCCGTCCCCCCGACTGACTGGAGCAGCCGCGTGGACGTCGATTCCATTGATGGTGGTGGGGCGGCCTATGTCCCCCCAGCAGATCCTTCTCCCGTATCAGAGACTCCGGACGTCACACCGGCGGCACCGGCAGAGCCAGCCGCGCCGGAAACACCGGCCTACGACCAGTACCAGAGCAGCTTCGAACCCGCGAAGGGCGGGCCCTCGGCGGCGGAAGCGCTCGGCGCGGACACGCCCACCAGGGGCGCTCCCACTCCGTACTCGCCGCCGCCGTCCAGCCCGGCCTCCGACGACAAGGCCCCGGCGGCCGCCGAGCCCAAGGACACGCGCTTCAAGCCCGAGCAGAAGGTGGACCAGGTCCCGCTGCGCGACGGCTCCTCCCTCACGTACTTCAAGGACGGCCCGGGCAAGGTCGGCCTCCACACGGACGGCAAGACCGGCGAGACGCGCACCCGCAGCGTCGACTACGGCAACGACCGCCGCGCGGAGCTGGAGCACAACGGCAACGAGGTCAGCCGCTACACGCGCAAGGACAGCGGCCGCGTCACCGAGGACTGGCACCGCCAGCCGACGGCCGACAACGCGCCCTCCGGCGCCCAGCCGACCTGGCATGACCGCGTCTCCGGCAAGCAATGGTCCGGCGACATCACCGCCAAGGACGGCGACATCACCTTCAAGGGCAAGGGCTTCGAGAACACCTTCCACCCCAACGGCGACCAGCGCTCCACCAACACCAACAGCCAGACGTCGGGCCTGTGGAACGCCAAGGGCCAGCTCCGAGAGGCGACCTTCCAGGGGAGGAACGGCCCGGAGAAGGCCACCTTCAACGACGACCGCTCGAAGCTGACGGTCGAGCGCAACGGCCAGAAAGACGAGCTCAACCGCTACCAGGACGGCAGCTACGGCTTCTACGATGACAAGGGGAAGAAGGCCTGGGGCTCCGCGAAGCTGAGCAACGAGAACCAGCTCTCGCTGGACTACAGCAGCACCGGCACCGGGCCGGGCGAGAAGACCTGGGACCGCCAGACGCAGGTCAACCTCCGCGACGGCAGCGTCACCGAGAAGTCGAGGGAGAACGAGAAGGGCGTCTCCACCAACCGCGACTCGTCACGCGGCGCGGACGGCGTGGAGAAGCGGCGGTGGGACTCCTACGGCCCCGCGGGGAGCAGCCGCCGCGGCACCGAGGAGCTCTTCCCCGACGGCTCGGTGAAGGCGCGCCACACCATCGAGGACGAGGGCGCCAAGAAGGGCGAGGGCGGCGCCTATGACCAGCGCTCCAAGCGCACGGAGACCTGGCAGGAGGGGAGCAAGAGCACCACCACCGTCAGCACCCACACCGCGAGCGGCACGGAGAAGACCAAGGGCGGCGATCCGGTGTTCGAGAACTTCAACACCAAGACCACCCGCGACGACGGCCGCACCGAGGAGAGCTTCAAGCGGATCTACCGGGACAAGGACAACGAGGGCCCGGGCGGCAATCGAAGCCTGACGGCGGTCGACGAGGAGCGGCGGGTCAACGGCAAGACCACCTACGAGTCGTCGGAGAGCACCTCCCCGCGCGCGAAGGCGGACCTCGACTTCCCGGGCTGGAAGATCACGCCCGTGGACAACGTGCAGAGCCTGGACAAGTTCCTCGGCGACAAGTCGTCGGTGGACCAGGACTCCGTCACCCGGACCGAGAAGGTGAACGGGAAGCAGACCACGGTCGAATTCAACCGCTGGCGCGACCGCAACACCGGCGCGGAGGTCATCCAGCACGGCGGCGACAAGGGCCAGGTCTGGGAGCTGCGGCAGCAGAGCAGCGACGGCAAGACGAAGCAGAGCCAGATCTTCTTCCAGGGCAACCCGGACGCCTCGATCACCACCACCGAGCGGCAGCGGGCCGACGGCACGTTCGCGCGCAAGACCGTGGAGAGCTACGGCGGCATCACCTCCAGCAACGGCGAGCTGCCGGAGAAGGCGACCACGTACTTCGACGCCAAGGAGAAGGCGACGGCGCGGGACGTCTGGGACCAGGTGAACGGGTCGAAGTACCAGCACCTGCTGGGGTCGGACGCGGCGCAGCGGTTCTTCAACGGGTCCGGGGGCGGCGACATCCAGTACGCCTCCCAGGGCCGGGAGGTGATCGGGAAGGACGGCAAGCGCTCCACCGACCACACCATCGTGGCGACCAACGCCGCCGGCGACCGGCTGGTGTTCGCCACGGGCAAGGACGGCACGACGTCAGCGGGGCTGTTCAGCCGCAACGAGAGCCCGCTGCTGTCCACCGGCAACCGCGGCGAGAACCCGCAGAGCTTCATCATGACGGGCAGCGCGATGTCGCCCACCTATTACGCGGTGAAGAGCGGCGGGAAGCTGGCCAACGGGTCCATCAAGCTCGCCGACGAGCTGGGCAGCGCCACCGGCAAGGAGCTCTCCGGCAAGCTGGGCGGAGCGTTCGCCGGGCTGTCGGCGGTGAACATGGTGATGAACGCGGCCAACGGGAAGTACGTCGACGCCGCGAACGACGCGACCAAGGTCGCCGGCTTCGGCGCCAAGACGCTGGAGGCCGCGTGGAAGGGGCCGGCCTGGGCGGGCGAGGAGGCCATGACCACCGGCGCCAAGTGGGCCAAGGGCGCGGGCAAGGCGCTCGGGTTGCTGGGCGCCGGGCTCGACGGGTTCAACGCCTACAACAAGTTCTCCGCCGGCGACAACGTCGGCGGGGCGCTGGACGCCGCCTCCGCGGGCGGCGGCCTCGTCGCCCTGATCGGCTCCGGCACCGTGTTCGGCCCCATTGGCCTGGGCGTCGGCCTCCTGGCCGCGGGCGGCAGCATCGCCTGGGACCAGGTCAAGAAGAACCGCATCGCGCCGGTGGCGCCGTTCCGGCCGTAGGCTAGGAGACGAAGCCCGCGCCGACCACCGCGGTCGGCCGGGCCGTCTCGGCGGGGGCTTCCGCCGGGGCCTTGAGGACCAGCCAGAGCACGACGCCGTTCAGGACCGCGTAGACCACGTCCAGGATCCCGAACTTGAGGAACGAGCGGGTCTGCCCGTCGAAGAACACCAGCCACAGCCAGTAGAGGCCGATGGTCATCCGCACCCCGACCGCGAAGACGGCGTTCCAGGTGTAGCGCACCGGATCGCGGCCGCCGGCCGTGTAGAGGATGGAGATGAAGCAGAGCAGGAATCCTGCCTGCCGCATCCACACCAGGGACCCACCCTGGCCGGGCAGGCCGAAGAGGTCGAGGTACCACTGAGGCGCGAAGATGAAC
>Ga0068860_100004860_pt1 | contig 13702 bp, 18 predicted proteins | sample KBSSwiS32_FD_66597 | JGI IMG/M metagenome (GOLD analysis project Ga0068860, IMG submission 66597) | Switchgrass rhizosphere microbial communities from Kellogg Biological Station, Michigan, USA - KBS Switchgrass S3-2 | ecosystem: Host-associated > Plants > Roots > Rhizosphere > Soil ... | reverse complement strand
TGCTGCGCAATATCTTGCCGATTGCGGTGTGCGTGCAGTGGGAATTGATTATCTTGGCATTGAGCGTAATCAGGAAGCGCATGATACGCATACGCTGCTTTTGCAGGAAGATATTCCAATTATAGAAGGGTTGCGTTTAGCGCATGCGGAGGAAGCATATTATTCGTTTATCTGCTTGCCACTTGCGCTGCAGGGATTGGATGGCGCGCCTGCGCGTGCGATCTTAATTTCTGATGAGGACGAGGAATAATTTTTTCGGGGCCCCCATCCCATGGGGACTCACCCCCAACCTTTATGATCCTGAATGATCTGAATAATTTTTTGTGCAAATTCTTCTGCAGCATCAGGGCCAGTTGCGGTGACAATATTCTCATCAACCTCAACAGGTTCGCGACTAAAGATGACGCGGTACTGTTGGTAGATTGCTTCTAATTTGTTGTCCCCATTCCAGCCAGTTGCATGCCGATCTTTCAAGGCGCCCGATTTTGCTAAAATGCGTGTTGCAATACAAATTGCACCAAGAGGAAGATTTGCTTTTGCCGCTTCTTGAGCAATGCGATAGCTTATTTCATTATCCAGATGTTCGAGTGTGCCTGGGCCGCCGATGAAAAAAATTCCGTGGTAGCGGTGTGGGTTAACTTTATCTAAGAGAATATCGACTGTTGCTTTTGAATCATCATTTCCTGTTGCAGGAGATTCACCATCACTTGCGGTGACCACTGAGTAGCCAGCCTGTTCAAGGAGTCTTTTTGTTTCTCCGTATTCTTTGTGCTGAAAGCCTTCATGTGCGATTATGAAGAGCAACTTCCCATTGGTCATTAAGTATCCTTTAAAGGGCAAGTTTTCTGTTCAGGTGTGCATCGGAAAGGATTGACTGAACAGGTCGTATTCCGCTTGCATCATAGAGAGGAACAGCGCCGTTGTCAATGTGAGCAACGATGCGCGGCGTATGATACCAGCCATCCTGATAAACTATTTTTTTTTCGGTCGGATCGAGCATGATTTTCTTGTTTTGGTCACACTCAATGGTGCGTGATTTTTCCCCCAAACGAATAATGGTTCCGCCTCTTTTTTCCAGCTCTTCCTTCAGCTGCATAAATGCGCGAATCGTGCTCGGTTCCAATCGCCCCTGCCAGTAGGGAATATAGACAGTGCCCACATGTGTGATACGTGCCAATTCTGCAACCGATTCAAAAACTGTTTTGTTAATTTTGCAAAGCACGAGATGATCGATGTGGCGCAGTCCCGATTTTTTGGCTAGCTGCGTGAGCAGTGTGTGCTGCACCCAGGATGGACCTGATGCGCGGCGCCCAATGGCTCCCGGATCGATGACCACCACCGTGTTGCTACCGCGCATAACAAACAGCTCGGTGTTGTTGCAGGGGATGCTAAAAATATCAGTGGATGTGCTGCACAACAGCTTGAGGGCAAACCCAAAAAAGAATAATCCAGCCGTCATCAGCATGGCGCTTCTATTTGCACTACGGGTGCGGGGATGCGCGATAATTATGAGTGCGAAAATGGGCGGCACCACCAAGATCCACCATGGCGGTTGGGAGAATGCGATCAACATGCCGGGTGGATACCATTTCAAAATGGTGAGCCAAATTTTAGTCAGCAGATCGAGTGCCCATGCGATCAATCCATTCGGGATGTGCAAGAGTTGCGCGAAAAAGAGCAGTGATGCGAGGGATAAAAATACAGTCAAGAAAGGGGAGAAGACTAAATTGCCTATAGGTGATAATAACGAAATGGGTAATCCCCACCAAACCAAAATCGGGAGCGACATGCAGGTGAGAAAAAGTTGTAGAACTATGAAGGTGTGCAATTTGTATGCGGTGCGCTGTGCGAAGTTTTGTATCCCCATATCTTTTATAATAAGGGGAAATTATTATTTTTGAAACCTAAAAATATTGCAAATGCGCTTAAATATCGCCTAGAATGCAAAGTATAAGCACCACATTTTTAGGTCGGGGAGGAACAGATGAAACGCTTTTTAACTGATACGCGTCAACAGATGAGAGAATATTGGCGCCGTGCGATGGATTCGAGCAAGATAAAATTATCCCGCGGTATGGAACATATTAATCGCCTTATTGCCTTTGCGCGCAATAATGAATGGCGGCGTAAGAAGAAATAGTTTGCTGTTTTGAGCGTAACGAAGGCTCCCAGAAATGGGAGCTTCTTTTTTTCATCCGCGTGTTGCGTTGCTCATTGATATAGATGTAGCGCACTAACAATAATCCACCAACCACAATGAGTGCGAGAATAATGCGATCTCTATCAAAGCCCAAAATAGTTTGGCTGACCGTTTTGCCAATTTCTTTGCCAGCGCCTTTTCCAACGCCATCAAAAAAGCTGTCCATGAGTCCGGCATGCAGAGCAGGTTGCTGCACAATTATTACACAGAGAAGCGAAAAAATTATTTTTTTATGCATACTTAATAATCGATACATAGGGGATTTAATTCTTGCGATGCATATTAGCATCCAATGAATGTTAGTCAATTGGCGTGATCTGGAGAAAACAACACAATGAAATTGCAGCGATTGTTTGCCGTAGCGCTCATCTTGATTCATAGCTTTGTTTGTCCGATGGACGAGGAACAAAAAAAGCCAGTAAAAAAATTTTGGGATATGACTCATGAAGAGCAGCAAGAATATAGAAACAATAGAACAAAATACCTAGTGGGCTATGCGCAAAGATTAGGCAAGTTCCATCCTAAGAATGAGGCAAAGTGGGGAGAGTTTTGTGAGGTTGTAGCGAAGGATTTTCATTTTCATCGCACTCTAGAACATTTTTATGCAGAGAGCTGGCAGCAGAAGGGTGTTGCTTTTGCAGTCGCTAATAATTGTGATGATAGAATTATTGCTGCCTTGATCGATGCGGGGTTTGATTTTAGCAATGCGATGTATGGTGAAGGGTATGGATACAACTCGCCACTGCAGATAGCATTTAAAAAGTGGAGAGATGAGCGGCTTGATTTGGGCCGTAGCAATCAATTAATAATGCAACTTCTTTTAGACCGAGGTGCTTCACTATCTCCCAAAAATGGATGGAATACCCTTTCTCTCTTTTTAGCTCGGCCACCGGTCAATCATGGTTTTGGGGATGATTATCATCGGCAGTCTGTTGAGTTCTGGATATCAGGGATCAAACATCTCCTTGCTCTGGGTATTGATCCTGGTGAGCGACCGGAATCTTACCGTTGGGCAGGGCTGGGTGAAGATGCCCCCTATATGGAATTAGTAGCCGGATGTAATGGGACAAGGCCGCGATATGGTGATGCGCGCGATCAGGTATATTGCTTGTCGCCAAGCAGATATGATTATTCCGCATTGGTTTCCATTCTGCGTGCACATGTGCCAGAAGAGAGGGTGCGCCAACTTTTGCAAAAGCAATTGGCATGGAATAGAATTTTGAGTTCGGTACACATAGGTTGTTCTCTCCTGAAGAGAAAATTGCATGATCAGGTATTTACCACCGTGTTTGAAGATACCATTGATGATTGGACACAAAATGGTCAGATGCGGTTGTGCAATGCCGATGGCGGAATGTCTAATTGGATCTCAGCAAAAGTGGACGATTGGTGGCATGTGGGTTCCTTGGAACAATTTGTCTACCCACCAGAAATTCTCAGACCAATGGTTAAAGCAGATTTGAAAGCTCAACTCAGATTGTGGGCAACGCATCGCAGAAAAATTGATCTTTCAAGTTCTAGTGAATCTGGGAAGTGTTCGATTCAGTGAATGCTGCTTGGGAATCCTCTGGTGCTGAAGCTTCAGATTTTTCCTTCGCCCACCATTCATAGACAAGCCATGTACCACATATCGCCGCAACGATGAAAGAGGTGGCGCGCCAGAAAAAAAGCTTATTATCTAGTGCCATCACATCGAGTTTGAGTTTTTCATTGTGTTGCACCAGAGTATCATTATGGTTCAAAACGAGAGAGACAAGTTTTCGTTGTTGCTCGGCATGGCTCGAAACAAGTTCTCCAAGTTGTTTGCGATATGCAAGAAACGCGTCGACATCCATTCGTTTGAATTCATCTGCGATGAATCGATCTAATTCCTGAGCATTGTCAGTGTGTCTTTCCATTCCATTGAGTGTGCTTGCGATGCTAATAAGTGCTGTAAAAAGTAGGATGCATTTCACAAAAAAATTCCTTAGTCCTGGCTGCCAGGCGGGGTACTGTTCGGTACAGTGAGCACGTCATGAGAGGTTGCTGGCGCGGCATCTTCTTGCGATGATTCATCCGGAGATGCAACGGTACTATTTTGATCCTGCGTATCATCATCAGAGTTTGTGCTTGATGCATCATCAGTGGATGGTTCAATCGATGGTGTTTCGTTCGACGTTTCACTCACTGGGCTGGTAGTATCATTTCCTGTCCACCATTCATAGGCAACCCATGAGCCATAGGCTGCTGCGGCAACGCCAGCAAGAATCGCGGGTGTGCGCCAGAAAAAGAGTTTTGCTTGGAGGCTCGAGATTTCTTTTTCAAGTTTGGTGATGGTCTCTTTTTGTTGCGCATTTTCTGCACCGCGCCTCTTGGCTATTTCAAGACCATGTAGGATCTCGGTAGCTTCTTTTTCCTTATCTTTTTTCTTTGCCGCGAACTTGTCGACGGCTGCTTTCAATACGTCCTCATCCATTGCCTTGAGTGCAACTGATGATCCAGCAAGTGCCATAACTATGAAAATGCGTTTCAATTTCATGAGAGACTCCTTTTTTTTATTAGTTGCCCACGAGTGTAGCATGCGCGGTGGAGACGTCAATCGGGTAATGAAAGTGGGAGAGAGCTTTGTTTTTTCTGATGTGCTTGGTAGCCTTGTAGGAAATTTTTACTTTTGTAAAAGGCATATTTGTTATGAACACTTCCTATCAATTTTTAGCACACAAAGCATATAACCTGCGCTATTGGTCTCTCAAAGAATCGGGCCACGCAGGATCAGGGCATCCAACAACCTGTTTATCTGCAGCAGATATTGTTTCAGTGTTATTTTTCCATGTGATGCGCTACACACCACAAGATTTTCAAAATCCTAACAATGACCATTTTATTTTATCCAAGGGACATGCATCAGCATTATTGTATGCCGTGTGGCAAGAACTGGGCATACTATCGCAAGAAGATTTGAAAGGATATCGCGAGATCAATTCGCCACTCGAAGGGCATCCAACCTTTCGTTTTTCTCGCACCGAAGCAGCAACGGGCTCGCTCGGCATTGGTCTTTCGATTGGTGTTGGCATGGCACTCAATGCGAAACTCGATAATCGGAATTATAAAACCTATGTGCTCATGGGTGATTCAGAAACGGCAGAAGGATCAGTGTGGGAAGCTGCAGAACTTGGAAGTTATTATAAGTTAGACAATATAATCGGCATCGTTGATTGTAATCGCTTGGGCCAAACAACTGAAACCATGCTTGATTATAATCTGCAAAAATATGTTGATCGCTTCACTGCTTTTGGCTGGAAAACATTTGTTGTTGATGGTCATGATATTAGTGCGCTGGTGGATGTGTTCGATCAGGCGCAAGAAGTTTCTGGTCAGCCAGTGATGATCATTGCAAAAACAATGAAAGGCTATGGAGTCGATTTTGCTGCCGATAAAAATGGTTTTCATGGCAAAGCATTCGTTGGCGCAGAACTGGATCGTGCGCTGGAAAGTTTGCAAAAAAATTTTCCTGAAGCAGTCTCATTCACCTCGCCAGATGGATGGCAACCAAAATCTCCGATAGTTGGCAATCCAATTAATCGAAGCTGCAAAGCGCACGCAATAAAATTACCCGCAGCAACCTATAAAAAGGGTGCGGCAATGGCTACCCGAGAAGCCTATGGCCGTGCACTCGTTGCGCTTGGCAATGTGTGTGATTCGGTGGTGGTTCTTGATGCGGAAGTGAAAAATTCCACCTTTGCAGAATTATTTGAAAAAGAACATGCGGAGCGTTTCTACCAATGTTTTGTTGCAGAACAAAATATGGTGAGCATGGGTGTTGGGTTTGATCTGCGGGGCAAAATTCCATTCATTTCAACATTCGGATGTTTTTTCACGCGCGCATATGATCAAATTCGCATGGCTGCAATTGGCCAATCAACGTTGCGCCTTGTCGGTTCCCATTGTGGTGTTTCGATCGGGCAAGATGGACCATCGCAAATGGCGCTGGAAGATATTGCAATGATGCGCGCATTGCCAGAATCGATTGTGCTTTATCCGAGTGATGCGGTGAGCACTCACGCATTGGTTGGTCAGATGGCGCGCTACACCGATGGAATTTCCTATCTGCGCACCACACGGGGAGCAACGCCGGTGATCTATGATGCCGATGCATCATTCAAAATTGGCGGATGCGCGGTGCTCAAACAAAGCAAAAAAGATCAGGTTTGCATTATTGGTGCGGGTATCACGCTCCATGAAGCGTTGAAGGCCTACGATCAGTTGCAGCAGCAAGAGATTTCAGTTTCGGTGATCGACCTTTATTGCATCAAGCCATTGGATGTGAAAACAATTATTTCTGTTGCACAAAAATCAGGCAGCAAGATTATCACGGTGGAAGATCATTATGCGCAAGGTGGCATTGGTGATGCGGTGTGTGCTGCGCTGCGCAATCATGATTTTGTGATTGAATGTTTGGCGGTGCACGAGTTGCCCCATTCGGGAAAACCGGAAGAGTTGCTTGCGAAGTATGGGATTGATGCAGCGGCGATTATTAGCGCAGTGAAGAAGTTAGGCTAATTTCTTCGTTTGCCAATAGTAACGGAAACAAGATGTTCCTTCGTTGCATACCCGGGTTCGTTTTTCATGGTCGCCATAGTATCAAGCACTTCGCTGAGTGATTGGAGAAAGTTTGGTCTGATAAAATCTTCGTGAAAGAGCGCACGCCCATTGATCTTTACTTTTGTTTGCACAATTTTTGGATGTTCCTCAAAGCAGCGTGCTGATATTGGAATCCAGGTGTGCGCGCTATTTCCGTTTATTTTTTTTCTATTAAATTGCGGTGCAACAATTTGAATAAAATCGAGCGGGGAATAAATATTATAGACCTGTATGAACAATGGGCTCTTGATTGCATCGCACGTTTCATACTGCACGGGACATGCAAGCATGATCAATTCATCAACGGCAATGGAATGGATTTCCTCACTGTTGGCCATGCAGAGAGCAAGATTGCCGCCATGGCTGTGGGTGATGATGCGAATGGTGGGTTCAGTTTTGTAGATTGCACGATGCTCTTCGACTATCTGCATTAGCTGCGCATACAATTTTTTTCCTGCTTGGCATCGTCTGGTTGCATTGAGTGCGCCGGGCCAGCCAAAAACATAAAAACTATCCCATGCAAAACGATCAGGGTTTCCCACGTGTACTGCCCGTGCAATGGTATAAAGCGGACAGGTCGGCTTGAGCTCCGCAGCAAGCTTTAATTGCGTGCAGCAGTCAAATTCAGTGATGTAGGGAGTATTTTTCAACAGGCGTGTGCCGTGAATCCAGATAGTGATGGGTGGCGGTGTGCCATTCTTGAGCAAGACCGGAGTTTCTTTTGCGGGGCGATACACCTTTATTTCTTTTTTTATAATGCGGTGGCGATTTGCGCAGTGCGGCAAAAGAAGGGCGATGCAGACAAAAAGAGAGTGAGCAAACACGGTTCCAAGACGCTTCATTTTCTCTCCGTGTATTTGTCCCCGATTCTTTGCGAATGGGAGACCCCGGCATGGCAGGTAACATCATATCGGGTATGGATACTATACACAAAAAGGGCGCATCAATAGAAACAGAAAGAGCGTAAAAACAAAAATCCCGAGCATTTGCCCGGGATTTTTTTAGAATGTTTTTTAAGAGAACTTTTTATTCGTAAAGATTTTTAATGTCACCTTCTCGCTCAGCATCGATGATCGCTTGCTTGAATCCTGGATACCGTTCCTCGAGTACTCTTTTGAAGCATTGGTTAAAGACGGTAACTTGTTCAGGTGTCAGTTCAGCAAATTGACCTCGAAATTCCCCGATGCCGCATAGCGCGTTGCCAACATATTTTTTGGTATCTTGGTGGAAGAAGTTTCGTTCATTATCATTATTCGGTTGCTCAAAATCGGCATATGCGAATCGATCAGGAATCACCGTGCCAGTATCATCTTTGAAGACCATAAGATTATCATCCTTGACGCACCATAAACCGGCATAGGCGATCACTTCGATTGCTTCAGTGAACGTTTCGGGTGAAACTTTTGCCCAGAAAGCGCGCTTTTCTTCAGTAGTTAATGTTGATAGAGCAACCGCATTTTTGAGCGGTTTTTCAACAATAATATAATTCTCATCATGCCCTTCAGATTCGTGGCGGCCTTCGATTCGAACAAGATGTTCTGAAGGAATCACAAATTTTTCGTGCGCTTTTTCTCGTGCCCGTAGCCAGAGAGCCATGCGGCTTGTTGTTTGATGCGTGGTAACATCGTTTGTTTTCTCAAAGGGGAAAGTGCTCAAAGCTGCCTTGCCTTCTATTTCCTTGTGTTCTCTAATCCAATCATAGGGATTCTGGTGTGTGCCAACTAATAAGAAAAGTCTGCTTGGATTTTTACCACCAACTTTGATGATAGGACTATTTGGATCTTCTTGATCAACATGCCACACATAGTTCCATTTAGAGAGATTTTTAATGCCCGAAGCTTCAAATGCCTTGCGAGTTTCGGTCGCATCCGTGGTCACCGATTTATACGTTCTTTCTTTGGGCATTTGCGTGAGTTTCATTAGAAGGCGCAGATTGTCTGGGTTTGAAAGCCAACGTTTCACCTTCTCATCATCTTCTTTTGAAATAGGAGAATATTTTTCAGCAAGGGCGGGTAATGTTTTTTCTGTGATCACTTCACCGGAGGCGAGCGTGTTGCCTATTAATTTTTTAACAGTGGATTCTTCTGGTGCGGCCGGTTGTTGTTCAACCACATCCATTGCATGGAGTGCTGCTCCGCTGAATGCGAGCGCAACAAAGAGGGACGTCATACGTTGTTTCATCTGGATCTCCTAAAGATGAGGATGTTTATTTTCTGGAGCCATAGAATAACGTAATTTTAATTGCAACGCTATGCGCACCTACATTTTAAATACGATATCATCCTGCGTGTTTTCCTTGTTTGCCGCATCTATAATTTTCGGCAAATTGTGGAAGAATGTCGGAATAATAAATTCAATATGCATGAGCCCACGATTGGATCGATCAATGGGTCTCGTGATTTTGTGCATAGTGGCAATGCCGAAAAGATCGGTGTCTTCCGGATTCCAGTGGGGTTTACCATTCCATTCGACCCGCACCTGTCTGAGATTTGGATTGCCAACAAAATGGCGTTCAGAGAAAAAGGGACGATCAACACATTCCCAGAAGGCACATTTAATTGGGTCCATCGTTTTTTCATTCCACGCTTGAACGAGTGCGGGATGCAGCGGGTGAAATTTTTGCATGTCCAAAATTTGGATCATGTCATCATGTGAGTGAATATTAAATACTTGTTTGAACATCGGATCGGAGATGTATTTTGATGTTTCTTTTTGTACCGGGCAGGCAAGAAGAATGAGCTGATCAACGGTGAAGCCATGCGATTTTTTGTGTCCGACGCGCGCCAATTGCAGAGCAACATTGCCGCCATGGCTATGTGTGATGATTCGAATGATTGGCGGAACGCCATATGCTTTTTCATACGGTTTAACAATGCGGTCCATGATCTGGCTATAAAGTGCATGCGCTTCTTTATGTCGTTTTCGCGCATCCAATTGCCCAGACCAGACAAAACTATAAAAATTTTCGAGCGGATATTCTTTGGGATCGACACTATTTAAAATCATGCCAATTGTGCGCACATAATACTTTTCATCGATATCGATGACCGGATGCAAACCTTTTGGTCCGCCATGAATGCGTTCTTCGAGTGCTTTAGCATGGCGAGAAATACCTCCGATAGGAATGATTGCGTTCAGGTGCGTGCCATGAAGATAGATAGTGACTGGCCCCTGCACGAAGCGGCTTTCTCCGTTCTTTGTTTCAAGAGCAGATTTGATACTTTCATGAGATGTGCGCGCTTTGAGCATGGTCACTCCAGCTAGGAGACTAAAAAAAGTGATGCTGAAAAATCCTAACTTATTCATGCTCTTTTTCTCCTAATAGCACGCTTTTCGCGTGACTAATCCCGTTTTTCATTCTATATTAATAATAACCCAAGTTCAAAAGGGCCTTCTTTCCGAACTCACTCTTTCTGAACACATATTGATATTATTTCCATCACTTCTTACCATACAAGGAGGCAGCATGAATACTTTTTTCACTGCATGGGTCCTTCTAGCATTCTTATTCCTCTTTTTTGAGATGGGCAATCCCGGATTATTTTATTTCCTCTCATTCTCATTTGGTGCCCTAGCAGCAGCACTCAGCACGCTTGCGATGCATGCTATAGCATCACAAATAATTGTTTTTCTCGCGGCCACCTGTTTGGCGCTCGTGATACTCAAATGGTGGGTTGCGCGTAAAAGCAGCAAACATCATGGGCATGAGAAAAGTAATATCTACGCACTCAAAGGAAAGCGAGCATTAGTCTTGAAGGACATCACCCCAGATGAACCGGGAACGGTCAAAGTTGGTGGTGAATCTTGGATGGCGCGATCAGCACACACAATTGCGGCTGGAAACTATGTCATCATAGTGGATGTGCGTGGTGCGCACCTTGTTGTTGAAGAAGTTTTATAAATTTTTATTGGAGGATTAATCATGAACATTATTATGATGAATCTACCTCTCGGCTTTGCCATTGTGGCAGGCGCGTTTTTCTTATTCTTGTTTGTTCTTTTGATCAAGTCTGTCTACCTTGTGCGTCAGGCAGAAGTGATCGTGATTGAACGCTTGGGGCGCTATGATCGCACCTTGGGAGCCGGCTTGCATATTGTGCTGCCGTTTCTAGAACGTCCACGAACAACTATCTGGACCTACTTGGAAGATCGTGGTGGCACTGGGCGCTACTATCGCTACGTGCAAACATTGGATCGCATTGATTTGCGTGAATCGGTCTACGATTTTCCAAAACAAAATGTGATCACAAAAGACAACGTGACCACTGAAATTAATGCACTTTTGTATTACCAAATTACTGATCCAAAAGCAGCATTATATGAAGTGAACAATTTGCCAGAGGCGATCGAAAAATTAACGCAAACAACATTGCGTGATGTGATCGGTTCAATGGACTTGGATGAAACACTCGTTTCTCGTGCGCATATCAATGAGCGCTTACGTCTCATTCTCGATGAAGCGACAGACAAGTGGGGTGTGAAGGTTAATCGCGTTGAGTTGCAAGAAGTGAATCCACCACACGATATTCGTGTTGCGATGGAAAAACAGATGCGAGCAGAACGTGATCGCCGTGCAACCATTCTTGAGTCTGAAGGTAAAAAACGGGCTGCGATTCTGGAAGCTGAAGGCGTTAAGGAATCGAAAGTGCTTCGTGCAACTGGTGAAGCTGAGTCAGTCATCATTGCTGCTGAGAGTGAAGCGCAAGCTCGCTTGAAAGCTGCCAATGCTGAAGCGAAAGCGATCGAGCTGGTGAGCAATGCAATCCAAAAAGGTGACCCATTGCCATACTTGATTGCGATGCAATATATCAAAATATTGCCAGAAATCACCAAGGGCGCCGAAGGCAAAACAGTGGTGATTCCTTACGATGCGAGTTCAGTAATTGGTTCGCTCGCTTCCATTAAACAGGTCTTTGAGCAGATTAAATAAAATCTGAAAAAGAGATCAAAAAAAAGCCCTCATCAGAAATGATGGGGGCTTTTTTGTTATAGTAGTTTCTATTTTTTTTTATAAAAAGGCAAAGGTCTTGGTGCCAAGAGATGCGTGCCATCGATTTGAATTCCCATCGGATAGAGTAAAATTGCTTCATCCACATGGGGAAACTTTGCTTGCAGAGTCTCAGCGAGTGCGCCTAGAGAGGTGAAATATGGCTCATTTAACTGAACTTCGACAATGTGCCTTCCATTCTGAAATAGTCTAACCCATTGAGGATATTCGCCTAAATGTTTCATTGAATGTGGATCTGGTGCGGGAGGATATTTGGGCAGTCCTACATCCATAGGACGGCGGTTCATCGCCTGAAGCATTGTCGATGGAAGTGCGCATATAATGAAACTAAAAAGGAGAACTAATTTTTTCATAATGGAAGATTTTAATTATGGATAGATGATTGTGTCTAGGTTTAATTCGCCGTGTTCGAAGCGCATGCCTGTTGGATATTTTAAAACTACCTGGCGCATAGGGTGATGTTTTATGCCGAGAACGAGAAGTAAATCATGTTTATTTGTAGGCAGACCGGTCATTGGATATTGTCCCTTGCATCGAAGGGTATATGGATCCAGGGGCCCCAACGTTAATTTGGGCGCGCGTATCATAGTAGTGTTTTTATCGTCCATCGCGTGGAGCCTTGATGGATGTGCGTATGCGATGAGCGCACAGAGTAGAATTGTTCTCTTAATAAATTTCATTGTATTTATATCTATTCACAATCAGCGTATTCATCAAAAGCGCGGCTAATACCTTCTAATAGATCATACTCTACAAAACGGCGAGGGCGGCCTGCATACTCGAACTTGATTTTTTTAATGGTAGGATGTTCTCCAAAGAGCTTGAGGAGAAATGCGGTGGTCTCCGTTTTATGCGCATGCGGCAACTCGAATTTGAGTGATATCTGTTCCTGATGCAATTCAACAAAAGCGGTGTGAGGTAATTGCCCCTCATTTTCTGGATTGAGAGTTCTCAGTGCACGTCCAACTACCATTTTAGGTTGCATTGCCTGAATTGTTGGCACTGAAAGTGCGCACGCAAGTGTAAAAAAGATTATTGTTGTTTTCATTTGTTTCCTTTGTGGAAGTTGCCAGCGGCTATTTTGTCGCATACATCATTTGGATATCGCAGGCGTATGGTTTCAGCTTCAGGATGATTTGCTGCTAATTGATCAATAAGTTGTTCCGCATACTGCGGCAGGTTACCTTGATTCAAAGCTATTATCAAGCAGGTAGTAGGCAATTCAATCAATGCTTCATAAGGAAGGTATCCTTCACACTGTAACGGCTCTTTGAAGGTAAGCTGCCCGACGTGACCTTGAAACAGTATTGCGCTTCCTTTATATTTTACGCTAAAAGTTCTGCTCTCCATCGCGTGGAGCATTGCAGATGGTAGTGCGCAGGTGAGCGCAAAAAGAAGTGTTGTTTTTTTCATAGAGGCACCAAGATTATTTAGACCAGATGTATGGATTTCTTGGATTTCTGTGTCCATTTAGGAAGTCATAGCGCACGAGAAATTTTGAGAATTCTAATGTGAGTTCTCTAGTTCCCGGATGTTTATCCATTTGTTCTTTAAGAGTTAACTCCATATTGGCAGGATGGATATTTCTTAACTCAAACACATATGATTGATCGAATGTTTTACCATAACCTCTGAGCGCTACTTCGCCGTTACGAATGAAGTCTATCGCGGTGCTATGTATTTCTAATGTGCAAGGTTCGTTCTGCATCGCAAGAACTGCTGAGGGTAGTGCGCATGTGATGAGTGTGTAAAGGAGTGTTGTTTTTTTCATAGTATTAATCTTCTTGTGTAAAAAACTAGATGCCATTTATTTTGATAGCCACATTTTTTAGTGGGTATGCAAAACAAGATACCTTAAATAATCGCGTTGATAA
>Ga0068860_100004848_pt1 | contig 13713 bp, 5 predicted proteins | sample KBSSwiS32_FD_66597 | JGI IMG/M metagenome (GOLD analysis project Ga0068860, IMG submission 66597) | Switchgrass rhizosphere microbial communities from Kellogg Biological Station, Michigan, USA - KBS Switchgrass S3-2 | ecosystem: Host-associated > Plants > Roots > Rhizosphere > Soil ... | reverse complement strand
CCGGCCTCTTCCATTTCCTCGAGACCTTGGTCATAGCTGCCCAGATCCGAGGCGAGGATCATCCCGCGGATCTCGAGATACCGTGCGGACTGCGCCACCTGACCGCTCGCTCGGCTGAGTTCCACTGCATGCTCGATGCTTTCGAGCGCCGCATCATTTCTTCCGCATTCACGATGCAGCATGGCGATCATGCGGTAGGCGACCGACTCGGCTTGGGTACTCTTCGCCTCGCGATAATGCGACAGCGATTTCTCAAAATGCTGCAAAGCGAGGTCAAATTGCATCTGGCGCTGTTGCAATTCACCTGCACGCTGCTCGATCTCTCCCAATAAAATAGGGTCTTTCGCCAATTTTCCGGCGAGGGCGAGTTGTTCCTCCGCCTCCTTGAACTTTCCAAGCCTTTCCTTCTCCGAGGCCAAAAAGACACGTGAACGGACGTGGTAGAGAACCAATGCAGGGTGTCGTAGGCTGTCGCCCGTCTCCACACACTCTTCGAATCGCTTCTGTGCTTCCTCGCCACGGTCGGCCGCATACAGTACGATGCCGGTAAAAAAGCGATGTTTCGCTTTCTGCAGCAAGGTCTCATCGTCGGTACGATCTCGATACCAAAGTTCGTAGGCCTCAAGTGCCTCGTCATAGCGGCCCAGGCGATAGAGCAAGGGCGCTTGGCTGCCATAGGAAGTGTAGCGATCGACAGGAGTCTCCGCATATTTGAGGAAACGCCGATACCATTCGATGGCCTCCACATCCTTCCCTTTTTGTTCGTAAAATTCTGCCGCAGGCAAGATCCACTTCCTCGCAGCGTCTTTGTCTTGGGCACCCCAAGCGTGCTCCGCCACCGTCACTGCATTTTCGTCGATCTTTGGAGTCTCACCAAAATGCCTGATCGCATTCCGCAGCCATTGGCCGTGAGACTTTTTCACCAGCTCTGCAGATAGGGCCTGGAGATACACGCCCTTTAAGGAGGGCTGCGCGAGTCCTAGATAAGGTTGATTGAAAGCGCGAGGTGCGGTGAATCCTTGTCGGTCGAGTTCGAGGAGGGCGTCCTCCAAATCGTCGCTGTCCCCTTGCCATAGCTCCGAGATTTCCGTGATCCCAACCTTTCCGGTATGAACCAAGATCAAGGTGAGGAGACTCTGAGCCTTAGGCGATAAATGTTCGATCCGCAGCCGTGAAACTTCCTGCAGACCTTTTGGCATCGTGGTCGCATCGTGACCGAGCAAGACTTGTCGCAAGGCCTCCAACAACAGCAGGGGCCGCCCGCCTCCGCCTTCGACGATTTTCTCAATCGTGGATTCTTGCAGGGGGGCATCGAGGACGGCGCTGGCCACGAGTTCCTTGGCTTTAGGCAGCGGCAAGTCCCGCAATTGAAGTTCCATGCATTGTCCCGTGGACTCCAGGTTTTGCAGCAAATCTTGGAGGTCCGGCACCGACAAATCGCTGTTGGATTCTAAGATGATGGAAAGTTTCGCAGGCGATCGGGCGACCATTTGGCAAAAAATTTGGAGGTTGCGCAAAGCCGCGGCCTGCCAAGCTTGCAGGTCACAGAATGCGAGCACCATTTTTTTATCCTTCGCCTGATTTAAAAAACTCTTGGCCTGCGCGACCCAATTGACGCCACCCTCTTGTGCAATTTCCGGCGCTAGGAGCTTGAGCAATTCTGAGAACCAATGTTCTCCCTCGTCGGGCATCAGGGCAGCGAAGGGAATCCCTTGGATCTGAAACTCCCATTTCATTTCCTCTAAAAATCTCGTCCGACCCACTCCGCTAGGACCTTGAAAATTCAAGAAATGCGCTTCAGACTTTGCGAACTTCCAAAACTCCTTCAACTCGGCTTCGCGGCCAATCAAGGGGACCTTTTGCAAGATCGCCTCGGCGCTCTCTTCTTCTAACTCGGGATAGGGAGTTTCCAGATGTTGGTTCAAGAATCTTAGGACAAACAAAGCGGAACGCGGACGCCGTTTGGGATCCAATTCGATCAAGCGATGGATCAAATCGGCGAGATAGTCCGGCAGATCGGGGCGAAGTTCTTGCAAGGGGATTGGCGCTTTTATTTTGACGCCCGGGATCCCCAAATGTTGGAGGTAAGGTAGCTGTCCGGACAGGCACTCATAAAGCAGAACTCCCAAGGAATAGAGATCGCTTTGAAAATCGTACTGCGAGCGAAAGGTCTCGGGGGCCATGTAGGGCAAAGTGCCGCGCGTCGGAGAGCGGAGTCCCTCTCCTTCGAAATGACTCGAGAGTCCGAAGTCGACGATCTTCGCCTCACCACTCGTCGTGCACAAAATATTGGTGGGTTTCAGATCACGGTGCAGGATGTTTCGAGCGTGCAAATATTGCAAGCCTCGGCTGAGTTGGGCCGTGAGGTCGATCCAATCGTGGATTTTTGCGGTGGCGGCCCAGGTCTCCAAGGTTTGACCTTCGACGTATTCCATGGAGAAAAAGGGACCATGGGGAAGGAGCCGCGCTGGCGGTCCGCCATCGGTGTGGGCCTCGCACATCTGGGCGGCATCTTCTAAATAGTCGAAAACACTCACTAAATTTGGATGGGAGAGACGGGATAAGAGTTTGACCTCTTCTTTGAAAAAACGGCTCGCCTCGGCTTGAAGGGGGCTTAAGAGAAACTTTAGGGCGACGCGTTTGCCAAGGCTCTGGTCTTGGGCCAAGCAGACCTGCCCCATGCCGCCTTCCCCTAAAACCTTGAGAATTTGATAACGAAGTCCCGGTTTGGACCGATCCCCGCGTTGCATGAACGCCATCCTCCCTGTGAATCAACTATTCTAGGAGAGCACGAAATGCACGACAAGAGGAACTTTTCCAAAATTAGAAAATATGCACAAAGGAGGATGAATTTTTTGCAAGGACCAGGCTTCGGCTAAAACTGCCCCGAAACACCAATGTTGAAATTGCTTCTGCCGTCGGTCGAGACATTGACGCTCACTGGAGGCTTGCTTGGGTCGGGTTTCTTGGCCGCACCATCCGTCTTGTCCACCGGTCGGTCCTTGGGCAAGCTGGTGTAAGAGACCTTATCCAGACCCCATTCGAGGAGTCCGCTCAAGCCATAACTGAGAGCCGCGCCGCCCGCTTGCAAACGATAGTATTGCAGATTTTGCGCGGGATAGTCGTAAGGACTGCCCACGATTTCTATCGACTTAGCGTTGGGTGGCTGATTGCCGAGGATGGAATTTCCGAAAAATCCATTGCCGGTGAAATTTCCGCTGGTGAGGGCTAAGACTAGACCTCCGACTCCCAAGACACCATGGATCGTCGGATAATACCAAGAGTGAAAGCTGTCCCCCTGGAGCGACTTGTTGAGATCGCCGAAGGCACCCACGGCGCCTAACACGATCAAGCCGTCGCGGGTTGCGACCATCGGAAGCGTCGTGCGGAAGGCACGCGCCTGAAGATTGGTGATGCCTTCCGTTTTGCCGGCCTTGTAATCCGCTTCGGAAGGCAATCCAGGAGTTGCCGCAAAACCGATGATGTCGGTCAGCAATTCCACTCCCAACAGAGAGCCTAGGACTGCGCGTTGTCCGGTGTTGCCATAACGCAATTCGCGCTGCGCACGATAGGCCTCGCTGCCTTCACCAAAGCCGGTGATCAGGCCACCGAGAAAGGTACCTGTGTTGAGTAAACTGTATTGAGCATCCCCGGCTTGCCCTTGGCCCAAAGAAATGAGGCGTTGGGATTGGTATGCCGCTTCCGTCTTACGCGCGATGTTGTTTCGGATCCATCCGGTGAAGAGAGAAATTCCGTCCAAGGTCACTTGCGCGTTGGTGACGGTGCTGTTCGCTAAGAGGACATCGTCCTTCACCTGCGCCTTGTCGGCGATGTAGGGAGAATTGATGTGATAGGCGAGGGAAAACTCGAGTGGCAAACGGTTGGTCAGTGGCAAACCATTGTCACTAGAATTGATGTAGGCGGTACTCGGTAACAAACGAACACCAAAGTAGGCAGGACCATATCCGATGCCCAAAATATCGGAGTTGTCGATGGCTCCAAGTTGGAAATTCGTGCCTTTGCACTTGCCGCCTAGCTCGGGATGAGCAACGCTACTGCACCATCCGGCGCCGAAGCTCAATCCAACTTCACGCCGACCCATGAGGCCGCCGTAAAAACCCTTGCCTGGCGTACCGGCGAACATCGGCCCGCCATATTCGACCATGCCAAGACGCACACCCGCTTGTCCGAAGTTGGCGCTGTACTCGGGGTCTCCGAGCGTGGGCGTCGCATAAGTCAAGGCAGAGAGAGGCTTGGCGTCGTTGTAGTAAAATCCCGCGAAAAATCCGAAATCCTTGTAACTGAACTCGGTATTGAGGGTGAAACCAAAATCCGAGCTTTGGTTTTGGCCGAAACCTTCTTTCGGGATGATGCCCGCGGTGTAATAGCTGGGAAGGATGCGAAGCTTGTCGTCCAAGAAATGCATGCTGCCGCTGATCGCGTTGAAGCTCCAACCTTCGGGAGGAGGATTGCCTCCGGCGGTGGCCGCTTTTTTCTCGTCTTTAGCAGGAGCCACGACGGGAGGCGGTTCGGGAGGAAGCATCTTGTCGACTTTGCCGGCTTGTTCCGCGTTGTCGGCAGTTTGAAATTGACGCATGACGCGACGGATATTTCCGTAAACGACGGCGTTGACCGGATCCTTGTCAAAACTGGGATCGGCCTTCCAATCGCTCAGCATCTTGTCAAGTTTTTGCGGGCTGACCGAAGAGTCGCGCTTGATGAACTTGCCCAAGGTCTCGATGATGTCGTTGACCTTGTTATGGTTGAGGCGAAAATCGCGGTCGCTATTCCATTGCTTGACGAAGTGGAGGGGGTCCTTTTCGTTGGAAGAATCTACCAAAAAATTTTCAGGGACGAGGAGCGCCTTGCGTTCGTCGGAAGGATTCGAAAACTTCGGGGCACTGCTATTATCGGCGCCAGTTTTGGCGACGCCATTCGGTGGGCTCATGTTTCCTCCAAGCCTGGTTTCAGTCCAATGGAGGCAACATGAGAAAAAACGGTTCTCGACTCATGGTGCCCCCGCACAAGAATTTCTCGGCCAAGCTTGAGGAAAGTTGCGTTATGGCTATTCCGAGATTTTGAAGGAAAATCGGGGGGTTATTGTGCAACGAGTCAATTGAATCGAATCTAGAATCTCGAGCCTAGAATCTCGAAAAAGAAGAAGACATTTCGTGTTATGTATCTGTTTTCGATAAGAAATTAACTAAGTCCATAGGGAGAAAATGGCTCAGCTGTCGGCATTCTAGATTCGAGATTCGAGATTCTCCTAAAAACTGCCTCCCATCGTGACCATCGCCCTCGAATGACCATCGGTCTCGAGATTGGCCGAGATGGGATTTCCGCTGGAAGTCGCTCGAGTGGTCTCTGAGCTGGGTGCCTCCTCCCCCGCTTCACCTCGCGGGGCGCGGGCAGTAGCCTCACGCAGCTCCAAATAGCGAGAACGGGATAAGACCACATCCAAGACACCTTGAACGGCAAGTGACAAGAGCATCGCACCGGCTTCTACTCGGTAATCCTGCAGTCGTTGAGACTCCACCGAAAAGCGGGAGCCGACGATTTCGATCGCGGAGGTATTGGGCAGTTGATTTCCTAAGACGGACCATCCCAAAAAGCCGTTTCCGCTCAGATCGCCGCTGGTCAGGATCAGGGCCAGGCCCGCCAGCCCTAAAACTCCATGGGCCACATGAAAATATTGGATTCCATCCTCGCGCACGGCACGGTCCCGATCGCCGAAGGCACCGAGGGCCTCAAGCACGGCCATGGCATTGCGCGTCAGGCTGGTGGGAAGCGACAGACGGTAGGCCTGCGCCTGCAGGTCGGTGATGCCGCGAGTGTCGCCGCTGTGGTAGTCCGCTTCACTCGGTTCGCCGGGGGTCGCCAAGGTTCCAATCAAGGGAATCAAACTGTCGATGCCCATGAGGACTCCCAACACCGCCTGCTGGGCCGTGTATCCCATGTGCAAGTCTCGTCCTAAACGGTAGGCCATTCCTCCCTCGGACAGACCGTTCATGACGCCGCCGAAGACCGTCCCCAAATTGAGCGTCGCATAGGTGCTTCCGTCGCTAGAAGGCAGAGCAAATTGAACTCGCGCCCGTTCATAGGCGGCTTCCGTGCGATGACGAGCGTTGATCTGAATGAAATTGCTGAACAGCGAGGCTCCTGCAAAAGCCACCTCCGAGTCGCTCACTCGCTGCCAGAAAACCGAATCCGGATCTTGAGTCGCGCTGGTACCTTGAGGCGGATCCAGGAAATAGGTCAGGCGAAGTGAAAAGGGATCGCGGTCGCTTTCGGGAAGGGCATTGGTCCCTGGATTCCATGAAACCGTGTTGGGGAAAAGCCTCAACCCCAATTCGACCGGCCCCACGCCAACGCTCAAAATATCCGATTCGTTGATCGCGGAAAGTTGGAATGTATTCTCGCCGCGGCAGGAGGCACCGGAGATTTCCGAGCCGTCGATGCGACTGCACCATGCGTCGCCTAATCCAAGGCCCACGCGGCTCATCCCGCCCAAGATGGAAACGTAGAATCCATCAACTGGCGTGATTCGCAGTCCGCGGTTGTATTCTTGCAAGCCCAGGATGACGCCGAACTGACCGAAGGTGGCACTGGGATTTCCGTCTGGCCTGCCGTCTCCGCCATAAATCTGCGCGAAGATCCCGAGCTGCCCCAGGCGCGCCTCGAAGCCGGCTCGCACCACTGCGGTCGAACTAAAAGTTTGTCCCAAACCCTCGCGAGGCAGGGTTCCTAAGGTGAGATAGCTCGGCAAGGGACGAAAATCCGAGTCGAGAAAATGGCTTTCCACACTGATGGACTGAACTCTAAAAAATTCGGAGTTCGCCTCCGAGGTCGTGCTTTCCTGCACGGTTGTTTCTGGTGCTTCGCCAGCACCGATCGTCTCCAGAACACTCGCGGCCCGTTCCGAATTGGTTCCCGAAAAATCACGCAAAAAAACCCTGAGATGATTCAATGCCAGGGTTTCAATTTCGTCGTGAGTGGCTTCGCTGCTCCAAGCACTGAGGGCGTCCCTTTGCTCCTCGGTGAGAGACAAACTGCTTTGGGAGAAAAATTCTCGCAAGGCTTCGATCGCGAGAAATAAATTGGGATGAGAGGTCCGAAAAGACTGATCGCTTTGCCAAGCCTCGGCCCAATGGTTGGGATGATCGCGGTTGGACAGATCGAGAAATAAGTTGGATGGATTTAATATGTCTTGGAGTTCAAGCCTGGACGGCGATGGGGGGACGACGGTAGCGGTAACTCGTTGAGTAGGTGGGGTCACAGGGGCCTCCAAGGAAAATTGGATGCCCCCAATCTTAGAAAATTTATCGGTTAAAAAAGACCTAAGTTGCTGGTCTTAAGGCGATTACTTAGGGCAGTCGACCTTGACGCATTCCATCTTGCCGTCAGAGCCTCGGCTGCATTTTTCGCACTGCTTGCCTTTGAATACCCCAGGGGTATCGGAACGAAGGCCGGGTGCCGACATGGAAGCCGCCGGGCTCAACAATATAGCCCCAAAAGCTAGCGCTCCAAAAGTCAGGAACCCTATGGTTTTATTACATATTTTCGATTTCATGGTCTCTCCTACCGGGTTTCTTCAGGTCTAAGGCCTTACCTTACGCCTTTATAGACTTACCTAAAACACATTTGATAAGTAAATTTTATACATAGTTGATCTGGTCATTTCTATGCCCCGCCTGGTCCTTCATCTGATGCATGCGGAACACATATGCTAATACTTCGGCAACTGCTGAATAAAGTTCCTCAGGAATTTCAGCGCCTTCCTCCAGCTCGAAAAGGGCCCAGGCCAAAGGGATGTTTCGCATGATGGGGATTTCGTTTTCTTCCGCGATCGATTTGATCATCTCCGCAAACTTGCGCTGTCCCTTGATCATGATCTCAGGCGCCACCATCGAGTCTCGATCGTACTTGATGGCGACGGCGACGTGGGTCGGATTGGTCACCACCACATCGCTTTGCTTCACGGCCTGCTTAGCATCGCCAAAGGCAAACTCCCGATGCAATTGTTTGCGATGACCCTTGATGTGAGGATCGCCTTCGTCCTGCTTGTACTCGCGCTTCACCTCATCTTTGGTCATGCGCATTTGCTTCATAAATTGCTTACGCTGGATCATAAAGTCAATGAGAGAGATGAAGAGAAAGGCCAAGAGTACCTTGATGATAAATCGAAAAATGATGTCGGCGGCGATCGAAGCGACGCTGTAAATGGGAAGCGCTTTATAAAGACCCACTGCACTCAACTGAGTGCCGCTCCCACCCGAGCCTTGACTGATATTGGTCCCCGTCTCTTGGAAACTCGGCGTCATGGCGGTGGCCAAAATGATTTTGATCTGATCGCGCACGGTCGAATAGGCGAGATAGAAAACGATGATGATCTTGACGATATTTTTTCCCAGTTCGATGAAGGTCTGGGTCTTAAACATGTTTTTGATGCCTTCTAAGGCATTGAGCTTCTTAAACTGAGGCTTGAGAGGATCGAGCGCAAAGATAGATCCTACCTGAAGATATCCTGCGAGAGCAGCGACAATTGCGCCCGCCAAAGCCAAGGGACCAATGATCTTCCAAAAGGTAAGGAAACAGGCCTTGCCAAGATTCATCAGCTCGCCGCCGTCGATCGCACCAACCGTCCGCGTCTGCTGGAAGCTTAAATTCATCAAATCGGTGAGTTGGTTGATGGCATAACTCATCCCACCGGCCATCAAGGCGAAAAGGGCAATTAAAACCAAGATGGTGCTCACATCCCGGCTTTTGGGAACCTGGCCTTTTTTCCTCGCCTCGCGTAGGCGTTTGGGGGTCGCTTCTTCTGTTTTTTCCTGACCGCTGTCTGCCATGGAAGATATTTCTTTAAAAAATTCAGTAGCTTACAAAAATAAGCCCTGGCTTTAAACTGTCCTAAACCCACTCGCACACTTCGGGTTTTCTCTACAGATATCGGCATATTAGCACGGCGGAGTTGCCGCAGCTATTTTCAATACTTATTCCGGTAAAATTGGGATGAGGGAGCTGGAAGGGTTTCGCCCAAGTGCCATTTCAGCATTTTAGCAGGATAGACCTAGGCTGAGATTAATTTAGCAAAGTCTCGGGCGAAGTAAGTGACCAAGATATCGGCACCGGCGCGAGCAATTGCCGTCCAAGTCTCCAGAACAGCGGATTCTTCGTGAAGCGCGCCATGCTGGGCAGCAAAACGAATCGAGGCATATTCCCCACTCACCTGGTAGGCGGCCAGCGGGACCTGAATTTTATCCCGCAATAACTGTAAGATATCGAGCGAACTCAAGGCGGGTTTCACCATCAAGATGTCCGCGCCTTCCTGCAAGTCCTGCTCGGCCTCTCGCAGGGCCTCCCGCTGATTGGCAGGATCCATTTGGTAACTGCGTCGATCGCCAAATTGTGGCTTCGATTCGAGGGCGTCGCGAAAGGGCCCATAGAAACTGCTCGCATATTTGACGGCATAGGAAAGGATCGGCAATTCCTTGAATCCCGCGGCATCGAGTTCGTCGCGGATCTTTTGAACGCGACCGTCCATCATGTCGCTGGGTGCCACGATGTCCGCTCCAGAGCGGGCGAGACTTCCGGCGATTTTACTCAGCACTTCCAAGCTGCTGTCGTTGTCGATACTCCTGCCCTCGCCTTCACCCTGCACCAAACCACAATGGCCATGATCGGTGTAATCGCAGAGGCACACATCGGCGATGATGAGCATTTCGGGGATGTGTTTTTTGAGGAGTCGAATCGCTTGCTGGACCGGAGCATCCTCTCGGTAGGCCCAAGAACCCATAGGGTCTTTTTTTTCGGGAATACCGAAGATCATCAAGGCCCGAACTCCTCCCTTAAGGAGGGCTTTGGCATCCTTGAGCAATTCGTCGGGAGAGACCTGATCCAAGCCGGGAAGGCTGGCGATCGGCTTCCGAAGGCCTTTTCCCGACCGTACAAAAAATGGCATCACCAGCATATCCCGGTTCAGTCGAGTCTCACGGACCAAGCGACGGATTTGGGGATTGTGCCTCAAACGGCGGGGGCGAATGGTTGGGAAATTAGCCATTTAGAAGAAGTATCTGGTATCTCGTGTTTAGGATCTAGCAAATGTTTAATCTCTTCCCAAAAACACTTCAAACATTTCTTCCTTCTAAGCCCTAGACACGGAGTCTATTTTGGGGAAACAAATCCTATTTTTCACCTAGATCCCCTTGCGCAAAATCAAGCCCTGAGCTACGAAGCCGAGGCTTGAAAATCGACCAGAGATTACGGCGAGATGCGCAACTAATTAGCTCGTCGGACGAGAACTTTTTACCAGTAAAATTTTGGTCTCACCGCGCCAAAATCATTGCCATGCGGTGAGGCTGGCCATGGGTCAAGCATCAGAGGGGAGCTTGGCGCTTTTTCGAGGAAGAAGAAATGACCCCGCCAATCAGTCTTGAATCTTTACCAGTGGACATCGGACAACTGGCTGGGAGCCCGCATAGTTTTGCGGCCCGCGCCCAGCGTCTCCGGGAAACTCAAGCTAGCCCTGCGCTTCCTTTAAGCGCGCGGCTGATTGATCTGCTCACCAATCCTAGCTCTAACTCTAGCACCGGGCCGCTCTCTCAGGCCCTGCAAGAAAATCCCGGACGCAACCTGCGCGAGGTTTTTTCCCGTCTCAGCGCCGTGAATCAGGCTACCATCCGAAACCGCGTCGGGGCGGACACCCTCGATCAGCTTTTCTCGCTTTCCTCCGAACCCAACACGGAATTTTTCTTCGATTGCCTCAATAATTTGGCCTTGGGTCTTAGGCAGGACAATCGACTCCAAGAATCGGTTTTGGTCTTTTCGGCAGTCCAGGAAGCGGCACCGCAAAATTTATCCTCCGTTCGCTCCCAAGCACAACGTGAGTTGGACGCGATCAACGGCGTCGGCTCCTTCGGAGCTCGCTTCGAATTCTTAGCCCAGCAATCGATCGATCAAACGGCATCTCCCGTGATGCTCCTCAGTATGGGCGGAGCGCAGGTCGTGTCCGGCGTCAGTCGTTTGGGCTTTCTCTCGCGCATCCTTGCATCTCCAGGTCTAGGGACTTTCTCCCGCGGCTTGGGAGCCCGTGCCCTCGCGACCTCCGCGGCCTTCGTCCTGGAAGGCGGTACTTTCTTCGGCATCCACCGCGGCCTCAATTCCGCCTTGGGTATTCAACAAGACAACAGCCGAGACGGAATCTTAAACGAACTCGCGAGCACTTATTTTACTTTGGGCGTCTTGAAACTCGCCTCCATTGCGGGAAACTCCGCCTTCCAAAGCATCCATCGCGTCGATCCCTGGACGGGAATGGCGACGCGTTGGACATCGACGGCGGGACTGACGCAAAGTGTGGTTCCGCACTTGGCTACCTTAGGCGGTTTGTATTTCGGCAATCATCTCGAAGCGATGGTCGGCCTGCGGCAACATCGCGACAATGCGACCACCCTGCTCGATTCCTTCGTCACCATGGCCCAGTTCGGAATCACCGGACATTTGATGCACGGAGCGTTTGGCCCGGGCTTCGAGGCCTTCAACCGCGAGCTGCACATCCGCAGCGAACTCGCCGAACAAGCTCCACGTCGTCCCTCGGCTGAGTGGCACCAAGAATTGGGCTCGATCCTCAAGAATCTCCTGCCCGATTTCAATTTGGGGCAAGAGTTCGTCACTCCCGAGGGCATTCGCGTCCCCGCCTCCGACATCAATAAGGCCAACCCCCATGGGATCTTCGCGATGACCGTGGATGGCCCTGAGTCCGCGAAAGATCCCATTTCGACGCCAGTCCCGGCCAGCGGCACGCGACCGAGCATGAGCATGCCCCCTCCTCCAGCCTCCGGCAGGGTGAAAAAAACTTCTTTCGCGCAACGCGCCTTAGAGGGCGGGATCAACTTACTTTATGGAGTCGGGAAAACGCTCAATCTCAATCGAGGTTTTAATGGCGACCTTCCGATTCGGCCTATCCCAACCGAGGGACCCGCCGACCAAATCACCTCCGTTCGAGAGGGCATTTGGCGCGCCCAGACCCTCGGACAAAACCGAAGGGCCTTGGCCTATCTGCGTTGGGGAGCCCACCAACTGAAGGAGCTCCCTGAAACGCGTGGCCAATTTTTGAATTTGATGATGCGCGTCTTCAATTTCCAGGTGGAACAACAAAAATCCCTGGATGCCGTCATGCGCGGTTTTCCCAAGCTTGACTTCAGCGAACTGAACCAAAGCGGTGAAAACTACGCCGATGCCTTGCAAAAAATGACTCCAGGATCGGGGCGCTTCTTCGGCGAGGCCCTGCTGCTCAAAGATCGAGTCCGCGGCTGGTCCGACGCTGACATCGTCGCGCGCATCCGCCCCGAAAGCCTGATCGAACTTGGAATGGAGCCCGATGCCGCCAAGGCAGTCTTGCGCAATGCCCACGCCTTTTCGGAAGGTGACATCGAACAAATTCTGCAACATCCCATCTTGCGTGATTTGCCGGAGTCCCAAAAACTACGCGAGGCAAACCGGACTTTCCACGAATCCCTAAACGAGATTCGAGAAAAGATGAAGTCCAACGAAGGCAAGATCCAGGAATTGCGCGATCAGATCGCGAAGAACGACGACATCGAAGTGAGGCAGGCCGCCGAAAAGGCCATAGGCGAATGTTCGTTGGCGGTGAGCCGCCCTTACTTACGCGCCATGGGTGACATCACCAAGGCGATGAAGGAATTTCTCTCCGATCCGATCCGTGCACGCGCGTTCACGATTCAGACAACTCTTTACTCGACCACCGTGCGCGGCATCCAGGACGCAAAACCCACGATGCTCGTGGATTATGTCGGCAAACATTTGGAAGAATTGCCGCAAGAACAAAATGCGATCGCCCGCGAGTATCTTGATGCCGCCCAACCGGTGATCCGCCCTGGCGCTAAACCTAGCGTGGTCGAGCGAGGACGATACGAACGTGCCCTCCTCGATCTCTCCACCCGTCTCCCAATCGATTTCTGGGAATTCGACTCGGGAAGTCCTGCATCGGTGCGGAACGCCCGGGAGGCCCAAGGCAAGTTTTACACCCAATCCCACCAAAAGACCGAAGAGTTGCGCACAGCCTTGCGCCCACTGGAAGAGGCGAACGACGCGTATTGGCAACAGTATGACAAGGAAGCCATACCGCTTTACATCGAAGATCTTCGCCTGCAAGTCGGTCAAGTTCGCGAAGAAGTGGGGCGACTGGGCGACATTCGTTTCAAAGGAAAAAATTTCAACGAAGTGCACGGTGAGGAATTCCAAACCCTGCTGGCAAGCACGAACGAGGTGATCGAAAAATTCGAGAATCCCGGGACGCGTGGCCGCAACAGTCGCGATGCCTATCGCAGCCTGCAAGTCGCCTTGCAGAGCGTCGGCGGCTTGAGAAAATTCTTAAGAAAAAATCTCTACCAAGAGTTCTCCCCGGATTCACGCATGCAAGCCGTTAGCGCCTTGATGCTTCCCTTCACGGACAAGTTCGACGCCTCGCCCGGAAATCGACTGATGGAATCTTTGCGAGCGCTTTGGCCCGCGGCTTGGCGCACCCTGGCGCAAGCTCCGAAACTGATCAGCGGTTTGACGCGGAAGGCAAGCTCGACGGTCCCGGATGTGCGTTTCCAAAACTGGGCTGCTGATATCACGCGCGCCACAGATTCGACCTTCGTCGTCGATCCCAACGTCGACCGTTTGGTCGAGGCAGCCCCTCAAGTCGTTTCCGGA
>Ga0068860_100004847_pt1 | contig 13715 bp, 11 predicted proteins | sample KBSSwiS32_FD_66597 | JGI IMG/M metagenome (GOLD analysis project Ga0068860, IMG submission 66597) | Switchgrass rhizosphere microbial communities from Kellogg Biological Station, Michigan, USA - KBS Switchgrass S3-2 | ecosystem: Host-associated > Plants > Roots > Rhizosphere > Soil ... | reverse complement strand
CTTTGCCTGCAGAAGCATTTGGAAAATAAACTATTGCCCCGTCAGCCTGTTTTTTGATGGTTACTTTCTGTGCCGTTATTTCAGTTACAAAAAACAGGCAGGTAATAATTATAATAATTGATGTGGGATAAAAGCGCATAATTCTATTTTAAAAAATAATAGTTCTATCTACCTTGAATGAGGCCGTTTGATTAGCAACCTCTATTTTAAAATCACCCGCCTCCAGCGTTTTCTTATTATCTGTATTGACAAATGCCAGGTCCTTTAAAGGGAGCTTAAATGTTAGGGTTTTTGAATCTCCCGCTTTTATATCAACCTTTTCAAAACCTCTTAATCTTTTTACATCAGGAGTAAAAGAGGCAATAAGGTCCGAAACAAATAACTGGATCACTTCTTTTCCTTCACGGTCACCTGTATTTTTTACTGTAACACTGATGGTTACCGTTTCGTTGGGTGAAAAGCTTTTTTTATCAATAGTCAAATTGCTGTATTCAAATTTGGTGTACGATAGCCCAAATCCAAATTGGAATTGTGTATCGAATTCCCCACCCTGCGGATTGCCATTTCCTTCAGATGGTTTATGAATGTAACCGGCTAACGAATTGGTGTACCGGGGATAAGTAATAGGAAGCCTGCCACTGGGATTTACATCGCCGGCAAGGATATCCGCCAATGCATCAGCGCCATAATTTGATGGAAGATAAATATCCAGGATGGCTGAGGCTCCCCGCTCTATCTTATTAATTATTCTCGGCCGTCCCTCATTTAAAATAATAATTACAGGCTTACCGGTTTTGATCATTGCCTGCGCCAATAAAAGCTGGTTATCAGATAAACTCAGGTCATTAAGATTACCAGGTGTTTCAGTATAACTGTTTTCACCAATGCATAATAAAATATAATCTGCACCAGTTGCAGCCAGTATGGTCGAATCAATATTTACAACACTATCCTCATAATATTGTCCCTTCATCTTATAAGCGACTCCTTCCTGGTATTTTACATTATCGCTCCCAAACTTTTTTTGCACTGCTTCCAAAATCGTATTGTATTTCTTTGCATACTCATCTGTTCGTTCTCCCTGCCAGGTATAAGTCCATCCGCCATTTAATGTTCTCATAGAATTGGCATTGGGTCCCGTTACCAACACTTTCGCATTCTTTGGCAACGGCAAAATATTATTTGTGTTTTTTAAGAGTGTGATAGATTCTGCAGCAGTATTATAGGCAGCTTTTTCAAATCCTTCACTTCCAAATTTTGGATAATCTTTTAAATAGGTCACAGGAGTTTCAAAAATCTGTAATTCATGCTTCACTCTTAAAATTCTTGTAACCGCATCATCAATTCTGCTAACAGGAACTTTTCCTTCTTTAACCAAGGCGATAAGGTCGGTACAAAATTCCTTGTAATCATATGGAATCATTGACATGTCAATCCCTGCATTTATCGCCAGCATGATGGCTCCCTTTATATCGTTTGTTACATGATCTCTCCGGTAAACATTTTCTATGTCCTGCCAATCGGAAACAATAAAACCTGTAAAGCCCAGTTCTTTTTTCATAATATCAGTAAGTATGTGCTTATTGATATGAGTAGGTATACCGTTAATCAATGCAGAATTGACCATAATTGTTCTGGCACCCGCCTCTACTGCAGAACGAAATGGAGGTAAATGATATTCACGCAAATAGTGTTCCGGTATCCAGGCATCACTGCGGTCATGACCCGTTTTAGGATCAGAATAGGCCATATAATGTTTGACGCTTACTGCAAGCTTTTCTTTGCTGCCCAAGGGATCCTGAACTCCTTTTATAAATTGAATCCCCATCTCTGAACCCAGGTAAGGGTCTTCTCCATAACCTTCCCAAATACGTGACCATTGAGGATTTGTTCCTAAATCCAACACCGGTGAAAACGTCCAGGGAACACTGGCGGCCCTCGATTCATAAGCGGTTATAACACCTGCATCAAAAATCAAATGACGATTCCAGGTGGCAGCCTGTCCGATCTCCTGGGGGAACAGGGTTGAGCCTGCAACATAATTAACGCCATGATTATCGTCAAGGCCATATAAAACGGGGATCTTCAAACGGGTCTCTTTTGCTGCAGCCTGCATTTGCTCAATGACATCATTCCATTGTTGAGGATTCAACAAACCAGGTGTATTCAACATGGAACCTATTTTATAATTAACCACTGCATCCCGGAATTTTTCGTTGAAAACAAAATTTCCGTTCTGTATGCTGCCCAAAGATTCGATGGATACCTGCGCCATCTGACCCACTTTCTCTGCTAAAGTCATTTGCTTTATTGTTGCACTGATCTTTGATTCTGTTGCAGCATTACGGGATTGAGCGTTACTGTTTTCAGGGGCCATGATCACCATACATAAAATTATTACAAGTTGCTCAGTAAAATTATATAGCCTCACCCTCTCCGAAGGAGTCCTTTGGACAAACCTTCTCACCTCAGCAGGCCCGGGAAAAAAGACCCGAAAAACCTTGCGGATAGATTTTTGAATAGCAATAAAGGAAATTACAAATTGTCTCATCCTGGTTACATATTTCATATTGAGTTTTAATTGAGTTTGAATAATTTTTTTTATACCATTCTTTGAATAAAATCGTCTTGCCAATCCATATCGATTCCCGGCAAAAGAAATCTATATGCTGTCACAATTATTTTTAAGTATCCTATTTTGAAATCCATATTAAAAAGCTAAATATCTGAATAAGAAGTGCTGTGCATTAAGATACTGTCAATATGCGAAACAGATACCTTGTTTTCATTTTCCGGTTTTGAAGAAATTTCCTTCCACTGAGCATCGTTGCCAAAGATTTTCCATTGGGCATCTCTTTGCTGCACATTGTCAAAAACGGGCATATACATAAAGTTAGGCATGCGGTTTCCCGAAAGCACACGGGCATAAAAAACGGGGTTGAATCCAAGCCGGTTAAAAATATCTATTTCTCCGCCGGTATTGAACATGGCCATCTTTTTTTCGGCAAGATTTTCTGTTGGGCTTTCATAACTTCTCAGTTCGAAAATTCTGTCTGCTTTTTTTGTTGGAGGCACCAATAAGTGACCCTGGCCGGAAAATGCTTCCAGTAAAATTGATTCCATTCGTTCATAAGGAGACTTATCAGAAGGGGCTTCCCTGAAACTTTTGGCGGATGATGTGTAAACAGCATCTTTTGCAAGGCTTTCCTCTACCTTCATCCATGCTCCTGCAGAATTGAAAGGAGTTAACAGGTATATGAATTTTACTGTTGCGGTATCGTTTGCAACCGGTTTAAAAACACCGATATTTTTAAGACCTAAACGATGCAATGCGGGCAGGTAAGTATTTTTCAAATACTGATCAACCTGGTCAACCTGATCATTATTTTTTAACTGGTAAATTTTTATTTGATAAAAATCGGGCTGATCCTTACCATATGCCAGGGGAGACAATGTAACCAGCATCGTCATACTAAAAAGTATATTTCTTATGTTATTCATCTTACTATTATTTAGTTTATTATTTACAATTTAAACAGGATTGTCTTTTAGTGAGAAAAAAATTCCATACGAAATATTAAGTTACGATCGTAAAGGGTAAGATTAAAAAGGATTTTGCATCTTAAATTAATTTTCCATTGTTTTATTTATCCGCCGAATCAATTCCATACATGCTCTTCCATTATGATAAGGGCACTTCCATATTCCCACTTTATCTTCTTTCATCAAAGAATAATTCTCTGTTACTCCCCAAAACCACTCGCCATTTATGGTATCGAGAATATAATCCTGCACAAATTGCCAACTGGCCAGAGATCTTCTAAAGTAACTTTCATCGCCGCTAATTTGCCAGGCGTTATAAAATCCTGTCATAGCCTCTGCCTGTGGCCAGGAATGTTTTTCCTTTATAAGATGGTTAGTACCCGTTTCATACTCGTACCATAAGCCACCATCCCTGTCCAGCCCCTCTGCTGCTGCCCCGGCAAGTTGTAGAGATTGTATTTTAACCTGTTGAATGAGGGCTGCATCACCAATTGTTTCTGCAGATTCCTGTAGCAGCCATGCAGCTTCAATATCATGGCCATATGAAATTATACCCGATTTCGGATTCCATGCCTCATCAAAAAACAAAACGAGGTGGCTGGACTTTTTATCAATAATATGATCCTGGAAAATATGAATCAGCTCAGTGATTTTTTTATTTAAACCTTCGTCTGGCCACATACGATAGAGATTGGCAAAACCTTCCAGCACGTGCAAATGAGTATTCATTGATTTTTTTTCATTTGCATCCTTTTTACTCAGGCGTAAATCTTCTAATACCTTCCAATCCTGTGATAATGCTTCAATGTATCCGCCATGTACCGGATCATAGCTATGCTCAACAATAAGGTTATACAACTCTATAGCCAGGTCCTTTGCCTGCTGCTTTTTGCAACATTGATAAAACTCGCTGAGGCCATAGATTGCAAATGACATTGCGTAGATTTGTTTCTTTGTGTCAAAAGGGTCTCCTTTGTAATCTACAGTCCAATAAACACCACCGTACTTTTTATCGATAAAATGATCATTAATATACCTGTACGCCCTTTCTGCCATGTTTAAATAATCCACGTTCCCGGTATGGCTATAAGCAGCAGAAAATGTCCATAATATCCTGCTGTTAAGAACAGAACCTTTTGGTGCGTCCGGAAATATCTTACCTGAATGGTCAAGCTTTCCATAGAATCCCCCAAACTTTTTATCGGGGGTATTTTGCAACCAAAAGTTCAGCAGCGCGGATAACTCATTTTGCAACTCCTTTTTATATTGATCTAACTGCTTAAGAAAAAGCATGCTGTCTTTTTGAAGAAGTTTATGTTGAACCATTTTTCCTATTTAATATACCCGCCATGAACCCGGATTTGTGCTTTAGCATTACCATTTTCTTCCGATAAGTTTTTATCAATAATATTGATAACCGTTTGCAACGATGCCTCGGAAGATAATCCATCTTCAGGAGTGTTAATGACGTAATCCAATAATTTTTGAATGGTAGATGTGGCTACATGCATTTTCACGTCCGATGATGCATAATAAATAAATACAGTTCCATCTTCATCAGCTATCCAGCCATTTGAAAATAAAACATTGGAGACATCGCCCGTCCGTTCTCCTCCTTCAGGGGCCATAAAGTATCCCGAAGGCTTATGGATAACTTTTGTGATATCGTGAATATCAGTCATAAACATATACAAAACATATCGTAATCCTGCTGCAGTATTTCGTACGCCATGTGCGAGGTGTAGCCAGCCCTTTCCTGTTTTTAGAGGAGCAGGGCCCAGACCGTTCTTTGCTTCAGAGACCGTATGGTAAGCCCTTTTATCAATTACAATTTCTTTATCAATAACTGCCATTTCAATATTATCACATAAGCCAAAGCCTATACCGCCACCTGATCCCGGATCAATAAAGCTATCCTGCGGACGGGTATAAAAAGCATATTTATTATTAAAGAATTCCGGATGCAACACAACGTTCCTTTGCTGGGGAGAGGGAGTTTTAAGATCGGGGAGCCGTTCCCATTGAAAAAGGTCTTTTGTCCTTGCAATACCACATTGCGCAATTGCGGCAGTTTGAATTCCTTTTGCAGCCTTAGGATCTTTTCTCTCCGAACAGAATATTCCATAGATCCATCCGTCTTCATGTTGAACCAAACGCATATCATAAACATTTACTTCGGGCTCACTGGCAGGGGGTAATACAACCGGGTAATCCCAAAACCTAAAGTTATCAATCCCATTTTCGCTTTCTGCTACTGCAAAAAATGATTTCCTGTCTGCTCCCTCAACACGTGCAACCAATAAATATTTATTATTAAATTTTATTGCGCCTGAATTAAAAACAGCATTTATTCCGAACCTTTGCATCAGGTAAGGATTCCTCTGCTGATTGAAATCGAACCGCCAGTTTAATGGCGTGTGTGCTGCCGTGAGAACAGGATTTTCATAGCGCTCATAAATGCCATTTATGGATTCAAGCGGGTTGTTACTACGGCTAATCAATTCATTAAATGAAGTATTTAAGACTTTCAGCCTGCTTTGAAAATATGTATTCATACTAAAAGATTGTTGCCATATGTAAATATTTTTCTAATCCTCTAATTTATTCCACCACGTTTTTTTAAGAATGAAAACAATTACTGCCAGTATAAGCACAGTAAATAACAACGGTAGTTTCATCCACAACACTGCATACAATGGCAAAATTGTGAGGCATAATTGCCCGATGATTCCTAATACCACATTGAACATATCGAGTTTAAATCTTCTATTGGATTTAAAAGAAGGATCTTCTTTAACTACCATCCGGTGAATTGGTTTCCAAAAACCCCACGGGCGTACCGTCCTGTAAAAGCTTTTCAGTACTTCAGTTTCCGTTGGGGGCGCAGTGAAGGTCCCTGCAAAACATCCAATGAGAGATACTAAAAATAACAGGGGCCAGTTATATAGCGGAAGCCCGTTAAAAATGAAAGGAAAAATAAGGGCAGCAAATATACCAGCCATCATACCCCAGAAAAATCCGTTGGCATTAAAACGCCACCAATACCATTTAAGCATATTCGCAGCAATATATCCCCCATATAAAGCTCCTACGATCCACTGCAAAACAGAATTTACATCTTTGGCAAAAAATCCCAATATTACCCCCACCGCTACGACAACTATACCCGACAGGTAATTCATATAAATTACTCTTTTAGTGGGCGCATTTGGGTTTATATATTTAAGGTATATATCGTTGACAATATAAGCCTGGGCCGCATTCATAGTGCCCGAGAAAGTTCCCATAAACGCTCCCAGCAAGCCTGTAAGCACCAATCCCAAAATACCCACGGGCAAGAAATTATTGATGGCTGCCGGTAATATTCTTTCAAAATCTGTATGTCCAATTCCATCAGAAAGATCCAATTGATTATAATACAACAAGGCTAGAACGGTTAAGCCGATAACCATCAGATAGCGAATAGGTAATAATACAATTGAAACAAAACCTGTCATTTTCGAAGCCTCTCTGGGTGATTTCGTTGACAATATCTTTTGCATATCATAATTTGGCGCAGGGCCGGCAAAACTTGCAAACGCACCTTTGAACAGCATCATCATAAAAAAGAATCCAAAGAGGCCAAAGCCATCATCGGCTATTTTTTTATTTGCATCGGCTATAATACCCGACCAATCTAAATTGAGATGCCAGCCAAAAAACGGGTTGTTCCAGCCACGGGGAACATTCAGTGGGTGGCCGTTTAAATGAGTAACTGCTATAACGGCAATAGCGATACACCCTACCGTCATGATAATATACTTAATGAGATCACCCAGCACAATGCTACGCATGCCACCTAAAATAGAATAAAACATAGCAAAGAGGGTAAATATGATTCCATAAAAATGTGCCACATATTGGGGCGCTACATGAATGGGAATGTGGGGTTGCACCAAATTCCATGGAACAAAAATTTCAATAAATTTCCCCAGGCCAACAAAGCCATAGGCCAAGAAACCAAGACAACCAATCAATGCAAATGCAACCACTATGTTGTGGGATGATGTTACTCCTTTGCCGGTCAATCCAAACCGGGTTGCCAGCCACTCAGCGCCTGTATTGGCTTTGGAACGGCGCAACCATTTTGCCAGGAACATCATATTAAAAACCTGGTTAAACACAGGCCACAGCCACGGTATCCAGATACTTTTTAATCCATAAACAAAACACAGCGCCACCATCCACATAGTGCCGCTGATATCAAACATATCGGCAGCATCACTAAGGCCCAGTAAATACCAGGGAAGTTTTTTGCTGCCTAATAAATAGCTCTCATTGTTCTGCCTTGCCTTTTTTCTCAGGAACCATCCAAGCATGAGCATGGCTATGAGGTACAGAACAACGATGGCAATATCTAAAAGTTGTAATTTCATTTATACAGCTGCTCTTTCGTTATATCCTTTTGAAACAAAGTTTTGGGTTCATTATAAAACTTTATAAAATCTTTCTCCGATACCTGTCCTTTAAAAGGCAAATAATATTCTACTTCGCCGGATGACTTAGCACCTGCACTACGCCAGGCCAATGCGTACGATATTTTATGGCGTTCCAATGCCTTGAATAAAACATTTGTCCACCAGCTGCTATCAGGAACCTGGGCATATCCAAACTCCGTGAGTGCCGGGATTTTATTTTTTTCGCCGGCAATTTTTTCAAGCATGGCTAACATATTATCGACATCTTTTATAAACGCGGCGTTTCCGTCAATTCCACCTTTTCGCTGGTAAACATCAAAACCTGTAATATCTGTCCATTCATCTCCCGGGTATTTTAAAAGGTATTCTTCTTCTGAAGAAAAACGATCGGTATTGTAAGCATATAGAAGCTGGTGGATATTTTTGGTATCTCTCAGGTAAGAAACAGTAAAATGCCAGAGTTGTTTTAATTCTTCAGGTGAACAGTGGTCCTTGCCCCACCAAAACCAGTTTCCGTTCAGCTCATGAAAAGGCCGGAAGATAACCGGGACATATTCCCCACCCTTTCCTTTTAAGCTTATCATAAAACCGGCAACTTTATCTAACCATGCCTTATATAATTCATTCTTTGAACCACCTGGTAAAATGGAAGTAACAGTTCCCGCTGCAGGATCCCAGGCAGTTTTACCAGTTAATGGATTATTTAAATGCCAGCTTAAGGTAACTACGCCTCCCCGGTCATATACCGCTCGAATATATTCTTTCATCTTATCGAAGGGCACACTGTCAAGATTTACTGTATGACCCAGTTCCAGGCGGCCTAATTCAAAACCATACACGGCAGGGTAATCACTCGTCACTTCTCTTACATCACTTTTGCCCGGAACATATTTCCATCCTACACCATAAGCAAGATCATCCTGGTGACCAAACATAATGCCTTTGCCCGCAAGCCGTTTTAAGTTCCTGTAAAGATTAATTGTTTCTTTAGTGGCTTTGCGATCAGAAGGCAGATCGCTGCTTTGCCCCAAAGAGGCAATAAACAACAGCATACCGGCTAATGAAGCAAACATCTTTCTCATATCTTTATTTTACGGCAAGATAGATTACGTATCTCTATAATGTTAAGGCGAATCTTCACCCGGTACGTGAAAATAATTTACAAAGGAATGGATGATATCGACTATAAAAAGATACCATCCTGTTGATCGGACGGCATCTTTTTTAATTCAGGCTATTCCAACACATCGAGTCATTTTAATCTAATATTATCTGCTTTATTTCCAGGTCATTCCCAATAAATTCATATTCCCCAACATTCGTTTAAAGCTGTAAGAGAAGTGGCATTAGTGATATTTAACATAACATACCTATACACGGCGGTTAACACCAGTTCCACTCTGTGAATGTGATCATGACTAAAACCAATTTTTACGTTCTTACCGGTAGCCTCGGGTTCCGCATAGGGTGCAATCTTAAATGATGTATAATTAAGCTTAGTTTTTATCAAAACTATCTCAATTTATAACCATGCATCAGTACTTTTTTATCTTTTGTTTATATTTTATTATTTAAAACCATAATTCTGTACCTTAGCTATAGTTAGTAACACTGATCGTTGCAAAATCAACATTACTTATATAATAATACCTTATTGATACACTTTTAACCCTTTAATGATTTTTACCATGGGCATGGCAATAAAAATATTAAGGGAAATCACCCCTTTAACACAAAGCGATTGCTTTTCCATATTCTCCAGGTCAAAAAAAGAATTTGACTTCCCCTTACATTTTCATGAAGAATTTGAATTGAATTTTATTCAAAATGCAGCTGGTGCCAAACGTGTAGTAGGCGATCATGTAGAAGAAATCGGAAATACCGAACTGGTGCTTGTAGGTCCCAATCTTCAACACGGATGGTTTACACATAATTGCCGGGACAAAATCATTAACGAAATTACCATTCAATTTCACCGCGACCTTTTTGATGAAAAATTTTTACATCGCAACCAGATGAGTTTTATCAGAACCCTCCTTCAGAGTTCTTCAAGAGGTGTTTTATTTTCCCAGGCGACTACTTTAGGCATTATGCCGAGATTAATTCAATTGCAGCAAAAGCATGGATTCGACTCGGTACTGGAACTCATGTCGGTCCTTCACGACCTGTCTATATCAAGAAATATAAGGACACTCTCGGACATATCTTTCACCACCGAGGCGCCGTCGTATAATAGTCGCAGGATTGAAAACATTATGAAGTATATCAATGATAATTTTAGCGAAAATATTACATTAGGCGATGCCGCAAAAATCGCAGGAATGGCAGAAGTATCATTAAGCAGGTTCTTTAAACTAAGAACGGGAAAAACATTTATTGATACATTAAATGAAGTACGTCTTGGGCACGCAACACGGATGCTCATCGACACTACCAACAGTATTAATGAAGTTGCTTACAAATGTGGCTTTAATAATATGTCTAATTTCAACCGCATTTTTAAAAAGAAAAAGGACAGAACCCCCAAAGAATTCCGCCAAACTTATACATCTACCGGAATAAGAAGATTTGTTTAAGGCATCTTAAAAGCATTTATAAAGCCCCTGACCGCCGTTTTAAAAACTATCTACGCTCAATAGTTGTCTTTTTAAATAAAAATGTGGATAAAAAAATTTATGCCTGTTTTTTAAAAAAGGATATTATAATGGTTTAGGGGGGCGTCCCGATTTTAATTAACCCCATCAAATGGCAGCGGAATTGACGGCTTGGACTAAGGAATTGAAACACAGGTAAACAAATAAGAACCCCTGAATCCGCCTCAGTATCACCGGTTAATTTCACCTTGATTTATCAATTACTTTATGCTCTTCCTTAAAGGGGCTTCCCTGATAATCCAGGTAATAATTATTTAATAAATACCCTGCTGATCCTGAAGCAGAAAACCGCAAACTTGTGTGTGTATAAAAAAAATAAACGCAGGGCAATTAATAGATCATTCCGACGTTTATTAATTACATTTCGCCAATAGAAATGCTATCCCAGAGTACGGTCTGTTCACATGGATCGTCCGGGATCAAAAAAATCCACCATATCCTAAAGTTAACATGGCAATCATGAAACAAAAAAATGAGAAAACCACCATTTTATTCGTAAACAAAACTTCCCGGCCTTTAAAACCTTTACAGGTTTCCAGTAGTTTAATATTGAATTGGAAAAAATATCTTGCGGGATTATCTTTGCTTTTTTTCTTTTTAATAGCTACGATAATTTACCTAACTTCCAGCAATATTCAACAGAATAAATTGCAGGCAGCCCTTTCCAAAAAAATAAACTCGATGCATACGTTATTTGCACAAATAGATACAGTCGCCGTAAGAAAAAAATTCATAAAAATTGATGAGGAGTTATCGACTATAAATGGTTTTTTAAAGGCAAGGGGTATACAAACAGCAAACAAAGGGCCCCAGGGCGGCGAGGCGGATAACGATATCATATCAACGGATGAAGTCAGTAATTTTTATGAAGGCTATCTGAATAAAATCATTTATAATATTTCTTATACTCCGCTGGGTTTACCATTTCCCGGTTCTATTACATCGAGATTTGGCACACGTGAAAATCCATTTGATGGTTCCGGAGCAGAGACTCACAAAGGCCTGGATATACGGGCTCCTTATGGATCGCCTGTTAAGTCAATGGCAAAAGGAGAAGTAATATTTGCAGGAACCAGAGGAGGGTATGGAAATTGTATTATGTTGAAACATGGAAATGGTTTTGAAACCCTGTATGGCCATTTGTCAAAAATTTTGGTAACAGTGGGCCAGCAAATCAACGTTGGCCAGCAAATCGGTAATGTAGGTTCTACGGGCCGGTCTACCGGGCCTCATTTGCATTATGAAATTCACCGGAACGGAAATAAAATCAATCCGGAATCTTTTTTAACTCTTAATTGATATGTTTAAAAAAAACACCAACCAAAAACCTTTAGAAATTAATCAGCAGGAAATTTCAACCATCATTGGCGAAGGCTATACCTTCACCGGTGAGGTGCAAGGCTCTTCTGTTATAAGGATTGAAGGAAAAATAATCGGGAATGTTCACGTTGACGGTGGCGTTGTCCTGGGAGAAAAGGGAACTATTGAAGGAGATATAGTCACCAAGTCAGCCATTATTTACGGTACGGTAAATGGCAATATTAAAACGACGCAACTTGAAGTAAAAAAGTCCGGTTATGTAAACGGGGATATTACAACCGATACCATTGAAATAGAACTGGGAGCCCAGTACAATGGAAGATTGAATATGCACAGGCAGCCAACAATGGCAGTAGCAGAAGCTTCATAGTCCATTACTCAAGCCGGGACTGATAACGTGTGAAATAAGTAGCGATATTTAAACAATAAGGGGAGTTTTTTGTTACTCCACAATTTTCCCTTAGCCAGCTAAAGTTTGTTCACACACAATGTTCTTATTCTTACATGAAAAACTGCGGCTTTTTGTCTGTCCCCTAATTTGCTGGTTTTTTATAATGCAACTACGCATTTAGCACTATTACTTTTATAAGCAGCTTCAATAATTTTAATAACCTCCAAACCCTCTTCTGCCGTTACCGGTAAGGGTTTATTGTTACGAATAGCCTGGAAAATACCCTCGTAGTATTCATCATAATTGCCCTGCTCTGACTGAACAAATTCCCTTATAATTTCACCATCTTTTTCAGTGTGCAACAATCCCATTTCCGCCGGCGGCTCTGTACCCCAATCGGTTTTGCCCGGCGCAATGCCGGCCTGCAACAGCGTTTCCTGAACATCTGTTCTTTGTTTTATAAATGATCCTTTTAAGCCATGCAAAATATAACCGGGCAAGGCCTCTCTAATCGCCAGGCTGGCTTTTAGCCGAACTCTTAACTTGTCGTAATAAAGCAATAGTTCAAAATAATCGTCTACGCGGGATATGGGACGAAGAATCTGAATGTCTGCAAAAATTTGATTTGGCTTTCCAAATAACTGTAATGCCTGGTCAATTAAATGCGACCCAAGGTCATATAATATTCCATTACCCGGACCGGGAATTTCTTTATGGATCTTTGGGCTAAGCTCATCTTTAAACCTGTCGAAATGCATTTCTGCCTCAAGTATATCGCCGAGCCATTTTTCCCTGATGACTTTTTTTAAAATTTTAAAATCGCTGTCATATCGCCTGTTTTGATATACCGATAATTTTTTATTCTCCTTTTCTGCAATCGCAATCAGTTCTTTTCCTTCATCAACTGTTATGGTAAAAGGTTTTTCAACGACCACGTGTTTACCTGCCTGCAGTGCCTTTTTTGCATATTCATAATGGGTGGAGTTGGGCGTATTTACAATCACCAGTTCGACGGAATCATCTGCCAGCATATCATCAAGCAACCGGTAAGTTTTTACTCCGGGATATTTTTTTTCAGCAAGATTTTTGGATCGCTCCCATACCGCATAAAAATTAAAACCCGGGTTAAGGTTAATGAATGGCGCATGAAAAACCCAACCGCTCATCCCAAAAGAACATATGGCTGTATTAATTGGTGTCATAATTCAAAACTTTTTTACTCCCTGATTCCTGATTCCTTATTCTTTATCCCTTATTTCCATTATTAATTCCTCACGTTTTATTTATTTAAACATTCTTTTTTACTAACCCGAGCGGCAAAATAGTTCTCCCGTACATTTCATTCAACAA
>Ga0068860_100004839_pt1 | contig 13720 bp, 11 predicted proteins | sample KBSSwiS32_FD_66597 | JGI IMG/M metagenome (GOLD analysis project Ga0068860, IMG submission 66597) | Switchgrass rhizosphere microbial communities from Kellogg Biological Station, Michigan, USA - KBS Switchgrass S3-2 | ecosystem: Host-associated > Plants > Roots > Rhizosphere > Soil ... | reverse complement strand
ACCATTCACGCCAACAGCCCGCGCGATGCGCTGTACCGCCTCGACACGATGGTGGCGATGGCGAACCTGAACATTCCGGAACGTGCGATCCGGCAGCAGGTCGCATCGGCGATCGAGGTGGTCGTGCAGATCGCGCGTCTGTCGGACGGCACGCGCAAAGTCACCGCGATTTCGGAAATCACCGGCATGGAGCGCGAGGTCATTACCATGCAGGACATCTTTGTCTTCGAGAAGCTCGGGGTCGACGAAGACGGACGCGTTCGCGGGAGATTCAGGGCCACCGGCATTCGGCCGAAGTGCACCGACCGCTTTGCCACGTCTGGCATTCACCTGCCCGCGCAGATGTTCGAGCACATGAAGGTGGTGGCGTAATGTCTGTCGTGGCGTTTACCTTCGTCCTGGTCCTCGGCATCGTGCTCGGGGCCTACTGGGCGTTCGTGGTCCGTCCCGAACAGGTTTCGGAGCATGCGGTCCGTGCCCGGTTGAAGGTGCAGCGCACGCAGAATTTGCGGGACACGATTGTCAAGGCGCGCGAGCGCATGAGCGGGATCGGGTCGCTCGACGCGACGCTCGCCAGAACAGGTAACGCCCTGGAGCCGCTGTCGGACGTCCTCGCGAGGTCCGGTCTGAAGATGACCGTCGGGACCCTCATCCTCGCGAGCATTTTTGCGGCGCTCGCGGCGATGGCCGTGGTGTCTCAATTCGTGCCTTCCGGGCTGGCGATCTTGGCTGCTGGAGTGGCAGCGGCGTTTCTCCCGTACTTCTTCGTCAAGAAAGTCGGCGAGAGGCGGATTGCCAGATTCGAGGAGCAGTTTCCCGAAGCGGTTGACCTAATGGCGCGGGCGCTGCGGGCGGGTCACGCCTTGCCCACGGCGTTGCAGATGGTATCGGACGAAATTCCGGCGCCGGTCGGAGCGGAGTTCCGCCTGCTCTTCGACCAGCAGAACTTCGGCATGTCGCTGCCGGACGCGTTGAAAGCGTTCGGCGCCCGAATTCCTCTCATCGATGCGCGGTTTTTCGTGACCGCGGTGCTCACACAGCGCGAAATGGGCGGCAACCTGTCAGAGGTGCTCGACAAGCTCAGCGCGGTGATTCGCGATCGGTTCAAGGTGAAACGTCAAGTTCGCGCGGTCAGCGCGCATGGCCGAATCACGGGCGCCGTGCTGATCGCGCTGCCGCCGGTGACCGCGGGTGTCCTGTTCATCATCTCCCCAGAGCATATGCGGCTTCTGACAAACGATCCCATGGGCGTGCAGATGATCGTGGCGGGTGTGGCGCTGCAGACAATCGGTATTTTCTGGATCAGGCGAGTCCTGAACGTGGAGTACTAAGGCGATGACTCCAGAAGTCCTTCTTGCTGTTGTCGGCGTCTTCGTGACGATGTGCGTCGTCGTCGGTACGACCACGTCGTGGGTGCTTGCGCGGAATTCCCCTGAACGCCGCCGCATCCGCGCAATCGCGGAACCGGCCGCCGGCAGCCGTATTGCGGTGGACGACCGGTTGGTCGAAGCACCGGATCCGGTCCTTGCCAGACTGTCGCGACTGCTCCCGAAGAGCCCGAAGGAAATGTCGAAACTGCAGCGTACCCTTACGCGCGCGGGCTATACATCGGGGCGTGCTGTCGTCATCTACTCGGTCGCCGAAGTCGTGCTGCCGCTGTTCCTGTTCTTCGGTACCGTCACGATCCTCGGGTTCAGCGCCGGACTCGTGCCTGCCCTGGTGCTCGGCGTGATCGGTTACCTGGCGCCGGGATTTTGGGTTTCGCACAAGACATCGCAACGGCAGAAAGCCGTTCGCAACGGTCTGCCGGATGCGCTCGATCTTCTCACCGTGTGCGTGGAGTCGGGAAGTGGCCTCGACCAGGCAGTTGCGAAATCGGCGGAGGAATTACGGGTCTCACACCCGGCCATCGCCGATGAGCTCACCATGGTGACGACCGAAATACGTGCCGGCCTGCCGCGTATCGAAGCGTTCAGAAACTTCTCGCGTCGCACCGGTGTGGAGGATGTGCGTTCACTCGTCTCGATGCTGACGCAGACGGATCGCTTTGGCACCAGCATCGGAGAAGCCCTGCGCGTTCACGCCGACATGTCCCGCACCAAGCGACGTCAGCTTGCGGAAGAACGCGCAAACAAGCTCGGCGTCAAGCTGGTGTTTCCGCTCGCGCTCTGTTTGTTTCCGGCGTTGTACATTGTCTGTTTCGGTCCCGTGGTCGTGCAAATCTATCATACGTTCTTCGAGGGGCAACCCTGATTAAGGAGATGAGGATATGACGATGGCTTCGTGGATTGCGCTGGTCGTGCTGGCAGCGCTCGTCGTGCTCTACATGATGCGGCGGAAGGCTCGTTTGAGCCGCGAAGATTAGATCCGCGAGTGGGAGGCCAGTTGGGAGACCACGTGACGTTGTCGCGGTATCTGTTGGTGTTTGCGCTCGTCAGTACGGGGTGCGGGGTACATGGCGGTGGAGCGGCGTCTGTCAGGAACCCGTTATCCAAGTTTTCGAAAGGTTCAGGGTTTGCGGTAACGCTCGAATCCTCTGACGAGAGGCTGAAAGCGGCACTAGCACAGCTCGTGCTCACTCCGACCGCGCAGGCGCACAGGCAGGTGGCGGTCGAGTACCGGCGACTCCGCGTTCTCGACCATGCGCAGGAACACTTCGCCGCTGCCCTCAAACTGGATCCGAAGGACGCCGTGTCGCGCGATGGCATGGCGCGGCTCTGGCGTGATTGGGGATTTCCGACGATGGCGCTCCCAGAGGCGCGCCGCGCGGTCGCCGACGCACCGCGTTCGGCAGCGGCGGCCAACACGCTCGGAACCGTGTTCCAGGCGCTCCGCAATTTCGACGAGGCGAAACGCTGGTACTGGCGCGCGGTTGCCATCGACGCGGCCGCCTGGTACGCGCTGAACAACTTGTGCTACGTGGAAATCATGACGCGGCAGCCGTATGCGATAGCGATGTGTGAACGCGCCGTCTCCGCGGCGCCCGATTCGGCGATTGCGCGCAACAACATGGCGTTGGCACATGCGGCGTCGGGAGACCTTGACGGTGCCAGGACCTGGTTCAGGCGCGCCGCCACCAATACCGCCACGGCCGACTACAACTACGGAATCGTGATGATGTCAGAACGCAAGTATCGCGACGCGCAGGAGGCGTTTCGATCGGCGTTGCTTGCGGACCCTGATTCGACACTGGCCGCGGTGCGCGCCCGCCAGGCGCGCCTTGCCGCCGACGCCGAGGAGCAGAATCGTGATCACCACTGAGACCGCGTTTTGCCCGCCGGCCGAGCCACAATCTCTCGAAGCCACCGGCTTGTCGCCCGACCTGATTCTTCAGATCGTCACCAAGACGCTGCATCTTTCCGGCGAGCTGTCCGGGACGGAGCTGAGCGAACGGCTGGGGGTCTCGTTTCAGATCATCGAGCCCTCCCTGGCGCTCCTCAAACGCGAGCACCACTGTGAAATCTCCGGCGGCTCGGTACTCGGCGGGCCATCGTTCCGCTACCGGTTGACTGATAACGGTCGCGTCCGGGCGGCTCTGTTCCTCGAACACGATCACTACATCGGTGCGCTTCCAGTCCCGCTCGACCAGTACACCGCCTACATCAAACAGTTCGCGGACGAAGAACTGCAACTCAATAGAGAGTTAGTGCGGAAGGCGTTTTCGCATCTGGTGATCAACCCCAGAGTGCTCGATCAGCTCGGGCCCGCTATCGCGGCGCGTCACTCGCTGTTTGTCTACGGCCCGCCCGGAAACGGGAAGACCGTCATCTCGCAGGCCATCCGCGAAGTGCTCCGCGGCGATATGGCTGTGCCGCACGCGTTGTCCATTGACGGTCACATCATTCGAATTTTCGACCCGGTGAACCACGAGCTGATTGACGGCGCGGAGGATGGCTCCGGCCTGGCGCGCACCAATCCGTACGACAGACGTTGGGTGCAGTGCCGGCGTCCGCTGATTACGGTCGGTGGTGAGCTCACGCTCGATGCGCTCGAAGTCGGATTCAGCACGTCGAGCGGGTTGTATCGCGCGCCGCTTCAGGTGCTCGCCAACGGCGGCGTCCTGGTCCTCGACGACTTCGGCCGGCAGCAGGTGCCTCCGCGCGTGCTGCTGAGCCGCTGGATCGTGCCCCTCGAAAGTCGTGTCGACTTTCTGACCTTGAGAACGGGGCAAAAATTCGAGATTCCGTTCCAGACCTTTGTGGTGTTTGCCACGAACCTGAAGCCCTCCGAGCTCGTCGACGAAGCGTTTCTGCGCCGCATTCAGTACAAGGTGCTGGCGGAATCGCCGACCATTGACGAATTCATCCAGATTTTCGAGAACTATTGCCGCCACAAGCACATCACGTTCGACCGCGCCTTTGCGGCATACGTCGTCGACAACATCCAACAGCGTGGTGTGCACCTTCGCGCATGTCATCCGCGCGACCTGATTGAGCACGCGCTCTCCATTGGCGCGTACCTGAACCAGCCTCGAGGGCTGACGATCGATTTGCTCGCCGAAGCGTGTGCGACTTACTTCGTGGAAGATCGCGACCTCGCGACCGCGTGACCTGATACGTTTCATCGCATGGCATTGCGGTTCCTGACCGGCGCTCTCCTCGCGATGATCGCCGTTTCGCTCGGCCACGCGCAGGATGGGGGCGCACCGGCTTCGGTGATGCCGACACTGCGAATCACCTCGCCCATGGGCCGCACGGGGGCACCAGCCTCAGTCCGCATCGTCGCGCAGGTTCAGTGGCCCCCTAATACAGCCGTCCGCCCCCTGCACTTCCGCTTCCTCGTCGATGGCGCCGTGGTCGGCACATTGGAGTCCGGACCACCGTATGCCGTCACCTGGGCCGACGAAAATCCTTTTGAGTCGCGCGAGATCGTTGTCGAGGCCGCAGACGACGCCGGCGCCGTCGTTCGCGACACGGTGACGCTGCCTCCCTACGAAATCGCCGACGAAACAGAAGTCGCCAGCATTCTCGTCGATACGGTCGTGTACGACGCCAAGGGACGTGCGGTGTCGAATCTGGACAAGACGGAATTCACGGTGCGGGAGAACGGCGACCCGCAGAATGTGGATCTATTCACGCGGGAGACGCTGTCGAGCACGGTGGCGTTGCTCGTCGACAGCAGTCAGAGCATGTCGCAGCGGATGCCCGCGGTGCGTCAAGCGGCGGAGCTCCTCGCGAAGAATCTTGGTACACGCGACAAGATTGTCATCGCGCCCTTCAATCACCGAGTCGGTGCGATTACGGGACCGACCAGTGACCTGGCCACCACCTCACAGGCGATCGACGCGATCAAGTCCGGGGGAGGCACTGCGATTGTCGACGCGGTTGACCACATGGCCACGCTGCTGCACGGCATCGAGGGACGACGTGCCGTCATTCTGATCACCGACGGCTTCGACGAGAACAGCACGGTCGATGTGCAGGCGGCGCTGCAGAAGCTGCAAGCAGAGCAGATCACCGTCTACAGTGTCGCCATGGGCGGTGTAACGGGTGTATCGCTGCACGGAGAAGGAACGTTTCGCACGCTGACGGAAGGGACTGGCGGACGCGCGTTCTTCCCGTGGCGCGAGATCGATCTCGTGTCCGTTGCCAAGGAAATCGCCAACGACGAGAACAGCCGGTATCTCATCACGTACACGCCATCCAATCAGAACAAGGACGGGGCATGGCGTGCGATTACGGTCGACGTGCCGAAGGGCTACCATGCGCGGACGCGCGCGGGATACCGCGCCGCGCTGCCGCCGCCGATCCGGCCGCAAATCGAGTTCCGTATCACCGACAAATCGAGCCGCTATATCAACGTCGCTTCCAGCGACGTCGATGTACTCGAAGACGGCGTCAAGCAGTCGATCGACACCTTTCAGGAAGCGATCGATCCGGTGGCGATCAGTCTGCTCATCGACCGCAGCGGCAGCATGACGCGAAGTGCCGAAGTCGTGAAGGAAACGGCCCGGGAATTCGTGAAGGCTGTTCGTCCCGAGGACAGCCTCGCGATGATTACATTCGCCGATCAGCCGTTTGTCGAGCACGCCATGAGCACCAATCGTCAGCTCTCGTTGGACGCGATCGACAAATACAAGCCGCTTGGTGGCACGGCGCTGTACGACGCGCTGTGGGACGGGCTTCAGCAGGTGAAGAGAGTTGCGGGACGACGAGCGATCGTCGTGCTGACCGATGGTCGGGACGAGAATAATCCCGGCACTGGTCCGGGTAGCGCGCATACCGTCGACGACGTGTTCGAGCTCGCCCGGGAAGTTGGGGCGACAATTTTCCCGATTGGCCTTGGCACGCGTCTCGATAAGCCCTTCCTCGAGCACCTCGCCCAGGTGTCGGGCGGCGAAGCGTACTTTTCCGCAGTGCCCGCGGAATTAGCCGATCAGTTCAACGGCATCATCGAGAACCTGCGCCAGCGATACGTCCTGAGCTACACATCTACCAATTCGAAACGGGACGGTGCGTGGAGGCACGTGGAAATTCGCCCGCATGGGGATTCGCTCCTCGTCACCACAGCGGGTGGGTACTTCGCGCCGAATCCGTAGTGAGGAATGCCGCGTGAGACGACTGCTACACGTCGCGTTGCTGCTGATGATCATCCTGGGGATACGTGCGTGCGGAGGCATGGCCGTGACGGAGGATCGTCTCGGCGCGGCGACGCGTGCAATGGCTGACAAGGTCGGGCTGGCCAACAAGAAGGACGCCTTTGACGCGGCGGTGCGACCGCCCATGGCGGCCGCCACCCAGTCGCTGGGTAACTCCATATCCGTGACGACCGCTCGAACGGTGGACAGCATCGAGTTGGCTGCTGGCAGCTTCTCCGGATGGATGGTCCAGCAGGTCCGCGCCGGACTAGGTCTCGTTGACGGAAGCCTGCAGTCGGAGCCCGTCACCATTCCGGAGCCGGCAACTTCCCAGGAACGCCGCGACCGTGAGGAAGAAGAGCGGCGGCGTGTGCGGTCGCAGTAGCTCAGAGGCCACGCCAAACCCTGACGGGGCGATGTCCGTCAGGTGGGCAGTCGCGATTCCCAGCCTGTTGCTGTTCATTCCGTTAGTGGCACCGATGCTCATGCATCGCGTGTTCGCGCACACCGACCTCGGTGCCTTCCATTTGCCCCTGCGTCGCTTGTTTGCCGGCGCTCTGCGGGATGGCGATTCGTTCGCGTGGACGTCGCAGATGTTCAACGGCTTCTACGTTCACGCAGAAGGCCAGGTGGGTGCGTTTCATCCGTTCCATCTGTTCCTCTATCGCTTCGTGCCGTTGACGACGGCGTTCAATTTCGAGGTAATCAGCTCGTACGTCTTTGCGTTCGCCGGGATGTGCCTCTTTCTCCGGCGCCTCGGGTTCGGCACGCTCGCGGTTGGCGTCGGCGCGATGGCATTCGCGTTCTCGGGGTTTCAGGTGCTGCACCTCGGGCACCCGAACGCCGTAGCGATTGTGGCGCACCTCCCATGGCTGCTGGCGGCGCTCGATGCCACCGTGTCGGCCAACGCGCGTACTCAAGCGATCGGCGCCGCCGGCCTCTCGCTGCTCACGGGATCGGAGATCCTGCTCGGTTATCCCCAATACGTCTATCTGTCAGCTCTCACTTGTGCGACTTACGTCGTCGTCAAGCGTCCGCCGCTACGCGCCGTCTGGTTGCTGGCTGTGGCAAGTCTGGTCGGACTCTCCATCGGTGCCGTCCAGCTGATTCCCACCGCCGACCTGCTGGCGCACTCCGACCGCGCGACGACCACGCCGGGGTTCCGCCTCACGTGGTCGCTCCATCCGTTGAATCTCGTACAGCTCTTGTCCCCCTATGTGCTGCCGTCGCGCGTGTATGCGACGCCCGAGGAGTTGTACGTGCATGAGTTCGGGGTGTACAACGGTGCAATGTGTACGGTGGCGGTGGCGTGGGCGCTGTTTCGCCGTCGAAGACTTCCGTTCCAGCCTATCGCGCGCTTCGCTGGCGTCATCTGCGTGATCGGAACGATTCTCGCCTTGGGTAAATACGGGTACGTCTACGCGTGGATGGCAATGCTGCCGCTGCTCGGCGCGTTCCGGGTGCCCGCGAGGCATCTCGTGCTGGTGCACCTCGGGCTGGCCCTGTTGACTGCCGTCATGATCGAAGATCTCGTGAGGTCGGCTCGCGATCGAACCGAGCTTCGATCAATCGGTTGGCGGATTGCGACGCCGCTTGCGCTCAGTGCAGTCACGGCTGGAATCGCCCTGGCATCGTGGCTTACGGGCCACCTCTCGTCTACTCCTCCGCTCTACCCCGCTTCGGTTGTGATTGGCACAGCGTTCATGGCGCTAGCGACCCTGCTCGTCCGTGATGCCGCGCGGGGCGTTTCGGTTGCGCTGCTAGTGGTTCCGACCTTTCTGGCTGTCGACCTGGGCTTCTGGGATTATTCATACGCGTGGGGCTCGCCACCGATGTCGATCGACGAGATCGCCGCGCTCGCGCCCGAGCCGCCCGGGGGCAGTCCTCCGAGGAGCGTGCATGATGCGGACGGGAACCCGACGATCAACTACTGGCTGCTGCGCGATGCGCGCGTTGCGAGACCCTACGTCGGCCTGGCACCGCATTTCACGACACCTCTCACCGACAAGGCACTCCGGGTCGCCGGGGTGGAGTGGGTGAGGGCCGGCAACGAGTGGCGTCAGGTCGAGAATCCGATGCCGCGCCTGCGCGTTGTCCCATTCACGCGAATGAGTCAGACGCCGGCGACGGATCTGGAATCGACGCACATCGAGGATACGGCGCTGGTCGATCGCCAAATCGACCCGTCGCTGGCACAGGCCGCCAACGTATCGGTGCACCTCGTCGCCGACCGTCCCGGCCGGCTCGAGATCGACGTCAATGCTCCGCGGCACGCTCTGCTCGCCATCACGGAGTCATACCATCCCGGGTGGAGGGCGGAGGCGGGCGGCACTGAAGCGGTTACCTTGCCGCTCTATGGCGATTACCTGGGCGTCCTTGCACCGGCGGGACGCTATCGTCTCACATTGCGGTTCGATCCTCAGAGCCTTAGGTACGGCCGATACCTGTCGGGGGCGGGTCTCGTCGCGACGACCTTGGTCTTCATGATGGTCCGGCGACGCCAGGCCCGCGAAGCCGATCAGAGAATTTCCGTTACGTGAAGAGTGTTCTGACGAGCGTGGTTGCACTCGTCATAGTCACGGGTGTTGCGTATCGGATCGTCGCGCTCGGGCGAGTCCCCGGGGTGACTTGGCAACAGATGCTCCTCGATGCCGCGAGGGGAGAGGAGTCGCAGTAGTTACTGGCGCCGCCAGACCCCGAGCACCGACTTCCCGGCCCGGTACCCAAGGATCCAGTCCAGGCGGCGCGACGCAGGAACCGCCACTCGGTCCCAGAGGAGCACCTGCCCCTGCGTGGGCATGCTTTGCCGCAGCGCCACGCGGTTGCCAAGCGAGAGCAGCACTCCGACCGTATCCAGATAGTCGATTCGAACCAGCTCGAGCGCTGGTGGGGCCGCCTGCGCCAGCGTCCGGCGGCTGTAGCGGCGGTGATGGCCGATTGCCGCGTCAAACGGCGTGAACAGCCACTGATGTGCCGGTGAGATCACCACCAGATGCCCTCCGGGGGGCAACAGCCCCGTGGCTCGCTGCAACTCCGCCCGATCATCGGCAATATGTTCGAGCACGTCGATATAGAGAATTGTGTCGAATCGCAGCGACTCCGGAACATCTTCGAGAGTGCCGACTCGTACGTCGCATCCGAGCGCCTCGCATCGTGTTCGGAGTTCGCGGGCAAGCGCCGCGTCCGGCTCGAGACAAAGCCAATTCGAACACTTCGCGTTCTTCAGAAACGGTGTATTGACGCCAATGCCGGCGCCGACCTCCAGCACCGCCCCGTGAACGTATGGGTGGATCCGATCAGCCCAGTATCGCTTCCAGTTGACTGCCCTGCTGAAGATCTCGAGTTCGGTGCCGACGTATGGCAGCTGCGTCACGATACGACGGCGCAGCGGTCGACCGTCGCGATGAACAGACGATAGTCACGCACCGGAATGAAGGTGAAGGCGTTCCTGACAAACAGGATATGCATCAGGAATCCGCCGGCAATCAACGCGAGCTGCAGCAGCAGCACGACGGCGAGGAGGATGACGTACGGAGACGCGACACCCGCGATGCCGAGCAGCGCGACGACGCAGAACATCAACACCGCACCGATCAGCACTCGTGCGCCCATCTCCTCGCTGAACACCGAAATGGCGCTCAGACCGTGCGTGAAGAGTGAGACGAAGTTCATCGTCGAACTTCCGGCGAGACGCCGGCCGCGCGGCGCCGGCACTACGGCGTAGCGCAGCCGTCCTTTGACGACCGCCGCGGCGTAGTGGTTCCACAGGTCGGGAGCAACCATCAGCGGAGCCAGCGCCGAGTGGCGCAGGACGCTGAAGTTGCCGAACCGGACGCTGACGCCGGTCATCACTTTGTGGAGTGCCCGGTAGAGGTGATAGAAGAGCGTGAACGTGATGCTCTCCGATCGACGTTGCCTGCCGGCGAACACAACGTCGACGGTCGGTGTCGACGCGAGTGCCCGGTACAGGCGCGGTACGTCCTCGGGGCGGTCCTCTCCATCGGCATCCATGATCACCACGGGAAGCGGCGGATAGTCGTCATAGGCCACGCCCAGTCCTATCGCAATCGCGCGCTGGTGTCCGAGATTCCTTCGCAGCCGCACAATCGAAAGGTCGACGATCCCGCACGAGACGTGCGTCCCAAGACCCTCGGGCGGAGGCTGTGCCGAGCCATCGTCAACGAGCAGCACGCTGGCTCGCAGGCTGGCCTCATCGAGTACGGCACCAAGTCGTGACATCAGCTGCTCAACCGACTCCCAGTCGTTGAAGACTGGCATCAGGATGAGCAGGTCCGCCGCAGCCATCACTACATCGTAATCGGATGGCGCAATCCGGCCCATTAGCTCTTCTCCGGACTGCCGATAATAAGATTGCGGTCGTGATCGAAAACAAACCTCTCGCCAGGAACAGCGCGCGTATCGTCCTGGTTTGCCTCGCCGTGCTGCTCGTGTGGGGCATTTGGCGTCCGCTTCCCCGGCACGGCTCGGCGGCGCCGGAAGAGCGGACGGACTCGGCAAGCTATTGGACGATTATCGAGCGCCTCGCTCGTGGTGAGTCCTACTACCCGGTTGTCGGTGCCGAGCTGCGCGAGCGCGACTATCCCTCGGGAAGCGTCTTCAACTGGAGACTGCCGACGCTCGCCCTGATGCTCGCCCACGCGCGGGTGGTCTCGTTCGGTCTGCTCGTCGTGCTGGTCGCGGGGGTGCTTTTCGGGACCGTACGCTTTTTCTATTCCTTGTCGCCCGAAATCATGTTGTTCGCATTGCTGATGCAGATTGGCGCGGCGGCGAGCGCTTTCAATCCGCTCGCCTTCGTGCTGCACGAGACCTGGGCCGGTCTGTGTATCGCCCTGTCTGCACTTCTCTACGCGTTCAAACGATTCACGTCCGCGGCCGTCATCGTCGTCGCGTCCCTTTTCATCCGTGAACTGGTGGCGCCGTACGCGCTTGCATGTGGTCTGGTGGCGATTTATCACCGCCGACGATCAGAGGCAGTTGTATTCGTCGCCGGTGGAATAGCCTGGCTGTCGTTCTATGCCTGGCACGCCATGAAAGCCAGCGAGGCGATGACAGCCGGTGCGCTGGAGCACCCATCGTGGATCCAGTGGGGTGGCCCGCGATTTGTCCTTGCGACCATTGGATTCGGAGGGTGGTTGTACCTGCTGCCGCCGTGGGTGGCAGCCGTTGCCGCCACACTGCTCGTCGCGAGTCTGTGGTCGCCCATCGAAGCGACGCACGTCAAAATCGCCGCCTTCACCTACGTGCTGTGCTTCATGATTGCTGGTCAACAATTCAACCAGTATTGGGGCTTGCTGGTGGCGCCCACATGGACCATTTGCTATGGATTGGGCGCCGCGGGCCTCGTGCGACTCGTCCGGTCCGCTTTTCCTGAGTATCCGAAGCCGCTGGCGACGTTCAGGTAGAAGCCGCTAAGGCGTACGTTCGAAAAGCACCATACCGCGGCCCGTTGATTCGAGCGGTCGCTCGCCGATGGTCCGAATCGGACGATAGTGCTCGATGATCCATCGAAGTGTCCGCGCTCCGTAGCGCTCCTCCGTACCGAACAGCGGGTACCCGTATTCCGATGTGTCCCTGTGCACGAACAGCACGAATCGCGGCTGCGCGCGCTGAATCGCACCGAGTACTTCGTCTTCGCCAAATGTTGCAAGCTCCGGCGGCATGAAATTCACGACTCGCAACGGTGACTCGAGGCGGGTGAGGTAGTTCACCATCACACCCTCAGGGAGGACCGCGAGCATGTCTCTTGGCGAGGCGACGCTTCTAATCGCGTCGAGAGTTGCTGGCAGTTCAGCCGCGTGCGATCCAGCAGCCGTATTCGCGTAAAAACGGTCTCCGCCTGAGCCCATCACAGTCGTCTTGGCCCGGTACAGCGTGTTCGAGGTCATCAGAAGCGGTAGCGCGCCAGCGGCGCAGGCCATGGTCGCAAGCACTCGGAACTCGCGGATGGCGACAGGCGCGAGCCGTTCGTTCAAAACTTCGGGAACTAACCAACAGAGCGCGATGACGAGAACGGTGACGGCTGGGAGTGACAAATAGAAGCCGTACTGATCCAGTCGCACGTTCAGAAAGACTTTCGCTAGAAGCGTGAGCGCATACACAGTCCAGGTGAGGAGCAGCAGAAGCGCTTTGCATTCGTGGGTGTTGTGTCTACGGCGACCGAGCAACGCGATCGTTGTCGCCAGTGCACACAGGACGATCAGCGGCAACGCGCGCGCCATCCCGACGAGCCACGGTAATACGGCCGCGATGAGCAGGATTGGCCGCCCCAATTCGGGAATCAATCGGCGCGTTCCACGCCATCCGGTCCAGCACACGGCGATCAGGCCGGCGGTAAATCCAAGGAATCCACCGAATCCGAGGAGCATTTGTCCAGCGTTCACAACAGGTCGGTCGAGACCCATCCCTGCCACGTAGAACACGTTGTTCGCGATGTTTGGGTTGAGAGCCGTGGTCACTGCGCCCGCCACTCCCTCGAGAGCCGTCGCCGGGGTCATGTGTTGGGCAAGATATGCCGCGAAAAAAAGAGGGGGTAGTGCGGCCGCACAGGCGAAAACCGGCAGGATTGTGCGCAGGCTGCGAGGTTCGGTAACTTTGAGCGTGACGGCGATCACCAGGGAAACTCCAACCGCGGCCATGGCCGCGAGCAGGATCTCCGGCTTCGTCATCAAGACGCTCCCGAACAACAGACCGGCAGCAGCACTGAAACGTGGGCGACCGGATGTCAACGCCGCGTGCCAGGCAAGAAGCAGTCCGACGCTGATCGCGATGCCATGAGTGGCCTCGTGGGCGTAAGGCGTGACGAAGTTGTAGTTGCCGACGCCGTCAAGCTGAAGAAACCCGGAGACGACGAGCACCGCCACACTTGCCACAGATGCGGTGAGGGCATCTGTCGATCTCCGAATCAGAATGTGGATGCCGGCCAGTGTCGCGGCGAAAACCGCGAGATTACAGACAACAACCGTCAGCAACGAGACGCCGAACAAGCGCATCCACAACGCGTTGATATACGGTGAGAGGGGGCCGAACACGGACTCGATATCGCGATAAAGCACCTTGCCTTGCGTGAGCTGCCAGGGCACATAGAGTTCGCGGCCAAAGTCGACCAGCGGATCGGGCCATTTG
>Ga0068860_100004836_pt1 | contig 13721 bp, 15 predicted proteins | sample KBSSwiS32_FD_66597 | JGI IMG/M metagenome (GOLD analysis project Ga0068860, IMG submission 66597) | Switchgrass rhizosphere microbial communities from Kellogg Biological Station, Michigan, USA - KBS Switchgrass S3-2 | ecosystem: Host-associated > Plants > Roots > Rhizosphere > Soil ... | reverse complement strand
CTTCGAGCGACACCTCACGATGTCTCCCGCAAGACTGAGGGCCAAGATGGAGTCGCTGTCTCCTTTCTTGTAGGACTCTTTCATTCCTTACAACATGCCGGTTTAACCCGGCGCTCCCTGGTAAACGCGGTTACCGGAGAAGTGCCCCAGGGCGATATTCGACCAATTTCCACATCTCCGGTAACGCGACTTACCGGGCACCGACTCTCGGTAACTATCTCTATTTCGAGCTGAATTTTGCCTGACCACAGGCCATCGTTTACCGCACACCTATTTCAAATTGTAAATATCCAGGGCTGCCCTTGTCGTGACCACCGGAGTCTTCTGCTGAACCAAGTGATTCACAATTTGCTGCAGGAATTCATGCGGGATGCTGGCTTTTTGCCCAGTTTCATCGATGCGATGGAAGACCAAGATTAACCACGTGCCATTGGTTTGTGCTTCATCGATCGCGTCATTGATCGTGGTCAGAGTATTGATTCCTTCCGGGCCAATGATGTAGGACTTCAGCAGTAAGCGATTTGAAGAAGAGTCGTTGAAACCCCGTTGTGTTGTCCGGGCACTGAGGAATCCCGCATCGCCAACGATTGACAAAGTCGTATCGTTGTAGTCGCCATACGGATAAGCAAAGGATGTGGCATTAACTCCGAGAGTCTTAAGATCGGTCAAAGAGCCGACGATCTCGTCTTGCTGTTGCGCGGCAGTCAAAGTTGAGAGAGGCAGATGAGTCCGCGTATGCGCGCCAATTTCATGTCCCGAATCCTGCATCGCTAGGACTTGTCCAGTAGTGACGTAGCCGGGGGTATCCAGATGCTTCGTAACGATGAATTGGGTCGTCTTAAAGCCCGCTGCTTGGACAATCGGCAGGCCGTTGACGTAACCGGATTCGTCGCCATCATCGAAGTCGATCGATACCACTCCTCGCGGAGTAACTGGAGAAGGGCTTCCTGTCTGGGATTTCTGGGTCTCGTTCGCCCCGCAACCAGCCAGAAACACGAACAGTACCGGCAGAAAGAACTTCATGGGCTCTCGTTCTCCTGCGCATCAAAATCGATAAGGGCCTAACTAGGGTCGTTGCCGTTTGCGGCCGCGAGTCTAAGGGCAGTCGCTCGAATCGGCATTAATGCTTCGTAACATCAGTTCCCAGACCCGGTAGCGAACGATCATCCTCAACACCCGATGAAAGCGCAACCCGGACAAGAAGAGTCCCGGTAATGGGATTTGTCCGGTAACCCGACTTCTCCTTTTAGAGAACTTATCGGGACTTGTCCTCCGTCGGCCCGCCCCTGGTTTGTCGCTATGGTCGCGCATTTGCGAGCGTCTCAAGCACCTTGCGTGCGGTCGCTGCATCTTCTTCATTCACGAGCAGCTGATAATAAGTGCCGTCATACCGGACTGTTGCGAAAATGTCTGCGGACAAAAGCGCACCTTGCAGAATTTCCACTTGGATCTCCGTTGCACGCTGAAGCAGCACGAGTTCATCGTTTTGGGGCACGGCAAGAAGGCTTCGCGCCGCGGCTGCATCTTCTTCGCGTACAAGCACCCGATGTCCCAGGCCGCTCCATGCCAGATGCTCTCGCATGCGACCAGCAGTATCCGCCTGAATCATCGCATCGATGCCTGAAGACTCAAGGACACCCTTCGCAACCTCAGCCTCGCCTTCAGTGGCGTAAGATTGAACAACAACTAAATCACTTTGCGACATGCGCTCAGTATACCCCTTGAACAAGTTCTGTAGTGAAGACTAACGAGACTAGCTAGACCTGATTGGAACTGCCTATGAGAATCTAGCTCGCGACCTTCTTGGCCTGTTTCCTAACCCTCGCCCATCGCTCTTTCGCCGCCTTCGCTATCGCGGCTCATCCCGCCGCAGACAGTACGCGCTTTTTGACGCCACTAAAGGGAGCCTGTCGGACAGCTTTTCTCGCCGCAAAAGCAAAAGAAAATCTAACGGAAAGATCCGCGACGGAATCGAATAATAGGAAGGGTACTTCGATGGTTGAAAATATTATCAGCGGGTTATACCTTGTCGGCGATGTTGCCCTGCTTAGTTTCCTCGTTTACAAGAGCCACAAACAGCACAATAAGATCAAACAAGGATGGAGCGACGTCTACGAAAGCGAGCCAATCAAGGGCTTGCGACAACAACTTCACGGATTACAAGGACCTCAAGTGAAGAGGTAGGGACCTGTCGGCTGATGGATTTGTCTTAAGAGATGGCCCTCTTCGCCTGCTTCCTAACGTTTGCCCACCGCTTTTTCGCCGCCTTCACAATCGCGGCTCTTCCAGCAGCCGACAACACGCGCTTCTTTGCTCTGACTGCTTCGCGCTCGGCGGAATGGCCTAAAGCCTTGGCGGCGGTTCTCATACCATTCAGCCGATGCTGCAGCTGACCCAATTTCTTCTCGAGCTTTCTTTCTTCTCGTCGGATAGCCGCTAGAATTGTCATCAATCCTCCTTAGGCAACTCTATCTCACTCTGACTTAGTTAGGGAGCTAAGACGTGACGTACGATGGACGTGACTTAAGGCAAGTCGAGTTACTCACCTTCCTTCATCACTTTCGTCGGATCTTTATCGTCCCGCAGTCCGACGAACCTTGCATATCTCGGATTCGAGCGGTAATTACCGCAGCCTTGCGTACTCCGCCTTGGCCTGCTTCAGGATGGGGATGTCGGGATCGGCGTCTTTCCATAAGTAGGAACCGTTTTCCTCATGGAAGCTCGACCTCTAGCGAATAGATTTCATCGACACTGACGTCCCGCGTGAGCAGAGGCGACCCGTCAGGCGTGATTCCAGTCATGAACGAATAAAGATTAATATCCGCTAACTGGACGACCAAATCAGATTTCTTGGCTCCGACTTTGATGCGGCGATAAGAGCTACTGCCCGCAGACATATCGTCATAATAGACATACGCGCCGTCTTTAGACCAACTAGGCGCTCCAAGAAGATCTGAAGTAATCCAATCTGCCCACTTCTGAGTTTTGAAATCAAAGAGCAAGAGTTTCTTGTTGTCCGCAGATACAGCCACTAGGTGTTGACCGTCAGGCGACCAGCGGGGGGCGTACATGTTCGCTGATCCAGGGACAATAGACTCCTTCTTAGTCACGAGATCAACTATCTTAATGACAATCTTATCGGTCGTTCCCTGTAGAAACGGAACTCGACCGAAGACCAGCTGCTTGCCGTCCGGAGACCAACCCACGTCGTTCTGATTCTCCTTTTCAGAAAGCACTTCCCGCGGTGTTCCACCGTCCGACGATATTAGGAATACCCTCCACGGGCGCCCGGGTTGTTGGTCGGCGTAAGCAATCTGCTTTCCATCCGGTGACCAGCGGGGCAAAAAAGCCGATATGGGAGCGCTCGTAAGTTGGAGACGCTCGCGACCATCAACTCGACTACGCCACAGGCTTCTGTCGGGATAAGAAACGTATGTAATCCAGTTGCCGTCCTGTGAAAAGCTCACTTCTCCCGCCGAAATCCCGGCAAGGAACGGCGTGAACTGATGGGACTTAGCGTCATACCGAACAAGCTCCGCACGCGGCTGGTATCCATCTGCGAATAATTTCTTCCCATCGGGGCTTGGCGTGAGAAAGGTCAAAGACATTGGGCCGGTTGTGAGCTGGAATGGCGCGGAAGCCCGAAGATCGAAGGGTCCCCGTGGCTCGCGCAGAACCCAGATATTGGATAGGCCGGAAGTGACGCTGACGAAGAAATAGTAGCGGCCGTCTGCGCTCCAAACTCCGCAACACTCCGAGTCTGGAATGTGCCAGCCCGGAAGAAGTCGATGTAGACCCGCGCCATCGGTACGAACCTCCCAAATAGTGGAATTGCTGAGGTCGCTATTATTGAGGGTGAACCGAAGTCGAGAGTTATCGGGAGAGAAGCGCAAATCGGTCGCCGTACCCGCAATTCCAAGCAATTTGTGAGGATTGCTACCATCGGCTTTCGCCACGTATATGTCAGTGCCTTTGGCAAACGCAACCTGGCGGCCGTCGGGGGACCAAACTATCCACTGCGCGACAATATCTGCAAGACGCCGAGGTGTTCCTGACGGTAGAGGAAGCACCCAAGCTGAGTACTCATTCTCAATGCCGTGGGCGTCTCCGACGAGCATCTGGGAGTGATCAGGAGAAATGTCAGACAACACTATGTTTGTAAATGGAGTAGGAATTTGTGACGTTTCTCCGCCTGTGCTCGACACCTGCACTAAGACTTGCTTCGCGCTAGTAACCTCTGTGATATACACCCTGGGGCCATCCGTTAGAACGCGCGACTTTGGGAAACCGTCGTGCGTGATTTGGATGGTGTTGACTATTCTCGGAGAAGGTATCGGCCAGTTTAGCCACGTCAGCGTTACTCCAACGGCGACGACGCTGATCGCAGCCGCAACCCACCATTTTCGACGAAATTTGCTAGCGGCAGGAGGGGTTAGATCTGTGGCTGCAACCTTTCCCGAAGTCGAATCTCTGTTCAAGCGCTTCAGGTCACCCCTAAGCTCGGCAGCGTTCTGGTAACGAAGGTTTCGATCCTTTTCCAAAGCCTTGCTGATAATTCTTTCCATTTCCGAAGGTATGTCTGGATTCAAGCGAACGGGAGGCACGGGAACGCGGTTGAGGATAGCCTCAAAGATGGTCGCGCTAGTCTCTCCTCGAAACGGCAGCTGACCGGTCGCCATTTCGTACAGCACAACTCCGAAGGAAAATAAGTCGGTTCGGGCGTCCAGTTCCTTTCCCCGCGCCTGCTCCGGCGACATATAGGCAACGGTTCCCAATGTACTGCCAGGACTGGTCAAATGTTCTGGATCAACATCTTGGGTGGCGAGTGTTTCAGCGTTGCCGCTTACCCCCTTCGCCGAGCTGACTTTGGCGAGGCCAAAGTCCAGAATCTTTGCGTGACCGCGATCAGTGACGAACAGATTCGCTGGCTTAACATCTCTGTGGACGATTTCCTTCGAATGAGCAGCGTCGAGCGCATCGACGATCTCGATGGCAATGTTGAGCGTCTGTTCCAGCTCCAAGGGTCGCCCACCGATAGTGTGCTTTAGAGGTTTCCCCTCCAGATACTCCATAGCGATAAAGGCTCTTCCACCTTCTTGTCCGATGTCGTAGATGGTGCAGATGTTCGGATGGTTGAGCGCAGACGCAGCCTTCGCCTCGCGCCGGAAGCGTTCCAAAGATTGCGCGTCTTGGGCTAGATGGTCTGGTAGGAATTTCAGTGCGACAAGGCGCTCAAGCCGAGTGTCCTCAGCCTTGTACACCACGCCCATGCCGCCACCGCCGAGACTTTCGATGACCCGGTAGTGCGAGATGGTCTGGCCAATCATGGGAGGAAGTTCCGACCAAAATCTGGGGTGCATCTTAGGGGGGGAGGCAAGGACAAGTCAATAACCGTGGATGCGTCAGATCAGCGGATCCATCGTTCGTGTTTTGCGCCTTGATATACATTTCTTTTCCGCGTGGTCCGCGGCTGTCAACCCGGAAATTCTTGGAGTTCCTATAAGCAGCGAAAGATCTGTTATTTGTTATTACATACAACCATGGTGTTCAGTCTTCAGAGACCTACGAATATGAACCCGATGGCATAAAGGGCTCGGAGTACAGCATCACTTTCAAGCAGCCTATGTATGGCAAGATGAAATATTCGATTAATTGGATCACTGGCCGCTACAAGCTGGAAGTTTTTTACCTTCCAAAAAGCAAGACAGTTCCCGTCTCCGTTGGCTTTGGGAAGTGCGAGTCGATTCATCCTGACATTCCGCTAGGACCCTAAGCGATCGAACGAATCGCGGAGGAAGATGATGATTGATCCAGCTAAGCAGAGGTTCATTGATCACCTCGAAGAGGAAGCCGCACACGCTCACGAAGAAGCGCAGGTGTGGAGAGAACTTGAAAAACAGGGTGTGCAGCACCTTGAACATGCACAAGGAAAAATCATTGCGACGGCTGCGGAGATGGCGAAAAAGGACGAGGATAAAGAGCAGTGGTTTCGGGGCATCATAGCTAAGACAAAGGCAGGCTGAGAAAGAGGGAGGCCCGAATGAGCCTACGCGCTGCGTTTTTAATCGCCACGGGTGGTGCCGCGCTTCGTCTTCCGATCTGGGTCATCTTGGTCTTGCTAATCGGCTACGGTGTTTGCGAATACATCGACCGCAAAATTGCCGATAAGGCAAAGAACAAAGCGCTCGATCACCATCTATCTGGCTGGGAGCCATACGACAAGGATCCCGCGTATGAAGAGAAGGGTAAATGGACCCGCCTTCGGCTAGACGGCAGCAATCAAGTCATTGTTACGCGGGTAGGGAATATGCTACGAGAAATTTAGATGAGCATTACCTTTGAACCTTTAGCTCGATAATGAAAGCTGTCACGCCCGACGCGCGTCCAATCTAGGGGGTTGAGTATGAACGCAGAAGAAGTGCTCAAAGGTTCTGGCGAATTGGATCTAGCAGGCGAACAGGTTCCGGTCACATTTGAATTTGTTATTACGTCAAACACGGAAAAGACCAAACACACAGTGGGAGTTCGGAAACACAGTGTCGGGAAAGTCGTGGCCAACGATGGCCGAACGTTTTCACTCGGGGATTACCCCCTACATGGCGTCACGGACAACGGGGAAGAATATCTGACGGTGAAGCACGTTGGTGCGGACAAGTGGGAAATCGTTTTCGAGACGATATAGATAGTCTCAGCGTGGCTGTCGCCTTTGAATCCTTTAGCCTCGAATCCTTCCGTAGGAGCCTCGCTAACCCGGCACTCGTTATTGAGTTTTTGGATAGGGAAGCTAGGGAGAGTGGCAACAGACTTTCGGCGGTCAGCATCGCCTTGACTTCTCTTACGAAGGTAGTACGCTCGCAATAATATACCCATCCTTAATTAACGGGGGCTATTCATGATTAACTCTAATGAATTTGCGCAACTCGTAGCTTGGAGTACGGGCACACCACCATCGCCCCATCATAAACGCGCAATATTCGCAACGGCGACCCTCACCAGCGGAGAAGCGCCATGGGAAGGCGATTCGTACGGCAGGCACAGCCAAGGGTACAGATTCATGGGGTTCCTGCTGTACGGCATCCCACCAGCCGGAGGAAAGCCCAGTGGTACGCTCAAGCCTCGACATCCATATTTCAATGGGGTCCTCTATTACACGGGCACCAACGCTGAATGGGAGTATCACGTAGCCATCAGCCTCAGCAACCCCGTGGAGATTGAAGTCGTATACAAGAAGACAGTCGGCGAGGCAACGATTGCCAGCACGACGAACATCGACAAGGTCATAAGCTTGTCCGACCCCCTCATTCCGACGTATATGCATTTGAACGTGGCCTCCGCACCTTCGGCACCCGCTGGTCAGCTTTCGTTTTTTCTTATGGCTGGATTCGACCCCGGTTATGCCGCACCGTGATGCCGGTGAGGCCGCGAAGAAGATGTGCGTATCACGGTTTGGTAAGGACCCTCTCGAGACTTCGTGATCCAGTTGAAAGAATGTCGCCAAGAGTGGCAGGAGACATCCCAGGAGTTAGCTCCACTCTCCATAAACGCAACGGCCTTACAATGACGCGATGCCAGGGGAAGACGATCCTCACGAAATTTGCCGTCGCTGCGGCTGGCGTCGTGACCAGCACAAACGAGCGACGATGCAGTGCCCTGATCGTGCGGGTAGTTGGAGCAAAACCAAAACTTTTACTCCAAAGTTGCAGAAAGGCCAGCGGTGGCAGAAAAAGCCGGATAAGACCGATGCCTGACCACCGAACGCTCTAACAAGCGCACAAAACCGTTGCAAAATAAGCGTTTTTGTGATATGCTCTTTGTACAGTCGAATAATCCCACCACGGCCTGATCCTCAGGAAACGGGTGCTCTAAGGAGCGCCCGATGCCCAACGAAGACCTCGATCTATTCTGTACTGGTGGTACTTCTCCGCCTGTACCAGCGACGGTAGTTCCCTGCCCTGATCCACTCTCGGTAGCGCAACCGAAGCGACGACGGAATGGACGAAAGTCTATGTCACGTCGCAGCGGTCAAAACGGCACTGTCGTCATTGCAGGAAAGTGGTACAGGGTCAGATGGCGGATGGACGCCGAAGGTCAGGAACAACGTATCAATATGAATGAAAAGGTCGCGCCTGTAGTTTTCGATCGAAGCGGGAACCCGAAGCCACCATCGCCAGAGGTGCTGCGGAAGGCCCGTGAAATTGTCGAGAACTCGGGTGCGAATTCGGAAGAGCGGTTCAACCGAGTCGTGCTCGGCGAAACCACCTTCCGAGACCAGGCGATAATGTACCTGCAGTGGGTCCGAACTCGGGACAGAGAACCTATTAAGCACGCTTCAAGTATCGAAGCTGCCTTGAATAAGTGGATTCTGCCTGAGATCGGGGATCTCCCGCTAGGAGAGGTCCACAACATCACTGTGAAACCATTGGTTGGCAAGATGAAGAGGGCGCTGTCGCCGCGCGCACTGTGAACACGTACGTGGAGTACGTTGCGCAGATCGTGGCTTCGCTGAGAGATGGCCGAACAGGAGAGCCTATCCATCCCCGGAAGTGGGATAGATCGTCAAAGCGAAGAACCAACGCCGTCCTGCACTCAGGGTGGCTGCAATCAATGCATTGGTGTTGAATGCAGCGGGCGACGAACAAGGCCTGTACGTTCTCCTCGCAGCCACTGGAATGCGAATCTCCGAGGCTTTGGCTCTGGAGACAAAGCATTTCGTAAACGATGGCCGAACTATTCAAGTCTGCCAACAGGTGGATCGTGATAGGCCCCGCGTCGTCCGATACCTCAAGACCGATGCCGGGTCTCGCGAGGTTGATCTGTCAATGGAAGTCGCAGAGTACCTGCGAGCATTCATCAGCGGCAAGGAAGGTTTGCTGTTCCAGACCCGAAACGGCACACCCTATTTGCATAATGTCCTTCACGAACGTTGGCTAACACCTCGACTTGAAGCCATGAAAATCGACGAAAAAGGAATGGGATTCCATGCCTTCCGTCGTTTCCGAAAGACGTGGCTACGAGGGGAGCGGTGTCAGGAAGATATCAACAACTTCTGGATGGGACACCAGCCCGAGACGATGTCCGAACTGTATTCGCGTATGGAGTTCGAGTTGGACCTTCGTCTAGATGAAGCCGAGAAGGTCCGCGTTGGTTTTACGGTTCCAATCATCGAAGTTGCTCCAAGTGCTCCAAGAATTTGCCAAAAAGTTGAACTCGAATTATCGTTGCAAGAGCAGTAGAATCAAATGAGTAGCTAAGGATGCGCCCGTAGCTCAGCTGGATAGAGCATCTGGCTTCGAACCAGAGGGTCGGGAGTTCGAATCTCTCCGGGCGCGCCACTCTTCTTCTTGATTCTGCGCGACTTAGGCCGCAACAGACTGCGTTTCAGCCTTCATCTTTTTTCGTGCACGAAGGGCATCGTGTCCGAGCAAAAGTGATGGCACAAAACGGATACATACGAAAATAGCTGGGAGGCGCGCATCAAAGATAACGCAAGCATGGACATTCCCGAGCGACTGGCAATTGAGTCCGCACGACATCAACTTCGGATAATGGAGGCCCAACGGTTGATAGACAGATTGCAAGAATCGGCGCGGGCTTCATCGAGTCGCCAATCACAGCTGATTAATTGAAAGACATACGAACGCCCATCAGCCGTTCACAAATCAGCTCCAATTTGCTAGTGTCCCCATCCCCGCAGGAATCGAGGCGTTGCATGAGCGTTCTGGGAATAGCGATCCTCAGTTTTTTAGGACTACTCATAGTGGGATTCATGGCTTATTTCGTGCACCTGTCTAGCGCGGTTCTCCTCCATCCGAAGGCAGGGAAGGTAAGCGCTAGTAGTTCACAGCAATGTTGGCCGCTAACGTGAATCGGTTCGGCATTGGTTCGCCCGCCGCAGGCCTTTGAAGGGGTATAGGATCAGTCTTACAAACGTTCACCTCCATTCGGGAGCCAATGTGGCACCATCTGCTGACTTCCTCCGCCGAACAACGCCTGGCGCGCGTCCTTCTGCGGCTTGCGCACTTGGACAAAAATGGTCCGCCGGTTGTTGAGATCCCCATTCTAAGTCACCGGGTTCTAGCCGAAATGGTCGGCACCACCCGCTCGCGAGTCAATTTCTTCATGAATCGATTCAGGAAGCACGGATTCATAGACTATGATGGCGGATTAGAAGTGCGTCAGTCGTTGCGGAAAGTTCTCCGGAGCAGCTAGGAGTTGCCGGTATTCTCTTGAATCCTTTGGGTTTGGAGATCAGCGTGGACTAGAGACAGGGCACCGGTTGGCATGGACTGTTCAATATTGCACAGTCGGCAGCTCTGTGCTAATGTACTTTTCCTATTGTGTCTCCTGTAGCTCGACGTGCACCCGCCAAGGTCCGTCGCTCCCCCCCGATGGCGACTTTAAAAATCCCTGCGTTCGACGTGCAATCATTCCTCGATTCGGCTGGTCTAGGGAGAAAGGTAGATAACTTTCGAAAGAAACAAACCGTCTTCGCACAGGGCGATTCCGCCAAGAATGTTATGTACATTCAGGAAGGCGGCGTGAAGCTTACTGTGGTCAACGAGACCGGCAAAGAAGCCGTTGTGGCGATTCTGGGACCGGGCGATTTCTTTGGAGAAGGGTGCCTCGGAGGCCAGTCCAATTGCATGGCGACGGCGACCGCGATTGCACCAACAACCGTGCTCGTCATCGAGAAAGATGAGATGATTCGCGTGCTCCACTCGGAACATGCTTTCTCCGACCGCTTCATCGCTTATATGCTTTCCAGGAACATCCGAGTTGAGGAAGACCTGATCGATCAGCTTTTCAACTCCACCGAGAAACGGCTGGCTCGCACTCTGCTGCTGCTCGCGCGCTATGGCGCGCCAGGCCAACCTCAAAAGATGCTTCCCAAAGTATCGCAAGAAATGCTGGCGGAGATGATTGGCACGACGCGGTCTCGAGTCAATTTGTTCATGAACAAGTTCAGGAAACTGGGCTTCATCCGATACAACGGCGAGATCCACATCGACGATTCCCTCCTGAGTGTTGTCCTGCACGAATAACGAAGCAATTTCACTTCGAGCGATTGGCACCGTTTAACAGTTGCTCTGTAGGAGCGCGAAGAACCTTCGTCGCATGGAAAAAGAAAACAAAATGCGATCGTCTTTCCACTTGGCTCATGGGACCTCAAGACGGTCACGGAACTGCGCCAAAGAGTGATCCGACGCTGGCGGTCAGACCGTTGTCGCTCGGTGCGTTCTCAATCGCGCTCATCAAGGAGCTGCCTTTGGTCTCCCCCTGCAAGTCGTAGATATGTGCGGAACAGGACAGTTTACGGTGCTTTCCACATGCTAAAAAATCGGGGCGGAGGTGTCCCATGCCCGAAGAATCAACAAACGCCGAATACAGGATGGCAACGTGTACAGAGCCAAACCGCGGAGCAGATGCTTCAGATGTTCAGGATTGGAACCCGCGTCTGAACACTCGCCCAATGAGAATACGAGGGTACAGCCTGTCTGTGGGACAAAGACGCACACGCGCAATGTTGCCAAAATGGGAGCCCACCATACGGAGCAATAGATTGACCATACCCGCGTGGCACAAGCCATATGGCGAGGCCTTGTTAGAGACTGACCATGGGATTTTGGCGAAATTATTGGCAGCTACTGAAATAGCAGTCTTTGAGCGCCTCTTGGAACTAGCTGCTACTAAAGACGCGCCGGAAGAAAGACGGGATATACGCCGCGCCATCGATGTCATTCTGACGCTGAAGGCGGGAAAGACTCAGGTGGGTTCAAAGATTTCGCCCGTTGAATTGGCAGAGGTGGGCCTTAAAAGGAATTGCGGTAACGAAGTTCGGGTTGGGACGACCCAAGTCCCTTCCGTTTCTACTCCAAGAGACAGCGTGAGGCACGCTCAGGCTGGCGAGAACGAGCAAAACACGCGCGTTGATAACGGCGAGCTATCGCATGGCAAGTAACTGACGCGGTCTTCCGGACGACCAGAGCAAGGACTGGGATCGAAGGAGAATTCATGACTACGACAACCATCCTCCCACATCCTCCCATCGTTTCGCGAGGCCAGTGGGTCGCCGAGCGGAAGAAACTTTTGGCCGATGAAAAGGAACTCACCAAGCACGACGACCGCATAAATGCCGAGCGGCGACGGCTTCCGATGGTGAAGATCGAAGAGGACTACGTCTTCAACGGGCCGAGGGGCAAAGCGAGTCTCAAGAACCTCTTCGACGGTCGCCGGCAGCTCGTCATTTATCACTTCATGTTTGATCCGACGTGGGACAAAGGGTGCTCGGGCTGCACGACTTGGATAGCTGCCCTGGGCGATCTCTCGCCACTAAAGGACCGCGACACCACCTTCGTGGTCGTTTCTCGTGCTCCGCTGGCCAAGCTCGAAGCCTACAAGGCGCAAAAGGGATGGAGCATCGTGTGGTTTTCCTCGTTTGGAAGTGATTTCAATTACGATTTTCATGTGACGCTTGATCCGAAGGTTGCGCCAGTCGAATACAACTATCGGAACCAAGCCGAAACGGAAGCAAAGACGGGTCACGCCGTCACTTTGGAGGGGGAGCACCATGGATTGAGCGTCCTCTTCCGCCCGGATGACGACATATTCCATACGTACTCGGTCTTCGCTCGGGGCTGCGAATCGCTGCCGAATGCTTACCGCCTGCTCGACGCGACTCCCTACGGACGGCAGCAGGAGTTTGAGGACTCACCCTCCGGTTGGCCTCAGAAGCCGACGTACGGATAGAAAGGGACCGAAAGTTTCCTCTTACGCTCCCAGCGCGACATCTTGGTCCGAGCGTAGATATATTGTTCTTGAAGCTAGCCGACGCCAGCCTGTGCGACCAGGCCGCCCTCGTATTTTACGCCACAGCTCTGCCGCCCGGCAGCGGCTCGTTGGACTCTGCGAGCAAAACCCTTCGGCGCTTCATGGTGTACAGTTCCGAATCGGCTTCCCGCAACAGACTCTCAATCGAATCCCCGCCTTGGGGATAAATCGCAGCACCAACACTGATGGAAAGCCTGGGTCCCTTGCCATCGTTGGCAACGCTCTCGCAGATTCGTTGTGCCACCAGGCGGGCCGCTTCCGCGTTTGTCTCCGGTAAGACAAGAGCAAACTCGTCGCCTCCGAAGCGCGCCGCTGTATCGATGTCCCGGCAACAGAAAGACAAAACATCGGCCACTCGGCAGAGGGCTTGGCTCCCTGTCACATGTCCGTAGTGGTCGTTGATGCGCTTCAAACCGTCCAGGTCGAATAAAAGTATGGCAAACTTTCTTCGTGTTCGTTCACAGCGCTTGATCTCCAGGGCGAGCACATCCACGAGACGGCGGTAGTTTGCCAATCCCGTCAGCGGATCACTGGCTGCTTGCCGCCGCAGGTGACCCTCCAGCTCTCGCTGTTTGGTGACATCTTCGGCGATGAGCTCGTAGGCGCTTAACTCACCCTGCTCACTGATCAGTTCTTGGCCACTGAGATGGACTTTCAGGAGCGCGTGATCTTTCCGCCTCCATTCCATTTCGATAGGGTCAACAAGGCCTCTCTTGCCAAATTGCTCGAACAATTGCCTGCCTTTGGCACCGTCCTGCGCGATGTCACTCGCCAAGTTCATCTTCAAGAGCTCTTCTCTCGAGGCATAACCAAGCATCTTGGTCATGGCCTCGTTAACTTCCAGAAACGTGCCGTCGCGGCTACAGCGGCAAATACCGTAGTTCGGATTTCCC
>Ga0068860_100004835_pt1 | contig 13721 bp, 8 predicted proteins | sample KBSSwiS32_FD_66597 | JGI IMG/M metagenome (GOLD analysis project Ga0068860, IMG submission 66597) | Switchgrass rhizosphere microbial communities from Kellogg Biological Station, Michigan, USA - KBS Switchgrass S3-2 | ecosystem: Host-associated > Plants > Roots > Rhizosphere > Soil ... | reverse complement strand
CGGCCCCCTTCCACTCCTGTATCTCGGCGCCGAGCTACCCGGGTATACAGACCAGTTTCATCAGGCGGAGCCGGATCAGTGCGCGGTCGTCGAGGCCTGTGAGGTCCTCGGCGGGATGAGCCGTCTACCGCGCACGATCGCGGTCATCAGTTCCGTCTACTGGGGGGAGCACCCGGCCAGTTACCCGACTCCCGCTTCGCTGACGCCCGCGTTCCGGGACTTCTTGGCGCCCAGCCGGGTAGCTGTGGTCCCCTATGATCACCGCGAATTGGCAGAGAACCATGCTGTCGTCACGTTCGGTGACGCACGAGCCGACATTCAACTCGCAGCTTACGAGGCGAATCCTGAGGGTTTCGTTGCCACGTACGGGGTGGGCGGGAACGAGATTGTTGCATGCACACGGCTGCATGGCCGGCATAACGCCGGCAATCTCGCCGCCGCGCTGGCCACGCTCCTCGCCTACGGAGTGCCGACCGAGGCTTTGCGGGGGTTGGATTACTCCGCGCTGAAGCCACCTCGACGTCGCCTCGAGCGGGTGGGTGATCTCGGGCGGACCGCGCTCTATGACGACTTCGCGCACAACCCGCTACAGATCGCCGCGACCCATCAGGCGTTGCGCGAAATGCACCCCGGCGCGAGCATCGCGGTGCATTTCCAACCCCGAGGCTTCGAGCGGCTGCACGCGTTCGGTCCGCGCTACGCGGAGACGCTCGGCCTGTTCGATCGAGTGGTGGTGGCGCCCCCGATGCGTACGTTCGAAGACACCAGCGCCACTGTCGACGAATCAAAGTTCGCCGACACGATCGTGACCGACCTGCGGCATCGCGGCGTCGACGCCCGTGTTGGCGGGCTGGCCGACGCCGATGAGCTGGCGAGCTGCGATGTGGCCTGTGTGCTCGACATACTGCCCATCACCGCGACCGCTGCGCGACTTCGAGCTCACCAGAACGAGATCGCGACGACTCCCTGATCGATGCCGATCACCACAGTGTCGTCGTGGATACCGAGTGCGGTGACGTCGTAGCCGACGTTGGCCCGTCGTACCTCTGTGTGGGTCACCGGATCCCACAACCGCACCGTACGGTCACCTAGCGCCCCAACAAGCAGCAGTTCGCCGTTGGGGCCGGTCGCCGTTCGCAGGAAGCGGACCTCGGCCCCGATGGTCAATGGCTCGCCCATCTGCTCGCCGGTATCGGGATCCCACCATCGCATCGTGCGGTCCTTGCTAGCCGAGATCACAATGTCGTGCGTGCCGGCCGGAGCGGCCGCCAGAGCGGTGACCTCGTTGCCGTGACCTTTCCACGCATTTCCCATCTGCCGGCCGTCGGCGGGATCCCACATTCGGATTGTGCGGTCGAGGCTGCCAGAGACTATCTTCAGGTGTCCGTTGCGATCATGGACGGTGGCGAGGCACCCGACATGCGCAAGGTGCCCGGTCCATTCGTCGCCGGTATCGCTGTCGGCGAGCGGATTCCACACATGCAGAGACCGGCTGCTCGCCGAGACGACCATGGCTGGGGCGCCGGGTTCGTGGAGCGGGACCAATGCGCGGATGGGACTACTATGCCCCCGATATGGCGGTCCGAGCTGCCGCCCGGTCTCCGGATCCCAGGCGCGCAACAGGTAGTCACCTCCGCTGGAAATCAGGAGGTTTCGCCCTTCGATGGTGAGTGACGTCGCCGCCGTAACGCCGTCCGCGTGCGCCGCCCACAACAACTGTGCTCGGTCTGTCTCGTGCGGAGACCAGACCCGGACCGAGCCGTCGCTCTGACCGGCGGCCAGGAGTGTGGTGTCGCCGTACCGGGGGAGAGTCGCGAGCGCTTGGGTGTTGCCGGCGCCCGCAGGGTCTGTCCGGCGCCCCGATTGTGCGATCGGTTCCCAGAGCCGCACGGTGCGATCGTCGCCGGCGGTGGCGACCAGGGTCAGACGGGATCCGGGAACCGCGGCCAACGCCCGGATCCGTTTCGTGGGAACGGTCCACGGTGGCCCCACGAGGGTGTCGTCCGCCGGGGCCCACAGACATACCTTTCCTTGACTGGTGCCCGCGACGACGAGTGGGCGGCCATCTACCGGGTCGGGAACGGTGATGACGGCGACTATCGAGCCGACATCCGGAATCCAAAGGCCGCGGATCAGCGTGTTGGCTTCGGGATCCCACATCAGAAGTGCTCCGTCGTCGCTTCCTGACACCACGACGACGCGGTTTTCGGCGGTTCGCAGCGCCGCCACGCACAGCGCGGTGGTGCCGGTGGGGTCGGTGAGGAATTCCCGGAGCTGGGAGCCCGTTTCCGGATCCCACAACCGCAGTGCGCCGTCTTCGCCGCAGGAGACGACGTGGGGTTGGTCTTCGGGCCGCCCTATGACAATCAATGTCCGGGCTGCGGCTGATTCGGCCATTGTCCGGGCTGCGGCCGATTCGGCGTTGCTCCAGTCACGGCCGACTTGATGTCCCTGCGTTGTCCACTGTCGGATGGCGCCATCGAGTCCCCCGGAGACAATGCGCGGCCCGTCCAATCCGGCATCCACTACCGTCAAGCATTTCACCGCCCCGGTGTGGGCGAACCAGCTGATCACCTCGTCCGTCGTCGGATTCCAGATGCGGAGCACGCCGTCGTTGCCGCCGTACACGATCAGTTCGCTGCTATCGGCCGAAGGCAAAGCCGCCATCGACCAGATCGCCGCACGGTCGGGGTCGCTCCAGGCGGCTCGTATTTCGGTGCCCTGGTCGGCGTCCCACACTCGGATCGTGCAGTCCGAACCGCCCGATGCAATGGCACGTCGGCCGTCGATCCAGGTGAACGAGACCAGAGCGCGTACGTCGTCGTTGTGGCGGCGGCCGAAGGTCAGGTGCCGTGTCTCCTGGGCGATAGATGCCCACCGAACAATCCAGGAGTCGCCCGCGGTGACGGCCTTCACGGGCACGCCCAGCTTCGCCATGCCGATCTCGCGCAGTCCGGGACGATCTGGCGGTGCCGCGGCGAGCAGGCGATCCCGCATGACGGCTACCGCGGCAATTTCTTCCGGGATGCGGGACAGCCCGTAGCGCATCGCGTGCGCGGTGACGCTGGTCGGGTCGAGTTGGTCGAGCACCCAGGTGTGTCGCGCGATCAACTTCCATCCGGCGGGATCGTCGGCGGCGTGGTCGGCCAGGTGATGAACGACGTACGGATTGAGGTCGCGGCCCGGTTCGGCGGCGGCGATCAGCGCTTCTACCACCCGACGGTGAGGCGTGGTCAGCTCGACTGTCAGGTGCTCGGCGAAGGTTCGGTGAGCCAGGCGATAGACCGTCTGCCCGGCTTCGGCGTCGCGCATGATGTACGGCGCCGCTTGTTCCAAGAAGGTGTCGAGCATGTCGGCGGTAACCGAGATCCCGGATCCCTCGGGCATGCCGTTGGCCTGCGCAACGGTGGCCCATGTGCCGTTTTGGATCGGCAAGCCGCGGCCACGGGCCAGCGCGAGCGCGATCAGAAGAGCGCGATTGACGGGCGCCAGGCTCGCCAGCCTGGCCACCGCCGACAGGAACAGACTTCGATAGTCACCCCGTAGCAAGTTGTTCAGCCGGTCGCCGGTGACTCGCTTGGCCGAATCTGCCGCCGCGATCAGTTCGTGCAGGACGAGGCGGGCGTAGAGGAACTCATGATGGTGTGAATTCACGGCCGCCGCGATGAGCGACGCCGCGTCGGCATCAGTGGTCAGGCGGATGCCGGCGGCTATCAGTCGATGTCGTACGTACCGGTCGATCGCTCCCGGGTCGTAGGTCAGGACCACCGTTGACGCGCCTTCGGCCGACAACGCGTTCAAAATGTCTTTGGCGAACGGCTCGCTGGAGTCTTCCACTCCCTCGTTAGCGTACTGGCGGGTGCCGACAATCACCCGTACCCCGTTCAGGCGTGCAATTTCGGCCAGCAGCCTGCGCACGATCGTCACCGGCTGGGCGGCCTCGTCCAGCGCGTCCAGAAGAATCGTGACCGGTGGGTCGGTGTCCCGTTGCCTTCCCAACCGGCCAAGCAGCCAGTCGATCTGTTCATTGAGTTCAGCGTCGGCGGGAAAGTGACTGAGACCGAGAGCCTTCGCAAGCCGGGTCGGTATGTCTGAGACCGTCGCCCCGGTCAGCAGGAACGACGCGGAGAACACGTTGTCCGGCGGACGGAGGTGGTCCGGGAGCAAACGCAGGCCGACCTCGCTGACCAGACGTTCGCGCAGGACGGGACGCGACTGAGACAGCACATGGCCGAGCAACGCGGATTTACCTGATCCGGCTGGTCCGGTGACGACCAACAGGCCGCTGTCGTGAGTGGCGAGCCAGCTGACGATCTCGTTCGTCTCGGCGTCGCGGCCCTCGAAGTACCAGAACAGCTCGCCGATCTCAGCGCTCTGGGCCTTGGGCAGAAAATGCGCGCGCTCGTCCTCGGGCAAGTTCTTGACGACGGCCTCGAGATCAGGGAGAACATCGAGGGTCAGGCCGGCCAGCTGATCGGGACGATGCAGATAGGTGCGGCGAAGTTCCGGATGGATATAGGACCCGGGTAGCCGGTCTCTCAGCTCGAAGACGAGGTTTACCAGATCTACGGAATCATCCGCGCCGAACACGTTGCGCAGCGTCTGTTCCAGCTTGTTCGCGAAGGTTCCGAGTCTGATCCTTCCATCCGTTACGCCAAGGATGATGTACCGGGACAGGTCGTGCCTGTTCTCGAGGTCGTTGTTGACGCTGCGGGCGAACTGCCTCGACATGCAGGCATTGATGACGATCAACGCCCAAGAGCTTGAGCGGTTGCCGTGGCGCTCACGGCGGACGATCGCATTGGAGATGTCGGACGGCGTGACGCCGGAGGTGCTGACCTCGTACGGGCTTTCGGCATGCGCCAAAGCCTGCGTGTGCCCGTCGGCCCACCCATGGCCGACCCAATAGAAGATCGAGTTGCGATCATCCGGCGACTCCCACCACGCACGCAGCCGCTTGTCGACTGCCCGCTCGTCACGGTTGCCGTCCGCGACAATCCACGGCTCGGATTCCACACCGAACTCGGCGAGAATCTCACCGATCCGGGCCACATCGGCGTCGACGTCCAGCCGGTCGAAGCGCGCGTCGTCATAAATGCCGATTCCGATCGGGTACAGCCAGGGTGCGGCGTCGCTCATCCGGCCTCCGCGTCCGGATCCACGGCGAGCACGAGCTGCTCGACCGCCGGGCCGGCACCGCCGCCCCTGACCCTCACCCGGAACAGGCCCGGCCTTGGCGCCCGGAGGTCTGCCTCGAAACGGCCGTCCCGGTCGACAACCGGGTCGGCCTGCGGGCCGCCGCCCGTCGCCAGCTCGATGAACTCGACAGACGCGTCGACCGGATGCTCGATTCCGGTTATCCGAACGACGAACGTTTCGCCCGGCAGTACCAGATCAGGTAGCTCCATGCCCAACTCGCCGGTGCCGAGTGATGGCCCTTGGTCTTCGTCCTGCTCGGTCAGGACGCCGACAACATGACTTACGACCTCGTCGGTTTTGGCGAGAGACGTGTGCTGCTGCGGCAGGTAGGTGAACTGCGCACCGGCCAGAGATGCGCTGCCCCGAGAGACGGTGCCATCGCCCATCCGTGTCTTCCCGTCGGACGGGCCACCGTAGTCTCTGCCCTCGAGGGTGACGACGCCGTCGGTCAGGCGCAGACTCGCGGCCGTCGGTTGCCGGACGCCGACGACGGCCCGATGGTTGATCAACCTGACCTTCTCCATCGAGGCGTGCCAGTCGATGGCGTTGGCTGCGAGCTCCCGGTCGCCGCCGAGAGCCTCGACGTCGGCGGGGGTAAGCCGTCGGGAGGTCTGGCCCTCGGCCAGACATCTATATACAGGCAGCAGGTCATGCACGCCGGGTAGTGTCGCGACCAGCTTCCGAAGGCCTTCGTCGGCGCGCCGTTGGACCGCCGCCTTCAGCGATTTTCGGGCCGGGAGCCACGCGCCCCGGCCCGTGTTCAGCAGCCATGTCGCCTTCGCCGAGCCATAGAACGGAGTACCCAAGGTGATGGTGGCGCGGATGTCCTCCTTGTCGGCGATCACCGACTGTGCATGCCGGGTGAGCAGGCCACCCATGGAATGGGCGACGAAGACGAGTTGGGCCCGCCGACCGTCTGGATGCCTCCGCCGGCCAGTTTCATGTGCGGGGCGAGTACGCCAGCGGTCCAGATGATCGCGGGCTTCCTGGGCGAGGCGGGCGCCGTTATACGCGATCGGCAATCGCCAGTCGTATGCGAACTCGAGCACTGCGGCCGGATGTATGACCGCCTTGCGAATGTCGGCCACGAGGCCGGTGTATGGCTCCCAGCCAGCAAAGATGCGGAAGAATGCGGGAAGCTTGAGCAGACGTGTCGCGGTGACCCGGCCGTAACGCCCGCCACGTTCCTCCTCGGTCATACGCAAATCGTCCAGTCCGGAGCCGGTGCTCCAGGCCCGCACATACCAGGACAAGTCATTCATGCCCCAGAGGGTCCTGCCGGACCGGTTGTCGATAAGTTCGCTGCCCATGATGCCGGGCACGACAACGACGGCGTCATGAGTCTGATCCGGAATCGGCAGCCGGCTCGAGGCGTTCTGTCCACCGCGCGTCATGCTGCCGTACGGTAGTCCAGGGGGTTGATGTCCGGCATCATCCATACCGTCCACGTCGCGACGGGAGGACGGAACGAAGCCGCATGATGAGCCCTGACGAATTGCGCGAACACTGCCACGGCCTCCGGGCGAACGCTGACGCGTCCACGGCCGCCGATCTGACACATCGGATCATCGCGGACGTGAAGGAATACCGTACGGCGTCCATGAGTCCCCGTGCGCAGCTTCCCCCGCACCCGTTCGACGAACTCCTTCCCCTGATGGGGTGGCTTATCTACGAGGCGTCACTGGCCCCATTGTGGCCGATTCCGGCCGGTTTCGAGTTGCTTGACGAGGCGACACGGTCAGAAGGCGAATCCAATCTTGAAGTCATCCGGCGGCTGGCGCACGCCGCTCGCCTACTTCCGTGGCCCGAGTTCGCGCCGCGGGCGCTCGGGGCAATCCGGTCTCTGGCGCTCGCCGAGTCGAAGCGTGACACCGAAGCGGGATACGACGCCGCCTGGGTTGCGCACCGCGAAGCCAGCGAGAAGTGGATGAGCTTCCGGGCAAGTCTGGCCGCTTCGGACTCCGCGAACCGTCTGGCGCTGGACGAAGTGTTCCTTCAACTGGCCCTTGCGGAGACCGGTACCGCGTGCCGCACTGCCGAACGGGTGATCGGCCGCTGGGCGGAGGGTGTCGCCGACGGCGACTGGGCCATGCCGGACGAGACACGTTGGACGCAACGGCTGTTTCGGCAGCTCACCGAGGCCGTCGACATCGGCGAGCGGGCGCTGGCCACGGCGACGCAGATTGACGAGCGGTTCGGTTTCGTCACCCGGGTGGACGAGCACCGCATGGCTCTGACCACCGCATACCGAAATCCGGCGATCATGACTGCTCGGGCCGCGCTATTGCAGTTGGCCCTCTCCGGTGAGATGGAGGCAATCAGCCGGCGTCCCCCGGGGAACCATCAATCCTGGCTCGACTTCCAGCACGACCTGTTCGGCCGGTTCACCGGCGCGTACCGCGTCGTGGAGCAGCCGGTGCACCGTGATGGCGAGGCTGTTCCGTTTCCCCTCGAACACCGGCGGTCGGTTGTCCAGTTGCGCTTGCACGCCGCTCTGGTGGCACCGGGCCAACTCCTGCCGTCGAGCCTGACTTTCGCCCCCTGCCTGGCGTTCGACCGGCTCGACGACGAAGCGGTCGAGGCGTTGTCGGCCTGGCTCGCCGACAACAAGAGCGACGCCAACGTGATCGGTACCGCGACGATGCCCGGATTCATCCGATCGGTCGACGCCTGCCGGGCGATGTTCGGGGTGTTCGACGACGGTTACCGACGGTGGCGAACGACATGGTTCCGGCTTGATCGATATCATCTCGAGCCGGGCCGGCGAGAACGTATCGCCGCGGTGCTCCCCTGATCGGCTGACACCGATTCACGAGGCGGCCGGCGAGCTGGTTGCGTCGTGCAGGTTGCGCATCGACCGGATAGCAGATCGGACTTCCTGCAGGTGGCGGCCGGGGTCTCCGCGTTCGGTGCGCAAGCCGACTGGGATCCGGGTACGGTCGAACCCGATGGTCTCGACGCTGCATCCGGCGTGCCGGCCGAGGATCCGAATGGCGTCACAGTGCTGAAATGGCACGTACAGCGGCGTCGTGACGATAAGGACGCTCGCCCCTGGGACGATGCGTAGCCGGTCGGCCCAGAACTCGTAAGTGTCCGCGGTGATGGCGCGCCGACCCGGATCCGACGAGGGCGCGGCCAGCACGTGAATCGGTCGCTGTTCCTGGGTTCGATACGTGTCGTGCCGCCATGCCTGCCACTCCGGCGGGTTCCCGGAGCTGTGACGCTGCAACGGCCTGTCCAATCCGAATGCCTCGCGGACACCGAAATCGAGTGCGTCCACCTCGAAGCGGGCGTCGGTGGCAGCAAGCTGCACCAGCTCGATCGGAATGCACGGCCGGAAACTACCTAGCGCCGCCACCTCGCCGACCTGGAGTCCGTCGGCTATCAGAGAGGCGGCGTACGCCATGCGTTGTCGGCAGGAGGGCGTGAGCCCACCGAGCACCAGCAGATGATCGTAGTCGGCACGAGAGGGAGCCGCCGGGTCAACCATGCCGAGCGCCCATGCGGCCTGCATGATGATGGTGCCTACTTCAGGAGGCGGCTCCCATTGCACGGCCGCGGAACGCTCGGCGCCGCGCCGGAAATCCCAGTGCTCAGCCGAGAATCCGTCCAGCCAGCGTAGGAGATCTCCCGTCTCCATGTCGGGTATTTTGCCGCCGAAGGCGTCGACCAAGGCGCGCATCGGCGTCGATGTCGTCCAATGGCGAATACCGTCGAGCAGCGACCGTGGCGGCTCGCTGGGCGGCAGGGGGACAGTCTCCGTCGGAGGACCAGTCATGGCCCAAGCCTACGAGCGGCTGATCGTGGTTTCGCTGTTGCTGTTGCTGTTGCAGATGACGATCAGGTCCTAGGTGCGGCCGTCGATGAGTCCGCGGTCGGGCAGCGCGACAGGCCCGGGCTCGGCGGTTGAGCACGGTCAGCCGCCGGCTGCCGCGACGGTTGGGTTGCAGGAATCGGCCCATGCTCTGCTATCGGCCGCGTCGCCAGCCCGCATCACCATTGAGCCTTTTCAACGTGGCGAGGGCGGCAGATCCCGGCGCCGGTCAACGGTGCGCGACCTCAGGCCCGAAGCCAGGTTGAAAAAGGTTCATTGATGCCATTGGGGATCAGCCGAGAGGTAGTTCTCGTGTGGACCGGAACACCCGTTGCATGGGCGTCAGGGCGAGCATGGAAGAGCGCCGTGGGTCACGTGGTCGGGGCGGCGAGTGGACCGACGGTGCCGGTGCGGGCGATGCGGGCGTGGGGCGCACCGCGAGCGGTGGCCGTGGCGGCGGGGACGCGATCGGTGTGGGTGAGGCGTCCGGTGCGGCGGGCGGTGTGTTGAGCCGGGTCCGCCCGGCGGCTGGGGGGTGGGCGTGGGCGACGGGCGAGTGGGTGGTCTTGGGCCGGGCCCGCCCGTCGGCCGGGGTCGGGGCCGGGGTTGCGACCAGCGGCCCTGGCACGCCGGGGGCTTGGCGGACGCTCGTACGGGAAAGGTGCGGAAGAGGGACGCCTAGAGCTTGGGCCGATCGGCGGTCAGGAACGTCAGGTCGGCCAGGGAGGTCAGGCGTAGGTCTGCGGGCAGGCCCCGCAGCGCCGCGGTGTGGGCGCCGGCTGAGCGGGCGGCCTCCAGGCCTACCTCGGCGTCCTCGACGACCAGGCAGTTCTCGGGTGGGACGCCGAGCAGGTCGGCGGCTCGCAGGTAGCCGGCCGGGTCGGGCTTGCCGGCCGGCACGTCGTCGGTGGTGACCAGCACCCGTGGAGTGATGCCGGCGGCGGTCAGGCGGGCCTTGGCCAAGCGGTCGTCGGCACTGGTGACCACGGCCCAGGGCAGGCCCTTCCGGTCGAGGGCCGCTAACAGGTCGAGCGCGCCGGGCGTGGCCACCACATCCGACAAATCGTCATATTGCAGTTCTAGCTGGCGGACCGCCGCTCGGGCGATCTCGGCCTCGGGCAGGTGGGCCAGCAGCTTGCGCACGGTGGGGCCGCTGGGGCTGCCGTGTGCCATCTCGTACGCGGCGGGGCCGTCCGCGCCAAACTCGCGGGCCCAGGCCAGCCACGATCGCTCGACGGCGCGGTCGGAGTCGACAAGCGTGCCGTCCATGTCGAAGAGGACGGCTCGGATGTCGGCGGGGTTGAAGTCAGCCACCGGTCGAGCCTGACACAAAAGCCGCCCCCGGCTTCCCGGAGGCGGCTCAGGTGTGACGGCGCGATCAGTTGCCGGCGGCGCGGCGCGGGGCGCGGCGGCGGGTGGCGGCCGGCTCGGGGGTGGCCTTGCGCGCCGTGGTGGCGCGGCCCGTGGTGGCGCGGCCCGTGGTGGCGGTGCCGCGGCTGCTTGCGGTGCTCGCGGCCTTGGCGGCGGTGGCGCGCGCCGCGGTGGCGGTCGCGGCCGTCTTGGCCGGGGTCGCCCTGGTAGTGCGGGTTGCCCGCGTGGCGGGTGCGGCCGCCGGGGCCTCGGCAGCCGGGGCCTCGGCAGCCGGGGTCTCGACAGCTGGGGTCTCGACAATTGGGGTCTCGACAATTGGGGTCTCGACGACCGCGGGCGCGGTCTCGACGACGGGCGCGGGCGCCGGGGCCGGGACGACCGCGGTCACGGGTGCCTCGGCGGCTGCCTGGTCGCGCTGCTTCTCGCGGCGGATCAGGTCGGCAAGGACGGCCTTGTCGTACTTGGCCTCGATGTCGGTCGCGCGGCTCTCGGTCTTCGAAGCCTTGCTGACGGCCTTCTTGTGTGCCTTGGTCAGGCGCACCCGGTCGCGTTCCTGGGTCTTCAGCGAGCGCTTGAGCCGCTTGACCTCGGCCTCGGCGTTACGCAGGGCCTGGGACTGCTGCTGGGCGAGCTCGGTGTTGGTGCGAAGCCGGTTGTCCAGCTCCGTCACGGCCAGCCGGGCCTTCTCGGCGGCGGCGCCTGCGGCCGCCGACTGCGCACGACGGCGGTCGAGCTGAGGGGTGGTCACGAACTCTCCTTCCGTTTCGCACCCCCGAGCACTCCCCACGTGCCTCAGCCGTGGGGCTCCTCGGCGACAGCCGCGATGGTGCGGGCGCGCCGGCGTCTGATGTGCCGGAGGTGCAAGGTGATGTAGGCAACCACCGCGAGGGTGGTGATGGCGATTGCCCACCATTTGTATCGGTGCGCGTGCTCGATGATCTCGACGAGATGGTTACCGAGCACATACGCGATGCTCGTCCACCAGCCGACCCAGAGAGCCGCACCGATCGCGTTGTAGAGCAGGAAGGTACGCCACGGCATCGCGGTGATTCCCGCGATGACGCCGTTGAACTGCCGGAGTCCGTCGATGAAACGAGCGATGACAACAATACGACTTCCACGTCGCGCGAAAAAACCCTCCGCGCGGGCCAAACGCTCGGGTGTAAGAAAGACGTACTTGCCCCAGCGGTGCACCACCCTGCGGCCGCCGCGCACCCCGATCCAGTAGCCGACGTTGTCGCCGAGGACCGCCGCGACGAAGGCGATCGCGGCCACCCCGACGATGTTCAGCCGGCCCGCGCCGGCGTAGATGGCCGCGGCCACCATGATTGTCTGGCCCGGTGCGGGGACCCCGAAACTCTCCACGCCGATCATCGCGGCGACGGCGAGGTATCCCCAACGATCGAGGACCGGGGCGACTCCGTGCAGGAATCCGGGAAGGTCGGCAGTAGGTGGCATCGGCTAACACGGTAGCCGGAGCGAGCCGGGTCAAACCTGTGGTGTCACTTCTGTGGCTGATGCTCCGATCTTCGCGATGGTGTAAACGGGAGATTCGGTGCGACCCAGCCGGGCGTTGATCTCGCGCAGCGGCAGCGTCGGGATGGTGCGCCGGAGGCGGGCGATGCCACGGAGGTCCTCGCGGGCGGTGGCGACGATGTCGACCTTGCTGTTCGGGTCGTCCACCCAGTCCACCGGCACCTCGTGCGTGCGCAGGCCGGCCCGCTCGGCGAGCACCAGCAACTCGGTGTCGAAGAACCAGTTGGTGTCCCGCACCAGCGGCAACAACTGGTGCGCCACCTCGGTGCGGATCGCCTTGAACCCGCATTGCGCATCGGAGAACCGGGCACCCAGCGTCGCCCGGAGGATGAGGTTGTAGCTGCGCGAGATGAATTCCCGTTTCGGCCCGCGCACCACTCGCGACCCACGCCGCAGCCGCGATCCGATGGCGAGGTCCGAGTGGCCGGAGAGGAGCGGGGCGACCAGCGGGAGCAGCGCGGCCAGATCGGTGGAGAGATCCACATCCATGTACGCGAGTACGTCCGCGTCCGACCGCAGCCAGGCGTGCTTCAGCGCCCGGCCCCGGCCCTTCTCGGCCAGGTAGACCGCGGCCACCTCGGGCACCTCCGCGGCGAGCCGGCCGGCGATCAGCGGCGTGCGGTCCGTGCTCGCGTTGTCGGCGATGGTGATCCGGAACGGGAACGGGGAGACCGCGCGCAGGTAGCCGTGCAGCCGGTGCACGCTGCGCTCGAGGTCGGTGGCTTCGTTGTAGACGGGGATGACGACGTCGAGTACGGGTTTCATGTGATCGAAGGTGCGTCCCCGCACTTTCTTTAAGGTGTGGCAAAACTGTGCCGCGTCTGTGAGAGTCGCACGGGTGATCAGACGCCCCGGATACGCCCTCGCCGCCCTCGCGGTCGGCACGTTCGCGATCGGGATGACCGAGTTTGTGATCACCGGCCTGCTCCCCGACATCGCCCGCGACCTCGACGTCTCCATCCCCACCGCCGGCCTGCTCGTCTCGGGGTACGCGCTCGCGGTGGTCTTCGGCGGCCCGCTGATGACCGCCGGCGTGGCCCGCCGCCGGCGTAAACCGGTGCTGATCTGGCTGCTGGCGTTCTTCGTGGCCGGCAACCTGATGTCCGCCGTCGCCGCCGGGTACCCGGTGATGCTCGCCGGCCGGATCGTCGCGGCGCTCACCCACGGGGCGTACATCGGCTTCGCCACGATCGTGGCCGGCGACCTGGTTTCCCCCGCCCGGCGGAGCAGCGCGATCGCGGCCATGCTGAGCGGGATCACCGTGGCGAACGTCGCCGGCGTGCCGCTGGGCACCCTGCTCGGCCAGCAGCTCGGCTGGCGGTCCACGTTCTGGGCGATGGCGCTGCTCGGGCTGATCGCCGCGGTGTCGACCGCCGTTCTGGTGCCGGCCAGCGAGACCACCGGCGAGGCGCGGACCCAGCTGACCGCGTTCCGCAACCCGGCGGTGTGGCTGTCGCTCGGCCTGACCGCGCTGGCGTTCGGGGCCGTCTACGCGCCGCTCACCTACGTGGCGCCGCTGATGACCGACGTGGCCGGGTTCGCCGCGGGCGCGATGCCGTGGCTGCTGGCCCTCTTCGGGCTCGGGATGGTGCTGGGCAACGTGATCGGGGCGCGCGCGGCGGACAAGCATCTGATGGGGACGATCGCCGGCGCCTCGATCGCGATGCTCGTGGTGCTGATCGTCTTCGGCTGGTCGTCGCACGCGAAGGGGCCGGCGACGGTCACGCTGTTCCTGCTGGGGCTGGCCGCGTACGCCACCGTGCCGGGCCTGACCACCCGGGTGATCACCGCGGCCGACGGC
>Ga0068860_100004826_pt1 | contig 13732 bp, 12 predicted proteins | sample KBSSwiS32_FD_66597 | JGI IMG/M metagenome (GOLD analysis project Ga0068860, IMG submission 66597) | Switchgrass rhizosphere microbial communities from Kellogg Biological Station, Michigan, USA - KBS Switchgrass S3-2 | ecosystem: Host-associated > Plants > Roots > Rhizosphere > Soil ... | reverse complement strand
TAGACGAAGTCCTCCTCGGGCAGCGAGACGAGGCACTCGTGCAGGACGCTGAGCCCGCCCACGCCCGAGTCGAACATCGCAACCGGGCGCGAGGAGTCGAGGGCGCTGGCATCCGGACCGGACAGGGCTAGAGGAAGGGCTTGTAGGCCATGAAGAAGACCGTCACGACGACGATCAGGCCGGCGAGGGAGCCGACCTTGCTCAGCCGTTCGGCAACGGCGAGATACTCGGAGCCCAACTCATCGCCGGACTGCAGGTCGCGTTCGGCCAGCTCGCGCGCCCGGCGCGTCTGCGGCCGGAAGAAGGCGTGCGAGAGGCCGAAGAGGGCGATGATCGCGAGGAAGCCGATGCTGACGAAGGCGTCGCTTGCTTCCCACGGACCGTCGGCGAGTAGGTAGATGCCCGCGAGCAGCAGCACGATCAAGCCTGGCTGGACCAGATAACGGTCGATCTTCTGGATCCCGGCGAGCATCGCGGGAGTCGCCCGCGGGAACTGCGGCGTCATCGACATGAAGAACCCGTAGCCGAAGGTCGGGCCAAAGGCCAGCACGACCGCGAGGATGTGCAGGAACAACGCGATCTTGTAACCGGGGCTGATGATCGTCGCCAGCGTCATCGGCGGGAAACATACAGCTAGCCCCGGAGCAAAAGCGCAGCCCAATCTCCTTGCAATCGCCGGTCCACCTCGACCAATCCTGCACGCTCAAAGGCCGCTGCAACGTCATCGAGCTCGTTGGGGAGGAGTCCCGAGAGGATGAGGGTGTGAGGGATCGAGGGGCGGTCCGGCGGAGCAACAGCGGGGAGGCTCCGGCGGACCGCCCCTCGATCCCTTGCCCCAAGCCTTTCGGCAATCTCCTTCAAGATCGGGGAGGTCATGTTGGCGACGGTCGTAGGAGCCAAGTCGGGAAGCTCCTGGCGAAGGTTCATGCGTTCGAGCTGAAGCTCGACACCATTGACCGCTGCATTCGTCGAAGCGGCCTCGATAGCTGGCGCCTCGTGGTCGTAGGCCCGGACGGGAGACCAGCCGAGCTTCGAGGCAGCGATGGCGAGGACGCCCGAGCCGGTGCCGAGGTCCGTCAGCTCCCCCCTGGCCTCTCCAGCTTGCTCCAATTCGAGCAGGAGCTCGAGGCACATGCGCGTGGTCGGGTGAGCGCCGGTGCCGAAGGCCTGGCCGGGATCGACGACGACGTCGATCGCGCCGTGGCGCGGCGCCTCCCAGGACGGACGCAGCCAGAGCCGGTCGCCGACCAGGATCGGCTTGTGGAAGTCCTGCCAGCGATCGGCCCAGTCGTCGGGTACCTCCGTCGCGACGACCTCGACCAGCCCGTCGCCCGCCGCGACCTCGATCTCGCCCAGCTCGGGCAGCTCCCCCGCGCCGCCGTAGATTGCGTACTCGACGTACCCCGGGCCCTGCTCCTCCTCGACCCCGTTCGGGGCCAGCACCATCAGCTCGGCGAGGACGATCTCGGCCTGGTCCGGGGTGCAGCGGACCGCGAGCCGGATCAATGGAAGGCGCGGCGCACGCGCGAGAAGAAGCCGTCGTCGCCGTCGCGGGCGGAGCGCAGGTTGTGGGGCTCCAGCGACTCCTCCAGCTTCTCGGCCAACTCGCGCTGCTCCTCGGAGAGACCGGCGGGGACGATCACGTGGACGACGATGCGAAGGTCGCCGGGCGGACCGCCGTTCGCGCCGGGCAGCCCGTGCCCGCGCAGGGCGTACTGGGCACCGTGCTGGACCCCGGGCGGCAGCTCGATCTCCCGCTCTCCCTCGTGGCTGGGCACCTTGATCGACGCCCCCAACATGGCCTGTACCGCGGAGAGCTCGATCGCGTGCACGAGGTCCTGGCCGCGCATCGGCCCGCGCCGCACCTCGAAGCCGAAAGCGCCGCCGAAGATCGCCTGGAAGATCTCCTCGACCGAGCCGAAACCGGCCCCAGGCGGCGGAAAGCCGCCCGAGCGCAGCCCCTCGTGACCGAAGCGGTCGTAGGTCGCCCGCCGCTCGGGATCAGAGAGCACCTCATAGGCCTCGGCGGCGGCCTTGAACTTCTCCTCCGCTCCGGGGTCGTGCGCGTTGACGTCCGGGTGCAGCTCGCGGGCAAGCCTGCGGAAGGCGCGCTTCACCTCCGTCTCGGAGGCGTCGCGACCGACCTCGAGGACCTCGTAGTAGTCGCGCGGCATCGGTTAGCCGTCGTAGACCGACTCGCAGTAACGGGACAGCTCGCGCGCTGCGGAGCGCACGGAGGCGATCGCGGTCGCGTAGTCCATCCGCAGCGGGCCGACCACGCCGACCGAACCGAGGTTGCGGTGGGCGAGGCCGTAGTTGGCGCCGACGACGCTGACCGAGCGCAGCTCGGGGCGCGGGTTCTCGCCACCGATCCAGAGGAAGACCGAACGCTCCTCGAGCACCGAGTGCAGCATGCCCAGCAGGGTCGCCCGCTCCTCCAGCGCGGTCATCAGCCGGTCGGCGCGCGGCAGGTCGGCCGAGTGCGCTTCGGAGAGCAGGCGCGAGGCGCCGTCCATGTAGAGGGCATCGGCGGACTCCTGGCGCTCGAGCTCGGTGAAGGCGGCGCCGAGCGCTGCGACGAACTGGGCCTCGACGGGGCCCAGGGCCGGGTCGGCGAGTCGACTGGCGATCATGCGGGCGCCCAGCCCCATGCCGGTCAGTGTCTCGTTCAGATAGCTGGAGGCCCACTCGACCAGGCCCGGGTCGACGGGCTCGGCGAAGTCGAAGACGCGCTTGGCGACGGCCCCGTTGGAGGCGATCGCCACGACCATCACCCTGGTGGGCTGCAGCAGCAGAACCTCGACCCGGTGGATCGTCGCCGCCAGCGTCTCTGGCGGCGCCGTGACCAGCGCCATCAGGTCGGTCACCTTGGCCAGCGCCGCGGTCGTTTCCCGCATCGCCTGGTCGATCTCGCGGCGCAGCTTCAGCTCGACCGCCTTCTCGGCGGGAGGCCCCCCGGTTGCCATCAGGGCATCGACATGGAGCCTGTACCCCGTCTCCGTCGGCACCCGCCCCGCCGACGTGTGCGGGTGGGTCAGATATCCAGCTGCCTCGAGCGCAGAAAGCTCGGCCCGCACGGTCGAGGCGCTCCACTCGATCTCCGGAAACTCAACGAGCTCTTTCGACGGCACGGGCTTCCCCGACGCCAGATACGCGTCAACGACCAGCTTGAGAATGAGCTCCTGCCGAGGAGAAAGCACGTCTCAAGTCTAGGAGGAGTGGCGGGTGGCCCTTCCCAAAACACTCAAGAGCGGCCTCCGGCCGCTCGTTTTGGGAGGGGTCGCCCGGCGCTCCTACCCCTACAGCCGGACTTCCGCCTCGGCGTTGCGGATCGTCTGGTTGTCGCCCTGGGCGGCAACGACGTCGATCGTGACCGTGCCGTCCCCGGCCTCCTTGACCGTGCCGGTGACCGCGATCTCGGTCTCCGGGGCTCCCATGCCGCGGAACTGCACCGAGAGCCGCTTGAGCGCCTTCGGTTCGCCGCCGGCGAGGTCCGTCGCCGCGCGGGCGACCAGGCCCATCATGTAGAGGCCGTGCAGGATCGTGCCGGGCAGGCCGACCGCCTTGGCAAGCTCGGGGTCGATGTGGATCGGGTTGAAGTCGCCGGAGGCGCCCGCGTAGCGGTGCGGCAGGTACTTGTCCGGAGTCACCTTCAGCTCGGGGATCGAGTCCCCCACGTTCAAGTCCCCCATTTCAGACCCCCCTCACGATCAGCGTCCAGGTGCCGCGCGCGACCAGGTCGCCGTTCTGGTTGACCGCGTTCGTCTCGAAGATGTAGAAGCCCTTGCCGTCCTTCTCGGAGATGTCCAGGCACTTGGCCGTGGTCGTGATCTCGTCGCCCGAGCAGGCCGGCTCGCCCCACTCGAACTCCTGGCCGCCGTGGACCATCGCGGCGAAGTTCATGCCGACGTCGGGATCGAGCATCGCCGGGCCGACGGCCGGCGAGCTGTAGACGACGGCGAACATCGGCGGCGCGACGACGTCGCGATAGCCGGCGGCCTTCGCCGCCTCGCGGTCGAAGTAGACGGGATTGTCGAGCCCGACCACCCGCGCGTACTCGCCGATCTTCTCCTTGCCCACCTCGTAGGTCGTGGCGGGCCACTCCTTGCCAACAGCTTCTGTCTTTACGGTCATGGCGCGGCAGTCTAGAGGGGGCTCGCAAAGGGGGTCGGGCACCCTACTCGTCGATCTCCAGAACCGCCAGGAACGCCTCTTGGGGCACTTCGACCCGGCCGACGGACTTCATTCGCTTCTTCCCCGCCTTCTGCTTCTTCAGCAGCTTCTGCTTGCGGGTGACGTCGCCGCCGTAGAGCTTCGCGGTGACGTCCTTACGCAGCGCCTTGACCGTCTCGCGAGCGAGGATGTTGGAGCCGATCGCCGCCTGCACCGGGACGTCGAAGAGCTGGCGCGGAATCGTCTTGCGCAGGCGCCCGACCAGCTTCTTGCCCTGCTCGTAGGCGAATTCGCGATGGACGATGATCGAGAGCGCGTCGACCCGATCGCCGGCGAGGAGGATGTCGACCTTCACCAGGTCGGAGGCGCTGTTGCCGATCGGCTCGTAGTCGAGCGAGGCGTAGCCCTTGGTCGAGGACTTGAGCAGGTCGAAGAAGTCGAGGACGATCTCGGCGAGCGGCATGTCGTAGCGGATCTGCACCCGCTGCGGGCTGAGGTAGTGCATGTCGACGTGGGTGCCGCGCCGGGTCTGGCAGAGCTCCATCACGGCGCCGACCTGCTCGGTCGGGCAGATGATCGTGGCGCGGATGTAGGGCTCTTCGATCGACTCGATCGTGGCCGGATCGGGCAGCTCGGTCGGGCTGCGCACCTCGACCTCCTCGCCGTTGGTCAGGTGCACCTGGTAGCGCACGTTCGGCGTCGTCGCCAGCAGGTCGAGGTCGTACTCGCGCTCAAGCCGCTCGCGCACGATCTCCATGTGGAGCAGGCCGAGGAAGCCGCAGCGGAAGCCGAAGCCGAGCGCCTCGGACGTCTCCGGCTCCCAGGAGAGGGCGGCGTCGTTGAGGGCGAGCTTCTCGAGCGCCTCGCGCAGGTCTTCGAAGCGGTCGGTGTCGATCGGGAAGAGGCCGCAGAAGACCATCGGCCGCACCTCCCGGTAGCCCTCGAGCGCGGTGCTCGCGGGACGCTCGAGCGAGGTGAGGGTGTCGCCGACACGCAGCTTGGCGACGTCCTTGACGCCGGTGATCAAATAGCCGACGTCGCCGGCCTCCATGCCCTTCACGCCCGTCATCTCCGGGCGGAAGAAGCCGATGTCGTCGATGTCGGCCTCGGTGCCGTTCTGCATCGCGAGGATGCGGCCGTGCTTGCGGAAGGCGCCGTCGACCATCCGCACGTAGGCGATCACGCCGCGGTACTGGTCGAACTCGGAGTCGAAGATCAGGGCGCGTGGCGACGCGGCCGGGTCGCCCTCCGGCGGCGGCACGCGAGCGACGATCGCCTCGAGCACGTCGACCACCCCCTCCCCGGTCTTCGCCGAGATCGGGATCGCATCGGAGGGGTCGCCGCCGAGCAGGTCGGCGATTTCGGCGCCGACCCGGTCCGGTTCGGCGCCGGGCAGGTCGACCTTGTTCATCACCGGGATCAGCTCGAGGCCGTTCTCGATCGCCAGGTAGGTGTTGGCGACTGTCTGCGCCTCGACGCCCTGGGCGGCATCGACGACGAGCAGGGCGCCCTCGCAGGCGGCGAGGCTGCGCGAGACCTCGTAGGAGAAGTCGACGTGGCCCGGCGTGTCGATCAAGTGCAGGTGGTATGTCTGGCCGTCGGCGGCCTCGTACTCGACGCGGACGGCCTGGGCCTTGATCGTGATCCCGCGCTCGCGCTCGAGGTCCATCGAGTCGAGCACCTGGGCCCGCATTTTCTTTGGGTCGACGGCGCCGGTGATCTCGAGGATGCGGTCGGCCAGGGTCGACTTGCCGTGGTCGATGTGGGCGATGATCGAAAAGTTTCTGATCCGGTCCATTTGGCTGCCGGAGTATGGCCGACGAGGGTTTTCGGCCGGCGGGTCCTGTCGCCAGGGGGTGGGTGCCGTCCTTGCGCTACGCGCTGCTTCGGGCACCGGGACAAATCAGGTCGAGAACACCGACCCTGCCCTCAGCAGCCTACGCGCGGCGGAGACACCCACCCCCTGGCGCCACCCACCGGAAAAACGCAACCGGCTAGCGGCGGCAGCCCGACGGATCCAGCTTGCTCTTCAGCTCGTAGACGACTGTCGGCGGGGTTCTCAAGATGACCGTGGCTCCGGGGGCGGCGGTCCAGCGGGCGGTGGGTGGATATGCGGGCTCGTTGGGTTCGAGGCGGTCGCGGGAGGCGATGACGTAGTCGTAGTTGCCGGCGTTGACCAGTTCGCGCCAGCGGCGGCAGGTGGTCGGAGCGGTGAAGCCGCCGTGGGGGCGTTCTTCCCCGATGTAACTGACGCGGTTGCTCAGGTCGGCACCGAGCAGCGGGTACTGGCGGGTACTGGTGGTCGCGATGCGAGCGTCGCTCAGCCCGCGAGCCCAGCGGAACGCCGCATTGAGGCCCGGCGTGCTGAAGGAGGGATTCGCGTAGCGGTTCTGCAGGTAGTGGCGCTGGATCGGATAGCCGATTGCGACGGCTGCAAGCACGGCGGCGATGGCCAGGCAGGTACGGGGCATCCCCCGCCCGGACAAGCGCCGAGCCAGTTGGCTCGGCGCTTTGAGTATCCGCCCGTTCGGGGGATGCCCCGTACCTGCCTCTCGAAGCCGTGCAGGCAGTGCGGTCGGGAGAAGCGCGAGGCCGAGCACCAATGCTGGGGCGAGATAGCGGAGGCCGGACTCGAAGCCGCGGGGCAGGCCGTCGGGGCCGGAGGCGGAGGTGGGAGCGATGAGCCAAGCTAGACCTGCAGCCAGACCGACCGCAGCCGCCACGCGAAGAGCTGAGTCGGAGCGGCAGGCGAGACACAGGGCCAAGCTGGCAATGGCGCCCACAAGCAGGAGTGGCCAGAGGACGGTCAGGCCGTGGTGGAGGCCGGGGAGGAACCAGTCGGACCAGACCGAGCCGTCGGTGACGTAGCCCAGGACGCTGTGGCCTTCTCGCCCACCCAGTGCCTGCTCCGGCGCCGGCAGCGTGACCGGGCCGAGGTGCTTGACCCAGGGGAGCGGGTTGCCCGTATGGGCAAGGTTGCGCAGGTACCAGTAGCCGCCCCCCAGCAAGGCGCCAAGGCCGCTCGCCGCAAACGCGCGCCAGCGAAATCCTGAAGGAGCGATGAGAGCAATCCCCATCACGAGCACGGCCGCAGGCAGGAGGAAGTTGAGCTTCGTCCCAGCCGCCAGCCCGGCCGAGAGACCCACGAGTGCCGCGGCGCCCAGCGCGAACGCAGTTCCACTCGCAGGCAGGTGGGAACTGCGTTCGCGCTGGGCCAAGGCAAACGCCACACCGGCGAGCAGGAAGAAGATCCCGACGATGTCGTTGCGCGCCTCTCCCGCTTGGTCCGACAACGCCGGCACGCTCAGGGCGATGGCAGCGAGAACCATCGACCACCGCGCAACCTTGTATGGCCTCCCGATGCACCATGCCGCCACCAGACACCCAATGAACCACCCGAGATTCAAGAGCGGTGACAGCAAGTCGCGCCCAAACGCAAGCATCCCGACCCCATGCACCACTTCGGAGTTGGCCGGGTAGAACCAGGCCAGGAATTGCGGCGCGATGAAATGCAGCCCCCACGTATCACCTGACTGGTAGAACCCCGCCGCGAACGGCCCGTGGTACCAGGTCGAATCGAACCCGGTCATCCCCGTGGAGAGCCTGGTCTTGACACCTGCGGCGAAATGGATCGTTGCCGCCACCGCGATCGCGAATGCGATGAGCGTCGGTACATCGACGCCCCTCCCGCGGGTGGCGTCGGGGTGGGGTGATCTCCGCTGCGCGCAGGCTGCTGAGGGCGGGGCTGGCGCCCTGGATCTGCTTTGTCCCGGCGCCCGAAGCAGCGCGTAGCGCGAGGAGGGCACCCCACCCCGACGACAGGACCCGCGGGCCAGCACGCCGATCCCTACTCCGAACATCACCATCGCAACGAGGTACGGCGTCGCCTCGAACCATCCGAACGTTCCCAGTAGCTCAGCGCTCAACAGCAGGACGGCCAGCGCGATCACCGAGCTCGCGAGCTGCGCGGTAAGCCCATCGAGCTGCGGCACGAATCGTCGTCGCACCTGTGCTGCCCCGAACCAGGCGAAGCCGACCAGGAGGAGGAGCTCGAGGACCCCGAGGAGATAGCGGCCCGGCCCGAGCATCTAGCGCCGGCGGACGAGGCGCATGATCTGATCGAGCTCGGCGATCCTCATCAGCTTCGCCAGGCCCAGATAGGTGAGGCCTCCGAGGCCGAGGCCGACTCCAAGCGAGACGATCTGGCCGAAGAGGCCCCGGCCGAGCGCGTCGTCGAGCACGTCCCAGACGCCGAAGGCGACGGCGGCCAGCGCCGCGGCGGCGATCGTGATCCTGACCGTCGTCGCGAAGAGGCGCCGCAGCTCGAGCCCGTCGAACTCGCGGCGCAGGACCACCGCCTGGGCGACGACGGCCGCCGTGGTGCCGATCCCGGTTCCGGCGACGATTCCCCCGGTGCCGAACGGCTTGTAGAGCAGCAGGGCTCCGAGAGCCGAAACGATCAGGTCGAGTGCGGCGAGCCCGGTTGCCATCCACGGTCGCTGCAGGCTGAAGAAGGTCCGGGTCTGCAGCAGGTAGAGGCCGTTGGTCGGCAGCGAGAAGGCGAACCAGAAGAGGGCCGTCGCCACCAGCGTGGTCTGCGCAGGAGTGAACTCCCCGTGCTGGTAGACGAGGCGAATCATCGGTACCGAGAGGACGAGCACTGCGGTGGCGGCGGGAACGAGAACGAAGAGGATCTGACGCATGCCGTTGGCCATCGTCGCCCGCAGGTTGTCGAGCTCGCCGCGGGCGGCGAAGCGGGCCAGGGTCGGGAAGAGCACCGTCGCGATCGCCACCGAGAAGATCCCCTGTGGCAGCTGATAGACGCGGAACGCCTTGTCGATCGCGGCCGGCGACTGGTGGCTGACGAGGCTGCCGAAGAGGCTGTTGATCAGCATGTTGAAGTTGATCAAGCCGAGGCTGATCGTCACCGGCAACATCAGCAGCAGCACCCGGCGCACGTCGCGGTTGCGCCATTCGAAGCTCCACTCGAACTTGAACGGCGTGTTGCGCAGGTCGAAGGTCGGGATCGCCAGCTGCACGACGGTGCCGACGAGGATGCCGATCGCGTAGGCGTAGATGCGGTTCTGGCCGTGGAAGACCGGCGCCAGGAAGACGGTGACGGCGATGATCGTCAGGTTCCAGAACAGCGGCGAGATGGCAAAGGCGCCAAAGCGGTCGTAGCTGTTGAGGATGCCGACGACGACGCCGCTGACGCCGAGCAGGATCAGGATCGGGAAGAGGATCTGCGAGAGCGTGACCGTGAGGTGAAGGAGCTCCCCTTCGAAGCCGGGCGCGAAGACCGGCATGACGACGGGTGCGAGGAGCACGAAGAGCGCCGTGATCGCGCCGAGGACGAGGGTGACCAGAAGAAGCAGCGTCGAGGCGAGGCGGAACGCCTCGCGATAGTTTTTTTTCTCGAGCTGCTCGGTGAAGATCGGCACGAAGGCCGGCTGCAGCGCCGCGTCGGCGAAAAGCGCCCGCACCAGGTTGGGCACCTGGAAGGCGATCGTGAAGGCCGACATCGGGCCGTAGACGCCGTAGTAGGAGGCGGCGACGATCTCCCGCACCAGTCCCGCGATCCGCGACGCCGCCGTCGCAATGGAGAAAAACGCGGTGGAACGGGCGATCCGTCCCGGGCGCGGCTCGGGTGCCGGTTCCTCGCCCGGATCGAAGGACTCGGCCGCGCGCACTGCCGAGTCTTCGGCGAGCGTGGCCTCGTCGCGGTCTGGACTGTCGGGCGTCTCCAAGCTGGGTCTCAGTCGCTATAGTCGGCGGCCGCCCGGAGGGGGCTCGGCGCCCGCCCCAGGCACACGACCATGGCCAACATAGCCTCACAGAAGAAGCGGATACTGCGCAGCGAGCGCGAGCGGACCGAGAACCGCCTGCTGACCAGCACCGTGAAGACCTACTTCCGCCGCCTCGAGGCCGCGGTCGAGAACGGGGATGCCGGAAAGGTCGAGATCGAACACCGAGCCCTGGTCTCGAAGATCGACAAGGCCATCCAGAAGGGCGCCATGCACAAGAACACCGGCGCCCGCAAGAAGTCCAAAGCCGCGCGCCTCGCCTCAGGCTGAGGCGATCTTCCTCACCGCCAGCGTCAGGGCCAACTCGTCGCCGTAGTCGGCCCCTCCGCGGCACCAGACCTCGAGGTCGGCCAGAGTCGCAGTCGCCTGCCGCAGGCTGCCGAGGCTGGTGTGGCCGACGCGAGCCACGAGCTGCTTGGCGGCGTAGGGGTGCATCCCGAGGCCCGATTCGACCTGTTTTGGGGAGGCCCCGCCCTCGAGTTGCGCCGCTGCCGCGCAGGCCTTGCGCAGACGAGAGGCGAGCCCGTAGACCAGGCCGGTGACGTTCTCTCCCTGTGAGACGAGGCGCTCCGCGATCGCCGTCGCCTGCGCCGCGTCGCGTTCGAGCAGAGCGTCGGAGAGAACCCAGACCGCCGCCTCGGAGGTGTCGGTCACCATCGCTTCGAGATCCTCGACCCGCACCGCTCCCCCCTCTCCCGTCCAGAGAGCCAGCCGCTCGAGCTCGTTGTACAGGCGGACCGGGCTCGTTCCCATTCGCTCGACCAGCAGCCGCGCCGCCGCCGCGTCGAGGGAGAAGCCGAGCTGCCCGGCTTCGGCGACCAGCGTGCGGGGCAGGTCCCGTGCCTTGGGTGCTTCGAATTCGTGGATCTCGCCCCCGGCCGCCTTGACGGCCTTGGCGAGCGCCGCGGGGGGCTTGCCCCGGCCGATGAGAACGAGCGTCAGGTCCGGGGGGAGGACGGCCAGGGACTCGGCGACGGCCTTGAGCTGGCGGTCCCGCCAGCGCTCGATCCCGTCGACGAGCAGGTAGCGGCGAGACTCGGTCAACGACATCGCCGGCAGCGCCGCGAGGAGCGCCTCGTGGTCCGGTGCGCCCCTCCCCTCGCTCGGCTCGAAGACCTCGAGGGCCGCCGCCCCCCCGTCGTCCTCCGCCCGCCGCCGCAGCCTGGCGCGCGTCGCGTCTATCTTCGCCTCGTCGGTGCCGGCGATCAGGTAGAGCGACGCGAGTGCCTCGGCCATCGCGTCCGAGTCTAGTGGCGGCCTCCGTGGGATTCGCCGGAGTGGCCGGGGGCTTCTCCCGAGCGACCTGGTGCTTCGCGAGAATGGCCCGGTGCTTCGCTAGAACGGCCCGGCGAACTGCCCGAGTGCCCCGGGGCTTCGCCTGAATGACCGGGAGACGAGGTCGTCGGTGCGGGCGGTTCGGGACTGGAGGAGGCTTTTGTCGGATGCTCTTGGGGTGGAGGCGCTTCGGCAACGACCGTGGGTGGGGTGCTCGTCGTGGGCGCCTGGGCCTGTCCGTTGTCGTTCCCCGGGGTCGCGGGCGGACTCGCTCCGACCGGGCCGCCCGAAGAGACGTCCGCGTCGACCGGCGCGGCCGATCCCTCCGGGCCGGAATCGGGAGAGGCCTTGGCCGAACCCCGGCCAGGGCGATGTCGAGCGCCTTGCACGGATCGCCGCAGCGCCACCGGCGGCGGCGCCGAGATCGAATCGTTTTCGACGAGCCGGGTCGGCGCCTGCGGTAGCGGACCGCCGAACACCCCCGGCCATCCCTGGTTGGAGACGAAGCCGACCAGACCGAGCCCGACGGCGGCGACCAAGCCGAGGATCCCGATGGTCGTGCTGCGCAGGCGGATGAGCATGTCGTCGCCGACCAGCGTCGACGGTGAGATCGCCCGCGCAACCGCTTGTCCAAGCTTGGAAGCCACCTCTACGTCCATCGACGGTCGTCCTTAGATCACAAGGGCGCGGCCTTGAAATTCCCACTATTGCCTCGTAGATACGTTGAGTCTCTTTACCGGTCGGTGCCGACCTCGACCGAGCGACGGCCGACTTCCAGCGTGATCGTGCCGTCCTGGTCGGTGCGCAGCGTCGGCACATGGTGCGAAGCCAACTCGGCGAGCGTCCGTGAAGTCGGATGGCCATACGGGTTGTCGGCGCCAACCGAGATCATGGCCAGCCCGGGAGCGGTTGCGTCGAGCAGAGCCGGGAGTCCGGTGTCCTCGCTGCCGTGGTGTGCGACCTTGAGAACGTCGACGGGCCCCGGGTCGAGCGGAACGTCTCCCGCCTCGGCATCGGCCGTCAGCAGCATCGAGAATCGGCGCCAGCGAGCGAGGAGGACGAGTGCCTGCGCATTGGGGTCGGAGTCCCCGAGCGGCCCTGACAGCAATGCCCGCGGCGGCCAGAGAACTTCCATCCGCAACGCACCGGAGCGGATCGTCCCACCGGTGGCAAGTCGCTGCGGCAGCGCCCCCACCGCTTCCGCCTCGCCGCGCAGGCGGCTGCCGAGGCGGGCATAGGCGAGGCGTTCGACCGGGAAATGCCCGAGCAGTTCCTCGATCCCACCCGCGTGGTCGGACTGTTCGTGGGTCACCACGGCAACGCCAAGCCGGTCGACTCCCGCCTCGCGCAGCAGCCGGACGAGCCCGTCGCCGGGCGGGCCCCCGTCGACGAGAACGGCCGGAGCTCGAGCGGGCTGGAAGAGGATCGCGTCGCCCTGGCCGACGTCGAGCACCTCGATCCTCAACCCGCTCCGAGGCGAGCCGGCGGCTGCGTCGCTGTCCCCTCCTGTCCACGCCAGGCCGAGCGCCACTGCCGCAAGGCCCGCCAAGACCCATCCGCCCCACCCCCTCCACGGTCGCAACGCTTTTCCCACCCATTTCATAGAAAAAGCGTTGCGACCGGGGTGGGATGGAACAACGCGACGCCTGAGCGTGAAGAGACGTCGACGGCGCAAGAGCTGCGGTGTCGCAAGCGCGACGCCGGCAATCGCGGCATAGGAGGCGGATAGGCCGGCCGGCCCAAGGCGTACGTGGATGTACGCCCAGCCCGGTCGTCCGCACCAGGCCGCGACCTGAGCGACGTATGCGAGCAGCGGAGCCTCGACGGCGTTGAGCAACCCGACGGGAAAGCCCGGGACCTGTCCCCCCGCTGCGGCGAGCATGCCCAACCACATGGCGGGGGCGATCGCGGGAAGCGCCAGCAGGTTGGCGACGAGGGTCGCGGTCGAGACTGCTTCGAAGTGGAAGGCGATCAGCGGGGCGGTCGCCAGCGTCGCCGCAATCGTCATCGCCGCGCCCTCGGCCAAGGGCCCGCGCCAGCCCGCGCGACCGATGCGGGCGACGATCGCGCGGCGAATCGGCGATGCGAGCGCGACGATGCCCAGCACCGCGGCGAAGCTGAGCTGCCAACCGACGTCGGCAGCGATCCCGGGGTCGACCGCGAGCGTCACGACTGCGGCGACGGCGAGCCCGTACAGGCGCGACGAGCGTCGCCCCACGAGCGTCGCGAGCACGGTGAGGCCGCCCATCGTCCCGGCGCGGAGGATCGACGGGCCGGCGCCGGCGAGCGGAACGTAGACGACGATCGAGCCGAGCAGCCAAATCAGGCGGGTGCGCAGCGGCATGCCGAGCGCGGCCAGCAGCGGCATCGCGAGCAAAGCGAGCAGCGCGACGTTCTGACCCGAGACGGCGAGCAGGTGCGAGAGGCCGGCCCGGCGGAAGTCTTCGACCGTCGCCTCGTCGATCTCCTCGTCCTCGCCG
>Ga0068860_100004825_pt1 | contig 13732 bp, 9 predicted proteins | sample KBSSwiS32_FD_66597 | JGI IMG/M metagenome (GOLD analysis project Ga0068860, IMG submission 66597) | Switchgrass rhizosphere microbial communities from Kellogg Biological Station, Michigan, USA - KBS Switchgrass S3-2 | ecosystem: Host-associated > Plants > Roots > Rhizosphere > Soil ... | reverse complement strand
AGCGCCCACGAGATCACCTGCCAGCCGCCGAGCGTGCGCGCGAGTCGGCCGCCTTCCGCATAGCCGATCGCGGCGGCGATGGTTGCGAGCAGCAGCAGCAGGTCGGCCGGTTGGGGCGCCCCACCGCCGTGCCACAACGCAAAGGCGACGACGACCACGCTGCCGAACACGGCCGACATCCAGAAGCGGCGCGACGGGCGTTCATGCGCGAGCCACGCGCCGGTGAGCGCAGTGGCGAGCGGGAGCAACCCGATCACCACCGCGCCGTGCGCTGCCGGCACGTAACGCAGCGCCCACGCGGAAAGCACGGGGAAGCCGACGATAACGCCGGCAGCGACGATCGCCAGCCCGGGCCAGACCTTGCGGGGAGGAACGGGCGTTCGCGTCAGCGTTAGCACGATCGCCGCGAGCACCGCTGCGACCAGCGCTCGCCCCAGTCCGATGAAAACGGGATTCATCTCGGCGACGGCGACGCGCGTCGCCGGCAGCGTCAGGCTGAACGCGGCCACGCCGATGAATCCGTAGATGAAGCCGGCGCGGCGGCGCCGGTGCGCGTCGTCGATGGCGGGCGGGCTTCGGCTAGCTCTTGCCGAGCACTTCCTTCACCACCGCGATCACGCGTTCGGGCTCGAAGCCGAAATGCTTTTCCAACGCCGCGAGCGGAGCCGACGCGCCGAAGGTATTCATGCCGATCACGCGGCCGCGCGTTCCGACGTAGCGCTCCCACCCGAACGTCGACGCCTGCTCGATCGCGATGCGCGGGGCGTCGGTCTTCGGTAACACGCTGTCGCGATACTCCTGCGTCTGGTGCTCGAAGATATCCCACGACGGCATCGACACGACGCGCGAGCGTATGCCCATCGCGATCAGCTTTTCGTGGGCGTCGACGGCAAGCGAGAGCTCGCTGCCGGTGGCGATCAGGATCACCTCCGGCTCGCCCTTCGGCGGATCGGCGAGCACGTACGCGCCCTTCGCCACACCCGCGGCCGACGCGTACTTCGTTCGGTCGAGCGTGGGCAGCGGCTGGCGCGACAGCGCGAACACCGCGGGCTCGTGCCGCAACTGCATCACGTAGCGGAAGGCCTCGACCACTTCGTTGGCGTCGCCCGGTCGCAGCACTGTGAGGCCCGGCATCGCGCGCAGCGATGCGAGATGCTCGATCGGTTGGTGTGTCGGGCCATCCTCGCCGTCGCTCATCGCGTCGTGCGTGAACACGTAGATCGTTGGAATTTCCATCAGCGCGCCAAGCCGAATCGCCGGCCGCGCGTAGTCGCTGAAGATGAAGAACGTGCCTCCGAACGGCCGCAGCTTGGTGAGCGAGAGGCCGTTCAGCACCGCGCCCATCGCGTGCTCGCGGATGCCGAAATGCAGGTTCTTGCCCCCGGGCGTGGCGGCCTGGATGCTGCCGGCGCCTTCGAATTTCAGCGTCGTCTTGTTCGACGGGCCCAGGTCGGCGCTGCCACCCACGAACCACGGGATGTTCTGCGCAAGCACGTTCAGCACCTGCCCCGACGCGTCGCGGCCCGCGACCCCTTTCGGATCGGCCTTGAACACCGGCAGGTTCTTGTCCCAGCCTTCCGGCAACACGCGCTTCTGGATGCGATCGACCTCGTCGGCGAGTTGCGGAAACTGCGCGCGATACTTTCCGAAGAGCTCGGTCCACGCGGCGTGCGCCTTCGCGCCGCGCGCGCCGATGCCGGCGTCGAAATGCGGGCGCACCGCGTCGGGTACCAAGAACTTCGCGTCCTCCGGCCAGCCGTACGCACGCTTGGTCAGGCGGCATTCGTCGTCGCCGAGCGGCTCGCCGTGCGCGGCCGCGGTGTCCTGCTTGTTCGGCGAGCCGTAGCCGATGTGGCTGTCGAGCACGATCATCGTCGGCCTGCCACGCGTTGCACGGAACACGTTGAGCGCGTGCTGGATCCGGTCGATGTCGTTGGCGTCGCCGACACGCAGCACGTTCCAGCCGTAACCGAGAAAGCGCGCGGTGACGTCCTCGGTGAACGCGAGGGTTGTGCTACCTTCGATCGTGATGTGATTGTTGTCGTAGATCCAGCACAGGTTGTCGAGCCCGAGATGTCCGGCGAGCGACGCGGCCTCCGAGCCTATGCCTTCCATCAGGCAGCCGTCGCCGCAGACCGCGAAGATGTCGTAGTCGAAGATCGCGTAGCCGGGCTTGTTGTAGCGGGCTTCGAGCCAGCGTTGGCCGATCGCCATGCCAACACTCGTGGCGATGCCCTGACCCAGCGGGCCGGTCGTGGTCTCGACACCGGACACCATCCGGTATTCCGGGTGTCCGGGCGCCTTGCTGCCGAGCTGGCGGAAATGCTTGATGTCGTCGAGCGTGACCGAGGGTTTGCCGATCTGCTCGTAGTGCGCGTTCACCGCCTGCGTATTGGTCAGGAACAAGATCGACCACAACAGCATCGATGCGTGGCCGTTCGAGAGCACGAAGCGATCGCGGTTCGGCCAGATCGGGTCCTTCGGATCGAAGGCCATCTCGCGATTCCACAACGTGTAGACGAGCGGCGCGAGCGCCATCGGCGTGCCGGGGTGGCCCGACTTCGCGGCCTGCACCGCGTCCATTGACAGCGTGCGGATCGTATTGATTGATAGAAGGTCGAGCTCGGCGTCGGTCATTGTGCGACTCCCTGAAACGTGGATCAGGCGGCGGAAGGCGCGGCCGCGCGATCGGCCAGCACCATCGCACGATCGGTGTTCACCCGGCCGGCGGGAATGCTGCGATCGCCGCGCATCAGCCGCGCCAGCATCGGCACTTTTTCCTCGCCGGTGACGAGCCACAGCACCCGTCGCGCGCGGTTCAGCATCGGATAGGTCAGCGTCATCCGCCGTCGTCCCTGGTACATCGTGCCGGTCAGCGCGACGTCGGTGTCGGTCACGTCGAGCACTGGATCGTTCGGCACGAGCGACGCCGTGTGGCCATCGGGCCCGAGCCCCAGGTGCACGAGGTCGAGCACCGGCGGCGTGCCCGCGATCGTGTTCAGCATGCGCGCGTACGCCGCGGCGGCGACGACGAGATCCGCGGCCTCGACGGGCATCGCATGAATCTGCGCGGGGGGAAGCGGCGCGTGCTCGAGCAGGCTTTCGTGCAGGTGCGTGAGGTTGCGCTGCGGGTCTCCCGCAGGCGCAACGCGCTCGTCGACCTGGACCACGTGCACGTCGGGCCACGGCACGTCCTCGTTCGCGAGCGCGCGCAACATGACCCACGGCGTGGTGCCGCCGCTCACCGCAAAGACGAAGCGCCCGCGTGCCGCAACCGCGTCGCGTGCGTCAGCGGCGATCAGCGCCGCCGCTGCGTTGGCGACCGCGGTGGCATCGGCGAGCGCATCGAGCTTCATCTTGGCGTTCGCGCAGGAATCAGGACGCGATCGGGTTGTCCCAGCCGCCCGAGGGTGCGAGGCGCTCGGCTTCGCGCGGCCCCCAGGTGCCCGGCGCGTAATCGAACACCGGCGTGCCGAGCTTCAGCACCGGATCGACGATGCGCCATGCTTCCTCGACGTAGTCTTCGCGCGCGAACAGCGTGGCATCGCCGACCATCGCGTCGCCGAGCACGCGCTCGTAGGCATCCATTTCCGCGGCGCCCGCGCGCCGGGACAGCACGAGCTCAGTCTGTTGGCCGATTTCGCGGTCCTCGTCGTCCATCACGGTGACCCCCAGCGCCAGCTCGGTAACCGGGCTGATCCGGAAGCGCATGTGATTCGGCAGGCCGGGACAGTTCGGGTAGACCTTCGGTGCGCGGCGCAGCCGCACGAGCACCTCGGTGCAGGTCACCGGCAACGATTTGCCGGCGCGGATAACGAACGGTACGCCTTGCCACCGCCATGAATCGATTTCGAGCTGCAACGCGGCGAACGTCTCGGTCTGCGAATCGGCGGCGACGCCGGGTTCCTTGCGATAGCCGGTGAACTGGCCGCGCACCAGATGTTTCGATTCGATCGGCGGGATCGACTTCAGCACCTTGGCCTTTTCGTCGCGCATCGATTCCGCGTCCATGCGTGCCGGCGGCTCCATCGCCAGATTCGCGAGCACCTGGAACAGATGGTTCTGCATCACGTCGCGCACGGTGCCGGTCTGGTCGTAGAACGCCCCGCGCCCCTGCACGCCGAAGCTCTCGGCCATCGTGATCTGCACGCTCTTGATCGACTTGCGGTTCCACACGTTCTCGAGGAACGAGTTGGCGAAGCGGAAGAACACCATGTTGTGCACCGGCCGCTTGCCGAGGTAATGGTCGATGCGAAAGATGTTCGATTCGGGGAACGTGTGCAGCAGGATCTGGTTCAGCGCCTGCGCCGACGCGAGGTCGTGGCCGAACGGCTTCTCGACGATCACCCGTGCGCCGTTCGTGCAGTTCGCGGCGGCGAGCTGCTCGACGACCTTGCCGAACAGCACCGGCGGAATCGCCAGATAGTGGGCGGGGTGCTGCGCGTTGCCGAGCTGCTTGCGCAACTCCGCGAACGTGGCCGGATCGGCGTAGTCGCCGTCGACATAGCGCAGCAGACTGACGAGCTTCGCGAACGCCGCTTCGTCGAGGCCGCCGTAGTTCTGGATGCCGTCGCGTGCGCGGGCGATCAGCTGGTCGAGATTCCAGCCGGCCTTGGCCACACCGATCACGGGCACGTTCAGATGGCCGCGCTTGGCCATCGCCTGCAGCGACGGGAAGATCTTCTTGTGGGCGAGATCGCCCGTCGCGCCGAAGAAGACCAGCGCATCGGAGTGCAGGTTGCTCATGGTCCTGGGCTCGCGCGTCTTGATTACTGCCCGGCGGCCTTTTCGACGTGCCCGCCGAACTGGAAGCGCATCGCCGACAACACCTTGTCCTGGTAATCCGCTTCGCCGCGCGACGAGAAGCGCGCGTAGAGCGCAGTGGTGAGCACGGGTGCCGGCACCGCTTCATCGATCGCCGCCTTGATCGTCCAGCGCCCTTCACCGGAATCGGACACGCGGCCGGCGAACTTGCCGAGCGCCGCATCCTCGACCAGCGACGCAGCGGTCAAGTCGAGCAGCCACGACGCGATCACGCTGCCGCGACGCCACACTTCGGCGACGTCGGCGAGGTTGAGGTCGTATTGATAGTGCTCGGGCTCGCGCAGCGGCGTGGTCTCGGCGTCGATCGCGTGCTCGCGCTTGCCGACGTTCGCCGACTTGAGAATGCCGAGGCCTTCGGCGTACGCGGCCATCACGCCGTACTCGATGCCGTTATGCACCATCTTGACGAAGTGCCCGGCGCCGTTCGGCCCGCAGTTGAGGTAGCCCTGCTCGGAGGTGCCGGGTAGCTTGTCGCGCCCCGGTGTGCGATCGACGTTGCCGCGGCCCGGCGCGAGCGTCGCGAAAATCGGGTCGAGGCGCTGCACGACCGCCGGTTCGCCGCCGATCATCATGCAATAGCCGCGCTCGAGGCCCCAGATGCCGCCGCTCGTGCCGACGTCGACGTAATGAATGCCCTTCGGCGCGAGTTCCTTCGCGCGGCGGATGTCGTCGACGTAGTACGAGTTGCCGCCGTCGATCACGATGTCGCCCGATTCGAGATGCGGCAGGAGCGACGCGATCGTCTTGTCGACGACCGCGGCCGGAACCATCAGCCAGATCGCGCGCGGCTTGGCGAGCTTCTGCACGAATTCGGCGGCCGACGCTGCGCCCGTGGCCTTTTCTGCAACGAGGCCCGCCACGGCTTTCGGTGACATGTCGAAGACGACGCACTGATGGCCGTTTTTCAGCAGCCGACGCACCATGTTGGCACCCATCCGGCCCAATCCGATCATTCCGAGTTGCATGGTTGTTTCCTTTGCAGGTTCGCGTGTAGCGAGATTGACGGGGACGAACGGGGTCGCGCTCTTGTCGAGCGCTAACTCCCTTTCATCTTGCGGTAACGGCGGATCAGCGCGTTGGTCGAGCTGTCGTGCGCGAGCTTGGGCTCGGTGGGACTGGTGAGTTCGGGGATGATCCGCTGCGCGAGCACCTTGCCCAGCTCGACGCCCCACTGATCGAACGAGTCGATGTGCCAGATCGTGCCTTGCGTGAACACGCTGTGCTCGTAGAGCGCAACGAGCTTGCCGAGCGCGGCCGGCGTGAGAGCGTCGAGCAGCATCGTCGTCGACGGGCGGTTGCCTTCGAACACGCGATGCGGCACGAGCCAGTCCGGCGTGCCTTCGGCCTTCACCTGGTCCGCGGTCTTGCCGAAGGCGAGCGCCTCCGCTTGCGCGAACACGTTGGAGAGCAGGATGTCGTGATGCTCGCCCACCGGGTTCAACGTCTTGGCGAAGCCGATGAAGTCGCAGGGGATGAGCCGCGTGCCCTGGTGAATCAGCTGGTAGAACGAGTGCTGGCCGTTGGTGCCGGGCTCGCCCCAGTAGATCGGGCCGGTGTCGACGCCGACCTTGGTGCCGTCGAGCGTGATGTACTTGCCGTTGCTCTCCATCGTCAGCTGCTGCAGGTACGCCGGAAAGCGCTTCAGGTATTGCTCGTACGGCAGCACGGCGACGGTCTGGGCGCCGAAGAAATCGTTGTACCAGAGGCCGAGCAGGCCGAGCAGCACCGGCAGGTTCTTCTCGAACGGCGCCGTGCGGAAATGCTCGTCCATTTCGTGGAAGCCGTCGAGCATCGCGCGGAAGTTCTCCGGGCCGACCGCGAGCATCGTCGAGAGCCCGATCGCCGAATCCATCGAGTAGCGGCCGCCCACCCAATCCCAGAAGCCGAACATGTTGGCGGTGTCGATGCCGAACTCGGAGACCTTGGTCGCGTTGGTCGACACGGCGACGAAGTGCTTCGCCACCGCTTCCGTCTTGCCGCCGAGGCCGGCGAGCGACCAGGCGCGCGCGCTGTGCGCGTTGGTCATCGTCTCGAGCGTGGTGAAGGTCTTCGACGAGATGATGAACAGCGTTTCGGCCGGGTCGAGGTCGTGCGTCGCCTCGGCGAAGTCGGTGCCGTCGACGTTCGAGACGAAGCGGAACGTCATCCCCCGCTCGCTGTAGTGGCGCAGCGCCTCGTACGCCATCACCGGCCCGAGATCGGAGCCGCCGATGCCGACGTTGATCACGTTGCGGATGCGCTTTCCGGTGTGGCCTTTCCACGTGCCGCTGCGCACGCGGTCGGAAAACGCGGCCATCCGGTCGAGCACCGCGTGCACGTCGGGCACGACGTTCTTGCCGTCGACGACGATCGACGCGTCACGCGGCGCCCGCAGCGCAACGTGCAGCACCGCGCGATCCTCGGTGATGTTGATCTTGTCGCCGCGGAACATCGCATCGATGCGCGCACGCAGGCCGCATTGCTGCGCGAGGTCGATCAGCAGCCTGATCGTCTCGTCGGTGACGCGATGCTTGGAGTAATCGCAGTAGATGCCGACGGCGTCGAGCGTCATCCGCTCGGCGCGCGTGGGGTCGCCGTCGAACAGCGATCGGAGCGTCAGATCGTGGACTTTTTGCCGGTGGGCAGAGAGCGCCTGCCAGGCAGGGCGCGTGGTCAGGGGTGGCGCGGCGGTCATGACGCGGTCTCCGAGGTTCGTGATCAGCGCGAGGCGCGGCGGGCGGTCTTCCGGGGCTTCCTGCGCGGTTTCGCAAGACGCGCATCGGGGGTGACGAGCTGGACCGCGGGCTGCCACAGCCGGAGGCCGCCGATGAACGCGTTCGCGTTCTCGCCGGGGCGACAGCGCGGCGGCAATTCGTCGAGCCTCTTAGTGTTGCCGCCACCCAGCACGATGTCGTCGGGATAGAACACCGCGGTCAGCCGCTCGACGACGTCGAACACGTACTTGCGCCATTTCTTCTTGCCGTATTTCTCGAGGCCGCGCAGGCCGACATAGTCTTCGAACGTCTTCTTCCGGTACGGCAGGTGCGCGAGCTCCATCGGCTCGACGACGCCGTCGATCACCAGCGTCGTGCCGAGCCCGGTGCCGAGGCCGAGGAACAGCAGCGTGCCCCCACGATAGCTGCCGAGCGCTTGCATCGCCGCGTCGTTGATCAGCTTGACCGGCTTGCCGAACGCCTTGCGGTAGTCGAACTTGACCCAGCCGGGCGCGAGGTTGTGCGGCTCCGCGATCACGCGGTCGCGCACGACCGGGCCCGGGTATCCGATCGACACGACATCGTAGGGCCAGTCGGCGGCGAGCTTCTTGACGCCTTCGACCATCTGCTTCGGCGTGAGCGTGGGGCCGGAGGGGAAGTGGCGGGGGACGCCCTGGCCCGTGGCGAGGATCTTGACGTTGGTGCCTCCGACGTCGACAGCCAAAACCTTCATCGAACCTCCGTTTGTGCCGCGATCGATGCCGGGAGGGGCGCGGCGCGACGCGCTTCGAGCCGCGCCGCATCGCACGCCGGATCCGGGTAGCTAGCTGACTTTTTCGAGCGCGGCGCTCTTCGACGCGATGACGCCCATCAGCTCGTTCCACGACGCAACGAAGGAGGCCGCTCCATCCGTCTGCAGCTTCGCGGCGAGCGCATCGAGATCGACACCGGCCTTGGTGAAATCGGCAAGCACCGCCGCGGAATCGCCGCCGTCGGCCGCCATCGGCGCGCCGAACTCGCCGTGCTCGCCGAACGCCTTGAGCGTGCCCTCGGGCATCGTGTTCACGGTCAGCGGCGCGGCAAGCCCGCGGACATAGAGGACGTCGGAGGCCTTCGGGTCCTTGGTGCCGGTGCTGGCAAGGAGCAGCCGCTGCGGCCGCGCGCCTTCGTTCATGACGCGCATGTAGCGCGGCGAGTCGACGAGATCGCAATACGCCTTGTACGCCTGCTGGCCGATCGCGAGCCCGAGCTTGTTGGTGAGCGCCGCCGGCACCTTGCCGGCGACCGACGCGTCCCAGCGGCTGATGAACAGCGACGCGACCGACGCGATGTTCGGGTTCAACCCGGCGGCGATCCGCCGCTCGATGCCGCGCAGGTAGGCCTCGGCCGCCGCGACGTAGTGCGCGGGCGAGAACAGCAGCGTGACGTTCACCGGAACGCCGGCGAAGATCGCCGCCTCGATCGCCGGCAAGCCTTCCTTCGTGCCGGGGATCTTGATGAACAGGTTCGGCCGCTTGGCGCGCGCGTGCAGATCCTTGGCCACCGCGATCGTCGTGGCAGTGTCGTAGGCGAGGAGCGGCGACACTTCGAGCGACACGAAGCCGTCGACGCCCGCGCTGCGGTCGAAGATCGGCCGGAACAGGTCGGCGGCGCGGGTGATGTCGTCGAGCGCGAGCTCGAAGAACAGCGCCTCGCCCGATTTGCCCGACTTCAGCTTGGCGCGGATGTCGGCGTCGTAGTCGGTGCTGTTCTTGATCGCGTGATCGAAGATCGTCGGGTTCGACGTGAGCCCGGTGACCGACAGCTCTTCGATGTACCGGCGCAGCGTGCCCGAATCGAGCAGCGCACGGGTGATGTTGTCGAGCCACAGGCTCTGACCGAGATCGTGCAGTTGTTGCGTCGCTTTCATGGCCGTTTCTCCACGTTCCAGCGGATGCGGGATTCCCCGGTTAGTCAGGCCGGGCCGGCGAGACTTACACCTGGGGGGCGGGTATTTCCGCCGCTCGCTGACCGGATGGCAAGCTTAACACCGGGCGCCGGTCAGCGTGCTGCTTCCGTGTCGTTCCACCGGCGGATCGCCGGCTCGGTCAGGTCGTGCTCGTAGCCCAGGACGCTGATCGCCGACGTGCCGAGCACGAAATACTGCCCGGCGCTCGCGTCGAGCGCGAGCCATCGCGCGGCGAGCACGCGCAGGATGTGGCCGCTCGAAAACAGCAGCACGTCGCCTCCGGCGGCGCGCACCCGCGCGACCACGCGATCGGCGCGCGCCGCCACGTCGGCAAGCGATTCGCCGTTCGGGCAGCCGTCGCGAAACAGCTTCCAGCCGGGACGCGTCTTGTGGATATCGGCGGTGCGCACGCCTTCGTAACTGCCGTAGTCCCATTCGACCAGATCGTCGTCGCGCTGCGCGACCGCACCGTAGCCGGCGAGCTCGCAGGTGCGCGCCGCGCGCTGCAGCGGGCTCGTGTACACCTGCGCGAACGTGCGCCCGCCGAGGCGCTCGGCGAGTCGCTGCGCGTTGCGCTCGCCATCGGCGGTCAACGGCAAGTCGGTGCGTCCGGTGTGCTGCCCGGAGACGCTCCACGCGGTGTCGCCGTGGCGGACGGCATAGATCTGCGGCAGGGCTGCGCTCATTGCATCCTCTTGTCGGAATCGTCGTGCCGGCCTTACGTTGCCGAGCGTCCGGCAAACACGTCGGCGAGCACTCGCTGCGCTTCGTCGACGATCGCCGCCAGATGGCGCTCGTCGCGGAAGCTCTCGGCATAGATCTTGTAGATGTTTTCGGTACCCGACGGCCGAGCGGCGAACCAGCCGTGGCTCGCGATCACCTTGATGCCGCCGATCGGCGCATCGTTGCCCGGCGCGCGCGAGATCTTGGCGGTGATCGGATCGCCGGCGAGCGTGGTCACGGTGAGCGCTTCGGGCGTGAGCCGCGAAAGCTTGGCGCGCTCGTCGGGGTTGGCGGGCGCGTCGATCCGTGTATAGAAGGGCGCACCGAACTGCGTGGTCAGCTCGCGATAGTGCTCGCCGGGATCCTTGCCGGTGACCGCGGTGATCTCGGCCGCGAGCAGATTCATGATCGGGCCGTCCTTGTCGGTCGTCCACACGGTGCCGTCGCGGCGCAGGAAGCTCGCCCCGGCGCTCTCCTCGCCGCCGAACGCGAGCGAGCCGTCGAAAAGTCCAGGCGTAAACCACTTGAAGCCGACCGGTACTTCGGACAACTGCCGACCGTGGCGCGCGACGACGCGATCGATCATGCTGCTCGAGACGAGGGTCTTGCCGATGATCGCCTGCGCCGACCACTGCGGGCGGTGCCCCAGCAGATAGTCGATCGCGACCGCAAGATAGTGGTTCGGGTTCATCAGCCCGGCCGACGGCGTGACGATGCCGTGGCGATCCGAATCCGGATCGTTGGCGAACGCGACGCGATACTTGTCCTTCAGGCCGACGAGCCGTGCCATCGCGTAAGGGCTCGAGCAATCCATCCGGATTCGACCGTCGTGGTCGACGGTCATGAAGCCGAATTGCGGATCGACGGTCGGGTTGACGACCGTGATGTCGAGCCCGTAGACGCGGTTGATCGGCTCCCAATAGTGAACCGCGGCGCCACCGAGCGGATCGACGGCGAGCGCGAGGCCGGCGGCGCGAATCGCGTCCGTGTCGACGACGTTGCGCAGGTCCTCGACATACGGCATCACGAGATCCCGCTCGTGCGTGGTCGGTGCACGCTTCGCGTCGGCGAGCGAGACGCGCTTCACCTCGGCGTTGTCGCCGCGCAGCAGTGCGTTGGCGCGATCCTGCACCCACTTGGTGACGTCGGTGTCGGCCGGGCCGCCATTCGGCGGGTTGTACTTGAAGCCCCCGTCTTCCGGCGGATTGTGCGACGGCGTGACGACGATGCCATCGGCAAATCGATCGTGGCGCCCGCGGTTGTGGACGAGGATCGCCCGCGAAATCACCGGCGTGGGCGTGACGCCGCCGTCCTTCTGGATCACGCACTCGACGCCGTTGGCGGCGAGGACCTCGAGCGCGTTGTCCTGCGCCGGCCCGGACAGCGCGTGCGTGTCCATGCCCATGAACAGCGGACCGGTGATCGCCTGCGCGCGGCGGTAGTCGCAAATCGCCTGCGTGATCGCCAGGATGTGCGCTTCGTTGAACGACGAGGAGAGCGGCGAGCCGCGATGACCGCTGGTGCCGAAGGTGACGACCTGCAGCGGATCGGCCATGTCGGGCTTGCGCTCGAAATACGCGCGCGCAAGCGCCGCGAGGTCGACCAGCAGCGAAGCGGGAGCCGGCTTGCCGGCGAGCGGAGAGGTCGGCATGGGTCGTGGGCCGAAGGGCGCTTGGCTCCTAGGGCATCGGGCAGGGCGTCGCGTTCCAGATCTCGGCGGCGTATTGCGCGATCGTGCGGTCGCTCGAGAACTTGCCCGACCCCGCGACGTTCAGAATCGCGCGGCCGGCCCACGCGCCTTGATCGGCGTAGAGCGGGCAGAGCTTCGCGTCGGCATCGAGATACGCGTTCAGGTCGGCGAGGTGCATGTAGTGATCGCCGCGACCGAGCAGCGCGTCGACGATCGGCTGGAACGCGCCGGGCTCGTTCTCGCTGAAATGGTCGGTGCGGATCAGGTCGAGCGCCGCGCGCGTCTCGGCGTCGTGCTCGTAATGCCACCACGGGCTGTACCAGCCGCGCGACGCTTCGACCTCGGTCGCGGTCAATCCGAACAGGAAGAAATTCTCTTCGCCCGCTTCCTGCGCCATTTCGATCGTCGCGCCGTCGCGCGTGCCCACGGTCAGCGCGCCGTTCATCATGAACTTCATGTTGCTCGTGCCGCTCGCCTCGAAGCCCGCGGTCGAGATCTGGTTGGAGACATCGGAAGCGGGAATCAGCCGCTCGGCGAGCGACACCGAATAGTCGGGCAGGAACAGCACCTTCAGCTTGCCGGCGACCGCCGGATCGCCGTCGATCGTGCCGGCGACGTTGTTGATGAACTTGATGATCAGCTTGGCGAGCCGGTACGCCGGCGCCGCCTTGCCGGCGAAGAAGAAGGTCCGCGGCGGCAGGTCGAGTTGCGGGTTCGCGCGCAGCCGGTTGTAGAGCACGATGATCCGCAGCACGTTCAGCAGCTGCCTCTTGTACTCGTGGATCCGCTTGACCTGGCAGTCGAAGATCGTGTCGGGATCGACGCGCTCTCCGGAGCTCGCGTGCAGCCAGCTTGCGAAACCGACCTTGGCCTCCCGCTTGGCCCGGCGGAATGCATCGCGCAACGCGGCGTCGCCGGCGAGCGGCCGGAGCTTGCGCAGCTGTTCGAGATCGGTGGTCCAGCCTTCGCCGATCGCCGCGGTGATCACGCGCGCGAGCGGTGGATTGGCGAGCCGCAGCCACCGCCGCGGCGTGACGCCGTTGGTCTTGTTGTTGAAGCGTTCCGGGAAAAGCTCGGCCAGGTCCTTGACCGTCGTCGTGCGCAGCAATTCGGAATGGATCGCCGCGACGCCGTTGGTGCTGTGCGAGCCGACGATCGCGAGGTTCGCCATCCGGACGCGGCGCTCGGGGCCTTCCTCGATCAGGCTGACGCGCGACGCCTTGCCGTCGTCGCCGGGAAAGCGCAGGCGCACTTCGTCGAGCAGCCGGCCATTGATTTCATAGATCAACTCGAGATGACGCGGCAGCAGCACCTCGAACAGCGCAACCGGCCACTTCTCGAGCGCTTCGGGCAACAGCGTGTGATTGGTGTAGGCGAGCGTGCGCTTCGTCAAGTCGAACGCCTGGTCCCACGGCAGGCGCGCGTCGTCGACCAGGATGCGCATCAGCTCGGGGACGGCGAGCGTCGGGTGCGTGTCGTTCAGCTGGATCGCCACGTGCTCCGGCAGCACGTTCCAGTCGTAGTTGCCGCGCTGGAAGCGGCGCACGAGATCGGCGAGCGAGCAGGCGACCAGGAAGTATTCCTGCATGAAGCGCAGGCCCTGTCCGCTGGTCGTCGAATCGTCCGGATAGAGCACGCGCGTCAGCGATTCGGCGGCGAGCGTTTCGGTCAGCGCGCCGACAAAGTGCCCGCCGGAAAACGCCTGGAAGTCGAAGAAATCCGGCGCGCCCGCTGCCCACAGCCGCAACGTATTGATGTTTCTGCCGCCGTAGCCGACGATCGGCCGGTCGTAGGGGACGCCGATCAGCGACGACGGCTTGCCCGGCACGGCGTTCAGCGTGCCGTCGCGGATCT
>Ga0068860_100004823_pt1 | contig 13736 bp, 10 predicted proteins | sample KBSSwiS32_FD_66597 | JGI IMG/M metagenome (GOLD analysis project Ga0068860, IMG submission 66597) | Switchgrass rhizosphere microbial communities from Kellogg Biological Station, Michigan, USA - KBS Switchgrass S3-2 | ecosystem: Host-associated > Plants > Roots > Rhizosphere > Soil ... | reverse complement strand
CGGCACGACCTGGGCAAGGTGATGCTGGCGCTCTCGGTGGCGCCGGCGCGGCAGCGGCTGGCCAGCCAGACCGCGGCGGTGCTGGCGGTCACCGGCGTCATCCTGGGGCTCGCCTTCCTGTGGTGGTTCCAGCGGCTGGTGAAGCGGCTGGACCGGCTGGGCGGGTTCGCCGCCGAGGTGGCGGCCGGGAAGCTGGCGGCGAGCGTGGACGACGGCGGGGAGGACGAGATCGCCGCGCTGGCGCGGTCCCTGGACGCCATGGCCGGGAGGTCGGGGGCGATGGTGCTCAGGCTGCAGACCGCGGCGCAGGCGCTGGCGCGGTCCTCGGAGGAGATCTTCACCTCCGCCTCGCACCAGGGCGAGTCCGCCACCCGCCAGGCCGCGTCGGTCTCCGAGACCGGGGCCACCGTGGCCCAGCTGCGGGAGACGTTCAAGCAGGCCGCCGACCGGGCCCAGGCGGTGATCGACCTGGCCAAGCGGTCCGAGGAGTCCACCTCCACCGGCAAGCGGGCGGTGGAGCAGAGCGTGTCCGCCATGGAGTCCATCAAGGACCAGGTGCTGGCCATCTCCACGGTGATGAGCGGGCTGGTGGAGCGGACCAACCAGATCGGCACCATCATCGACGCGGTGAACGACCTCGCCGAGCAGTCCAACGTGCTCGCGCTCAACGCCGCCATCGAGGCCGCCAAGGCCGGCGAGCAGGGGCGCGGCTTCGCGGTGGTGGCGCGCGAGGTGCGCTCGCTCGCCGAGCGGTCCAAGGACTCCACCGCCCAGGTGCGCGCCATCCTCCAGGACATCGAGAAGGCCAGCCGCGAGGCGCAGGCGGTGATCGCGGAGGGCAAGCGGGTGACCGAGGACGGGATGGGGCTGGCCACCCGCGCCGGTGAGTCCATCTCGCTTCTGGACAACGCCATCGGCGAGTCCTCCACCGCCGCCAAGCAGATCGCCGCCTCCACCCGGCAGCAGGCGGTGGGCGTGGAGCAGATCTGGCAGGCGATGCGCGACATCGACCGGGCGGTGAACGAGAGCGCCAGCGGCATCCGCCAGCTGGAGGTGGCGTCCCGGAACATGAAGGAGCTCTCCAACCAGATGACCCAGCTGGTCGCCCAGTACCAGGTGAGCAGCGGCGAGTAGCCGGGGCTGGGGTATCCTCCCCGGCCCATGAGGACGATCTCCTTCCAGCTCAACGGGAAGCCCTGTCAGGTCGACGCCGCGGACGACGAGTCCCTGATGACGTCGCTGCGCGAGCGGTGCGACCTGGTGTCGCCGAAGAACGGCTGCGCCCCCATGGGGCAATGCGGGTGTTGCACGGTGATGCTGGACGGGAAGGCGGTGGTGTCCTGCGTGGTGGACACCGCCAAGGCGCAAGGGAAGCCGGTGTGGACCCTGGAGGGGCTGCCCGAGAAGGAGCGGGAGATCTTCAAGGAGTCGTTCGTGTGGACGGCGGGGCTGCAGTGCGGGTTCTGCATCCCCGGCATCGTGATGCGGGCGCACTGGCTGATCGGGAAGAACCCCAAGCCGTCGCGGGAGGAGATCGAGAAGCAGCTCACGCCGCACCTGTGCCGGTGCACCGGGTACGTGAAGATCGTCGACGCCATCGAGCTGGCGGCGGCGCGGATGCGGGGGGAGCCGGCGCCGGAGTACGACTGGTCGGGGAAGATCGGCACCTCGCTGCCCAAGTTCGAGGGCGGGGACCTGGCGCTGGGCGACCGCCGGTACATCGACGACATGAAGGTGCCGGGGATGCTGATCGGCGCGGTGCGCCTGTCGGACCACCCGCGGGCGAAGGTGAAGAAGATCGACGCGGCGAAGGCGCGGGCGCTGCCGGGCGTGCAGGCGGTGGTGACGGCGAAGGATGTGCCCGGGCAGCGGTTCCAGGGGCTGATCTACAAGGACTGGCCCATCTTCGTCGCCGAGGGGGAGGAGACCCGCTACGTGGGCGACGTGCTGGCGGCGGTGGCGGCGGTGGACGAGCCCACCGCGCGCGCCGCGGCCGCGCTGGTGGAGGTGGAGTACGAGGTGCTGCCGCCGCTGACGGACCCGGAGGCGGGGCTGAAGCCCGACGCCCCGGCGGTGCACAAGAAGGGGAACCTGCTGTCGACGTCGAAGTTCAAGCGCGGGGACCCGGACGCGGCGGAGAAGGCGTCCAAGCACGTGGTGACGGAGACCTTCCACACCCAGTTCATCGAGCACCTCTTCCTGGAGCCGGAGAGCTGCCTGGTGGTCCCGCCCGCGGGCGGTGAGGCCGCGTACACCATGTACAGCCAGGGACAGGGCGTGTTCGACGACCGGCGGCAGGTGGCGTCCGCCATGGGGATGCGCGAGGACGAGCTGCACGTGGTGCTGGTCACCAACGGCGGCGCGTTCGGCGGGAAGGAGGACCTCTCCATCCAGGCGCAGACGTGCCTGCTGGCGAAGGTCACCGGGCGGCCGGTGAAGCTGACGCTGTCGCGGGAGGAGTCGATCCGCGTCCACCCCAAGCGGCACCCGATCACCATGACGTACACCGTGGGGTGCGACGAGAAGGGGAAGCTGACGTTCGTGCGGGCGAAGATGATCGGCGACAAGGGCGCCTACGCGTCGGTGGGGAGCAAGGTGCTGGAGCGCGCGGCGGGGCACGCCACCGGCGCGTACCGGGTGGACCACGTCGACGTGGTGGCGGACGCGGTCTACACCAACAACCCGCCGTGCGGCGCGATGCGCGGGTTCGGCGCCAACCAGGCGGCCTTCGCCATCGAGTCGTGCCTGGACATGCTGGCGGAGAAGGTCGGGCTGGATGGGTGGGACATCCGGTGGATGAACGCGCTGGACGAGGGCGACCGGTTCGGCACCGGCCAAAGGCTCACCGCCAGCGTGGGGCTGAAGCAGACGCTGGAGCTGGTGAAGGACGACTACAAGAAGGCGAAGTTCGCGGGCATCGCCTGCGGCATCAAGAACTGCGGCATCGGCAACGGCGTGCCGGAGACGGGGCGCGCGCGGCTGGTGGTGGCCAAGGACGGGAAGTCGGTGGGCCTGTACCAAGGCTACACGGAGATGGGGCAGGGCCTGTACACCATCTGCGTACAGGTGGCGTCCACCGTCACCGGGCTGGACCCGCGGCTGTTCGTGCCGGGCGTCACCACGGAGCTCCCGCTGGATTGCGGGATGACCACCGCCTCGCGCGCGACGGTGTTCGCGGGGAACGCGGTGATGGACGCGGCGAAGAAGATGAAGGACGCGCTGGCGGCGGCGGGCGGGAAGGTGGAGGCGCTGGGCGGGCAGTCCTTCGACGGCCACTTCTCCATCTCGTACACGACCTCGCTGGAGAACCCCACGCCGGAGCCCATCACGCACATGGGCTATTCGTTCGCCACCCAGGTCTGCATCCTGGACGACCAGGGCCGGGTGGACCGGTTCATCGCCGCCCACGACGTGGGCAAGGTGCTCAACCCGAAGCTCCTGGAGGGGCAGCTGGAGGGGTCCATCCACATGGGCCTGGGGTTCGCGCTGACGGAGTCGCTGGAGGTGGAGGGCGGGCGGATCACCAACGGCACGCTGCGCAAGCTGGGCGTGCTGCGGGCGGCGGACATGCCGGAGGTGCAGATCCGGTTCGTCGAGGCGGGGATGCCGGACGGGCCGTACGGGGCCAAGGGCGTGGGTGAGATCGGCCTGGTGCCGACGGCCGGGGCGGTGGCGAATGCGCTGTACCGGTTCGACGGGAAGCGGCGGACGAAACTGCCGATGAAGGATTCCCCGGCCGCCAAGGCGATGAGCGTCGGCCGGTAGCGGCCGAAACGCACGGCGCGTGAATGGCCCGGTGCGTCGCGGCCGCGAATGCGATCGCAATCGCGCGAGTGCGTTCTCAATCGCGCGGCGGAGAGAACCGCGACGCGTACCGTAGAAGCTGCTTCTGGGCCGTGCCCCGGTCTGCGTCCACCCTGGCCGCGAGCTGGTTGGCCAGCGTGGCCAGCTCGCGTGAATCCAGGGGCAACCCGCTCTGATCGGCGCCACTCAACCGGGCGAAGAGCAACGGCTTGACGTACTGCTCGAGCAGCTCGCGACAGTCGTCCCAGCTGGCGATGGCGCGCCCGCCGTGGTCGTCCGCAAAGGCGACCGTGGCCGCGCGGAAGACTTGGTCCAGGCCCTCGCTGGCCGGTGGGGACACCACCCGCTCCGGAACGGGGACCAGGGAGCCGGCATCCAGCAAACGCCGGCACTCTTCGGCCGAGATGCCCCCGGGCGGGGTGGCGCGCGGGAGGCGCTCGGCGAAGTTGGCCAACTCGCGGAAGTTGCCGTCCCACTGGTGCGCGCGCAGCACCTCCAGCGCCTCCGGGGACAGCATCTCCAGGAAGGCGGGTGCCCCGGGTGCCTGCTTCGCCCGGAGGAACGCCATCAAGTCCTCGAAGCGCTCCCGCAAGGGCGCCAGCTGCACCACCTGTCCGGCCAGGCGATACCAGAGGTCGGCGCGGAACCGTCCCTCCAGCGCCGCGGCGCGGAGGTTCTCGTTGGTGGCGCAGACGATTCGGACGTCGGCGTGCTCGTGGCGGCCGTACTTGCCCATCCGCTCGTACTCGCCGCTGTCCAGGAAGCGGAGCAGCATCGGCTGCACCGCGGGCGACATCTGAGCCACCTCGTCCAGGAAGAGGGTCCCCCCGTGGGCCCGCTCCACCGCGCCCACGATGCGGCTCACTGCCGAGGTGAACGAGCCCCGTTCCGCGCCGAACAGCTCCGCCCGGAGGCGGTCGCCGCTCAGCAAGGCGCAGTTGACGGCCACGAAGGCGCCGCTACTCCCGGACTGTCGGTGATACCCGCGGGCCAGGCCCTCCTTCCCGCTCCCGGATGGGCCTAGCAGCACCACCCGCAAGCCCCGCTCTGCCGCCTCCACGACCTGGCGGTGCGCCTCCCGCATCGCGGCGGAGACCATGATCAGCCCCTCGCGGTGGCTGGCCTCCTCTGCCTCGTAGGCGCGACCCTGCCGGTCGGCGTACGTGAACAGCCGCTCCAGTAACCGGGCCCAGCGCGCGTCCGCCGTCTGGCGCGGCTGCAACACCAGCGCCTGGCCGGTCCGCAGTGGCAGCCAGCTGGCGCCCTCCGGCGCCGACTCGCCGCTCTCGGCCAGCGTCACCTGGACGTCGCCCATCACCCGGCCCAGCCAGTCCCGCACCGCGCTGGCTACCGCGGGGCCGAAATCGGAGGCCGCCTCCCAGCGAGCGTCGCGCGGCTGGTCCAGTGCGCGCGCCTCTCCCGCCTCCGAGGGGGCGGCAGCGAGATGGACCGAGATGGGCGCGTCCGGCGAGAGCCTGATCACCTGATCTCCCGGGAGCCGTAGCCAGGTCCCGTTTCGGCTGTCGAGGTCGCGCAGGCAGACCTGGCCGTTCTCCTCCCACATCAGCAGGTGGTTGGAGGAGACCGTTGGCGAGCCGATTGCTACGGCCTGCACCGGGCGACCCTGGAGGGCCGCCGAGGCGGAGGCGGTATCCGGCTCCCGCCCCACCAGCGCCGCCTCGCCCGCTACGAGCGAGACGGACTGCTCGGCGGAGCCGTCGGGCTGATGGAGGTCGATACGGGCAACCTTCCTGGGAGGAACACTGCCATCCGAGCCACCCACCTGGTTTCGCACGATTCTCAGAATAGTACGGCTCTCCGGGATGCCGGTGACAGCCTGACCGAGCGCTACCTCGCCGAGGTCCGGGACCTGATTCACGACGAGCTCCTGGCCATCGTGGGCGGATCGCGCTACCGCGGCGTGCTCTACGACCTGATGCTGGAGTACCCCCTCCGCGACGCAAAGGGGCTCCGGCCGGCGCTCTGCATCGCGGTGTGCCGCGGGCTGGGCGGGCGATTGGCGGACGCGCTCCCCACCGCGGCCGTGCTGGAGCTGTATCACAACGCGTTTCTCGTCCACGACGACGTGGAGGACGGCTCGCGGCTGCGCCGCGGGAAGCCGACGCTCCACGAGGCCCATGGCGTTCCGGTGGCGATCAACGTGGGCGACGGGATGATGGCGTTGTCGCTCCAACCGCTCCTGGACAACACGCGCCGGGTCGGCCTGGGGCGCGCGCTCCAGGTGCTGGAGCTGGTGTCGACCATGTGCCGGGAATCGGTCGAAGGCCAGGCGCTGGAGCTGGACTGGATCCGCGCCGGGCGCTTCGACCTGGGCGACCGCGACTACCTGGAGATGGTCCGCAAGAAGACCGCCTGGTACACGTTCGTCGCCCCCATGCTGGCGGGCGCCGCGCTGGCCGGCGCCGCGCGCTATCCGCGCTCCGCCCTGCGCCGGTTCGCGACGGTCCTCGGGATCGCGTTCCAGATTCAAGACGACCTGCTCAACCTCGACGGCGACGAGCACGCGTACGGCAAAGAGATTGCAGGAGATCTGGAGGAGGGGAAACGAACGCTGATGGTCCTTCACTTGATGCGCGTGCTGGAGCCGGAGGAGCGCCGGCGGGCAGAGGCGGTGCTGCGGACCCCGCGCGGAGCGCATCGCGTGGAAGACCTCCGCTGGCTGCAGGGCGAGCTCCGCCGGCGCGGAAGCATCGACTACGGGCGGGCGCTGGCGCAGCGGTACGCGCAGCGGGCGCGGAGCGCGCTCCGGCGGCTGGAGGCGCACTTGCACCCGTCGGTGCACCGGGAGTTCCTGGAGTCCATCGTCGAGTACACCGTCGCGCGCGCGCGCTGACGCCGGAGTGGAGGGGAGAGAAACGGATGGAGCGCGACCAGGAAGGTCGAAGGCGGCGGCGGTCGATGTCGCCGGAAGAGCGGGAGGCAGAGCGAAAGCAGCGCGCCGAACAGGATCGGCGACAGGAATTCTACGACGCGGAGGGGAGCGGGGAAGACCTCGGAGAGGTGCTCCTCAAGCTCGGGCGGCGGCTCTTCTCACACCAGGCCCAGCTCGCCGGGCTCTGGAAGGACTACCGGGAGGACATCCGCCATCAGGCCTTGCTGCGCTCGTTCGGCAACGACGAAGAGAGGGTGGCCCTGATGACGGAGCGCCTGGACACGGTCAGAACCCGCACCCGCGAGCACGTCTCCAAGGCGGTCGCGCTGGGGCTGGACGGTCTGGTGTCCTCCCTGGAGGTCCACCGCGGATTCGCCAGCGCGTGCTTCGAGCGGCTCCGCTCGATCGTCGGCCCCAGGCTCGACCCTGCGTTCGCGCCCGCCGCGCGCGGACCCGGCGCCGGCGTGGGCGACGACCAGGACGCCATCCGCAAGCTGGTGCTCCGCGAGCTGATCAAGGACCTGCTCCACGACGAGGAGCCGCTGATCGACAAGCTCACGCTCGAGCAGCGGCGGCAGCTGCTCGACTACGCGCGCGGGCGGGCGGCGGCGCCGCCGGACGTGTTGGCCCCGTTCTTCGACGATCCGGCGCTGGCGCGACCGGCGGGCACGCCGGAGACCCCGTTCGAGCCGCAGAAGCGCATCAAGAACATCTGGCTGGGCACCATCCCGGGGAGCTCCACGAGGCCTCGGCCACCCGCTCACGGGGCCCCGCCGCCGGAGCCCAACCTCGACGTCGCCGGCCCAGGCGACGGCGCGGTGCAGGACATGCACATCGAGAGCAACGTCCTGGAGGACCAGGACCTGGTCGTGTACGTCGGCGCGTGCATCTTCGTTGGAGCGGCGAAGGATCCGCTCAAGCTCGGGCGGGACGCGCTCGCACAGCTCAAGGATGACGACGAGCGGGCGGACAAGGAGCGAGCGGACGTCCGGCTCGTACCCGCTCCCCTGCGAGTGACCTTCGTCCATCCCAATGATCAGGAGTTGCACGCCTCGGACGGCGAGGGCGCGTTCGACGTCCGCCGCCTCCCCGGACTGGGGAAGGTCACGCTGCGGTTCCGGCTGTTGAGGCACGAATGGTTCCACGCGCACTGGTATTGGCGGGGCCATCATCCGGGGGAGGCGCTGCAGTACGAGGCCACCGTCTCCGTTCCGGCCGTCAACGCCGTGTTCGCGGTCAGCTTCATGGTGACGTGGTGATGAGCGCCGACCGGTTGGTGGTGAGCGAGCCTGCGGAGCAAGCCGAGGCGCGCCTGGCCGAGCTGGCCGAGCTGGTCCGCCGCCACCCGCGGGTGGCGCGGGCGATCATCGGCGCGCTCGTGGAAGAAGGCCGCCGGTTCGCCGCCACGGAGCAGGGCGCGCGCCTGCGGGGCGACCTCGAGCGTTCGGAGGTGCTCCAGCGGGCGACGGCGGTGTGGCGTTCGCTCGGGCTGGACCGCATCTCACTCCCGCCGGCCTCCTTCCTGCCATCCCGCCTGGTGGCGGCCCTGATCGCCGCCGGTTCACCGGGGGAGCGCGCGTGATCCTCGACCAATGCGCGCGAGCGCCCGCGCCATCGCGCCTTCCGGAGGTCGTCCTGGGTGGCTTGGCCGTCGCGCGCGCCCTCCTGGAGTCGCTCCCGGCCGGACGGTGCGGCGCGCCGGGCGAGCTGTCCAGCGACGACGATGCGGTGGTGATGGCGCAGCTGGGGGCCATTTCGCTCGCGCTGGCCATCCGGCGCGCGGGAGCATTCCTGGCGCGCGCTCCAGCTCCGGAGCCAGCGGCCGCACCGCCCGGGACCGGTGCCTGGAAGGAGCTGTTCCGGTGAGCTCCGTCGAGCCGCGCAGATCTGCGGGCACGGCCCCGCGGTTCGCCCGCTACCTCGCGGCTTCGAGGGCGGATCGAGCCCCCGGCGAATGGAAGGAGTGGTGTCACGTCGTCGTCGTCGGGACGACCTGGCTTCTGCTGGCCAATATCAGCCGCCGGCGGAGCGCGTCCGGCACGGCCGGTGGGGCCTCGGTGCTGATCTGGACGCGCGAGGGAGGCTGCACCGGGGCCTGCTGGGAGGGTGCTTCCCGGCGGATTGGGCCCGATGGGCTGGCCACGGAAGGCATCCAGCTGGCGCCTACCTCCAGCGGCTTCCACCTCTCCATCCACGCGCCGCGAGCGCAGCTGCGGGCGGAGCTGGAGCTGCGATTCGCCGCCGAACCATTGGTCGCCCGTGGGGCCCCACTGGGCTCGGGGGTCTTCGAATGGATGGCGCTCCCGGTCGCCGCGGCCCACGGCTGGTTCCGGACGGGGCACGGCCACGTCGCGGTGTCCGGCGCGCCGGCCTACCATGACCAGAACTGGGGCAACTGGCGCTGGGGCGAAGACCTGGGGTGGCAGTGGGGCTACCTGGCCCCAATCGCGGGATGCACCGTGGTCCTCAGCCGGATGCTCGACCGGCGCCGCCTCCGGGAGGCCGATCGGCGCCTGCTGGTATGGCACGGCGATACCCTGGTGGGCGACTTCCAGGGTCCGCAGGTCCAGATCGCAGCCCGAGGCCGGTACCGCGGCCCGCCCGCGCCTCTCTTCCCTCCGTCCCTCCGGCTGTTGGACCGCGGGGGCGACGCCGATGTCCCTGGGCAAATCACCGTCACTGCCCGCTCCGGAGCTGATGCGCTGTCGCTGGACCTGGCGATCACCGGCGTGGCCGTGCTCGGCGTGCCGGACGACACCGGCCTGGATGTCACATTGATTCAGGAGGCCACGTGCCGCGCGTCCGTGCGCGGCGAGCTGGCCGGAGACCCCATCGCCGGGGAGACCGCCGGCCTCTACGAGCTCGTCCATGGCGCCTGAGGTGCGGACCCTGATGAAGGACGCGCTCGCCGCGCTTCACGCAGAGGCTCCCGCGGCCGGATCGGCCATGGCCGTGGCCCTGGGTCATCGCCACGTTCGCGTCGACTCCGAGAGCGAAACATTCCTGCTCCGGAGCCGGCACGCCAAGCTCACGGTGGAGGACGACCCGGGGGGTTCCGCGGAGCTCACCGTGCGCATGCCCCTGGACGCGGTGGTCCGGCTGATCGACGGAGCGGAAGACCTCCTCGACGCCGTCCGCGCAGACCGGATCCACGTCCAGGGAGCGCTCCCCGACATCGTGGCTCTTCGGGAGGTGATGGTGTGGTTCGTGCAAGGGGCCATTCGCAGCTCGACCTGCAGTCAGTTGGCGGAGCGCGCCCGCGAGGCGTCGCGCCGCCACCCCAGAGGAAGCGAGACATGAGTCAAAAGAGAGTGGTCCATATCTTTGGCGCCGGGATCGCCGGCCTGACGGTGGCGCACGAGCTCGCCGAGCGCGGTTACAAGGTCTACGTCTACGAAGCCTCGCTTCAGCCCGGGGGGAAGGCCGCCACCCAGTACCCGTGGCTCAAGCTGGGCAAGGTCTGGCGACCCATGCCCGCGGAGCACGGCTTTCGCCTCTTCCCGTCGTTCTACACCCACGTCATCGACACGATGAGCCGGATCCCCTTCGACCGGAACCACACCTACTGGCCGAGGAGATCGGAGAAGGAGGCCGCCGCGCCGCGGAACCCGGCAGAACCGCCGCCGATAGGCCGAATGCGGCGCTCGTACACCAGCGTGGCGGACAATCTCCTCCCGTCCAGTACGGCGGCGGTGGTGCGCAAGAACAGCCCGCCCCGAAACGTCCCCCTGGCATATGGCGAGAAGCTGGGCGGTTTCCTCCGGGCCGTGGAGGACATCTCGAACACCTTTCGCTTCAGCGACGCCAACCCATCGGACACCCAGCGTTTCCAGATCAAGTGCCTCCAGTACCTGACCTCGTGCGCCGCCCGCCGGAACGACGTCGAGCATGACTACGGCTACGGGAAGCTGACCTGGTGGGAATTCCTCGGGGGCACCCGGTTCTCGGAGCGTTTCCAGACCGAGATCGAGACGTTCATCCGAACGATGGTCGCCATGAACGCTCGGGACGGCAACGCGCGGACGGTGGGGAACGTCGGGATGCAGCTGATCTTCGAGCTCTTCACCGACGGGTCGAAGACCAACCGGGTCCTCAACGGACCGACCAGCGAGCAATGGCTTCATCCCTGGGAGGAGTACCTGACCCAACTGGGCGTCCACCTCAACTATGGCTGTCGTCTCACCGGCCTGGGGTACGACCGCTCCTCGAGACGGATCACCCGCCTTCACTACGAGAAGGACGGCGAGGCGCGCATGGTCGACGAGACCAAAAACGCCCACATCGTGCTCGCGCTTCCGCTGGACGCCTCGAAGGCGGTCCTTCACGGCTCGGTGAACGAGGGCCTGGTCAACGATGATCCGGGGTTGAAGTGGATTCGCGACGTCGACCTGGGCCGCTTCACGGCCTGGATGGCGGGGATCCAGTTCTACCTGGACCAGGACCTGCCGATCTGCCGGGGACACGTCTACTACCCGGAGTCGCCCTGGAAGCTGAGCTCCGTATCGCAGGCACAGTTCTGGGGACCTGACTTCGAAAATACGTACGCCCACCCCGAGGACCAGCAGCAGCAGGCGAAGGTGCGCGGGATCCTCTCCGTGGACGTCTGCGACTGGGAGACCAACGAGGGCCTGTTCGACGCCCGCGGGCTGCGCGCCTGCGAGTGCGAGACCTCCGACCTCGCGGCGCGAGAGATCTGGGCGCAACTCCGGGACGCGCACATGGTCGCCGGCCGCCATGCGTTCCCGGAGAAATTCCTGGCCTATCACCTGGACGATGGGATCCAGTTCGCCACCGCGGACGTAGAGCAGGACAAGGCGGCGCCGCGAGCCACGTCCAACCAGAAGCTCAGGCGGATGCCGGTCTTGAACGCATCCAGGTACTTCATCCATCCCCCGGGCTCTCACGTGGAGCGGCCGCTTCCAGAGACGGAGATCGGGAACCTGGTGCTCGCCGGGGACTGGGTGCGCAACGGCACCGACCTGGCGACGATGGAGGGCGCTAACGAGGCCGCGCGGACCGCGGTCAACGTCATCATCGAACGCGATCAGTTGGATGGCGACCTGTGCCAGATCAACGAGCTGCGGGAGCCGGCCGAGTTCGACTACGCCAAGAAGCTGGACCAAGATCTCTACGACCGGGGCGCGCCGCACCTGTTCCAGGTCTTGGGCATCCTCGGCCAGCTCGATCGCGGCATCGCGCCCGCGGGGTCGGTCGGCGCGGTCGGCCTGGCAGCCTCCGCCGTCCGCGGCGTCCAGATCGCCGGCGGTGGGATCTCCGGGCTGGTGGGCAGGCTCTATTGAAGGGGGAGCACCATGGCCGACGATCCGAACGCGATGAAGAAACCTCATTCGCTGACCGGCTGGTGGATAGACCGGAACGCGGACTCGGCACGCGACCGTGAACAAGCCGCGGAGGTCTTCACGGCCGTGTTCCGGGCGGTGAAGACCGGCATGAACGCCCGCACCATCCGCGCTTTTCACCTTGATGACCCGACGCCCGGCACCGTCGCCTACGGCATCTACGATGCGCTCACGCCCATCTACGGCCCGGAGGTTCCCCCACGCGGCGCGCCTTTGGTGGCCTACGGCCTCAAGATGGGCCTCCCGCTCGAGGGCGAGCCCAGCGTGGGCTCACTGGGGTCGCTGATGATCCAGCTCGCCCTGAACCTGCCCGTGGAGCCGGAGTGCCGCGACGAGGCCCACCTCTCGGCGCCCGACTTCTGCGAACCTGGGGGCCTCATCTTCCTGCCGCTCGTGCTCAGCCGCGGCAGCGACCCCGAGAAGCGCAGCCTCGGGAAGGCCAGCGGGCGGCTGGAGCTCGCTCACTCCTTCGATGGGAAGCACGGTACTGCGGACGACGCGGACCTCGGCGAGCTGACGACCAAGTTGCAGGACGACAGGTGGATGGGTCTCAAGCTGACCCATCCCCAGATCTCCAAGGCCCTCCGCGCCGATGCCATCGATGCCTTGCGCGAGTTGCCTTCGGAGCCCGTGGTGGCCATCCGGATGCTCCGGCACCAGCAGTTCATGGGGCGGCTGGAGGCGGTGGCCAAGTCGATCGACAACGCGGAGGGCAACGGGAAGGCGCTGCACGACTTCACGACCAGGCTATGCGATGCCATCCGGCAGCGGGTCAGCGACCACCGCCTGCTCATCGCCAACGACGGCCCGAGCCGGCACTCTGGAACCGGTTCGGGGCAGTACCCGGCCGCCGGCGCGACCCCGGCGGAATCTCCTGCGCCGGCGGACGGACCTGCCGGCACCGGTGTACGGCATACTTCCGGCCCTCCGGCGCCGGGTGCACCGCCCCCGCGGCCGAGCCCGGTGACCTTCGGACCACCCCTTCTCAAGCTGAGGTTCGCGGCCTTGCCCGTCAACCCGCGAGTGGAGCCCGTCGCCCCTCAGCAGGTCCCCTCTAAGAAACGACCACCGCGGCGAACCGGGCGGCGTTGACCACGCCCCGTTCGTGCACCTCCGCCTCGGCGGCGCGCGCGGCAGCGTCGTCGCCTGCGCAACGCGCCGCCCTCCAGCGGGCGAGCGCGGCGTCCGTCTCCATCCCGGCCTTGGCGAACAGCTCCGCCGCATCCAGGTACCCCCGAGCCGCAGCGTCACCCCGCGTGCGCGCCAGGCCCGCTCGGATGGCCGCGCTCCAAGCGCGCGCCGGGCCGAACCCGCTCCGCCACAGCGCCCGCGCGTCCGCCGCCGCCCTCCGCAACCACCGCCCCCGCTCGCCGGGGCTCCCACCTCCCGCGGCGGCGGCGACGCACGCTGACCCGCGCAGCCACGCGAACCCCACCCGCACGAACTCCCGCGTCCAGTAGAGGTTGCGCACCAGGGGCCACCGCACCGCCCGCAGCCGCTCCACCGCCCGCACCCCGTCGCCGCGGTACAGGTCCACCTCGCACCGCGCCATCACCGCCGTCCAGTCCTGCGAGTGGAACCCCGCCAGCGGCCAGTCGCGCATCGCTTCGTCGCAGATCCGTTCGGCCGCGTCGGGCTGATCCGCCGCCAGCCATCTCCGCCCGTGCGGCCACAGCCGG
>Ga0068860_100004822_pt1 | contig 13736 bp, 11 predicted proteins | sample KBSSwiS32_FD_66597 | JGI IMG/M metagenome (GOLD analysis project Ga0068860, IMG submission 66597) | Switchgrass rhizosphere microbial communities from Kellogg Biological Station, Michigan, USA - KBS Switchgrass S3-2 | ecosystem: Host-associated > Plants > Roots > Rhizosphere > Soil ... | reverse complement strand
ACCGGCAGCGCGGGGATGTAATAGACCTCCGGGTCCAGCTTGATCCCCACCACCTCGATCAGCTTGCACCAGACCAGGCCCGAGAACAGGCCCAGCAGCCCGCCGGCCATGCCGATCTGCAGCCCTCCGGCGAGGAAGATCTTCACGATGCCGCCGTCCGGCACGCCGAGCGCCTTGAGCACGGAGATCTCCTTGCGCTTCTCCAGCACCAGCATGGTCACCGTGGCCACGATCAGCCCGGTGGCGATGATCACGATCACCGACAGGATGATGCCCATCACCAGCTTCTCCAGGCGCAGCGCGGAGAAGAGGTTCTTGTTCATCTCCCCCCAGTCGCGGGTGCGGTAGGGGTAGCCCTTCAGGCGCGTGAGGACCTCGCGGGAGATCCGCCGGGCGTCGTCCACGTTCTCCACCTTCAGCTCAATGCCCGTGACCCCCTTCACGTTGAAGAAGCGCTGCGCCTCGTCGAGCAGGATGTAGACGAACTTGGAGTCGTACTCGTACATCCCCGAGTAGAAGATGCCCGCCACCCGGAAGGGGCGGCTCTTGGGCATGGGGCCCTGGGGGCCCAGTTCGCCGCCCAGCGGGGAGACCACGTTCACCCGGTCCCCCAGCATCACCTTGAGCTGCGCGGCCAGCTCCCGGCCGATGATGATGCCCGGCAGGGCCGGCTCCCTGGCCCCCTGGCCGCCGATGCGGATCAGCGGATCCTCGTCGCGGGTCTTCCCGGCGCCGCGGCCGGGGTCGGGCCCCTCCTCCTCGACCGGGACCTGCACCTCGGAGAGGATCTTCTCCGGGTGGGAGAGGAAGTCGATCGCCTCGGGCGGGTTGACGTTCCTGGGCAGGTCGCTCACCGACCCCACCGTCGCGGGGTCGACGCCCTTGATGATCGTCCCGGCGATGTTGCCCTCCGAGGTGAGCATCACCTCGTTGTAGATGAAGGGCGTCTGCCCCTTGATGCCCGGGACCTGGGCGATGGTCTTCATCACGTCCTTCCACTCGGGGAAGTCGGTGTCGTACTTCTGGACCACCGCGTGGGCGTTGGTGCCCAGGATCTTCTCCTGCAGGTCCGCTTCGAACCCGCTCATCACCGACAGGACGATGATCAGCGACATCAAGCCCACGCCCACCGCGCCCACCGAGAGCTCGGTCATGGTCTCGGTGGGAGTTCGCTCCTTCGACTTCTGGCGGTGCAGGGCGAGGGTGGCCTTGAGCGGGTCCGCCTGGCCCAGCTGGCGGATGCGGGTGCGCTCCACCGCCCGCTCCGCCGCCCGCACCATGGCGAAGATGATGAGGGGCGGGAGGATGCCCAGCATCAGCACGCCCAGCACCTTGAACAGCAGGCGGGGGCGGAACACCGACCCGTGGCGCCGGGCGACGAACAGCTCGAAGCCGGCGCGCAGGTCCACCCGCCCGGAGCCGGTGGCCACGAAGCCGGAGGTGATGCCCAGCGTGAGCACCAGCACCAGGGCCGAGAACACCAGCCAGTACCCCAGCTCCGGCCGGCCGATCAGCCCGGCCAGGTAGGTGATCTCGCGCAGCCGGTACCCGAGCTGCAGGTCGAGCTGGGGCGAGAAGGAGAGGATGGTGAGCAGCGCCGGCAGCGGGGTGCCGAAATAGTGGATGGCCAGCGTGGCCTCGGGCCCGCCCAGCCGCCCGGCCCGGGCGGCGCCCAGAAAGCCGGCGGCGAAGGCCACCGCGCTCGCCATCAGCGCCGCCACCATGAAGGCCCAGGGCGGCGCCAGCTGGATACCGCGCGCCGGGTCCAGCGAGCCGCCCGGCCGCACCCCCGCCACGAGCGCGGTGTGCACCACCACCAGCACCAGCTCCGCGGCGATGAGGCCGCCGCCGTAGGCCAAGAGCGTCGTCCAGTAGAAGTCGCGGTAGCGGGCCAGCTTGGGGTGCAGCGGGGCTCCCACCGCTTCGCTGGGCGGCGCCGGATCCGGCTGGGCGCGGCGGATGCCGGCGGCGACCAGGCTCCAGCCCACCACGAAGAGGCCCGCGCCGGCCCAGAACCAGGGTCCGGCGGCGGAGAGTCCGGCGCCGCGCCCGGCCGCGAGCAGCTGGAGGCTGGCGCCGAGGTTCTGCAGGACCAGCACCGGCGCGCCCCACCCTTGCGACGCCAGCTCCAGCTCCCCCCACAGGTACTGGAGGGCGCCGCTCCGGAGGAGCACCACCGACATCCAGAAGGCCCCGGCGGCCACGACCAGGCCTCCGGCGATGAGCCACAGGGGGCGGTATTCGGTCTGGCGCTCGGCGTTCACTTTCCGGCGGGCTTGAGCAGCGGGAAGAGGATCACGTCGCGGATGGAGGCCGCGTCCGTGAACAGCATGCAGAGCCGGTCGATTCCGATCCCCTCGCCACCGGTGGGCGGCATCCCGTGCTCGAGGGCGCGGATGTAGTCCTCGTCGTAGTCCATCGTCTCCTGCGCGCCCCGCTCCTTCGCCTGCACCTGGGCCAGGAAGCGCCCCTTCTGGTCCAGCGGGTCGTTCAGCTCGGAGAAGGCGTTGGCGATCTCGCGCCCGGCGACGAACAGCTCGAAGCGGTCGGTGATCTCCGGGTTCTGGTCGTTGCGGCGGGCCAGGGGGCTGACCGCGGTGGGGAAGTGGGTGATGAAGGTGGGGTGCTCCAGGGTGTGCTCCACGTGCAGCTCGAAGAGCGCGCCCACCAGCTCGCCGTGGGACATCTGGTCGATCGCCTTGCGCTCCGCGTCGCCGTGCGGCGAGCGCAACAGCTCGAAGCGGAGCCGGTCCTGGTCCGCCATGTCCCCCTGCCGGAGGCCGGGCACCGCGTCGCAGATGGCGTCCGCCATGGAGATGCGCTTCCAGCCCTTGCCGAAGTCCAGCTCCTTGCCCTGGTAGGTCACGCGGGTGGCGCCGCAGACGCGCTCCGCCGCCCCGGAGATCATCTCCTCCGTGAGGTCCATCAGGTCCTCGTAGGTGGCGTACGCCTGGTAGAACTCCAGCATCGTGAACTCGGGGTTGTGGCGGGTGCTGATCCCCTCGTTCCGGAAGTTGCGGTTGATCTCGTAGACGCGCTCCATCCCGCCGACCACCAGGCGCTTGAGGTACAGCTCGGGCGCGATGCGCATGTAGAGGTCCATGTCGAGCGCGTTGTGGTGCGTGGTGAACGGCCGCGCGGCCGCGCCCGACACCAGCGGGTGCATCATCGGCGTCTCGACCTCCACGAAGTCCCTCCGGTCGAGGAACTCGCGGATGTGCTTCACCAGCGCGCTTCGCTTGAGGAAGACCTGCTTCACCTCCGGGTTGCCGATCAGGTCCAGGTAGCGCTGCCGGTAGCGGACCTCGACGTCCGTCAGCCCGTGCCACTTCTCCGGCGGCGGGCGGAGCGACTTGGTGAGCGGGAGGTACTTCTCCGCGGCGATGGTGAGCTCGCCCGTCTTGGACCGGAACAGGATCCCCTCGGCGGCCACGAAGTCGCCCAGGTCGGTCGCCTTGAACAGCTCGAAGGCGTCGCCCAGGAGGTCCTTCTTCACGTGGACCTGGATGGCGCCGGACCGGTCGCGCACGGAGATGAAGGCCGCCTTTCCGAAGGAGCGGACCGCGACCACCCGCCCCGCCACCGCGTAGCGCGGCTTGGACTGCTCCAGCGCGGCCGTCTCGTCCTTCTCGTGCGTGCGCTGGATGTCCGCGGCGAGGTGCTGCGGCTGGTACCCGTTGCCCCAGGGGTTGGCGCCCAGCTCGCGCCAGCGCTTCGACTTGGCGAGGCGCTCCTCGTAGATCTCCTCTTCCTTCGACACAGGGCCTCCCGACTCCGAGGGGGCCGGAAGCTAGCCCAAGCTCAGCGGGTGAGGAGGAAGAACAGCAGGGCGCCCACGGCCGCGGCGAGCACGATGGGGAGCACCGCCCCGTACGGCACGCGGTACGCCATGGCGAGCGTCCCCTCCCTGCGGAGGGCGAGGCTCTTGCGGCGGCGGATGCGGCGGAGGATGGCGGCGGTGAGCGCGGCCGGCGGCTTCTCCCTGGGCACCCGGCGGACGAGGGACACCGCGCGCTCGTAGCGGGCCCAGCCGCTGCGGCACTCCGCGCAGCTCTCGAGGTGGGCGCGCAGGTTCGCCACCATGTCCATGGGCAGCTCGTCGTCGACGAGCGCGGGGAACATGGACCGGACTTCCTGGTGCTTGGACTTGGACGGCTCCATCAGGCGCGCTCCCCTTCGGGGACCTCCTCCACCAGAAATTCTGCCAGCTTCTCACGCGCGCGGTGCAACCGGCTCTTCACCGTGCCCAGCGGCAGCTGCGTGATCTCCACCATCTCCTCGTAGGAGAGGCCTTCGATGTCCCTCAGCGCCACCAGCGCGCGCGCGTCCGGCTCCAGCCGGGCGATCGCCCGCTGCACCATGGCGCGCTCGTGCTCCGCCTGGAGCGCGTCGTCCGGGCGGATGGGCGCGCCGTCCGCGCTCCCCAGCGCCTCCTCGGGCACGTCGTCCAGCCCGTCCGACCGGCCCCGCCCCCGCCGCTCCAGGTACTTCAGCCGGTTCAGGCAGTGGTTCTTGCTGATCCGGTAGATCCAGGTGGAGACCTTGGAGTCGAAGCGGAAGGTGGGCAGGGCCTGGTGGACGGAGACGAAGATCTCCTGGGCCACCTCCAGCGCCTCCTCCCGGTCCCCCAGCATCCGCACGCAGAAGTCGTAGACGCGGTCCTGGTGGGTCTGCACCAGCGCCTCGAAGTCGACCCGCTCGATGGGTTCGGCGGCGGCGGCGCTGAGCTGGACCTCGAGCACGGACACAGGATTCCCTAGAAGCGCCCGGAATGCCTAGCGGTCGCTCCCGGGGATCCGACAACGACCCCTCGCCCTGGGTTCCAGGCGGTAGGCGCCGGTGCGTGGATCGATGGAAACCCGAGGCGGGCGGTGGGTTTGCTCGAAGGCGTCGTAGATGGGCCGGAGCTGGTTCCAGAAGGGGAGGAGTTCCGGGACCTGCCGGCCAGCCTGGGTCAGCCAGTCCTCGTCCAGGTGATGTGGGAAGACGTGGACGGGGATGCTCCCTTGCCCACCTGAGCGCGCGTCCAGGGCGATCAGGTACAGCTCGTCGATGGCGTCGTCCCCCAGGGGCATGCAGCCGATGGTGACGCAGTCGCCGTGGATGAAGATGTCCCCGCCCAGGTCGCGCGTGCCGGCCTTCGCGCCGGCGATGCGGTCGGCGGCGTTCGGGTAGTCGAGGCCGAGGGAGAGGTGGAAGTTGCTCCAGGGGTTGAAGCGGGCGATGCGGTAGACGCCCTCGGGGACCTGGAGGTCGCCCTGCCGGCGCTTGGGGCCCACGCCGCCGGAGAGCGCGCAGATGGGGTAGCGCTTCACCAGGGTGAGGGATTGGCCCTTCGGCCCGGCCCAGAGCTCCACCTGCTGCTCCAGCTTGAACGCGCGGAGGAAGATCTCCCCCGGTGGGTAGGCGACGCCCACCTTCTGGAACGCCTCGCGGATCCGCGGCCCGGCCACCGCGCGCGCCGCGGAGACCCGGCCTGGATCCGAGGGCGCCTGAGCGAGCAGCGCCAGCATCGCGAGGGTCAGCATGGCGGTGTGACGCTCGCGGAGCGCGCCCGGTTCCCCCGAACCCGTGGACGGCGCACGCTCGCCGTCCGCGTGACCGTAGGCCCCCGGCGCGCGCAATGCTCACGCGTGCCCGGATCCGCGGCGCCCCAGCGCCCACGCGTCCCCGTGACCGTGGCTCCCACCGCGCAGGTTACCTCCCGCGGAGACGGCGGAAACTGGAGCGCCATCGGGCAGCGGCTACTCTGCCCCGCGCCTTCGTGATCGCGTTCACCTGCACGCTCGTGGCCGCCGCGCTCGGAGCGGCCGACGGCGGAATCCCCTTCCCGCCGGAGGTCCGCGCCCGCGAGGACGCGCTGGTGAGGTCCTTCGGCCTGACGCCCCCGGACGGCGGCGTGCTGCCCCCGGCGGCGTCGGTGCCGGGCGCGGATCCGCGCTGGCTGGTGGTGCCCTCCCGCTGGCACGGGGACAAGCCACCGTTGACCGTGGACGCGGCGGCGCTGCGCGCGGACCTGCCGGTGCTGCTGGCGGCGCTGGAGCAGGGCTACGCGGGCTACGAGCGCGCCACCAAGCGCGGCTGGCGCTGGGGGCTGTGGCTCAAGGAGTGGGACACCACGCTGGAGGTCCGGCGCGGCCAGCTCCCGCTGGAGGACGCGTTCTCCATCCTGGAGCAGGTCCGCGAGTTCCAGCCGGACGGGCTGACCGGCGTGGTGGGCGCGCCCAACCGCTGGCGGTCGCTCACCGCGTCGCTGGAGAAGGCGCCCAAGGGGACGTGCGCGGACCTGGAGACGGTGAACGGCGGCTTCTCCGCGCTCGTCCGCGGGGACGCCGCGAACCAGCCGCGCGCGGTGGAGCTGCTGGAGGACAAGGGGCAGAAGCTGGAGCACGGCTGGATGATCGTCGCGCCGGAGCCCCTGGGCCCGCTCAAGAAGGTGAACTGCTCCGGCGGCTCCCCCGAGGCGTTCTCCGCCTGGAACCCCGCCCCGGCGGCGCGGCTCGCCCTGGTGAAGGCGCTGGGCGGCACGGACGGGCCCGGCTTCAAGGAGCTGGAGCCGCGGGTGTGGTGGCTGCGCCCGGGGCCAGCCGCCGCCGACCTCTCGAAGCTCCCGCCGGACGCGGTGCTGCTGGTGGACCTGCGCCAGCTCGGCGCGCCGCCGCCGGCCCCGGACCCCGCGCTGCTCGCGGCGCTGGGGGCGCCCCCCGAGCTGCCGCTCCCCACCTTCACCCGGCGGATGTCCTGCGCCGCGGCGGGCCTGCGCTTCGGGGTCATGCAGGCCGCGGAGCTCAACGGCTGGCCGCGCAACATGGCCTCCTCCCAGCCGCTCCTGGCGGCGCTCCAGCCCGGGACGTGCACGGACTCGGTGGAGAAGGCCGGCGGCCCGCTGCCCAAGGGCGGGCGGAAGAAGCCGTCCTTCAAGCCGCGGCGGGGCCGCCGGGCGGTGGTGCTGGTGGACAACGGCTGCGAGGGCACCTGCGAGTGGCTCGCCTTCCAGCTCTCGCAGCTGCCGGACGCGGTGCTGGCGGGCACCGCCACGGCGGGCCGGGACGAGTACGCGGAGCCCGGGCGGCTGGTGCTCCCGCGCTCCCGGGTCCCCTTCCAGATCGCGCTCACCCGCCGCGAGTTCTTCCCCGACGGCCGCTCCTTCGACGGCTACGGGCTGCCGCCGGACGTGCTGATCGAGGACGAGGCGGGCTGGGCGCCGGAGTCGCTCCGCGCCTTCGCCCGCCAGCTCCTCCCGCCCGCTCCGAAGGGGAAGTAGCGCCCGCTCCCGTCAGAGGCCGGGCTGCGGCGGCGCGGGCGGTCCCGGCGGTGGCGCCGCCGGTGGCGGCACGCCGCCGGTCGCGGTCAGCGTCAGCGAGACCTGCCGCGGCATCTTGTAGCCCACCGGGGAGAAGAAGCCGTTGAAGACGCGCAGCTCCTTGTCCAGGAAGAAGTCGACGTCCTGGTACCCCTCCTTGCGGACCTGGAGGTGGAAGCGCTGGGAGAACCCGTCGCCCTCCATCCAGTTGCAGGGCGTGGAGTTGCAGACCTCGGTGCCGTTGATGAACACCCGCGCGCCGGGCGGGTTGGTGGTGATGGTGGTGCTCCCGTTCTCCGAGATCTGGACGTTGGTGGACACGCAGGCGGAGAACGCCAGCGCCACGAGGACGGCGATCGGCGCGCGCATCAGAACCTCCCCTGGATGAGATCGACCTGGATGCCGGAGGCGCGCTCGCCGCGCGCGAGCGACGCGAACGGCCGGAGGGAGGGCGCGTCCAGCCGGGCCGCGGCGGGCTGGTTGGCCGGGGCGTTCAGCTTGTAGCCGTCGAGCTGCGCGGTGGCGAGGTAGGCCACCGCCCACCCCGCGGCGCCACCGACGATGCCGCCGATCGAGACGGCGGTGACGTTGAAGTTGGGGTTGATGAAGAAGCCCAGCGCCCAGCCGGCGCCGATGCCCAGGGCCACGCCGGTGTCCATGAACCAGATGCGGCTGCGGTCCATCTCGAAGAAGTCGCGGAGGAGGAACGCGGTCAGGGCGCCCGCGTCCGCGCCGCCGACGATCAGGCCGGTGATGAGCGCGGGCTGGTTGAGGAAGGCGTCCGGCACGCCGAATCCCGCCAGGAAGCCGAAGGCGGCGCCCCAGAGGGCCGCGGCGCCGATGGCCTCCGCCTGGCCGGGGCTGAGGTTCATCTGCTGGTTGACCAGCAGCGTGGCCGCGCCCGCCCCCAGGCTGAGCGCGGCGCTCACCCCGAAGTCGATGCGGATGGAGGTCTGGAGCGAGCTGGCGAAGAGGGGGCAGTTGCCGCCGCCGAGGGCCGCGGTGCACTGGCCGAGCTGCACGGTCAAGGGGATCAGGAAGCCGTTGGCCATCCCCAGCGTGTGCGCCACGCCCATGAACACCACGTCGCCGGTGCGCACCTCGCCGGTGGCGGTGAGCAGCGGGATCGCCAGCCCCACCGCGCTGCCGATCGCGACGCCAAGCGCGATGCGGGTGGAGGAGGCCGGGTCGTTGAAGTCCGTCAGGGCCCAGCCGACCTCGCCGCCGACGAACCCTCCCTCGAGGATCGAATGGTAGATCAGCTCGCTGTAGCCGCTGCGGTCCACCCATCCACCGCCCGAGGTGGTCTTCGCCGCCTGGGGGTCGAACCCGGTGGACGCCAAGGCCCCCACCGGTAGCAACGCCATCGCCAGCAGTAATGCTCTCTCACGCATCCGCGAACCCCTCCCGAAGGGAAAAGCCTACTCGGGCGCGGCGCGGTTGGGGTTCTTCACACCCAATAGCTGCGCGGTGATGAATTCGTCCAGGTCCCCGTCCAGCACCGAGTCCACGTTTCCCTTCTCCACCCCGGTGCGGTGGTCCTTCACCATCCGGTACGGCGCCAGCACGTAGCTGCGGATCTGCGAGCCGAACGCGATGTCGCGCTTGTTGGCCTCGATCTCCGCCCGGACCTGCTCGCGCTTCTGGATCTCCAGGTCCCGCAGCCTGGAGCGGAGGATCTTCCAGGCGGTGCTGCGGTTGGCGTGCTGCGAGCGCTCGTTCTGCACCGCCACGGTGACGCCGGTGGGCAGGTGGGTCAGCCGCACCGCGGAGGACGTCTTGTTCACCTTCTGCCCGCCCGCCCCCGAGGCGCGGAACACGTCCTCGCGCACGTCCTTCTCCGGGATGTCGATGACGATGTCGTCCTCCACCTCCGGGTACACGTAGACGGCGGCGAAGGCGGTCTGGCGCCGGGCGTTGGCGTCGAACGGGCTGATCCGCACCAGGCGGTGCACGCCGTTCTCCGCCTTCAGGTAGCCGTAGGCGTTCTCGCCCCGGATGGAGAGGGCGACGTTCTTCACCCCCGCCTCCTCGCCGGCCACGAAGTCGGTGATCTCCACCTGCCAGCCCTTGGTCTCGCCGAAGCGGGTGTACATCCGCAGCAGCATGGACGCCCAGTCCATGGAGTCGGTGCCGCCGGCGCCGGCGTTGATCTCCATGTAGCAGTTGGCGCGGTCGTTCTCGCCCGACAGCATCCGCTGAAGCTCCAGCCTCTGCAGCTGCGCGTCCACCGCGTTCAGGCCCTGCTCGGCCTCCTTCGCGCTCTGCTCGTCCTTCGCCTCCGCGGCCAGCTCCGCCAGCACCTGGGCGTCCTCCAGCTCGCGGACCGCCCGGTCGAAGGCGGCCACCTGCGCCTCCAGGGTGGACTTCTCCTTCAGCGTCGCCTGCGCCTTGACGTTGTCGTTCCAGAAGTCGGGCGCGTTGGAGTCGCGCTCGATCTGCTCGATGCGGGAGCGCTTCCGCTCCAGGTCAAAGATGCCCCCGGAGCGCGTCCAGTCGCGCTCGAAGCTCGGCACTGCGCTGCTTCACGTCCACGGGCATCGTCGTCTCGCTCCTCTATGCCTTCTTCGCCTTCTTCTCGCGCCGCCGCTTCCACCACCCCCACCCCACCCCGCCCAGCGCGAACGCCGAGGCAAGGTAGGCCGGCAGATCGCCCAGCACAACGTAGGGCGTGCGGCCTTCCATGATGGGCACCGCCGCCATCCGCCACTCGGACGGGTGGCGGAGCTTGGCGTCCACCACGTTGAGGTCGCTCTTGACGATGCCCAGCGGGGTGGCCTCGTGGACGCGCCCCAAAGGGTCGATGAAGCCGCTGATGCCGGTGTTGGCGGCGCGCGCCACCGGGCGGCCGGTCTCCACCGCGCGCATCGCCACGATCCGCAGGAACTGGTACGGCGCGCCGGAGAGGCCGTACCAGGCGTCGTTGGTGAGGTTGACCAGGATGTCCGCGCCCTGGTTGGCGTAGGCGCGGCTGATCTCCGGGAAGATGGCGTCGTAGCAGATCTCCGGCGCCACGCTCGCCTCCCGCCCACCCAGGCTCTTGGCCGGGAAGCGCATGGTCACCAGGTCCTCGCCGGGGTGGAACTCGCCGGGGACGAGGTTGTCAATGGGCAGCCACGACAGGTACTTCTTGAGCGGGACGTATTCGCCGAACGGCACCAGGTGGTGCTTGGTGTAGAGGCTGGTCACCTTCAACTGCTGGTCCAAAAGGAACGCGGAGTTCTCCCCCGCGCGCGCGCCCGGGTCCCAGCGGTCCACGCCCAGCAGCAGGTTGGCCGAGTACTGCGGCTTGGCCAGCGCGTTGGGCGGCATCGCCCGCATCCACAGCGGGAAGGAGCGCGGGTAGGCCGCCTCCGGCCAGACGATCAGGTCCGCGCCGCTGGCGTCCGCCGCCACCGTGGGCGGGTTGTACGCGTCCAGCACCATCTGCCAGTGCGCGCCCTGGTTGTTCTTCAGCTTCTGGTCGATGTTCCCCTGCACCACCGCCACCTGCACCTTGGGGGCGGCTTCGATCTCCGGCTCCACCACCGCCACCCGGATCGCCCCGTAAGCGTGGCCGAGCACCAGCGCCGCCCCGCCCGCGGCCATCCAGCGCACCGGCGTGGGCCGGACCTTCTGCACCCGCCAGCGCCAGACCTCGTAGAGCGCGGCGTTCACCAGCGCCACCAGCCCCGCCACCCCGTACACGCCGAACAGCGACCCCACCTGCGACAGCCAGAGGTTCCGCATCTGGCTGTAGCCCAGGTTGGCCCACGGGAAGCCGGAGCAGAAGTAGTTCCGCATCAGCTCCGACGCCATCCATACCGGCGCGAACACCGCGGACGCGGACCAGCCGTGCCGCGCCTCCAGGAAGCGGGTGGCGAAGAACGCCAGGCCCCAGTGGATGGCGCACCACCCCACCAAGAGCTCCAGGGCCGGGATGGAGAGGATGTTCGGCATCCCGCCGAACGTGGTCATCGCCACGTTCACCCACCAGAAGGCGCCGGTGAAGAAGACCATCCCGGCCAGGGTGCCGGTCCAGAACGTCTTCCAGCCGGAGAGGCCCTCGGTGGCGACCAGCGCCGGCACCAGGCAGACGAAGGCCAGCGGCTCCAGCACCCCGCTGGCGAAGATCTCCTTGCCGTCGGTGAAGTTGAACGCCAGCGGGAACGCGGCGGCGCCCAAAAGGCCGGAGAGCGCCAAGAGGGCCAGCCGGCGGGGCGCGAACACCCGGGGCCGCGCGGCGGCGGCGACGGCGGGGGGAGCGGACGGAGAGGAGGCGGCGGCGTTCACCTATGAGCGCTCGCTAGCCCGCGGGCGCGTGCGCGTCAACGTCCGGACGGGCGCCCGGACGGCGGGTGCGCCTCCTCCAACGCTCAGCGGCCGAACCAGCCGCGCTCGATGGTGTCCTCGTCCTGCTGCTTCTTCTTCGGGCCGCCCAGGCTGACGGCGCCCGCCGCCTCGTCCGGCGACGCGTCCTCGGTGACGATGGCCGACTTGTCCACCACCACGGACGGGGGCAGCGCCTGCGCGTTCTTGAGCGCGCCCGGGCCGGGGATCACCCCGCTGGACGGGATGGGCGGCGGCATGGGCATGGGCTGCGTCATCCGCAGGTCGGCGGGGAGCGCGGACATGGGGATGCCGCCCGGCGGCGTGGGGTGCGAGCCGACGCCGGTGCCCACCGCGCCGCGGGTGACCACCGGCATCTCAGGGTCCGTGGCCTTCCTTCCCAGGAGCGGCGGCCGCTCGCGTTCGGTCATGTTGGGCGGGGTGGACGGCGGCGGCGGCATCGGCGTCGTCGTCAACGGGGCGCCCATCCCGGACACCGCGCCCTCCATCAGGTTGATGCCCTTCAAGTTGAGGTGGACGGAGAGCGACTCGCGGATCAGGCTGCCCAGCGTGCGCCCGTGGCGCGCGGCGACCTGGTTGAGCTGGTCCGCCATGTCCGGCGGGAGGCGGAACGCCAGCGTGCGCAGCGTCGCCACCACCGTGGTGAGCTGCTCCAGGGCCTGGCTGATCTTGCCCACGGCGAAGTCGCCGGAGTCCAGCATCTGCTTGATCCGACGGGCGAGCTCCTCGCGGGTGTACCAGTGACCGTCGTACTGGATGGCCTCGGCGTCGAGGTCGATGGGCAATTGGCTCATGGGATCCCCCAGCGTGGCGCCCACCCCGAGTGCGAGTCAAGGAGCCGACAGCATCCCGCGGGCACGGAGCAGGCGCGCCTCCTGGGCGGCCATTCTCCGGGCGTCCTTCGGGCGCTGGTGGTCGTGGCCCAGCAGGTGGAGCAACCCGTGGGCGAGGTAGCGGGCGACCTCGGCCTCCAGGGGCCGGGACTCCTCGCGGGCGCGGCGGGCGGCGGTGTCCAGGGAGATGATGACGTCCCCCAGCGGCCGGGGCCCGGGCGCGCCTTGGGGGGTCTCCCCCGCCGGGAAGCTGAGCACGTCCGTGGCCTGGTCCTTCTTCCGCCAGGTCCGGTTGAGCCGGCGGATGGCCCGGTCCCCCACCAGGGAGACGGACAGCTCGCACCCCCCCAGCTCCAGCGCGCGCAGGAACCCCTGCGCCCGCCGCCGCACCGCCGCCGACAGGGCGCGGGCGCGGGGGTGGGAGAGCTGGAGCTCGACGCGCGCGGGGGCGGGCTTCGCCGGCTCCATGCGGGCGCGGGCGGGCGTGAAGGCGGGGGCGCAGATGGAGACGTACTCGCAGGCGGCGCCGGCGTCGTTGCGGTAGACGACCTTCTTCCCGCGCGGGCACAGGCCCACCTCGCCCGCGCCGATGCGCTCGACCCGACCCTCGATGACCAGGGTGAGCTCGCCCTCCAGCACCACCACCGCCTCGTCGAAGCGGGGGCGCTGCGGCGGCTCGCCCCAGCCGGGCGGGGCCAGCATCCTGGCCACCGACATCGAATCGGTCCCGGTGGTGGCGCGGCCCACCACCTCCTCGATCCGCTTGCCGTCGTCCCGCGGGATGATCTTGCCCTGCCGGATGCGCATCAGGCCCCGGCGCTCTTCTTGGGCGAGGAGGTGGCCGCGGGCATGGGCTGCTGCGGGGTGGCGCCGGTCTGGGCGCCCGCCATCGCCACCGGGCCGGGGGCGCGGGCGCCCGGCCCCAGCGCGCCGGCCGGGTACTGCGGCCGCGCGTGGTAGATGCCCTCCAGGGTGTGGAGGAAGGACTGGGCGATCAGCGTCAGGTCCTTCAAGGTGAGGTCGCACTCGTCCAGCTGCCCCTCGGCGAAGATCAGGTTGATGATCTTCTGCACCTGCGCCTGCAGGCGGGGCGTGGTGGGCTCCGGCATGGCGCGGCAGGAGGCCTCCACCGCGTCGGCGATCATCACCAGCGCGGACTCCTTGAACTGCGGCTTGGGCCCGGCGTAGCGGTAGACGCTCTCGTCCACCGGCTGCGGGTTCTCCTTGCCCTCCTGCTCCTTCACCGCCTTGTGGAAGAAGTAGCCCACCAG
>Ga0068860_100004821_pt1 | contig 13736 bp, 12 predicted proteins | sample KBSSwiS32_FD_66597 | JGI IMG/M metagenome (GOLD analysis project Ga0068860, IMG submission 66597) | Switchgrass rhizosphere microbial communities from Kellogg Biological Station, Michigan, USA - KBS Switchgrass S3-2 | ecosystem: Host-associated > Plants > Roots > Rhizosphere > Soil ... | reverse complement strand
ATCACCGGGACCGCGACGGTGCTCGCGGCGAGCACGGTGAAGATCGCCACGACGACGATGTCCTCGCCGGTGGACAGGTGCGCCGCGCCGATCGTCGTACCGGCCCCGAGGCACATCAGGAGGTTCTTGGGATTCGCCCCGGAGAGCAGGAAGCCCAGCCCGAGTGCCTTGCCGAACGTGAACGACTCGATCGCCCCCATCCATTTCGGCATCTCCCCCGTCTCGCCCGCCTTTGGCCGGCTGCGCCACTGCTCGAGGGCCAGCAGGACCAGCGCGGCGCCGAATACGAGCTTGAGGACCGAAGAGAGCGTCGAGGGCTTGCCGCCGTCACTGTCGCCGGCCTCGCCGACGAGCAGCAGCACGACCACCGTGACGACGACGATCCCGGCGACCCAGCCGATCAGGAATGCCGTGCTCGTCTTGCCGGCCTGCTTCGAGAGCAGCATGAGAATCGTCGCGATGATCGGGATCGGGCTGATCGCGATGCCGATGGCCAGTGGCAGGAGATCGCCGATCGTGGCGCCCATCTCAGCCCGCCCGTGCAGCCGGGACATCCGCCGCGCAGCGAAAGCCGGTGTTGCCCGTGGAGGAGTCCGGTGTCAGCGCGTTGCGTGCGGCCACGCGGTAGCGCCGGCAGTACGAGGCGTGGCAGAGGTAGGAGCCACCGCGGCTCACGCGGTGCGTGCCGCTCGGCGGCCCCTGCGGATTGTCCGGCCGGTCTCGGGCATAGGCGTGCGAGTCGAACCAGTCTGCACACCACTCCCAGACGTTGCCGGTCATGTTGTGCAGGCCGTAGCCGTTGGGCGCGTAGGCGTCGACCGGCGCCGTGCCGAGATAGCCGTCGTCCAGGGTGTTGTGATTCGGGAACACGCCCTGCCACACGTTCATGCGATGCTCGCCCCCGGGCTCGAGCTCGTCGCCCCACGGGTACGTGCGACCCTCGAGTCCTCCGCGGGCGGCGTACTCCCACTCGGCTTCGGTCGGGAGCCGCGCCCCGGCCCAGGCACAGAACGCGAGCGCGTCGTTCCAGGAGACGTGCACGACGGGATGGTCTCCGCGGCGGCCGATGCTCGACTGCGGCCCCTCCGGCCGGCGCCACGATGCGCCCTCGACCTGTCGCCACCACGGTGCGGCGGCGACGGCTCGCGTCTCGGGGAAGTCATCGGGCAGGAGGCCGCCGAAGACGAAGGACCAGCCGAACCGCTCTGCCTCGGTGCGATAGCCCGTCGCCTCCGCGAATCGCCCGAACTCGGTGTTGGTCACCGCGTGCGGCGCGAGCTCGAAGGCGGCGAGCCGCACGCGGTGAACCGGCCCTTCGCCGTCATCCGGGTAGGCGTGCATGTCGGCGTTGCCGAGCAAGCCCTCGCCGCCCGCAATCCGCACGGTGGCGACGAGCGCAGCCCCGGCCTTCCGCCCGGGCACCGCCGCAGGCGCGTCGCTCCCACCCGGAGCAGGATCCCTGGACGGAGCGCAGCACCCGCTCACGCGCGCCTCAGGCGTTCGCCGGCTTCGTGGCGACGCTGAGGATGAAGTGCAGGCAGACGGACACGAACGACAGGATGAGGGCCGCCCAGATCGCGGTCCAGAAGAAGTGGTCGATGGTCAGGTCATCCGAGATCGCATCCGTGATGTTGAGCAGGATGGCGTTGACGACGATCGAGAAGAGGCCGAGCGTGAGGATCGTGAGCGGGAGCGTGATGATCCTGAGGAAGGTCCCGATGATGGCGTTGATCACGCCGAACAGCAGCGCGATCCAGAGGTACGAGCCGAATCCTCCCGAGATGTCCATTCCCGTGAGGAGCCAGGCCGTGATGGCGAACGCCACTGCCATGAGCGCCCAGGAGATGAGAAGCGATCGAAGCATGCAGGCTCCTTGGTTTCGAAATGCCGACGACCGGCGGGGCGTGGTGTCCCAAGCGCCCCGCCGGCCCGTCGCTCGCCGGAAACGTTCGCCGGCCTACTCGCTGTGACGTGGTCAGTCCCTGATCACGCCGGGCCGCGTGAGCGACCAGATGACCCAGATGTTCAGGGCGATGATGAGGATCGACCAGAACGGGTAGTAGGGGATGAAGAAGAAGTTGTCGATCGCGCTGATGAAGCACAGGAACATCGCCGTCAGCGCAGCCCAGAGCTGGCCCGAGAACAGCGCCCAGCCTGCGACGGCCATCAGGATGCCGATGATGAGGTGGATCCAGCCCCAGGTCGTGATGTCCAGATCGAACGTGTAATGCGCGGACCTCACGTACCAGTCGTCGTTGAAGATCGCCACGAGGCCCTGGATGGCCTGGAAGACGCCGAGTGTCAGCAGCATCACCGCGGCGAACATCGCTCCTGCCATGCCCTTCACCGGTTCTCGTTCGTATGTCCCCATAGGGACGCTCCCTCCTGCCATGTCTGGCGGTCGTCTACGTTCGGCCAGGGGGACCGTCGAGCGTCACCGGACGCCGCGCTTCACCCCGCGCGGGTGAACTTCATCCGTGGCGCGGATCGACCTGCGCAAGCGCCTCGATCGCCTCGTCCACCGTCGCGTACGTGTTGCGGCCGATGGCGTTCGCGGCGCCCGTCTCGCTGAGCGTGTCGCGGACCTGGCCGACATCGTGCGCGACGGCCAGCACGACGCCTTCGGCGGCAAGCTCCTCGGTCAGGGTCGTGAGCATGTCCGCGGCCGTGACGTCGATGAACGCGACCGTCTCGGCGTCCAGCACGACGGCCCGCGTGCCGTCGGTCGCCGCTGCCTTGCGCACCGCCTCGCGCACGTGGTCCGCATTCGCGAAGAAGAGCCCCGCTTCCACGCGCATGACGACGATGCCGGGGACGCGCGCGTCATCCGGATTTCGTTCCAGATCGCTCCAGCGATGGGGATCGCCGGGTGTCTTTCCGAGCTCGCTGATGTGTGGCCGCGACGCGCGGTAGACCAGCAGCACCAGCGAGCACGAGATGCCGATCACGAGGCCGGGCAGGGTGTCGAAGACGAGCACGCCGAGCATCGCCGCCAGGGCAGCGACGAAGTCGGGCCGCGCAGCGATTCCCAGCCGCTGTCCCCGCACGACGACACGCCGGAGCCGCCGGAGCGCGGCGATGTCGACGAGCTCGACCACGGCCGCGATCACCACCGCAGCGAGCGTGGGCTCGGGCAGCTTCTCGAACAGGCCGGTGAGGAAGAGCAGCGTCACGATCGTGAGCCCGGCGACGATCAGTCCGGAGACCTGGCTCTTGGCGCCTGCGCCGCCGTTGACGGCGGTCTTGGAGAGGCTGCCGTTGACGACCATCCCGCTGGACAGGCCTGCACCGAGATTCGCCGCCCCGAGTCCGAGCAGCTCGCTGTTGGCATCGATCTCGTAGTGATGCTGGGCGGCGTAGGTCTTGGCCGCGCCCAGGCCTTCCGCGAATCCGATCAGCACGATGCCGATCGAGCTGCCGGCCAGCTCGAGGTACTGCTTGGCTCGGATGTCCGGGAGCCCGAGTGACGGCAGGCCTCCGTCGATGTTCCCGACGATCTCCACGCCGTGCTTGTCCAGGTCGAACGCATAGACCACCCCGACACCGAACGCGACCGCGACCAGCGAGCCCGGGATGACCGGCAGGAACCGCCGGAAGCCGACCACGATCGCCAGCGAGACCAGCCCGACCGCCAGGGTCCGCCAGTGGGTCTCGCCGAGGTTCCGGATCAGATCCCAGACCTTCTCGAAGAAGTTGCCGCTACCGCCCTCGACGCCGAACAGCTTGGGCAGCTGGCCCGCGATGATCGTGAGCGCCAGGCCGATGATGAAGCCCTTGAGCACGGGCTCCGAGATGAAATTGGCGACGAACCCCAGCCGCAGGAGGCCCGCGATCACGGCGATGACGCCGGCAGTGATCGCGAGCGCCGCCGTCAGGGTGACGAACTGGCTGCTCCCCGCCGTCGCGAACTGCGCCACGACGGCCGCCGAGAGCGCTGCCGTGGCCGACATCGGGCCAGTGATGAGATGGCGGGAGCTGCCGAAGACGGCGTAGAGGATGAGCGCGCCGGGCGCCGCGTAGAGACCCACGACGGGCGGGGCACCCGCGATCGTCGCGTACGCGAGTGCTTCCGGCACGAGCACGGCCCAGACGGTCAGACCGGCGATCGCGTCGCCGCTGAGCCACTCCCTGCGGTAGCCGCGCAGCGATCCGAACGGCCTGAACGACATCGCGGGCAATCGTCGCCGCGTGCCCGGGTCGCATCTTCACCCGCGGGGTGTGAACACTCCTAGCCCTGGGTCGTCGCGCCCGAATCGGCGGCCGGCGCGGTCTCGGTGACCGTCTCCGTCACCGTCTCGGTCTCGGTCTCCGTGCTGGCCTCCGAGCTCGCACCGGCCGTTGTCTGCACGGTCGTCACCGTCGTGGTGGTGCCGGAATCGCTCCCGGACTCGCTCACCAGCCAGCCGAGCACCCCTCCCAGCGCCAGGGCGAGCGCGAGCAAGGCGACGACGATCCCCGTCGAGACGCCACCGCCCGACGGCGGTGCGGGTGGCGGGGCGCCGGCTGCCGAGACTCCGGGCTGGCGCGGATCGTCGGGCATGCGCGGATCGCCGGGCGCCGACATCGTCAGATCAGCCTCATCGCGCGCGCCTGGGAGACGGCATGGCGCCGCCGCGTGACGCCGAGCTTGCGGTAGATGCTCTTCGTGTGGGTCTTGATGGTGTTCGTGGAGAGGAACAGCTCGGCCGCGATCTCCTCGTTCGAGAGCATCGTCTCGAGGTAGCCCAGGACGGTCAGCTCGCGCTTGCTGAGCGGTTCGAGCAGCGGGGTGGGAGGCGCCGCCGACCACGCGCCCGCGCGGCGGTCGAGGGTGATCCTCAGCTCCTCGACGAGCCCGCGATGGCGCGTGCCCTGACGCACCTGTCGCGCCAGGAGGTCGCGCAGGGGCGAGCCCGCCTGCAGGAACACCTGCGGGAATCGCTCGGCGCCCGCGAGCTCCAGCGCGCGTTCGAGCGATACGCCCGCGCCCTCGTGGTCCAGCTGCGCGTGGCGCGCGACCGCATGCAGGACGAGCACCTCGATGCGCGTGGCGAGATCCGTCACGGACGAGCCGTCGTCGACGTGTGGAGTCAGCAATTCGACAGCACCGGCCGGATCGGCGTGCGTGAGCGCCGCTCGCGCCTCGATCGCACAGCGCGCCGCGCAGCCGGGGAGTCTGCGCGCGACCTCGACGGCCTCGTCCCGCTCGCCGGCGGCCAGGAGCACGCGCGCCTCCACGCTGCGTAGCTGCTGCTCGAGCGCTCCGGGCGGCTGCCAGTCGCCGACCTCGTCGAGCGACCCCCGCAGCGTCTCCAGGGCACGCCTGGGCCCGTCGCCCGACTCGAGCTGCGTGAGGGCCGAGAGCGCGGCGATCTGCAGCCTGACGGGAAGATCGCTCGACGCCCGCGCTGCATCCGCGGCGCGCCCGAGCGTCTCGACCGACGCGGAATCGCACCACAGGTACTCAGCCCAGCCGAGCGCGAGCAGCGCGGGCGCCGAGACGGGAAGGCCGAGCCATTCACGGGCCTCGGCGAGGGCAATGGCTTCGAGCGCGAGGCCGGCACCCGCCTGCAAGCGGCCTTCGCTCACGCACAGGACGGCCAGGTGGCCGAGCCCGCCGACGACGAGGTAGTCCTGCTCGCTCCGGCGGGCGAGCGCGATTCCGGTGCGCAGGTCGCGCGAGGCCTCCGCGCCTCGACCGCTCCAGAGTGATTCGCACGCGCCGAGCATCACGAGCACGAGCGCACGGCGCTGAGGATTGGGATCGGGATCGTCCGCGAAGTGCATGCTCCCGAGCGTGTCCGCGGCGTGCTTGGCGAGCGTCAGGTCGCCTCGCGAGCGCGCGCGCTGGAGGCTGACGACTGCGTGGAGCTCGGCGACCACCGGATCGGCGGGGCCCCGCTCGAGCGCCGCGCGTGCCATGTCGAGGTAGGCGGCGGTGCGCTCGGGCTGCCCGCCGGGCTCGAGATGGATCGCAGCGAACGCCACGGCGATCGCGGCATCGCGCTCGACGAGCTCGTCCGGCAGGCGCGAGAGCAAGGGGCGCAGCGCCGGACCGCGACCCGCGAGCACGACGTCGAGCCAGCGCTCACCGGCGAGATCGGCGGCGAACCGCCACTCCTGCGCTGCGATCGCGTGACGGATCGCCTCGACGGGGTGGTCGTTCTCGGCATGCCAGCGGGCGGCTCGCGAGTGCAGGTCCTCACGCTCGCGCCGCGGGCGCGCCGCGAGACGGCTGCGCAGGAGCTCGAGGAAGAGGCGGTGACAGCGATACCACCGGCGCCGGCTGTCCAGCGCGATCACGAAGCAGTTACGGCGCTCGAGATCCTCGAGGATCTGGCCGCTGCCGTACTCGTCGAGCAGCGTGTCGGCCAGCTCTCCGCAGAGCTTGTCGGCCACCGCGGTGCGAACGAGGAACTCGCAGAGGTCGTCGGGCAAGGCCGCGAGCACCTCACTCGCGAGGTAGTCGGCGACCGCTCGGTCGTCGCCCGCGAAGTCGCGCACGACCCGGCTCGGATCATCGGTCTCGCGCAGCGCCAGCGATGCCAGCGCGAGCGCCCCCGCCCAGCCTTCCGTGCGTGCAACAAGCGACTCGACGTCGGCATTCGAGAGCACGAGTCCCTGGTTCACGAGCAGCTTCTTCGCCTCGTCCGCGGTGAACGCGAGCGGGGCCGCTCGAAGCTCGGCGACTTGCCCCGCCACACGCAGTCGCTGCAGCTGGAGCGGCGGATCGTGCCGGCACGCCGCCACGAGACGGAAGTTCGGCGGCGCGACCTTGAGCAGTTGCGCGATGCCCGTGAGGACGCGTTCGTCCGACAGCTCGTCGAAGTCGTCGAGCACCAGCACGACGGGCTCATCGCCGTCCAGCCGCGCGAGTACGTCGCCGATCGCAGCGGCACCGGGCCGTGCGGGCGCCGCATCGCCGCGGGCGGCGGTATCGCCCACCCCCGCGCTGTCGAGCGCGGCCGCCGCCGCCTGCCAGAAACGCGGCTCGGAGTTGTCCTGCTCGTCGAGCGTCAGCCAGGCCGTTGCAGGAGGAGCCGCACCACTCTCGATCCACGAGCTCAGGAGCGTCGTCTTGCCCGTTCCCGGCGGTGCCGCGAGCAGTGTCAGCCTCCGCGTCGCGACGGCGGAGGAGAGGCTCTCGAACAGGCGCGTGCGCGCGACGGTGCGCCGCCTCCCCCCGCGCACGGGTGCGAGCTTGGCCTCCGGGATGCACGCCTGCACAGGCACACGCCCAGGACGAGTCCCGGTGGCGTCCGCGCTGGGGGGCCCTTCCTTCATGGCCACAGGGACGTTCGCACCCCGACGAGGCGCTTGCAATGATGCCCGCCCCTGTCTTTGGGTGTGTGCAGACCGCCTTCGTGGAGTGGTACACACCCCAGCAGACGCCAGTCGCGCAATCGTCACCCGGAATGGGTGATTTCCCTGCAGACGGCGTTGCGGCACCCGAACGCCGCGCGTATCGTCGCGCCAGGTTCCGCGGGCCGTCTCCGCGGTCGAAGTCGAAGCCCGGTGGTCGACGGTGCTCCCCGCCAGCACTGATCCCGTCGGCGATGCCTCTCCCGAGCCTCGCCGCGAGGTCGGCATGGCGGCGCGGCCACCCATCCGCGTCGTCGTCGGTGCCGGCACGTTCCTCGAGCAACAGGGCATCGCCCGCGTCCTCGAGGGCGCCACCGACATCGACGTCGTGGCCTGGGCCTTCAGCGAGGACGACACGCTCTCGGCGATCCGGGGCCACGCGCCCGATGTCGTCGTCGTCGACGTGCCGATGGCGCCGACGCACACTGACGAGGGCATCCGGCTCGCGCGGCTGCTGCGCGTCGAGCATCCGGCGATCGGCGTCGTGGTGCTCAGCCCGGGGACGCATCCGGATCACGCCGTCAGGCTGTTTGCGTCGGGCGCCAGCGGCCGTGCATATCTGCTCGCCGGTCGCCTCGCCGGCGGCGGCGAGCTGGCATCGGCGATCCGCGGCGTGGCGCTGGGCGGCACCGCGGTCGACCCGCTGGTCGTCGACACGCTGGTCCGCGCCAGGGGCGAGCTCGACGAGGGTCGCCTCGAGCGGCTCACGGCCCGCGAGCTCCAGGTGCTCGGCCTGCTCGCAGAAGGATTGTCGAACGCGTCCATCGCAGCGCGGCTCTCGCTCACGAAACGGGCCGTCGAGAAGCACGTCGGCGAGATCTTCGCGCGCCTCGATCTGCACGACAGCCCGGACGTCAGCCGGCGGGTGACGGCTGCGCTGCTGTTCCTGCGCGAGGCAGGGCGGCTCGTCGGCAGCGACACGCCCGCGCGCTGAACGCTGGGCGCCTAGGGCGGCTCGCTGGTCTCGGACGGCAGCCAGCGCTCCCCGGCCACCGCTCCGATCGCCGCAGCGACCAGGACGGCGACCGAGACGACGATCAGCCATGAGACGATCGCAAAGGCCACGCCCACGAGTCCGTAGCGGTCGGCCGATTCCGTCATGTCACGCGACAGGTAGAGCTTGCCTGCGATCGAGATGAGCAGGAGCGCGAGCGCCGTCAGCAGCCCCGTCGGCACGAGCGAGCGCCAGCGGATGCGCCCGCCCAGGAGCACGTACGGCGTGACCAGCCAGACGGCGACCGAGACCGCGAGGGCGGTGGTGTCGGCCACCGCCGTTCCGGTGTAGTCGTTGACGGCTCGGCGCAGAGGCAGCAGCACGCCGACGTACCCGATGACGCCGCCGACCCAGATCAGCCCTCTGAGGGCGCCGCGAACGCCGAGCGGGGGCAGCCGCCACGCCTGTTCGTACGAGCGGGCGAGCATCCGGGCGAAGCTCACGACGGCGTAGAGCAGCACGATGAGGCCGAGCACGTTTGCGCGGCCGCGCACCTGATCCGGCGTCGCGAACAGCCTGCGCACGGACGATGCCCCGTCTCCCGTCAAGCCGAAGCGCTCGATCATTCCCTCCGCAAAGCCGCCGCTGCGAGCCGCCGGGGTCAGCGAGCTGGCGACGATGATCAGCGGGAGGAGCGCGACGAACGCGCGCGAGGCGAGCCCCAGTCCGCGCTCGAACGGCCGCACCTCGAGCACCCGCTCGGCGCAGCGGCCGGCGAACGTCGGCTCGAAGCGAGCCTGCAGCTGGTGCACGAGACGCAGGAGGCGTGGCGCCTCCGCGTCGCCGGCGTCCTCGGGCGACCCGGGCACGACTACTCGCGCGGGCGCTTGTCCGGCGGGCGCTCGTCGACGAACGCCGACACGACCTCCAGGTCCTCCGCCTCGTCCGCGGCGACATCGACGCGCCAGCTCCGCTTCCTGCGCCAGATGACGTAACAGATCGCGCCCGATGCGATCGGCGCGATGTACGTGACGACGCGGAACAGCAGCACGCCCGCCACGATCTCTGCGTGGTAGGCATCGCCCGTGACGTAGCTGAGGGCGGCGATGTACGCGACCTCCACGACACCGACGCCGCCGGGCGTGATCTCGACGACGGTGACGAGACGCACCACGGCGTAGGCCGCGAACACGCCGGCGACCGACAGCGCGTCCTGCGGCACCCCGACGGAGCGCAGCGCGACGAGCAGCGTCAGCGCGTTGGCGAGGTACTTGACGAGGATCACGCCCACGAGGGTCAGGCCGGTCTCGCGCACCGTCTCGATCGTGTCCGTGCGGAAGCGCACGATGACGGCCGCAAGATCGGTGTCCGACGGGCGACGGGCGATCCCGCGCGCCCAGGTGACGAGACGCGCGACCACGGCTCCCACGCGCGCGGCGAAGCGCTCGCTGCGCAGGGCGCCCACGGCGATCGCGATGCAGACGATCGAGAGCACTGCGCCGATCACGGCGAGCGCCACGAGCTTGCCCGAGAGGTCGCCCTGCGCTGCATACAAGGCCAGCGCGATGCAGGGAGCGAACAGGATGATCGCGTTGTTGACGATCGAGGTCAGCAGCCAGCCCCTGGCGAAGTCCGAGCTCGTGAGGCCCCAGGTGCGGTAGATGTAGAGCCGCATCGCCGTCCCCGACGGGCCGGGCACGACATTCGAAACGGCGGTGGATGCCTCGGAGGCCACCACCGCCTTGGTCACGGACAGGGGCTCGATCGCCACGGCCTGCTCTGCGCCCTTGAGCACCTCGATGAGGACGAACAGCAGGATGAGCACCAGGGCATCGGCCGCGGTCAGGCTCGAGATGGCGTCCCAGACATCGCTCCAGTCGGCGATCTGCGGCAGGACGACGCCGAAGATCAGGAAGAGCAGGAGCAGGGTGAGCGCCGCCTGGACGATGCGGTTCAACGGCGACGTCTGGCTGCGTCCCCGCCGCACCGGCGCTCCGAGGGGCGGCTCGCCTTGCGCCTGCCCGCCCTCGGCGGGTGGGTCCGGCGTTTCCATTCCCATGACGGTACGTGCGCTCGGCCGTGCCGTAACCACCCGGGACGGGTGAGGCGTGACTCCTGCGGGCGCGCGAACCTCGCTGGATGCAACGCCGTCTCGTCATCGCGATCATGCTCCTCTGCACGCTCCTGGCCGCGAGTGCCTGCGGCAGCGACTCGAAGCCGGACGTGTGCAGCAAGCGCGACGACCTCAAGAAGTCGGTCGACAGCCTGCTCAGCGTCAACCCGGTCAGCGACGGAACCGCGGAGGTCCGCACGCGGCTGACCGCCGTGCAGGACGCGACGACCGCGCTCGCGGAAGCCGCGGGCGACCAGTTCAAACCGGAGATCGACGCGTTCAAGACGAGCACCGCGAAGGTCGCGAGCGATGTCAAGGGGCTCACCGGATCGGACAAGACCGGCGCGGCGACCGCGCTCGCGACCGACGTGCCCGCCGTGCGCACGAGCTACGACGCGCTCCTGAATGCCGTCGGATCCGCCTGCGACTGATCCGCGGGTGAGCGACAGCCGTCACATTTCGGTGTCGTTCTCCGCACGCGGCCTGCTCGCCGTGGGAGCAGCGCTCGTGCTCGGATGGGCCTTCGTCACGGCCGCGAGCGCGATCTTCGTGATCGCAGTGTCGTTCTTCCTGGCGCTGGTGCTCGATCCGCCCGTGACCTCGCTCGTGAAGCGCACCGGCATGAGCCGGGGACGTGCCGCGACGCTGATGGTCCTCGGGCTCGTCCTGGCGGGCCTGCTGATCACGCTCGCCTTGCTGATACCGCTGCTGCGCGAGTTGAAGGACCTCGTCCAGTCGCTCCCGCAGATCGTTGCCGACATCCGGGCCTCGGACGCGTTCAAGTCGCTCGATGCGCGCGTCGACGTCGGCGCCGACGCGCAGAACCACGCCGCAGACATCTCCGCCACGGTGCCTGACACGCTCTCGGCGTTCGTGGGACTCGCCGGCAACGTGTTCGGGTTCTTCTTCCTGATCTTCGAGCTGATCTTCCTGACGCTGTTCCTGCTCTGCGACCTGCCGCAGTTCTCGGACTCGATCGAGGGGATGCTCTACCCGGACAGCGCACGGCGGTACCACGGCCTGCGCGAGCAGATCACGACGACGGTCTCGCGCTACGCCGTGGGCGCCGTGCTGATCGGGACGATCGCAGGCACCGTCATGGGTCTCACGGCCTGGCTCGTCGGAGCGCCCTATCCGCTCGCCCTGGGTCTGATCGCGGGCCTGCTCGACCTCATACCCCAGATCGGGGCGACGATCGCGGGCATCATCCTCACGCTGGTCACGCTCCCCCAGGGAGTTCCGCAGGCGCTGATCATGATCGCGGTCGTGCTGGTGTACCAGCAGACCGAGAACTACGTCCTGCAACCGACCATCCAGGGCAAGGCTGCGGCGATATCCGGCTTCCTCGTGATAGCCAGCGTGCTCGTGTTCGGATCGTTACTCGGGGTGGTCGGCGCCCTCTTCGCCGTGCCGTTCACGGCTGCGGCGCAGATCGTGCTGCGCGAGTTGACGACCGAGCGGCGCGCGCGGATCGCCGAGGCCAAGGCCCTCGAAGGCGCGCCGGCCGCCGCTCCCTAGGCCGCCGTGCCCTGAAGCAGCCGCGCCTTCTCGGTCTCGAACTCGCTGTCGCTGAGCTTGCCGCGATCGTGCAGGTCGGCGAGCACCTTGATCTGCTCGACCACCGACCCGGGTGCGGCGTGCGCGACGTAGTCGCGCTGCGCGTCCGCCAGCGCCTGGCGCTCCTCCGGCGTCGAGCCGGGCTGCCGCATCAGCAGGTAGATCAGCGTGCCGAGGAACGGCAGGAAGATCACGACCACGAGCCACAGCGCCTTGGAGCCACCGTGGATGTCGTCCCGGCGAAAGATGTCGAGGACGGCGAAGCCCCAGACCATGATCAGCGGGATGTAGATCAGCAGCAGGAAGAACGCATTCCAGAAGCTCATCGAACGTCTCCTTGTCGGGGGTCAGGACGGGGCGCCGCTGAGCACGCGCTCTTTCTCACGCGCGAACTCGGCCTCGTCGAGGACGCCGCTGGCACGCAGCTCGCCAAGGCGGGCGAGGTGCTCGAGGCGCAGGTCCTCGACCGACGGCGTCGGCTGCCCAGGTTGCCCGCGGCCCGGGATCGAGAGGGACAGCTGCCCCCGCTCGGCATCCGGGAACTCGCGCGCGGCCTGGCGCCGGAGGACTTCGAGCCCGAGCACCGCACTGGCCGTGAGCAACGTCACGGTGACCCAGTTGCGGGCGGCGGGCGTCGGCGCCCATGCGACCAGCAGCAGGACGATAGCGGCGAGGCTGCCATAGGCCACCCAGGGATCCTTCAGGAAGGGCGCGAGCACCCGCCGCGTGCCCGTGGCGCGCCGGCCGTGTCCCGCGACCCAGGCGCCGATCAGCCCGACGATGCCGACGAAGAGGATCGACTGGGTGGCGAGCTTCAGCGGCTCGGTGGCGATCCACCACACCTCGTGCGCCGCAGGGCGAACCGAATCGTCCTTCACCACCCGGTCGATCAGCTGATCACCTGCCACGCGGCGAATGAAGACGAGCAGCAAGCCGGCGACGATCAGCCCCATGGCACACGCCCGCAGAGCGCGGCGCCGGTCGGCCGCCAGCCAGATGGCCGCCGCGAAGATCAGCAGAACGACGATCACGATCACGTTCGCGACCGCTTTCAGGGCACGCACGCCCTTCTGCGCGAGCGAGAGCTCGTTGGAGCGCAAGAGCACGATGCGCCCGGCAGTGACCGGCAACCGCTGGTTGACGCGATCGACCAGGCCGGCGTTCCCGCTGACCTGCTGGAGGATCTGGCGCAGGTCGAGCGTGACGTTGCCGCCGCTCGTCTGCAGGGCACCGCTGTCGTCCTCGATGAAGGCGATGAGCCTGCGATCGGCCCGCTCGTTGGCGGAGCGCCACGCCTGCTGCACGCGCGGGCGCGCGAGGGCACGGTCGGTGAAGGTCACGGCCGAGTCCTGCAGACCGGCGGCCGCAGGAGCGGCCAGCGGCTTCGCCCTGTCCGGCAGCGCGGCGCGGATCTGTCCGGCCACGTCGACGTTGGCATACAGCTGGTCGACGAGGTAGGTCGCGAGTGTCTGGCGCACGACCGGGTTCTCGAGCACCTTGCCGCTCGTGTCACTCCACGTCCCCGGCTCCAGCGCGACCCGCTTGACCCACACGGCGAGCGCGCCGAGCACGAGCAGGATCGTGGCGAGGACGACGAGGGCGCGCATCCCGTACAGCCGTTTCCGGGAACCCCGCCGAGCTGTATCGGGCTCGTTCGCGGACTCGCTCGCCGCAGCCGCTGCTTCTTCTGCCTCCATCACTGAGTTCTCGCGCAGGCGCGCGACCACCGCATCACCCCGCGAGGGCGAGAAAAGACCGAGGCGAGGACACGGCTCACCCGTGGCGGGTGAC
>Ga0068860_100004819_pt1 | contig 13739 bp, 8 predicted proteins | sample KBSSwiS32_FD_66597 | JGI IMG/M metagenome (GOLD analysis project Ga0068860, IMG submission 66597) | Switchgrass rhizosphere microbial communities from Kellogg Biological Station, Michigan, USA - KBS Switchgrass S3-2 | ecosystem: Host-associated > Plants > Roots > Rhizosphere > Soil ... | reverse complement strand
GCACGGAGCGTGTTTCCTCCGTGCGGCTTTCAAATAACGCTTCTATTCGATCTCTAGAGTTCGAGTCTTCCCGTGCTGGCACCGAACTTGTCGATTTGCGCGCCATAAAGTTGCGCGATCGCGAGCAGCAGATTTGCGGTCGGCTCCTTTTTGGCCACGATGTGACGATCGCCCTTGAGCTTGCCCTGAGCGCCGCCGAGCAAGAGAGCCGGCGGGTTACTTCGGTCGTGAAGGTTGCCGTTACTCATACCGCTGCCGAAATAAATCAGTGAGTGGTCAAGAAGCGTACCGTCGCCATCGGGTGTGGCCTTCAGCTTATCGAGGAAATCAGAAAGCTTGACCATGTGATAGGTCGCGATCTTCGCGTACTTGGTCATCTTCTCCGCATCGTTCCCGTGGTGCGAAACGCTGTGGTGAGTTTCAGGAATACCGATGTGGGGGTAGCTGCGATCTGTGGGTTCGTGCCCAATCATGAATGTGAACACGCGGCTCATGTCGCCCTGCAACGCCAGGTGCAAGAGGTTGTAGGTGACTGTCATATGATCGTCGAAGGCCTCCGGCAGGCCAACCGGCGCATCAGGAATGCCCGTAATTGTATCGAGCCGCTTCTCCATACGATCCAGTTGCTCCTCGACGTCGCGAATATTGCTCAGGTACTCGTCGAAGATCACGCGGTCGGGCGCGCCGAGGTTACCTTTGAGTTTGCGCGTCTCCTCGCTGACCGAATCGAGCAGGCTCTGCCTTTCCCTGAGCCGCGCCCAACGTTCATCGGATGCCCCTGCCTCGCCGAACATCCGCTCAAACGTCACCCGAGGATTGATGACTACCGGCAACGGGCCCGTGTCGCTACGCCAGGCCAGCGTATTGAAGAATGTGCAGGGGAAGCCGTCGCAGGCCCCCACGGAGGTTCCCATATCTTCCGTGCCCAACTCGATTGATCGCAATGGGGTGTCGCCCGCTACCGCATCCGCGATGTACTGGTCGAGCGTTTTCTTGGATTGAATCTTTCCAAACATGTCACCCGTGCCCTGACGGTCGGCAGCCGGACCCACGCCGTTGAGAAACGCGGTGCTGGCTCCGACGTGTACAGACTCACCCCACGGAGCCTGCATGTTGCTGATCGTCACAAGCTGCGACCGATGCTTCTCCAGCGGCTGCATCACCGGCTTGAACGTAAAGCCGGAGCCGGCGGCCTCGGGATGCCAGGTGTCCGGATAAATTCCGCAGGGCTGGTAGACCGTCCCGAACCGGAACGGCCCGGCCCCTGCTTTCGACTGCGCGGTCAAAGCGGGTGCCATAGCATCGAGCATCGGCAGCGCGACAGTAACGCCAAACGCGCCACGCAGGAACGTGCGGCGGGACAGGTGCTTCTTCGTGATGAACATAGTATTTATCCCCCTTGTTGAGCGGGTTCCAGACGTGTTCGCATCTGGAACGGCGCGCTTGCGATGATCTCGTTAACTATAGAACCAAGGCCGTAACTGTTCTGGCTTGCCTTCCTTACTATGCCACGCACCACGGGCATATCGGACGGCTGGAGGCCACGACCCAATGCGTACACCATCATACGCTCAGTGATCACTGTAGCAAAAGCTTCTGGACGTCCCGCGATGGCCTGCCTCAGGTCGATGGGTCCGCTGAGCTTTGAGCCGTCGGCGAGAACGCCGTCGGCATCGATCCTGGCACCGTTGTCCATGGCTGTACGCCACTGCCCGATGGAGTTGAAATTCTCGAGCGCAAAGCCCGGCGGATCGATAGTCCGATGGCACGACGCGCAAGGCTGGTTTTGCCGATGCAGTTCAAGTTGATCGCGAACCGACTTTGGCGCCGTTTCCTTCTCTTTATTGCTTTCCTCCAGAGCCGGCACGTTCGGAGGAGGAGGCAGGGGGGGCGTGTCCAGAAATGTCGACAAAACGTACACGCCACGGAACACAGGCGACGTTCGCGTAGCCAGTGCCGTTAACGACAGGACGCTGCCGTGACCCAGCAGGCCAAAACGATTCGGATCCGTCAACTTCACCTGACGGAAGCGCTCGCCGTAGACACCAGGAATTCCGTAATGCTTCGCGAGCCGCTCGTTCAGGAACGTGTAGTCGGCAGTCAACAGCTCCGTTGAGCTGCGGTTGTTGCGCAGGATGTAGCCAAAAAGCATTTCGGTTTCGCGGCGAAAACCCTTCCGGATGTTGTCATCGAATTCGGGGAACATCAAAAGGTCAGGCGACACCTTGGACTCCAGGTTTCGCAACTGCAGCCACTGGCCCGTGAAGTTGCTGACGAAAGCGTCTGCGCGCTTATCCGAAATCATTCGCTGGACCTGCGCGTTTAGCACGCCGGGCCGGCGGAGTTCACCGGAAGTTGCGAGGTTGAGCAACTTCTCGTCAGGGATGCTGCTCCACAGAAAGAACGACAGGCGTGACGCCAACTCCACATCACTTACCGGATGCGCCGCGCCCGGCTTTACGCCCGCCGCATCACTTTCCATTCGGTAGATAAAGGATGTGCTCGATAGCACACGGGTCAGGCCAGCGCGAATACCCGCGTCGAACGTTTCACCGTTCCGACGGGCCTGAGTATAAAAATCGAGGGGCGCCTGCACATCGGCCGTAGTCACGGGCCGCCGATAGGCGCGCCGAGTCAAGTTAGTGAGGATGCGCGTAGCGCACGATGTCTCTTCAGCAACGGAAGCTGGCCGGCACAAGAAGACGCGGTCGCGGCTCGGCGACGCGCTGACACCGGTGACGTTGTAAGGTCCTTCGATAAGGGCTGTGCGGATCTTCGGCAGTCCACCAACCATGTGGATTTCCTGACTGTCACGCAGCGAAGGCTGCCACACATCCTGTCGTTCCGCCGGACGCTCGCGCCACGTGAAACCCACGTCGTGGGGCCCCGCAGTCACCTTCACGTTGGCCGTCATTCGTGCGTCGATGACGGGCTTCATTTCGGTCAATGACTTGGCCTGTTCTTCGTGGTCCTTGGGACCTCCGATAGTGGTCGAAAACACTTCATCACCGTCGATCGTGATGACAAAAGTGTGCGGCGTGTCATTGCCCTCAACTCCGACGTATCCCTCCTCTACGCCGCGGAACAGACGGGCCGCCAACTTATACTCCCCGTCAGCCGGGAAGATGTGGCGCACGACAGTCCCGCCGCGCGTTCCGAGAGGAAGGCCCTCGATGTAAGCGTTCTGGCTGAACTCGCGGCTGATCGAATACTCCGTGGTGCCGGGCAGCGCTTTCGGGTTACCCACGGCGAGTGTGCTAATGCGCTGCGCCGCCGTGACGTATCGGTCGAGCAACATCGGTGACGTCTTCAGCGATGCGGCGATATTGTCGAAACCGAAATCGGCATCGTCGCTTGGCAGCAGCGAGGTGACGTCAACGTCGAGCGCAAGAAGGTCGCGAATGGCATTGCCATATTCCGAACGGTTCAGCCGATGCACCACGTAACGACCCGGGGCAGTACCGCGCTCGGCCCATGCCCGGTCAATCGAGTTTGCCAGCCATGTCGTGAAGGCGACGTAGTCCGTTTCGTGCGGGCGCGGCATGTTCGCCGGAGGCATTGCGCGGACTCTCAGCTTGCGCAGGACGCGCTCCCAGGTTTCCGCATCGGCGAGGACGTTGTCCACGCTGGCCTTCTCGAGATCCACGGGATTTCCCGTGGGCTGCGGCGCCTTTGTATTGTGACACCCAACACAGTATTGATTGAGGAACGCGCGAGAGGTGTTTGCGCTACTTGCCTGCGCCGGCGCTGTGGCAGGGACCGATGGCTTCGTCGCGGTGGGCGCCTGCGCGAGCATCAAAGCAGTCCCGGCACAAATAGCAGCAGCACTGGCAATCCACTTCGTCATTTCTTCTCCGTCACTTTCTTTTCTTGTTCCGGGAGTGGCGGCGGCACAGGAGCGGGATCATTGGGTCCGAGGTGCATGAGTTCGCGCACGGTGGCGATCACCTCTTCTCGCGAATCGCGCCTCGGGCGCCAGACACGCGAATCCGAGTTGTTTCCCGGTGGTGGCGGCGGTTCTGGCTTTTCGGCCAGCAACAACGGCGTCAGGTTCTCCTTGTTGACGGCGTCAAACTTCGCGCCGGCCTCGGCAAGTGCGCGGATCATATCGGTTCGGCGCGCCGTGACAGCTTGATGGAGCAGCGTCGCGCCGTCGGATGTCTTTGCGTTGGGATTCGCGCCGGCATCGAGCAGCACCTTCAATGCGTCACCCGGATCACGGTTCGACGCCTCTCGGAATGGCGGAGCGATCAATCGCTCGAACCCCGGCCCGGCGGCAAACGCCGCACCGCGTCCGCCGACCATCGCCATCATTGCGGGCGTCTTGCCGACATTGGCGTTGAGGCCGCGTCCACCGCCGCCACCCGCAGCGTCACCATCCTTATTATTCTTTTTGACTTCCGCCGGGCTCCAGTCGACTTGCGCGCCGTGCTTGATCATCAGTTTGAGCACTTCGACATCGGATGCAATTGCCGCACGGAAGAATGGCGAAGAATTCTGCTCGGGGTCGCAGCAGAGGGAGGTGTTGTGAATCTGGCCCACAAACGGCTTGTTGGGATCGGCTCCCCGTTCCAGCAGCAGCTTGACAAGATCGAGCGCCGTTAGCTGGTTGGGATGTTCGGCGCGCAGGCGCGAACCATCGTGGGCCCGCATGTCGGTTGTCGCATCGTGCATCGCAACGGCGAAGAAGAGCGCGCCGTCGTTCGGATCAGCGCCAAGATCGAGGAGCGTTCGGGCCAGATCAAAGCGGTCGTTTTCGATCGCGATTGCGGTCGCGGTAACACCGTCACCGTTGGTGGCCTTAAGATCGGCTTCGCCCTTGGCCAGTGCGCGCACAACGTTCTCGTGACCGTTGCGTACAGCAAACATCAGCGCGGTAAACCCGCCGGTAGCGTGATCTGCATTCTTGCGTGTAGTCAGCTCTGAAACGTGCGCTTTCGCATTCGGATTGGCTCCGGCAGCAAGCAGCGCATTCACGACGTCCACCTGCCCCTCTTCAGATGCCCACATCAGCGCCGTCTGCTTCTGGTAGGTGTCGGTGGCGTTCGGATCCGAGCCGGCCTTCAGCAGCAATTCGACTGCGCTCAGATTGCCGGTCCGCGAGGCAGCCATCAACGGAGTCTCGCCTTCGGGATGATTCGACTTTCTGACGTCTGCGCCGGCTTTCAGCAACTCCGCGATTATCGGAGTGTCGCCTGTACGACTTGCCTCCAGCAGCGGTGTGACGCCGTAGCGGTTGATCGCATGAAGGTAAGCACCTGCCCCAACGAGTGCGCGCACCATCCGGAGATCGGACTGGTGAACCGCCCAAAGCAACGCCGTCGACCCGTCAGGCGCTGGCTCGTTGACGTTGACGCCTTTAGCGAGCAGCGAGCGCACCGTTTCGAAATCACCGTCTTTGGTTGCGGTAATGAGCGCGGGACTATTTGCCGCCTGCGCGAGGACAACCGCGAATATCATCACGAGCGACAGCAGCACAAGGAGCAGCCGTCGAGTCGAATGTCCTGGTCTAGTCATCTTTTCCCTGCCTTCAAGAACCACCGATAGTTTTTACATAACTGATGTGGCAAATGGTGCATGCCACACCCAGACACAGCGAGACCGGCCCGCAGTCGAGTTCGCAGTTGAGCCGATCTTACCTCGCCCTGCCAGGGACAACAAGTTCTGTTAAAGGTGATTTTCAGTTTGAAGGCGCTGAGGGCTCCGGGACCGCGAGCGTTCGGGCGTTATCCATTGAAAAACCTGGATTTGCAGAGGAATTGAACGTGACTCTTGCTGCTCAGCCGTTCCTTAGAGTGGAGACTGATTTTGAATTCTGCGCTGTCTGAAAAGCCAGAACCATGCCCATCACAACGAGCGCAATCGTGCTGACGATATACGCACCCCACAAGACAAACAGCCCGTGGTGCCCCAACAGCGAGGGCTGATTGATGAGCAACCGCGATAGATCCCAGGAATTTCTCGCGACTTTCACGTAGTAGGGAAGGAGGGCCGAATGCATCCCGTAAAGGTCGGTCACAGCGACCGCGGCCAGCAGCACGGCGAAAGCGTAGGAGCGATATCTCTCGGCCAGCAATGCCCGCAACGCAACCACCGCCAGGATGATTTCCGCCCAGATGACGCTGTATAGATACCAGCCGCCCATAGAAGTGGAGACGCCTTTGCTGAGTAGAAGGGCTGTGACCTGGTACAACTGACCCAGCCAGAACAGTCCGTAGACACTCAGGAAAAGATAAAACCGCAAAGCGTGCCGTGTGAACAGAGCCTTTAACAGACCGACGCACACAATGGCCATGGCGCCCCACCAAAAAAAATAGATCCATCGTCGAACCGCAACGAGATTCCAACCCCCGTACCAGACATGAGAGGCGAGGATCGTCTTTACCGCAGGCGACCATTCCACTCGAAAGGCGCCGTAGAGCTTTTGCAAAGCGCTCGTGTCTTTGAGGATGATGGCTTCGTCGAGGCCCGAGATGGTGCCCGTCTGCACATATGTGCGCACATACCACCAGGACGACAGAATCATTGCAATCGCTATCACGGCGACAGTGCTCGATAGCGCCGCTCGCCGCCGTTGGCGATCAATGACCGCAATGCCCGCACCAACGAGGATCAAGGCGGGAACGGCTGTCAGTGCGTATGCCTTCGTTAACAAGGACAGACCGAGAGCGATTCCAACCATAATTGCCTCTTTAAGACGAGGTGTCTCGGCCCATCGGATCCCAACGAGCAGAAGCGTTGTATAAGCAACGGCGGCGAGCCCCTCATTGGAGACTCTGGACAACGTGAGTGCTAATTCCGGCAACATTGCCACGACAAGCGTGATGCCGAGAGCAATCCGCTCGTTTGCAAAGAAGTGTCGGGCGGTTGCGTAGCCGATCGGAACGCTTAGAGAACCCACAAGGAAAGACAGAATGCGGATCCACCACACACGATCGATAAGTGCGAAGTGCCGAAGCAAACGTGCGGGCACTATCATGAGCCAGTAATAAAGTGGCGCCTGGCTGGCTTCGTATGCGGGCGTCCCGCCCACGGGATATTGCGTGGACCATTCTGGCGGGATCGCGGCAAGCTCGGTTTCCCGTCTTGTTCTTTCTTCCGCGGGCAGTTGCCAGTAATTTTCGCGAACCACTCCCTGAGTTGGGAGAAAAGTCATTCCGCGCGGCAGAGGAGCAAGATTGAGAGAGGCATCGATTTCCCGTGATACAGGACTGTTGCGGTCAATCAGCAGACTTCCCGCCGTGCTCATCCGCTCGATGACAGCAAAGTGTGCCCACTCGTCGAACCCATCCCACAGCGGCAAGAGAGAACAATAAAAAATTCCGCGGCAAACAAAACAGAGCCAGATCAAAAGCACTCGGTTCCGGGAATTCGATCGAGACAAATATGGATTGCAGCTAATCGATGAACCCTCCGGAAAATGACGCCTTCACTGTCGCTCAAGGCGAGTGTGCTTCCGCAGTTAAGCACAAAGATCGACTTTGTTGGAGATTCTTGCCGACGCTCGAGCGCAGTGCCGGCTCGCGCCAACCCTCCACTCAGAAATTGTTGGCGCTCGCGGTGCCTATCCGTCTTAGAATCGGGCGCAGGTTTCCGAAGTAAGCAGCGACCAACGGGAGAAAACGACATGCTACGGTTTGTGCGCCTCGTAAGCTTGGTTTTAGGACTCATGATGTTCGCGGGCATTGCTCACGCGCACCACAGTCAGGCGGGCATCTTCGATTCGAAAACAACGATCGAGGTGAGCGGCGTCGTCAAGTCGATTTCGTGGCGCAACCCGCATGGGCAGATCCTCCTCTCCGTGAAGGACGCTAAAGGCGTGGAGACGGTGTGGGACGCGGAGACGGCATCGATCAGCATCCTGCGGAATCGTGGCGTGGACGGGAGTTCGGTTCGGGTTGGTGATCGCGTCACGATTGCGGGCTCGCCATCGTTGCGCAACCGTCCCGAGATTCTTGCCCGAAGTATGCTGCTCCCAAGCGGCGATGAGTTCACGTTTGGTTCGGCGGAGGCTTACTTCCCAGCCGGGAAGGCCGGCCGTGTAGTCGGCAGCGCGAAGAGCGATGGCAATGTTGCCGCCGCGAAAGCCAAAGCTGACGGCCTGTTTCGTGTCTGGTCGACGATCATGAGCGACCCCGCTGCGTTTCCGATGTTTAAGGGGGGCTATCCACTGACGGCGGCCGGCCAGGCCGGGCTCGCGAAGTGGAATCCGCGAAATAACGCGCTGCTGAAGTGCGGCACCAAAGGCACGCCGTTGATCATGATCTCGCCGCTACCGGTGGAGTTCAGCAAAAAGGGCGATCAGATCATCATGCGGCTCGAAGAGTACGATTCCGTTCGCAGCATCCACATGAATCCGAAAGACGCGGCGCCGGCTGCGCACACACTGTTCGGTTACTCCCGCGGCCGCTGGGAGGGCACTACGTTGGTCGTCGAGACAGATCATATTGCTGCCGGTTATTTCGACCACTTAGGCACGCCGCAGAGCGATCAGATAAAGACAGTGGAGCGGTTCACTCCCAACGCGGACTACAGCCGTCTCGATTACACACTGACGACAACGGACCCTGTGAACTTCACACGAACGTTCGATCTCAAGCGCTACTTCGTGTGGAAGCCCGAGAACACCGTACATCCCTACGAGTGCCTCGATCGGTTCGAGCCGGGGAAATAGCGGCCGAACCCGCCCAGCTTATTTGCGATTCAGTTGAAGGACGCGCCAGACCGGCTGATCTTTCTCCGCGGGATCAGGCTGGAACTCCTGTGACGTTTTTGCAGGATCGTAATCGCGCCACAGCCATGTGAGTGCTTCGGGTAGTTCCGATGCCCCATGCGCATCGCTGTGTTCACCGACGCCGAAAGAGAAGTGATAGTCGTATCCCTTGAACTTCAGGGCGTTCGCCATGCCGATGTTGGCGGCAGGCCAATTCCCCGCCGCGTTATCCAGATCCGCTGAGCCATCCTGGAGCCAAACGCGGATATTGCGTTTCGCTTCCCGGCGCACGATGGTCGGATACTCGGCGCCGCCTTCAGGGTGTTCCGCCGATCGTTGAAGCGCGGTGTAGCTCCCGATCCAACTCAGAACCCTCGAAAACTCCTCCGGTTTCCGAAACGCCGCGTTGAAGGCCATGATGCCGCCCGAACTCAAACCCTGAATCGCGCGGCTATACGCGTCCGTGCGCATCTTCACATCCTTTGCGACAACTGGAAAGATTTCGTCGAGCAGGCGATGGAGGTAGGCATCATCGACCCTGTCGTACTCGATGGACCGCTGGTTGCGCTCCGGCCCGGTCCCCGCCTGAACGAAAATACTGACCATTAAAGGAATCCGTTTCTGCGCCGTGAGGTTGTCCAGCGTTTCCAGAATTCTCCACTGGCCGGGTCTTGTCCCCGTGAACTGCTGCCCATCACCCCATACCTGCACAGCAAGAGGCGTCGCCCCATCCCATTGCGCGGGCACATAAAACCACACGTTCGCCCTCACACCGGGATAAATCTTGCTCGGCACTTCGATGGGGCCCGTCAGCTTTCCCTGCAGCACCCCGGGCTGAGCATAACTGTCCGGTCCGAATGCAGGCAGGTTGTTGGCGCCACCAACCGGTTTGCCGTCGACAATCCAGGTGTACTTGTAGGCCGTCCCTGTGTTCAGACGAGTCTGCACAACCCAAAGAGAACCCGCCTTGAAAGCGGGCACCGGGGGCTCGTTGTTAATCTGGAGAGACGGACCCTTCTCGGCGGCCACGGCCCACACAAAATCGCCGCGCTCACCGACAGCCGCGGTCCCCTTTTGAAGATTGTCGGCTCCAAAGGTTTGTCGCAGAGCCTGCTCCAATCCGGCATCGCGCGTTCTCGCCATCTGAAGGAGTTCCTGAGTGGAGACGTTCTGTGGAGCCCAAAGCGCCGCGAGCGTTAGAAGAGTTACCAGAGTTCGCGTCATCGACATGGCACCTCATTCCTGCAGGATATTCACCTGATTGCTGGTTTGCCGGGCCATTGTATCCTTAGTGCCCTTGAAAAACCTTGCGCCGTTGAAATAAGTGTGGAAGTTTCAAGGCGTAGAATCGTAATTACCGTTGGAGGAACCTGTCTTGATCAAAACTAAAACTATAGGCTTGGTGTCAGCGGGCCTGATCGTCATATTCACCTTGATTTTCACCGTCACCGCTCAGCAGCCGCACCCGGTGGACGCTAAAGTTCTCAAAGACGCGGGAACCAATAAGGACGCGTTGCCTGGCACCTGGCTCACCTACGGCCTGACGCAAACCGAGCAGCGTTACAGTCCGCTGAAGCAGATCGATGCATTGAACGTCGGGCAGCTGGGCCTGGCCTGGTCGGCGCCACTCGTTGAGGCGGCAGGTGGGCGTGGTGGCACCGAAGGGACGCCTCTGGTGTGGAATAACACGATCTACCAGCCGATGGACAACAGCATCGTGTATGCCCTCGACGCCCGCACCGGCGAAAAGAAGTGGGTGTACGATGCCAAAATCGATCCGGCCACGCGGAGCCACATCTGCTGCGGCACGCACAATCGCGGGCTCGCGATCTCCGACGGCAAGATCATCCTGGCTGCCAATGATGCCCGGCTCATCGCGCTGGATGCGATCACTGGCAAGGAGCTGTGGCAGACAAAAGTCGCGGACGTGAACCTTTACTACACTCTCACTATTGCGCCGCGCATCGCGGGCGACAAAGTGGTCATCGGTGTGGGAGGAGGCGAATACTTCATCCGAGGCTTCTTCGCGGCATACAACCTGAAGGATGGTTCGCTCGCGTGGAAGTTCCACACAGTTCCTCCGGCGCCCGGCCAGCCGTTTGAGGACAAGGCGCAGCAGGATGCGGCCACGACCTGGACAGGCGATTGGGCGAAGTACGGCGGTGGCGGTTCGGTGTGGGATGGCCTGGTCTACGATCCCGATACGAACCTGGTAATTGCCGGTACAGGTAATGCTGAGCCCTGGCCACAGGAGCTGCGCGGCATCAAAAAAGAGGAGTGGGGTAAGTGGGACAATCTTTATACCTGCTCCATCGTGGCCGTCGATGCGAACACCGGCAAGTTGAAGTGGTACTACCAGACCGTCCCCACCGATAGCTGGGACTTCGACTCTGTGGGCGGCTTCATCATGGCCGATATCCAGATCGAAGGCAGAGCGCGCAAGGTCATCATGCAGGCTCCCAAGAGCGGTGTGTTCTACATCGTCGACCGGACGAATGGACAGTTCATCTCAGCCGAGCCGTTTGTTCCGGTAAACTGGGTCACGGGCTTTGATAAAAAGAACAACGGGAAGCCCATCATCAATCCAGACGCTTTCTACGATCAGAAAAAGACGGCTGTGATTTACCCCGGGGGCGGCGGCGCGCACAACTGGGCGCCGATGTCCTACAACCCGAACGCCGGCTTGGTCTACCTTCCCTACAGTGCTGGAAGCTATACGTTCACTGCCGCAGCCGAACCCAATCCCAACGCCGGCGGCGGCGCGCATGGCGTCGGCGGTCGGGGCGCTACCGAAAGGGTGACTCCAATGCCGATCTGGGGCCCCGATAACGTAGGCCGCGGTGGCCTGCAGGCGCGCGATCCCAAAACGAATCAGATCAAATGGGTGAAGACGGGAAGGGGTGGCGCGACTGGCGGTGGCACCATGACCACGGCCAGCAACCTGGTGTTTCAGGTTGCCGGCAACACGCTGTATGCCTACAAGGCGGATACGGGTGACGAACTGCTGGCGCTGCCGTTCAACGTCGCTGGCGCGGCTCCCCCGATAACCTATACGGTGGATGGCACGCAGTACATCGGGTTCGCAACCGGCACCCAGTTTATGGCCATGAAGGTTGGGGGCACCGCGAAAATGCCTGAGGCCCCTGCAGGCGGTGGTGGCCGAGGCGCTGGCGGTGCCCGTGGCGCCGGTGCTGGTGCGCGTGGGCCGGCAATCCCCACTCCTCCTCCAACTCCCGCTCCCGCTGAGACGCCGCATCAGAACTGACAGGCGTCTCTAAAATGATTACAGCCCGTTTTGGACTATTCCAAAACGGGCTGCTTTATTTGTGACCGCTTATGGATTACTTCAGGCAATTTGAGGACGACGCTTGCTAAAGGCGGTCGCTTGCTCGAATGCATGGGACAACTGCAGTACGCTGAAGTCTTCCTTATTTCGTCCGACGATCTGCAGTCCCACCGGCAATCCTTCCGGCGTAAAGCCTGCGGGAACGGACGCTGCGGGATTTGCGGTCGCTGAGATGTACCAACAGGACTTCATCCAATCGATGTAATTGTCGAACTTTACCCCCGCGATTTCGGATGGATAAGGCGTGTTGAGATCAAACGGTGGCAATTGCGTCACGGGCAACACGAAGTATTCGTATTTCTCCAGGAACACCTGGAAGCCCCGCCAGAGCTGGGTGTGCGCTGTCTCCGCCTTCGCAACGTCGGCGCCCGTCAGCCGGAATCCTTCTTCGATTTCACCACGCAGCGTGTCCTTGAACGCCTCGGGATGCTCGCGGTAGCGTGCGCCATAAGTGTTGGCCGTGTTCCACGCACGCAGCACGCGGAAGGCGACTTCTGCGGGCGCGAAATCAGGTTCGGCTTGCTCTACGACGCAACCGAGAGCCTCGAACGTCTTTCGATGACCATCGACAATGGTGCGCACACTGGGATCGAAGGGAACGCCGCCCAGATCCTTGAACCAGGCAATACGTGTCCCCTTGAAGCTGCGGTCGAGCCCGCGCGCAAACAGATCTCCGGGTTCGTTGATGGAGAGGGGAACCCGCGGGTCGGGCCCAGCGATGACGCTGAGCGTCAAGGCGAGGTCGGCGATCGAGCGGCCAAGACAGCCCTGCGTTGTCAGGGTGAACCAGCCCAAAGAAGATTTCGGATTCGGAACTCGTCCGATGGACGGACGAAATCCCGCGACGTTGCAGAAGGCCGCCGGATTACGAAGCGAGCCGCCAGTATCGCTACCGTCGGCGCAAGGAACGAGTCCGCAGGCGAGCGCCACTGCCGCGCCTCCGGACGAACCGCCGCAGGTCTTCGTCAAGTCGTAGGGATTCCGCGTCGCTCCGAAGACCGTATTGAAAGTCTGAGAACCGGAGCCAAATTCCGGAGTGTTGGTCTTGCCGACTGTGATTGCGCCCGCACGGTGAAGCCGTTCGATAATCAGTTCGTCCGCCGCCGGGACGTTATCTCGATAGAGCGGCGATCCGAATGTCGTTCGGATGCCGCGCGTCTCGACTAAATCCTTGTGAGCCACGGGCAGACCGTGAAGCGGTCCGAGCTTTTCTCTGTGCGCCTGCATTTCGTCGGCCTTCGCGGCCGCCGCCGCCGCGAGCTCCGGAACCAACGTGACGATTGCGTTGACCTTCGGGTTTACGCGCTCGATCTGCTTCAGATGCGCCGCCAGCGCTTCGCGCGCGGATAGCTTCTTTGTTCGAATGAGCCGCGACATTTCGACTGCGCTCAAGAAACAAATAGAGGAGTCTTCAGGTCGTGATTGCAGAACTCCTCCAAGAAGTGGAGCAGCAGCCATCAGCGTAATCACTTCTCTTCGGGATGGATGTTCTTGCATGCCGCGGACTCTACCACGGCGCAGGAGGTAGGCAAAACACAAGCGATGTGCAATCGTCGTCGCAGCACGATTTTCGCGGCGAGATGCATAGAGTCTTGCATTCCTTGCGTCTACAAAATCTTCTATACTCCCGCCGCAGCTACGACCAGCACCGAAACAGGCGGCGCTAGAGACCTTTCGATT
>Ga0068860_100004812_pt1 | contig 13747 bp, 12 predicted proteins | sample KBSSwiS32_FD_66597 | JGI IMG/M metagenome (GOLD analysis project Ga0068860, IMG submission 66597) | Switchgrass rhizosphere microbial communities from Kellogg Biological Station, Michigan, USA - KBS Switchgrass S3-2 | ecosystem: Host-associated > Plants > Roots > Rhizosphere > Soil ... | reverse complement strand
CGCAGCAGGGCGCGGTTGAGCGAGGCCTTGCGCAGGCTGCCGGCGACGCCGAGGACGCGGATCGGGGCGGGATCGGGCATGGGCGCTCCTCACGGAGTGACGGGGACGGGGGAGGTTAGCGCTTCTTCCCCAGCTCGGCGGCGATGTCCTTGGTCAGGCGGCCGACCTTGCGGTGGGCGGCGGTGATCTGGTCGCGGGTCACGCCCCAGCGCTTCATCCAGTATTCCACCGCCTTGCGCTCGGAGAGGTCCAGGCGGTCCTTGTCGATGAAGCCGCGCTTGTCCTTCAGGCCGGCCATGGAACGTCCTCCGATCGTGCGCGCGCAGCATCGCGGCGAACGGGGGCGGGGTCCAGGGGGAGGGGGTTTCTGCGGCCGCGGTGAACATGAACCGCAGGTGAAGGGGTCTTTCACGGGGCCGAAACCAGGGCCGTGAACATACTGGCGCCATTGTGGTGCGTGACTAAGGCGCGCTTGGGACACCGCTCTGGGGAGAGCCATCATGTCGATACGCAACCTGATCCTGACTACGACCCTTGCCGCGACGGCGCTCGTGGGGGCGCCGACGGCGGCCCTGGCGCACGGCGACCGCGGCCACCACCACGGCCATCGCCACCATCACCGCGACACGGTGGTCATCGTCGAGGAACGGCCCGTCTATGTGGAAGAACGGCCGGTCTACGTCCGCGAGCGTTATGTGGAGCCGGCTCCGCGCTATTACCGCGAGGCGCCGCGGCGCGACGGCTGCCGCTCGGGCGGCACCACCGGACTGATCGTCGGCGGCGCGGCGGGCGCGCTGCTGGGCCGCGAGATCGACGGCGGCCGCGACCGCACCACCGGCACGGTGGTCGGCGGGGCGACGGGCGCGCTGCTCGGCCGCGAGGTGGCGCGCAACTCCCGCTGCTGAGCCGGGCGCGGGCGGCGCGCCGCCCCGCAGGCTCTAGATATACATCCGGCCGGCCATCATGCCGCCGTCGACCAGGATGGTCTGGCCGGTGACGTAGCTGGACCGGTCGCTGAGCAGCCACATGACGCCTTGTGCGGCTTCGTCCGTGCTGGCGACGCGGCGCAGGGGGATCTTCTTCAGGAGGACCTCCATGGCGTCCGGCACCTGGGCGAGGTGTTCCTCCATCATCTCGGTGCGGGTGGCGCCGGGGGCGAGCGCATTCACGCGCACCCCGTGCCTGCCCATGTCTAGGGCCGCGGACTTGGTCATGCCGGTGAGCGCGTGCTTTGAGGACACGTAGACGACGTTCTTGTCGATGCCGTCGACGCCGGCCACCGAGGTGACCACGACGATCGAGCCGGACTTCTGCTCGCGCATGATCCGGCACGCCGCGCGCAGGCAATAGAAGGTGCCGCGCAGGTTGACGCCCATCAGGGCGTCGAAGTCGTCCATGGAGACGTCGGGCGTGGCGGCCAGCGGGACCTCCATGGCGGCGTTGGCGACCAGGCCGTCCAGGCGGCCGAACTCGGCAAGGACCTGGGCGAACAGGGCGTCGAGGCCGGCGTCGTCGCTGATGTCGGCGCGGATGAAGCGGGCCCTGCCGCCGGCGGCGGTGATGGCGTTGGCCACCGCCTGGCCTTTGGCCTCGCTGCGGGCGCAGGTCACGACGCTGGCCCCTTCCCGCGCGCAGGCGAGCGCCGTGGCGGCGCCGATGCCCATGCTGCCCCCTGTGATCAGCACCACCTTGTTGTCGAGCAGGCCCATGTGAGTCATCTCCAGTAGGCCTCCCGGGCGGCGATCTCCTGCGAGGAGAAGCGCAGGGCCGCGGCCTCGGCGCGGTGGGCGCGTGCGCCGCCCATCTCCACGGCCAGCGGACCCAGCCTCGTCGACCACAGGTGCAGCGGGTAGTCGCGGGTGAGGCCGATGGCGCCGTGCATCTGGTGGCATTCGCGCGCCACCAGGGCCGCGGCGCCCGCCGCGCGGCCGGCGGCCACCGCGGCGTTGAGCGGGGCGGCGTCGCGGAAGGCGGCTTCCAGGGCGATCCAGCGGGCGCCTTCGACGATGACCGTCAGTTCGGCGAGGCGATGCTGCAGGGTCTGGAACTCGCCGATCGGACGGCCGAACTGCACGCGCTCCTTGACGTATTTGACGGTGAGGTCGAGGGCGCCCTGCATGGTCCCCAGGGTCTCGAAGGCCAGCGCCAGGCGCCACCAGCGGCGCAGGGTCTCGCCCGTGCCGGGCCCAAGCGGCCTGGCCCGCGCCCGCGCGGCGGGGCTGAGCCGGCCCATGGGCCAGCCGACCTGGTCGACGTCCACCGGCTCCACGTCGCCGGGCGCCGCCTCCAGCAGCCGGGCCTCGTCGCCGGCGTCGATGAGGATCAGGCCCGCGTGCTGGGCGAAGCGGATCGGGAAGTCGGCGGGCAGGCGGGCGAGCGCAACCGGGACCTTGGGATTGGCCCCGACCAGCCGCGGCGCGACCAGCTCGGCGGCGGCGTAGGAGCTCGTGCCGGCGGCCCGGGCGACCTCATAGGCCACAAGGGCCGCGTCGATGGGGCCGGTCTCGTCGCCGGCCGCGATGCCGGTGAAGCCGGCCTCGGCGAGCTTGCCGTCGAGGGCGTGGTCGTAGCCGGACGGGGCCAGCAGGGCCTTGGTTTGGTCGGCCGTGGCGTGCCGCGCGAGCAGCGTGCGCACGGCGTCGGCGATCTGGCGCTGCTCGGTGGAGAGGCTGAGGTCCATGGCGCTCAGTCCCGCGCGCCGACCGCCGGGCGCGGCAGGTTCAGGAACCGGGTGGCGATCTGGTCGAGCTGGATCTCGGTGGCGCCCGAGGTGATGCCGGCGGTGAGGTTGAAGCGGCTGCGCCCGGCCCCGCCCAGGCTGTGCTCGGCCAGGACGAGGTCGGCGGCCTCGGCGACGATCTGGTAGGCGCGGGTTCCGGCCACGCGGGCGATGTTGGAATCCGCCGTGGGCCCGCTTCCGTGATCGCGCAGGTCGACGACACGGTAGTAGAGCAGACGCGCGGCCTCCACCGCCTCCCAGGCCTCGCCGAGCTTGGCCAGCACGGCCGGGTCGTCCATCAGGTCCCGGGCATGGGCCTCACGGGCGAGCTGGTTCAACTGGTTCTCGGCGTGACGGTAGTGGGCGACGCCGATGCGCTCGAAAGCCAGGGCATAGCGCACCACCGCCCAGCCGCCGTTCTCGGGGCCGAGCCGGTTGGCTACCGGCACGCGCATGTCGGTGAAGACGGGATTCGAGAAAGCGCTCTCGCCCACGAAGCCCGCGACCTTGTTGATCTTCAGGCCGGGCGTGTCCATCGGGACCAGCAGCACCGTGATCCCCTTCGAGCGCTTCTCGGCCGGGTCGGTGCGGGTGAGCAGGAACAGCCACTCGGCGATGGCGGTATGCGAGGTCCAGATCTTCTCGCCGTTGACCACGTAGTCGTCGCCGTCGCGCACGGCGCGGGTGCGCAGGCTGGCGAGGTCGGACCCGGCGTCGGGCTCGGAGAAGCCCTGGGAGAAGGTGATGTCGCCGGCCGAGATGCGCGGCAGGAAGTAGGCCTTCTGTTCGGAGCTGCCGAACTGCATGATCGCCGGCCCGATCCAGTTGACGTTCATGTACTGCGAGCCGCGCGGCTCGCCGTGCGGGGAGCCGATCTCCTCGCTGAGGATGGCCGCCCGCCAGGCCGGCGCGTCGCCGCCGCCGTATTCCCTGGGCCAGTTCTGGGTGAGGTAGCCACGCTCGGCCATCTTGCGGCAGAAGGCGCCGGCGGCGGCCTTGTACTCGGCCGGCGGCAGGCCGCCATAGCCCTTCCAGTCCGCGCCCAGCGCCTCGCGCAGGAAGCCGCGAAGCTGGGCGCGGTATTCGACGTCGTCGGGGGTCCAGTCGAAATCCATCGCCGTGCGCGCGCGCCGCCGCCTTGGCGGCCGCGCGTCCTCCCATATTTCGATGCCTTGGACGCCAGCGTATGGGGGCCCTAATTGCCAGGCAAGCGCCGCATCGCGGCCTTGCGGGCGGCGGCGGCGGCCGACAAAGTCGGCGGGCGGCTTTCGGGAGGCTCGCCCATGAAGATTTCCACCGGCCTCGGCGGGACCAGCCGTTCCTCGGAGGAGGACTCCGGCCTCCTGAAGGAGATCGATTTCCTGGCCGAGGTGCGCAAGGCCGGGGTCGACATCATCTGGTCGGCGGAGGCCTGGGGGGCGGACGGGGTCTCGCCGCTGGCCTACCTGGCGGCGCGCTGTCCCGGCGTGACGCTGGGCACCTCGATCCTGCAGCTTTCCGCCCGCACGCCGGTGGTGACGGCGATGACCGCCATGACCATGGCCACCCTGACCAATAACCGCTTCATCCTGGGGCTTGGCGTCAGCGGGCCGCAGGTGGTGGAGGGGCTGCATTCGCAGCGGTTCGACCATCCGCTCGGGCGCATGCGCGAATATGTCGACATCGTGCGCCTGGCGTTCTCGGGCCAGAAGCTGCAGTACGAGGGCAAGCATTACCAGCTCCCGATGCCGGGGGGCGAGGGCAAGGCGATCCGCCTGGGCCAGGTCCCCAACCCGAACATCCCCATCCACCTGGCGACGCTGGGGCCGAAGATGCTGGAGTTCACCGGCGAGGTCGCCGACGGCTGGCTTGGCAACTCGTTCACCCCGGAGACGGCGGACGTCTACTTCGACCGGTTCAAGGCCGGGGCGGCGCGCTCGGGACGCAGCCTCGCCAACTTCGACGTCAAGGTGGGAGTGGCCTGCGCCCTCGCCGACGACCCCGGCCCGCTGATCGAAAAGCACAAGATGCGCATGGCCTTCAGCCTGGGCGGCATGGGCTCGGCCAAGACCAATTTCTACAACGCCGCCTACCGGCGCATCGGCTACGAGGACGCGGCCATCGAGGTGCAGGCGCTGTTCGTGGCCGGCAAGCGCGAAGAGGCCGCCCGGCGCGTGCCCGACGAGATGGTGCTGCGCACCAACCTGATCGGCACCGAGGCCATGGTGCGCGAGCGCATCCGCAAGTACCGCGACGCGGGCGTCACCATCCTGCACCTGACGCCGATCGTGGACACCTACGCCGAGCGGCTGGCGCAGATCGGGCGGATGGTGGAGCTGATCCGTGGGGAGACGGTGGGGGCCTAAGGGGCGATTCCGGAGAGGACCGGAGCGAAATCCTCCAGACGGACCTCCGTTCCAGCGCTCATGAGATGTTGATGTGGCCTGTATTTCGGCGGCTGTCCACGTCTGCCCGAAGGGTGAGATCTTGATATGATTCAGGCGCGAAAAGAACTTTCGCGGTCATCTCTTAAATTCATAAAGTTCAGATCGCTATAAATATTTGGAGAGTCTCGCAACAATTCTCAGCTTCAAGCGTTGCAGCACGACGCCAATAGGAAGAGAGACCATGCAAATGTTTATAGCAGCAGCCGAATTTGCGATGATGGGAGAGTTCCATGCTTCGTAAAGCGCTCTTCGCATCGCTTCTCGCCTCAAGCGCCATGGCTTTGGCCATCACAACGCCGGCGCATGCCGGCAAGGGCGATCGGGCTCACGAAGCCATCGCCGCCGCCGAGGCCAAGATCCACACCGCAGAATCCATCGGAACCAGCACCGAGGCGCCGCGCGTGACGGCCGAGGCGCGGGCGGCCCTGGCGACCGCCAAGGAAAGTCTGGCGGCCGGCCACAAGTCGTCATCGATCGCAGCGGCCATCCGGGCCTCGGCCCTTGCCGACACCGCAATCGGCGAGTTGCAGCGGCGAAAGGACGAGTCCGTGGCTTCCGCCCAGGAGGCCCAGAGGGAAGGCGTCGCCGCGGCGCAAAATCAGGCCGCCACCGCGCGGCAAGACGCCGCGGAAGCCAACTCACGCGCCACGGCCGCCCAGCAATCTGCGGCGACGTCGGCGGCTGACGCGGCGGCCGCGCGAAGCGCTGCGTTAGCGGCTGCGCAGACGCCGCCGACGCAGGTCGAGACGACCGTCACGACCCAGCAGGCGGGCAGCGCCCGTCGTACGACGCGGACGCATGTGGCGCGGCGCGTGACAAGTCCCGTGGCCGCCCCGTCGGGTACGGTCACCACGACGACCAAGGTGACCCAACCCTAGCCTGAGCGAATATGAGCGCGGCCGTGCTTGGACGGCCGCGCAAGCAGCTCCCGTCAGCTCTGGGCGCGTTTGCACCGGGCGCCCAATGTCGTGCGCCCGCGCGCCGCCGCAGGCCTTGGGGGCTGCGGGCCGGCTCAGCCGCCGCTGTCTAAATGTTGCGGACATTCTTGGTCAGACGCTTTTGGGTTTTCACCGCTTGAAGCGAAGCGTTCCGATCGCTGGCTTGAGGTCTGACCAAGAGTTGCGTCGCTCCAGCCTGGCCCAGCTGGTATTGTGAATCCGAGCGCCACTGCGGTCCCGGAGCGGCTGATGCGTTTGGCGTTGCCGAAGACGGTGCAACTCACCCTCGACGCCTGGTCGCATCGGCTTCCGAGGTCGCTAGCCATCGCGCTGGACCTGATCTCGGCGGATCCGGAAGATGCGGGACTGATCCGAGGCGCGCAGATCAACGCGATCGTGCGCCTCACGCCCCTGACGATGGTCGCAAGCTGCCTCAATGCGGTGGTCGTCCTGGCGACGTTCGCAACGATGGGCGCGCTTCGGCCGGAGCTCTGCATCTGGGCGCTCTTGTTATTCGCCATGGCCATCAACTTCTGGCGAGCCTGGTGGCCGCGGAGGCACGAAGCTAGACGCTCGGCGTCGCGCAGAGCGATCCGACGCGTGATCCGCAATGGTTGCGCTTACGGCGTCCTCTGGGGCGTCGTGCCCGCAGTGACCTTTCCTGGCGCGCCGCTCGAAATCCAGCTTTTCGTGGCCTGCTTGACCGCCGGGATGATGAGCGCCTGCGGATTCGCCCTGGCGACCGTTCCTCTCGCCGGAATGGCTTGTGTGGCGTTGGTGGCGGTCGGCACGCTGGCGGCCCTGCTGCAGGAAACGGGGCCCGTCTACCTCGGCATCATCTTACTGTTGGCCAGCTACGCCACGGTGCTCATCGTCAACGTCAATTGGAGCGCGTCCCTCTTCGTCAACAGCCTGCTGGCCGAGGCCCAGGTTCGAAAGGAGGTGGCCGCGCGCGAACTGGCGCAGGCGCAATCGGCGCACGCAGACAGAATGACAGCGCTCGGCGAACTCGCGGGCGGCATCGCGCACGACTTCAACAACATCCTCCAGGTGGTCAGCGGCGGCGCCGCGCATATCGGCCGACATCCAGAGAACAGGGACGACGTGGTCCGTCAGGCGCGGCGAATCCAGGACGCCGTGGAACGCGGCAGCGCGATCACCCGTCGCCTCCTGGCCTTCGCTCGTCGTGACGCCCTGAGCGCCGAGCCGATCGACGCCGCCGGTCTGCTCACGGATCTGGGCGAAATGCTTGGCCACGCGATCGGTCCGTCCATCAATGTTCATGTCGACGTCACTACGACGCCAGGATGTTTCCTGGCCGACCGCGGCCAGCTTGACACCGTGCTCTTGAACCTGGCCACGAACGCCCGAGATGCCATGCCGAACGGCGGAGACCTGACAATTTCGGCCGTCAGCATAGTGTTGGACCACGACTCCGATGTCCCTCGCCTGAACGCCGGGCGCTACCTGTGCACAACCGTCCGGGACACTGGCGTGGGCATAGACGCGGCGACGCTGCCCCGGGTCGCGGAGCCATTCTTCACCACCAAGCCCAGGGGCAAAGGCACCGGCCTGGGCGTTTCGATGGCGAAGGGCTTCGCAGAACAGTCGGGCGGGGCGTTTGCGATCGCGAGCGAGCCAGGACGCGGCACGACTGTCACACTCTGGCTGCCACAGGCGGACGGAGGCGTTGCGACTCAAACGAAAGACCCAGCGTACGGGGCGGCCGTGGGCGCGGGACGTCGTGTCCTCGTCGTCGAGGACGACGAACTGGTGAGAGAAGTCCTGATGACTTCGCTCGAGGACGTCGGCTTCGTCACCCTCGGGGCGGAGAACGCGGCCAGTGCGATCGCGCGTCTCGATCAGGGCGGAGGCGTCGACGCGCTGATCACCGATTTCTCCATGCCAGGGATGAACGGCCTGGACCTTATCCACGAGGTCCACGCCCGCAAGCCAGGCCTCCCCGCGATCCTGCTGACCGGCCATGTGAGCGACGTGGCCGTCCACAAATTGCAGACCGAACATTTCACGCTCCTGCTGAAGCCCATGCAGCCGGCGCACGTGGCCGAGCGGCTCGCCGCATTGATGGCCACGGCGGCGTGATCCCGTTCCCAATTGGCGGGAACCCTGGAGCAGTGGGTGTTCGCCTTATTTGGTCGCTGCGGCGAGGAAGGTCCTCAATGTCGGCGAAGATCACCCCAATCGGTCGGTGACGTAACGATAACCCGGGGGTTAAAAATTCCTGCCGGGGGGCGTCGAGAGCCCGCCCAGAGCAATGAGGGACCTGGGAGGGGCCGTCATGAAGAGTATTCATGCCTGGTTGCTGGGCGCCAGCACACTGGCCCTCGCCGTGCACGCGCAGGCGCAGGAGGTCCCGACGGGAACGGCGGTCAGCGAGGTGATCGTCACCGGCTCCCGGATCGTGCGCAACGGCAACGACGCCCCGACGCCGGTCACGGTGGCCTCGGCCGAGCAGCTTCAGACCGCCGCGCCGAAGTCGATCACCGACGCGCTGAACCAGCTTCCGCAGTTCCAGTCGCAGCAGATCTCCCGCGGCGGCAACCAGTTCAGCGCCCTGGTCACCGGCGAGCACGGCAACTTCGTCAACCTGCGCAACCTGGGCACCGTACGCACCCTGGTCCTGATGGACGGCCGGCGGGTGCCGCCGACCACCCACACCGGCAAGGTGGATGTCGACGTGATCCCCGAGATGCTGGTGCGGCGCGTGGAGGTGGTCACCGGCGGGGCGTCGGCGGTCTATGGCTCCGACGCCGTCTCGGGCGTGGTCAACTACATCCTGGACCGCGACTTCGTGGGCGTGAAGGCGCAGGCCCAGTACGGCGTCTCGCAGTACAACGACGGCCGGTCCTGGAAGTACGGCCTGGCCTTCGGGTCGAAGTTCGCCGACGACCGCGGCCACGTCCTCCTGAGCGCCCAACAGAGCGTCCAGCGGCCGGTGCTGCAGGCGGACCGGCCCTACATCGGCCGCACGTCGATGTTCATTCCGAGCAACCCCAACGTCGCCGTGGCCGGTGCGCCGGGCAGCGTCAACAATCCCTACAAGATCGCCTTCAACGTGGTGGACGACGCCCGCAACTACCTGGGCAAGTTCATCACCGGCCCAGCCGGGGTGATCAACCAGACCATCACCGCGAACGGCACGCTGAGGCTATGGGACAACGGACAGCCGACCGGCGTGGGCGGCATCCAGATCGGCGGCGACGGCGTGCCCAGCAGCCCGTTCGTCTACGCGATCGGCGGACTGCGCACGACGCAGACCTTCGGCCAGGTCAGCTACGACATCACGCCGAACATCAACGCCTCGGTGTCGGCGATCTACGCGCGCAACGTGGCGTTCACCAACGCCTCAGGTGTCACGTTGACCCGCTTCACCTTCTTCAGCGGCAACCCGTTCCTGCCGGCGCAGATCCAGCAGACGCTGACGGCGACCAACACGCCCAGCGTGGTGTTCTCCAAGCGGATCGCCTCGTCCTTCCCGCTGCTGGGCCAGGAGCACACCAAGGACCTCAACGTCACCGCCGCGCTCACCGGCAACCTGACCGAGAAGTGGACCTTCGAGGCCTACTACACCTACGGCCGGGTCAAGACCGACAACTTCTCCAAGGGCCAGTACCAGAACAACCGCCTGTATGCCGCGCTGGACGCGGTGGTGAACCCGGCTAACGGCCAGGTCGTCTGCCGCACCGATCTGACGCTGCCCGGCCGGTTCCCGGGCTGCGTGCCCTTCAACCCCTTCGATCCGAACGGTGAGAGCGCGGCCGCCCGGGCCTACGTCTCCGAAGGGCAGACGGAATTCTGGGCGACCAACACGACCAACGACTTCAACCTGAGCGTCTCGGGCGAGCTGTTTGACCTGTGGGCGGGCCCCGTTCGGATCGCGGTGGGCGGTGACTACCGGACCAACCGCGTGGTGATCACCAGCAACGGCGACCCCAACGTACCCGTGGACTTCGGCGTCGGGGTCGTGCGCGGCTTGCCGGCGACCCTGCCTGCGAAGTGGTCGCTGGTGAACCAGGGCGCGTTGGACGGCAAGGTCAATGTGAAGGAGCTGTTCGGCGAAGTGGACCTGCCGCTCTTACGCGATCTGCCGTTGGCCAAGCGGCTCGATGTGACCGGCGCCTTCCGCCACACCGACTACAGCCAGAGCGGCAAGATCAATAGCTGGAAGGGCGGCTTCTCCTACGAGCCGGTGGACGATCTGCGGTTCCGCGGGACGATCTCGCGGGACATCCGTGCGCCGGTGATCACCGAAATCGCCGGCTCGCGCCGCGGCGTCGACGTGTTCGTCGACCCGCACACCAACACCGGCACGCCGCAGGTGCCGCAGATCATCCGCGGCAATCCGGACCTGAAGGCGGAGAAGGGCGACACCAAGACCATCGGGTTCGTCTACCAGCCCCGCTGGCTGCCGCGCTTCAGCCTGGCGATCGACTATTTCGACATCCAGATCACCGACGCGATCAACACCCAGAACAGCGTGCAGGAGATCCTCGACTGCGAGTTGAGCAACGGAACGGCCTCGGTCTGCGACCTGATCATCCGCCCATTCCCGTTCAGCAACCGGACGGCGGCCAACGTGCCGACGCAGGTGACCATCACCCCGCAGAACTTGTCGACCCTGGTGGACAAGGGCGTCGACGTCGAAGCCTCCTACAACTTCGAGCTCGACACGATCGGCGACGGATTGAACGGAAACGTGACGATCCGCGCCCTGGCGTCATTCACCCGCAAGTATGACACCCAGTTCAGCGCGAGCTCGCCCGTGCTCCATCTGGCGGGCTACACGGAGGGTGAAAGCCCGACCAGCACGCAGTCGGCGGTGCCGAAGGTGCGCGGCCAGTTGTCGGCCCAATACCGGAACGGGGGCTTCGGATTCTATGTGGGGTCGCGCTACATCGGCAAGCTGAAGGGCGGGCCGGTGTTCCACTACACGCCGGACCATATCGCTGCGCAGGTCTACTTCGACACCACCGTCAGCTACGAGACCAAGATCCGCGGCGCGGACACCGAGTTCTTCCTGACGGTGAACAACCTGTTCAACAGGAAATACCCGCTGTGGCCGCAGACCCAGCTCCCGGGCATCACCCTGCCGACCATCACCTCCCAGTACGACATCATGATGCGGTACTTCACCTTGGGCGCGCGGGCGAAATTCTAGGGCCTCGGCGCGCCCCGATGCTAGGGTGAGGGATCCATGAGCCTGGAGGGTCCGAACATGAAACCCATCTTGTCGATCACCGCCGCGTGCGTGCTGTTCCTCGCCTCGGCGGCCCACGCCGGCGACGCCGCGGTCGAGGCGACGATTCGCCAATTCGGCGAGGCCTTCAACAAGGGCGACGTGGCCGCGGCCAAGGCGCTCCACGTGCCCGCGCCGACCATCATCGACGAGTTTGGCCCCCACTACTGGTCCGGGCCGTCCGCCTTCGACAGTTGGCTGTCCGACCTCGGCAAATCCGAAGCCGCCGAGGGCAAGACCGACGCCAAGGTGGCGATCAGCCCTCCGACGCGCGAGGTGGTCTCCGGCAATCGCGCCTACGTGATCGTGCCGGCGACCTACACGTTCAAGCAGAAGGGCGGGACCTTACGCGAAACCGCCCAGATGACCTTCGTGCTCGCCAAGGAGGCGTCAGGCTGGAAGATCCACGCCTGGACCTGGACGGGTACGGAGGGCGTGCCGGTCAAGTAGGCTGCGCAAGGCCGCCTGGGCGACGGGGTAGGATGGGACCGGCGCGGCCGCCCCGACACGGCCGCGCTCATGATCCGCCCGTCAGGGCTGGGTGACCCGGGTCGTCGTGGTGACCGACGGGGCGGCCGGAGGACTCGCCACACGCCGCGTCACGTGCGTCCGCGTCGTACGACGGCCGCTGCCCGCCTGCTGGGTCGTGACGGTCGTCTCGACCTGCGGCGGATTCAGCGCGGCTGTCGCCGCAGCGTTGCGCGCGGCCGCGGCGTCAGCCGCCGACATGGCTGCGGATTGCTGCGCGGCGTCGGCGCGCGAGTTGGCCGCCGCCGCCTCTTGCTGCGCGGCGAGAGCCTGCTGCTGGGCGGTGGCCGCCTGGTCCTGGGCCATGGAGACACCTTCCCGTTGGGCTTCCTGCGCCGCGGCGATGGAATCATCCTTGCGGCGCTGCAACTCACCGATCGCGCCGTCGGCGAGGGCCGAAGCCCGGACGGCCTCCACGATCGATGTCGTCTTGTGACCAGCGGCCAGATTCAGCTTGGCGGTCGCCAGGGCCGCGCGTGCGTCGGCGGTCCGGCCCGGCGCTTCGAGACCGGCGCCGATGGATTCGGCGGTGTGGATCTTGGCCTCTGCGGCGGCGATGGCTTCGCGAGCGCGATCGGCCTTGCCGGCATGCGCCGGCGTGGTGACGGCTAAGACTATGGCGCTCGAGGCCAGAAGCGATGTGAAGAACGTTCTACAAGGCATGATTTCTCACCCTTTCCTATTGGCGTTGTGTTGCAACGGTTGACGCCTGCAAATGTTGCAACCGCGGCCCATAAGGACGCGCGATTTGTTCTTCACGAATTGAACTGACGACCCGAGACTTCTTCCTGAATCCAAGCTTTACCAATGCCGTTGCGCCACACATCTCGGAAATATGTCACGTCCGCCCGGCGGTTCTCATCGCCGGCGATGGGTATTGGCCGTAGCGGAAATCGATCAGGCGCGTCGCGGCGCCTTCAGGGCGATCGTCACTGCGCCTCGGCGTGGCCGAGGGCATAGGCGGTGGCGCGGCGAAACTCGGCGCGCTGGCGCGCTTCGCTCCAGTGCTCGCGATCGAAGATCGCCTGCATGGCGATGCCGTAAAGCGCGTTGCAGATCGTCTGGGCGCCGTCGTGTGCGCGGTCGTCCGGCATCTCCAGGCTCTGCAGATAGGCGTACATGCGATTGAAGGTGCGCTGCAGTCCCAACGTGTGCTCGGCCGCCAGCGGCGGGCTGTACAGGGCGGCGGTCCAGCAATGCATCCACGCCGTCCAGTGCCTGCGCTGCGGCTCGCCGATGGGAAGCAGCTCCTCGATCGCGCGCACGGGGCTCGCCGACAAGGCCGACAGCGCCTCGTTGCGCAGCGCCTCGGCCTGGGTGTTGACGTACCGGTAGGTCTCCAGCAACACCTCGTCCTTGTCCTGGAAATGGTGGCTGACCACCGTGGTGCTGCACCCCAGCCGCTGGGCGATGTTGCGCACCGTCACGGCCGGCAGGCCGCCCTCGACGAGCAGGTCCGTGGCTTGCCGGATCACGCTGGCCCGGCGTTCCGTGGCATACCAAGGCCCGGACATGAAAAATAACCCCCGGTGCATGTACAACAAGTGTTGTACGATGAAAACATGTGTTGCATACCATGTCGATGGAGGCCTCGGCGACGATCTCCGCGCCGAGGCCTCCCAATGAATCGCGAACGCACAGGGTGGACCCGATGACGTCTGCAGCGCCAATGACGCCGGAGCACGTGCCGCCGGAAATGGTCGGCACATTCAACCTCTTCAAGTCTCCGGAAATGACGCCGACGCCCTTCGGCGACCCCCACGCCGCCGCCGCCAGGCTGCACAGCGACGGCAGCCGGCCGATCTTCTACGTGCCGCAGTCGACCCGCAACGGCGAGGGCGCCTGGTACATCACCAAGACGGAGGACCAGCGGCGCATC